>Ga0247813_10000435_pt1 | contig 40157 bp, 69 predicted proteins | sample UWRJL169409C1_FD_180719 | JGI IMG/M metagenome (GOLD analysis project Ga0247813, IMG submission 180719) | Plant litter microbial communities from Arlington Agricultural Research Station in Wisconsin, United States - UWRJ-L169-409C-1 | ecosystem: Environmental > Terrestrial > Plant litter >... | reverse complement strand
GCCCTTACGGCTTCTTGTTCCCGCGAGTAGCTGTAAGGGCCAGGGTAAGAGGCCCGTCCAGATCGCTCATATGAGAAACCCGGATACCGCCAACGGCCATCCCGCCCCACGTAACCGTAGGGTCTTTAAACAGGGTCACGGATCGCCCGACGTACTTGCTGGCATCCGGACCCCACGCAGCGACCAGAACGCGAGCCATGCTCTTACATGGCTTCCATGGCTTCCCATCATCACCACGATATGAAACAGTGATAGGTTGCTCACCGCCGGGGTTAATGGCGACTTTCGTTATCTCGATATTCATTGGACCAGCCTGAAGGGAATCAGCGTTTAGCTGGTCGCTCTTCGGCTGGATTACCGTTGTCATGTCATTCATTTTTCACTCTCCAGTTCCAAGAAACATTTCCTGCTCAACTTTCCGTTCGGTCGGGATCAGTCGCGCATCCGATTTCAATCGGTCTTCATACAGAGACACTCGCTCGACCACCTTCTGCTCAAACAGAGCCGACGCTTCCGAGATTGCGTCTTGCATCTTTTGGATAGGTTCCTGACGAATCGTCACCATAGGAAGCCCGCCAGAATATGAGACAAAGTCGATCCATTTACGCTTGGTCACGTACAGCCCCATCTGAAGCTGAAGCACGAACTCCTCCGGAACCTCCATGTCCGTGATCGTCTGGATTTGGTATTTCTGGATTCGCGACTTGCACTCGATTAACCCTTCTTTTCCGACAAGGCCGTCTGGGGAATAACCGATGACAAATCCTGGCGCGTCCGTCGTGATGAAGCCGACTTCATCCACTTCGGCGTATTTCTGCGAGTAGAGGATTCGGGCGTCCACCTCATCAGCTTTGCCGCGGAGCATATGCTCCCCGATATATGTCGGCTCGACGTATCCAGAGATGCGCTGTGCCGCCAGTTCGAACACGTGAGCGCGCACCTTGTCGTTATCTGCAATCTTTAGCGTAGGCGTCAGGATCAGTTTTGTTTCCGACGCTGTAAGCCTGCCGCACCTTAATGCTTTCCACTCGTCGCTGCCTTGTTCGACATCCTCGTGGTAGGTGATAGTCATTTTTTCCGGCCCACCAAGGCTTCAAACTGTTTGATCGTCGTGTCTGAAAGCTTGTGAACTTCGCCGTTGATGTCTCTCAAAAGGACAAACGTCCCGTCGAAAGACGGGTAAGCGTAAACAATGTGGGCGATGTTAATGACCGAGGGTCGGTCTTTTGTCTGGGCATTAAGCCACATGGAAAATCCTCCTTGCCTTGTCGCATTACCCTATGTAATCTTAGCCCGACACGCAAGAGGGATTTTTAGATGACTTTTTCGGACTGGATCGACCGCAAAACCCCGCAGACACTACATAATGTGCTCGGCGTAGAGATAGGCGCTATTAGGGTGTGGCGTCACCGTCGTATGATTCCGCGTAATATTTGGCCGGAGATCATGAGAGAGTTCCCGGAAGTGGGAATTCGCGACCTTACGGATATGGAGGCTGCTGCACGGCCCCGCGTGGAGCAGTGAGCCTTCGCTACCCGTGGTGGGCTCGGCTGTATCAACTTCAGCGCCGCAGTTTCCCCGGCGTGCCATTTGAAAGAACAGCAGGGGCTCTCGCCACAGCCGACTGGTTCACGGAGAACCACGCAGAATACGCGGAAAAACACGGCTGGCAACCCGCGCACATTATGAAGCCCCAAACAGGTCTGGCGTGGCGGTGGTGGGCGTGTGAATACCCGTCGATCCGGATTCGCGGCGAACTCCTTACTGCCGCTATCGGGGCTTTCAACTTTGTCTATCGGCGCGAGAAGTGCGGGAACGTCACTCCTCTTCTGGGTATCGAGGCCCAAGGCGCGCTGGTGGAATTCAATCTCAAGAGCGGACGCGAATGACCCCTGTTATCCACAATGCGTCCGAGGTCACTGAAGACCGCGCCGCCGAATATTTTGCCCAGATTTACAAAGACCGTCTGGCCTACTGCCACAGCGCAGGGTCATGGTATGAGTACGATGGCTCTATCTGGCGTCAGCACAAAACGCCGCTGGCCTTCCACTACGCCCGCGAACTCATGCGTGACTTGTCGCGGAATCTCGCGTCGCCGGGTCAGTTTCAAAAAACCCGCTTCGCGCTGGGCGTCGAGAAGTTCGCCCAGGCCGATCCTGTCTTTAGCCGCACATCCGAACACTGGAACCCCGACCCTTTCCTTTTGGGAACTCCAGCGGGCACCGTAGACCTGAAAACGGGGCGTCTTCGGTCTGCGATACCTTCAGACAAAATCAACCGGTCAACAGCGACTCCGCCCTCCAACATGGGCTGTCCAAAATGGCTGTCCTTCCTGCACGGAGCAACCGGCGGCGATCATGAGCTTGTGCGATTCCTTCAGCAGATCGCCGGATATTCCCTCACAGGCCTGACGACAGAACACGCCCTGTTTTTCATCTACGGGGGGGGCGGGAATGGAAAGTCGGTGTTCATCGACACACTGACCCGGATCGCTGGAGAATACGCCCAGACAGCCGCAATGACGACTTTCGAGCGGCAGGATAACAGTTCTATCCCGGCTGACCTGGCCATGCTGGACGGCGCTCGACTGGTCACTGCCTCAGAGACCGAGGAAGGCAGGCCGTGGGCCGAAGCCCGAATCAAACAGATGACAGGCGGCGACCCCATCACAGCCAGGTTCATGCGCCAGAACTTCTTCACCTTCACGCCACGGTTTAAACTGGTCATCGTCGGCAATCACAAGCCTGTCCTGAAGTCTGTCGATGACGCCATGAAGCGCCGCTTCAACATCATTCCCTTTACGATCAAGCCCCAGAAACCCGACAAGGAACTCTCCAAAAAACTGGAGGCGGAGTACCCTGGAATCCTTCAGTGGGCCATTGAGGGCTGTCTGGACTGGCAGAAAAACGGCCTCATCAGGCCAAAGTCCGTCACCATCGCCACCAACAAATATTTTGCCGAACAGAACGTCCTGCAACAGTGGATGGACCAGTTCTGCGAGGTCGATCTGGACAACTCCTACCTCTTCGAACCGGCCAAGAGCCTGTTCGCCAGCTACGCTAAATTCCTGAACGACTACGGCGAAAACAAAACCACCATGAAGGCCTTTTCTCAGGCCCTTCAGAGGGAAGGTTTCGTTAACGACCGCTCGAAACACGGGGTTTATTACCGCCATATTCGACTTAAAACGGCGGTAGATGAAAATGACTGATTTATCGACAAGCGATAAAAAATGTAGGGTTTGCCTACACTGGTGTAGGGTAAAAATCGCAATCCTACACCGTGTTTCGCCTTATGAAACAGCGTGTTACGAGGCGGTGTAGGATAGTGTATGTTTCCCCCAGTTCCTCCCACATGCGCGCTTAGTGTGTTACCGGAACAACCGTACACCATCCTGCACCCTACACCCGACCTCAAACCCCTTGCCAACCCCTCCCCTTCCGTGGAACTCTCCCCAACCTCAACCGTTCACCAACCAACCCACATCCGGGCCGGGGAATATTCCGATGACCGATAAGTCCAAGACCGAGAAAGCCGCCGACAAGGAAACCAAGGCTCGCGAGGATCGCGAGTCGAAGCGCATCTCGCCAGATCATCCGCTTGGGACCGTTACGCATGTCGAGGAAGATTTCTACGACAAGCAACGCAAGGCCGATCCCGATGGCCTGACCGCCACTGAGCGCAATCAACGTCAGATGGGCGCGCCTGGCGCTCTGGATCAGACCGCGCCCGATGGCGAGAAGATCGGTGCTGATGAGGATGAAGCTCACAGCGTCCGAGGCACGGAACAAAGCTCGTGACCCTGATCCTCGTCGCCGCAATCATCTTCACCGTGGGGACCGTTCTCGTCGTTCTTGAGCGGCCTGGACTGTCTCGCGCGGGGTTCGCTCTCGAATGTGTGGGCGCGGTGATTGCAACCGTGTCGCTGCTGTTGTAGCGTGACCTTCAAAGTCCCTGAGCACAGGGCCGCGCTTGGGTTGATCGCCAAGCCGTCCACCTCACGCCTCTAAACTATGCGCATTTGGGGTGGCCCTATTGAATTGGTTGGGAACAGCGGAAACGCCGAGTGAGATCGGTTTCTGACAGTGACGTATCTCACCGCTGGTCAGAGATAAGTACCATCCATCGGATCGAGCAGAAGCACCGAAAGGGGACGCGCTGGCAATCCGAGAACCTTACGAACGCCCTGCCTCTTGACGGAGGTGGGGCGTTTTCGTATTTACGGAAATAACTGGAGAGCGCGACTTCGTGCAGACCAAACGCACACCCGAAATGGTCAAGGACATCCTTGCTCGCATGAGCAACGGAGAGACGCTTACGAGCGCTTGCAAACTTCATGACATCACAACTTCGGCTTGGCGCACTTGGTGCCGCGACGACGCGGATTTAGACATCGCGCACGCGCACGCGAGGGACGAAGGGTTCGACAAGATCGCGGAGGACTGTCTGGCGATTGCTGACGAAACTGCGTTCGATACGAAGATCGGCAAGGACGGCGCGACATCGGCTGATAGCGAGTGGATCAGCCGGTCAAAACTTCGCGTCGAAACGCGCCTGAAACTCCTCGCCAAGTGGGACCCGAAGCGCTACGGGGACAAGGTCCAGCAGGAGATCACAGGCGCTGACGGCGGACCACTTGTCGTTTTGAGCGGCGTGCCTCGTGCCAACGGTTAGTTTCGGCTATCAACCACGAGAACAATTTATCCCGTTTCATATGCGGACGCAGCGCTGGGCCGCGCTTGTGTTCCACCGTCGAGCCGGGAAGACCGTGGCGACGGTTGCTGACCTGATAGACAATACGCTTCGTTGCCCCCTCCCAAACGCTAGGGGAGCCTATGTGGCTCCGACCTACGTTCAGTCTAAGGACGTGGCGTGGGAGTACGCCAAGCGTTTCAGCGCCAGTATTCCTGGCGTTTCGTTCAACGAATCGGAATTGCGGATCGACTACCCAAACGGGGCGCGGGTTAGGTTGTACGGAGCCGACAACGCCGACCGGATGCGCGGCTTGTATTTTGACCACATGGTTCTGGACGAGTACGCGGATATGAACCCGGCGGCATGGAATGAGGTACTTCGTCCTGCCTTGGCTGACCGCAAGGGTTCTGCGGTGTTCATCGGCACACCCAAGGGCCGCAATGCCTTTTACGACGTGTGCGAGCGCGCTAAGGCCGATCCGGCATGGTACTTTCTAAAGATGGGAGCACAGGATACCGGGATCATCGACGCGGCTGAACTTGCCGACGCGCGCGCCTCCATGACTGAAGAGCAATATGCTACGGAGTTCGGTTGTTCGTTCGACAGCGCCGTCATCGGTTCATACTACGGCCAGGACATCGAGCTTGCGAACGAACAACGGCGCATCGGTTCCGTGCCGCACGATCCAGCGATCCCGGTTAAGACCTATTGGGATTTGGGTCTGGACGATGCGACCGCGATCTGGTTCGTTCAGGAGTTGGGCAAAGAGATTCGCCTGATCGAATATCAGGAGTGGACGCAGACGCCGCTAACGAAGATCGCCAGCGAGGTCATGGGCAAGGGATACACCTACGCAGACCACATCCTCCCGCACGATGTCAGGGTTCGTGAGATGACAACGGGCCGGTCGCGGGAGGAGGTTTTGCGGTCTCTGCTGGGCAAACTGAGTGTTGCGCCCATGCTTGGCGTTGAAGATGGCATCAACGCGACACGCGTGCTATTCTCGCGGTTCTGGTTTGACTCGGTGAAGTGCGAAGCGGGCCTTGAGGCCCTTCGTAACTACGCCAAGAAGTGGGACGATAAGCGCAAGGTGTTCGAGGCGAGACCGAATCACAACTGGTCTTCCCACGGGTCCGACGCGCTCCGCATGCTTGGTGTGAGTTACCGCGAGAAGCTACAGGCGAACGTGCGCGATCCTTACGCGCCGTCGAAGCGCAGAACATCTGGATGGGCGGCATGAATGAAATCGTTAAGCGGAAGCCTGGGCGACCGCCGAAGGTGCGTGTTGAACAGCCGGTCAGTACGCCTGACGATGCGCCGGTTTATGAAGCGCCTGCCTCAGAGTTCGGGGATGCTGTCGGAACTGGTGAAGATCAGGTGGTTGAGCCTGAAGCGCCCCTGACCCTTCCTCAATCCATCGCCCTCGACCGTGATCACGACGGCAACCCCGGCGGCTCGTGGCCCCAAGCCAGCCTAACGGAGAACGAAACGCGAGGCATGATTGCGGAGTTCTTCGACGCCTACGAAAGCCAGGTCGAGAACAAGCGCGTTGATACGTTCAACCGCGTTTGGTCGTTCCGACATGAAGCCGTCCACTCGCAAGATACGATGGTCCTCAGTGTCAAGCGCGGCCCTGTGGTAGCCGAGCGGCATGTGCCTGCGTCCATGGCGCGGTTTACCGATGTCGGGGCGTTGCTGGCTGAGTTGGATCAGGAGACGGGGCGATGACAGACCCCATCGCAGCCGCCGCTATCGACAGCAAGGCGCACTCCATCGCCAACCAACTTCGTGCGTGGTGCTATACGGTGCTGTGGGTCGAATCGACGGACGACCAGATCGTCATCTGCTTCGACTTTATGGACAACGCCGAAATGCCGTGGCAACGCGCCTTCGCCATTGACGCTGTCCACGCCTCGCCTCAACAGTTCGTAGCCGCGATCAACGACTGGAAAAAGGACATCAAGGCGCGTATTGCATCCAGCGATGTCAGCCCCACGGTTCACGCGGTGATCATGCACTATGGCGCAAAGCGTCTGCATGATATGCTGATTGAACGGCAGGGGGCTTATACCTAGTGACTGACATCCCGATCTCATCTCAGGGTCCGCGTTTCGACGACGACTCCGACGCGCTGCAAAAACGTCTGGACCAGTACGACGCCGAACTGTCGCACTATGCGAAGTGGGAGACCGAGAGCCGGGAATCCTACGCTTTCGTGGCCGGTCGTCAGTGGGACCCGAAAGACATCGACCTGATGCAGGAAAGCAACCGCATCCCGGTCACGTTCAATCGCATCGAGACGACGATTGACGCGGTTTCCGGCGCTGAGATCATGGGCCGTCAGGAAGTCACCTACCTGCCACGTACGGTCGAGGATTCGGGCGTTACGGACGTGCTTAGTCAGGGCGCGCAATACGTGCGCCAGAACTGCGACGCCGAGGACGAGGAGTCCGACGCGTTCCGGGATTGCCTGATCTGCGGCGTAGGCTGGACGCAGACGCGCCCTGACTACAGCGTTGAGGAAGATGGCGAGATCGTTATCGAGCGCGTCGATCCGCTGGAAATCCTGGCTGACCCGACATCGTCCAAGGCGAACTATGCCGACATGCGGTTTCTGCGCCGTAAGAAGCGCATGAGCCGTGATGCGGTCGAGGCGCTGTTTGGCGATGACGACTATCAGGCATTCGGCGGTGAGGAAGACGAGGGCGCACAAGACCCCATCATTGACAACCCGCGTGATCAGTACGCCGTGGGTGATGTGGTCGAAGCGAGCGACGATCTGATCGTCTGTGAGTATCAGTGGTTTGAAGAAACGCCCTACCATCGCGTGTCGATGGCCGAAGGGACGCTGGAGCTTGATGAGGAGGGTCTGGAGGCTGCGGCGGTCGATGACCCGACGATCTATGATCGCGCTGTACGTCAGACGCGTCGTGTGTACCGCCGTGCGTTCCGCGTATCCGGCCAGATCAAGGCCCCGCAGGACATCAAGGTCAACGCCTTCACCTACTGCGCCATAACGGGCAAGCGTGACCGGAACGAGAAGGTCTATTACGGCCTGGTCCGACCGATGAAAGACCCGCAGCGGTATTCGAACAAGTTCCGCTCGTCCATGATCGACCAGTACGTCAAGAGCGCCAAAGGCGGCGTTATGGCCGAAGAAGGGGCCGTGGATGATGTCCGCGCCTTTGAGGAATCGTGGGCCAAGAACGACGCCATTACGTGGGTCCCGCCGGGCACGCTCAGCAACGCTTCCGGCTCCAAGATTGAGCAAAAGCCTGTCTCGATGATGTCGCCTGCGTTGCCTGCCATGATCGCAGACAGCGACAACGCGATCCGCGACGTGACGGGCGTCAACCTCGAAATCCTTGGCATGGCGGATCGTCAGCAGGCCGGGGTTCTGGAGCACCAGCGCAAACAGGCCGCCTATGGCATCCTGTCGGCCTTCTTCAACTCGGCGCGGCGCTATCGCAAGATTCAGGGCCGGTTGCTGCTGACCGAGATGCGCGAGTATCTTCCCGAGGACATGCTGTACCGGATCGTGGGTGAAGACGGTCAGGGTAAGTACGTGCCTATGGCCTATCTGCCGGACACGGTGAAATATGACGTGATCGTGGACGAAGCCCCGACCAGCCCGAACCAGAAGGAACGCGTGTTTGCGATCCTGTCGCAGTTCCAGGGCATGCTCTCGGAAGCCTCGCCGGAAATCCTGTCGGAACTGGTTCGCTACTCGCCATTGCCCGCCGCAGTGAGCGAGAAACTGGCCAAGCTGATCAGTCCGCCGCCTTCGCCGCCTGATCCTGCGCAGGTTGCGCAGCAAGCGCTTATGGTCGAGGGAGCCAAGCAGGAGGTTCGCAAGACCGCTGCTGACGCTGGTAATAAGGAAGCGGATACAGCCCTGAAACAGGCCGAGACGCAGAAGACGGGCATGGAAGCCGCGCGCGATCTGACGGAGACGTTGCGTAACGAGGCCGAGGCCGAACTGATGAACACTGTCGCCAATATCGGCGGGCAAGCTGGAGTGAGTGGACAATGAGCGAAACTTTCGATGCGTCGCAAACCGCCGACGACACCACCGATGATGTCAACGCCGAGTATGAAGCCGCTCGGGAAGCTGAAGAGGGCGACAGCGGAACTCAGATCGAAGGAGAAGAGGGCGCGACAGACGACCCCGACGCCGCATCCGAGAAAGCCGAACTAAGCGACGTTGACAAGGTCAAGGCCAGCCTCAAGGAGCGTGCAAACGCGGCCCGTAGAGAGCGCCAGAGGGCAAACGACGCGGAAGCCAAGGCCGCTGCCCTAGAGGCCCGTCTGGCGGCTCTGGAGGGCAAGAAAACCGATGACCCGTTCGCCGCCTTGCGTGATGACGACGCTGATCCGATTGGCGATTTGGACGCGATCAAGAAAATCCTGCGTGGCGAAGCGGAATCACGCACGAAAACTCAGGCCGAACAGCAGGCCGCGCAACAGCAACAACGCAATGTTCAGGCGCTTTCGACCTGGGCTGCCGAACACGAGGCCGATCTGCGCCTTGAGCATCCCGATTACGACAAGGCCGCCGAGTATGTGCGCGAGTCCCGGCTAAAGGAGCTTGAGCAGATTCACGGCTCCAAGCCGGAGGCTGAAAAGGCTCTGTTCAACGAACTTCTGGGCGTCGTTGCGAAGTGTCGTGCCGATAATCGCGATCCGGCAGAGGTTATTTACAATCTCGCCCATACTCGCGGGTATAAAAACACCGTAGCGATTGACAATGCGGCAGAAAAGTTGCAGGTAGTGAAGAGAGGCCAGACGGCTTCGCGCACACTCAGCGGCGGCAAGGCGGATTCTTCCGAACTGACCATCGAGAGCATTAACCGGATGCCTTCCGATCAGCGGTACGCCGCTTATCAGAAACTCCGGGCTCAGGAGCAGGCGCGCGAGGCACGAGGCTAACGCGGACGGGTCACGACACGACCCAGACTGACGGCCAGTATAGCCGCCTCGGAGGTCCCCACGTGACGGGGTGCACGACTAGCATCCCCTCACATGGAGGCCCATCATGGCCCTGACGAATTACGGCGTGAACGCTCCAGAGGCTGTAAAGCTCTGGTCTGACGTTCTTTCCCGCGAAGCCCTGAAGGCGACGTGGTTCAACAAGTTCATCGGTAAGGACAGCGACTCGCTGATCCAGGAAAAGACCGACTTCAAGAAGTCCGCTGGTGATCGTCTGACGATGATCCTGCGGATGCAGCTGATCGGCGACGGCGTCCTTGGCGACGGCACGCTGGAAGGCAACGAAGAAAAGCTGTCCACCTACACCGACAACCTTCTGATCGACCAACTGCGCCATGCGGTTCGTTCGGGCGGCAAGATGTCGGATCAGCGCATCCCGTTCTCGGTTCGTGACGAAGCGAAAGACGGCCTGCGTGACTGGATCGCCGGTCGCCTCGACACCGCCTTCTTCAACCAACTGTGCGGCTTCACGGCTCAAACCGATCTGCGCTATACCGGCAACAACGCCGTTCTGGCTCCGACCGTGGTTTACCGCCCGAACGGTCGCGCCAATGACCAATCGCTGGTCGCTGGCGACGAGTTCACTCTGGCCTCGATTGACCGGGCCGTGGCTGCTGCGAAGCAAGCCACTCCGGTCATGCGTCCGCTGAAGATCAACGGCGCTGATCATTACGTGATGTTCCTTCACGTCGATCAGGTCGCCCAACTGCGGACCAACACCGCGACTGGGCAATGGCTGGACATCCAGAAGGCCGCGACCACGGGCGACGGCTCCAAGAACAACCCCATCTTCACCGGGGCTCTGGGTATGTACAACGGCGTCATCCTGCATGAGTCCGTTCGCATCACCAATGGCGTCAACTCGGCGACCGGCGCTGTCGTTCCCAACGCCCGTCGTGCTGTCCTTGCTGGCGCTCAGGCGCTGGTCATGGGCTTTGGTCGTGGCAACTCGACCTCGCAAAGCTCGTGGGATTGGGTTGAGAAGCTGTTCGACTATGAAAACCAACTCGGCGTCGCGGCTGGGGCGATCTACGGCATGAAGGCCACCCGTTACAACGGTGCGGACTTCTCCAAGATCGGCATCCACACCTACACGCCTGCCACCACGCTGGGAGCCTAAGACCATGGCCGTAACTGCTCGTCAGAACGAACATCAGGTCGTTCATTACATCCGCATCAACTTCGCCTGGAACACCACCTCGGCGTCTGCGATTCAGGTGTCCCTCGGCTCGGCCATCCCGGCCAACGCCATCGTCACCCGCACCTTCGTTTCGGTCCAGACCGCCTTCAACGGCACGACTGGCACTCTGGACGTGGGTACGGCGGCGGCTCCGACCGCTCTGGTCTCCGCTCAGTCGGTTCAGGCCGTTGGCGGGGCTGCTGTGCTTCCGGCCACTCTGGGCGGCCTTCTGTCCAGTTCCGCTGATCTGGAACTGTTCATCCGCTACAACTACACCGGCACGCCTTCCGCTGGCGTGGGCTCGGTCGTGGTTGAGTACGTGCCTAACATCTAACGTCCGAAGGGGCTGGCTAACGCTGGCCCCTTCACTTCCCCGGTGATTCATGAACCTCGGTAATCTGCGCGACCGCATCATCCGGGAAGTGAACCGGGACGAACTGACAGACCCGGTTGGGGATGACCGTGTCGCCGCCAACTCCGAGACGCTTGATCTCGTGATCGCGCAAGCCATCGAATATTACGCGGACAGCCGGTTTTCGTTTAACGAGTCGATTGTCCCGACCTTCACCAACGGCGAGTTTCTGACCCTCCCGACAGGGATGCGGAAGATTGACGCGATTATCGTTAACGACGGCACACGCTACGGCCTCAGGGTCCGCGATTACGTCTCTATCCAGACCTGGCAGCAGAACAGCAACATCTACGGTCGCCCGACTGATTACGCCGTGTCCGCCGGTTCGATCCGGTTTTTCCCGTTCCCGCGTCCTGACATCGCCGTCACCATCATGGGCGTTTTGGATCAACAAGCGCTAGACTACACGAGCGACGAATCGCAGAACGCGTGGACGAACGAGGGGCAAGACCTGATCGTTGCGCGTACGAAAATGCTGTTGTTTCGGGACTATTTCCGTGATGTCGATCAGGCTGCGATTGCAGCAGGCGCAGAGCAGCAAGCGCTAACGAAACTACGTGGATACGCGGCCCAGATGCTGGGAACCGGCAGGATTCGTGGCGCATGGTAACCTTCGTCACGCCCCCTAATGCACCGCAATATCATCTGGACCTTGTGTTGCAGTTGAACCGCGAGCTTGCAGACTACGGCACGGTTCGCGTGTTCGACAGTGCTGCGCTGCCTGACGCGGCGCGTAACCGTATGCAGACCGTGTACGCCTCCGACCTCGGGACTTTGGTCCTTAGTGATGGTACAGATTGGCGTCCGGTCACTTTGGGGACGCCAATCTGATGCCAAGCACATACACCGCCCGCGCCCGTCTGGAGCTTCAGGCCGCTGGGGAGAATCTCTCCGTTTGGGGTGATCCCAAACTTAACAACGACTTCAAGCGCGTTGACTATGCAGTCAAGGGGCTGGCGTCGTTCGCCCTGTCAGGATCGATCTCCCTGACCACGTCGAACACCTCGACCGATCCGGCGCAATATCAGGCGATTGCGGCTGTCCTGAACGTCACTGGCGGCACGGGCGGCACGATCACGGTTCCGGGCGTCGAAGGCACGTGGCTGGTGCGCAACGGCGCGTCTGGCCCTGTCTCCGTTACGACCGGGTCCGGCGCTACGGCGATTATCGCCTCTGGCGACACCGCGTCCGTCCTGTGCGACGCGACGAACGTCTATCGCGAGAAGCAAACAGACATTGCGAACCAGCGACTGACGAATGTGGGCGCGCCGGTTGCATCCACAGACGCCGCCACCAAGGCCTATGCGGACGGGCTGGCGTTTTCGTCCTCTCTCCCGAACCAGTCCGGGAACGCCGGTAAATATCTCAGCACGGATGGATCAAACGCATCGTGGCAAACGGTGCTTCCGGCGTTTTCTGGAACCACTAACTACACCTTGATCTCTAACGGGTCTCAGGCCGTGTGGACATCTCCGGCAAACGCCCGGATTGCATTGGGACTTGGCGGGGCGGCGGTTCTCAGTGTTGGCACTTCTGGCGGTACGGTCGCAGCAGGGGACGATTCCCGAATCACGGGGGCGATGCCTAAAACCGGAGGAGCGTTCTCCGGCAACTTCAGCCGGGACAGTCAATACATCTGGTCGCTGTCCAGCGGCAATCCGCTGGAGAACTGGGACCCCAACGATTACGTCTACTACGACCGCGCTACGGATCGCCGCATCGTCGTCATTGCTGGGACTGCGCGGTTCGTGGTGGACAATCAGGGGGCGACGGTTCCGGGTCGTTTCGACGCCACGACGCTGACGGCCAATGGGCAGGAGGTCTATACCCCTCAGAACATCACATATGGCACGGCTGCTCCGGGCGTGTTACCGGTCAACGCCATCTACCTGCGTCACGCCTGATGTCTGTTGTTCTCGGCTCGACCGGCGGAAACAAGGACGTGACCTCGATCACGCTCGGCTCGACCGGCGGGAACAAGACCGTGCTGGAGGGCTATGTCGGCACCACGGGCGGCAACAAGCTGTTCTTCAGTGCCCTGTCAGCCTCGGCCTCGCCCACGTCCGTCTCTGGCTCGGGCAATACCAACGCGATCACCAGCACCGCCAGCACGGCGACACCAACAGGCGGGATTGGTCCGTTCACCTATGCGTGGTCGAACGTCGGGGGCGATGCGGCTGTGGTCGCGGTCAGCCCCTCCTCAGCATCCTCGACCTTTCGCAAGAACCCCATGATGCCGGGAGACTCGACCTCCGCGACCTTCAACTGCCTCGTCACGGACACGGGGACGGGTTTTTCGGTCACGACGAATAACGTCTCTGTCAGCCTGGATCGTCTGCCGTGATCCCGCTTCTGATCCCGCCGGGGCTGGTTGCCGACGATACGAGTTTCGCGGCAAAAGGCGCGTGGATAGATGCTGACAAGGTCCGGTTCTGGCGCAAGTTGCCGGAAGTCATTGGCGGCTGGGAATCGGCCAATGTCGGCACGCTCGGCGGCGTCTGTCGCGGCGTCTATGCGTGGTCCGATCTCGCCAGCGTCCTCAACATCGCCTTCGGCACGCACGCCACCCTTGAGGTGACGAAGAACGGCATGCTGTACAATATCACGCCTGTCGGTCTCGCTCCCGGCCTGATCAATGGCACGGGCGGCGCTGGCTATGGATCTGGCCTGTACAGCGCAGGCGTCTATTCTGCCCCGACGATAGGCGGGAACCTCCCCCGCACATGGTCTCTGTCCAGCTACGGCCAAACCCTGATTGCGAACCCGCGCGGCGAGCGGATTTACCAATGGCTGAACAACGAGGCGAATCCGGCGGTTGTGCTGGCGAACTCGCCGCTACAGGTCGCTTACACCCTCGTTACGCCTTCGCGTCAAATCATGGCGCTGGGCTGCAATGAGGAAGTTTCCGGCGTCTTCAACCCCCTCTGCATTCGCTGGAGCGACGTTGAGGACATCACGGACTGGACGACGCTACCGGATAACAACGCGGGCGAGTACATCCTTGAAGGCGGCGGGTCGAAGATCATCGGCGGTCGTCTGTCGGGCTCTTACGTTCTCGTCTGGACCGATACCGCGCTGTTCCTCGGGACCAACACAGGGGCGGCAGGCTGGAGATTCGACCGCGTTGGCGACAAGTGCGGGCTGATCGGCCCGAATGCTGCGGTCGTCGTGGGGCAGATCGCCTATTGGTACACAGTCGCGGGGCAGTTCTACGGCTATTCACTCGGCTCGGAAGCGAAGATGATTATCTCGCCGGTCCAGCGCAGCGTGAATGACAATATCGCCGCGAACCAGGCGGACAAGATTTATGCCTCCACGATCACCGAATTTGGAGAGGTCCGGTTTGACTACCCCGACTCGCGCGACGGGATTGAAAACAGCCGATACGTCACCCTGTCTGTGACGGGCGACGGGTGGTCCAAGGGCGTCATGAGCAGGACAGCGTTCGTTGATGCGGGACCAACGGAAAATCCTGTCGCCACAACCGCAAGCGGTGGTATTTTCTACCACGAACGAGGCCAGTCTGCGGATGGATCGCCTATAGCATGGTCAATCGAGAGCGCCGATCAGTACATTGGCGAAGGCGAACAGATGATCATGGTCAAGGGCGTCTGGCCTGATTTCAAGAATCAGCTTGGCGCGTGCCAGCTTGATTTGCTGTTCCGGCCCTACCCTCAAGGGGCACAACGTGCCAAGGGACCGTATGTTATGGCTCCCGGTCGTTCGCATAAGGATTTCCGTGCGCAAGGACGTGTGGTAAAGATCAAGGTATCAGGTAATTCCTCCCCTGCTGGACTGCGGTTCGGAAAGCTGGAGTTTGAAACTGAAGGGACGGGCCTGAGATGAACGAACTTGCTGTCGTGCAGAACGAGGCCCAGCCGCCGCTGATAGAGCATTTCGAGCGGTGCAAGCCCTGGCTTGAGGCGGCGCTGGAGGAAGGGTTCTACAAGATCGAGGACGTGGCACGGGCGCTTGCCGAGAACCGTGCGCAGTTCTGGCCTGGAAAGAACGCCGCCATCGTCACTGAAATCGACACTATCGGACAAACGCGCGTCTGTCGTGTCTGGCTGGCTGGCGGCGAGATGACGGAGGTTCTGGAGATGGCGCGAGGGCTTGAGGCTTGGTCGCGCCTTCAAGGGTGCTCGGAAGTGCTGGTCGAGGGCCGAAAGGGCTGGGAAAAGGCCCTTAAGGATCAAGGCTATGAGTTCTTCACGATCATGCTCAAGAAGGCACTTTGATGGGCGGCAAGTCTCAGACCACCAAGGAAACCACGAATCAGGTCTCTAACCAGACCCAGACGCCGGTTATCCAGAATGCGCTCTTGTCCAACGGGATCAACGACTATCTGTCGGGCGTGGGCGACTTCGCCAACACGGACGCGTCGTCGCTCGTCAGTGGCCCGTCGTCGCTGCAACAGCAGGCATTCACGGGCGCGCAAGGGCTGACCACATCGCCTCTGTACGGGGAGGCTGCGGGGATCGCTTCCGGTGTCGCTGGAGCCGGTGCGAACACGGCGCAGGGAGCGTCCTTGCTGGACAACCTGTCGGCCTATCAGAACCCGTACCAAACGCAGGTAACGGACGCCTACAGCGCTGATTTCGACGCCAACGCAGGAAAAACACGCGCGGCACAAGCTGCGGCTGCGGCTGCGAACGGTGGCGCGTTCGGGGGATCGCGTTACGCTATCCAGGAAGCCCAGACGGAAGGCGAGCTTTCGCGCGCCCGCGCAACGGGACTGGCGGGCATCCTGCAAGGCGGTTTCGACCGCGCGACCTCGCTGTCCGCCTCCGACGCCGCGCTTCGTCAGGGCAACAATCAGTTCAACGCGGGGCAGCAGGATTCGGCTCTGAACCGTGCGCTCTCGTCCGCCGGGTTGCTGGGCTCTCTGGCGGGGCAGCAAGGCGGCGAGGATCGCGCGAATATCGCTCTGCAAGCCGGTCTGGGGGATACGCAGCGAGACATCGCACAATCCGCCGCGACGTCTGATCTGTCGAAGCTGGAGGCGCTTAAGTCCCTGTTGGGGTATGATCCGTCGATGCTGGTGGGGCAGAATGTGTCGGGGACGGCGAGCGGGACCAGCACATCTAAGAAGACGGAAGACCCCGGCCTTTTGGGGACTATCGGCAAGGGAGCGTCCACAGCATCATCTTTGGCCGCGTTGTTCTCTGACGCACGGCTGAAAGAGAACATCCGCCTGACGGGTACGCGACCGGACGGGCTAAACGTCTATCGCTATAACTACCTCTGGAGCCCGGAGGAAGTCGAAGGCCTCATGGCGCATGAGGTGGCGCGCGTGTATCCTGAAGCCATTGGCCGGATTGGCGAATACCTGACTGTGGATTACGCCCATGTTCAATGAACTTCTGTCCAAACTAGGCCGCGAACGCGATCTGCCGTTCAGCGAACCTGAAAGCCAGACGAAGGGCCTTCAATCGGTTCTGGCGTCGCTGGGGAACAACCAACCGTCCGAACCTGCCACAGAACGTGGGCTGGGCGGCTGGCTGCGTCAGGCGCAGCAACAGGGCGGGTTCTTTGAGCGTCTGGGGACGTTCGGAGCTGAGTTGCAGGATACGGCGGATGGGGGAAACCGTGCGCAATCTCGCACGGAGAATGCCGCAAAACTGGCTGCTGCCGATCTGGCGCGAAAGACTGCGGAGGGCCGGATTGCCGCCCAACAGGCGCTAATGTCGCGTCTTCGAGGTGGCGGAACAACCGCACCCGGAGTCGGGCCTACAACAACGCCTAATGGCGGCGGAAGCTCTTTGCCGTCTCTTCGTTCCGCCGGTCCTGATCTACTCGCTGCGCAAGCGGCGGGGGTGGACATTGGCGACTATATCGCGCTGCTGGACAAGGCGTCTCCATCTGTTCAGGTCGCGAACGGCGTTGCCTATGACCCCCAAGCGACCGCTCCAGGCTCTCGCGTTGGTGTGAGCCTTCAGAACATCAACGGCTTCTTGACAGATACGCAGGACCCAGAGAACGCCAACCTGTACCGGCCTGATCTGGAGGCGGGGCAGGAGCCCGTCTATGACCGAAACGGACGCGTTACGGGCGTTCGCAATATTGATGGCGCGGTTCAGTCAGTCGCACAGCGCGAAGGCGCTATCACCACCGCGCGTCAAGGGGCTGAGGCTCCATACCGCTTCCTGACCACAACGGACTCTTCGGGCCGCCCAGTACAGACCGCAATTTCTAATGTCGCGGGCGGCTCTGTCGTTGGGGCCGATCCAGTAGCGATAGATTCGCGAGCAAGAAACGCAACCGATTTAGACTCCCGTCTGACCGGTCTTCGAACTGCCGTGTCTGCTGGTCGCGGTCAACTGGCGACAATCAATCAACTGCGTCCTATTCTTCCTGATGTCATCACTGGCCCTGGTGCGGACTTGCGCCTTTCCAGCGCGCGCTTCCTGGCGGCTGCGGGGAACGAGGAAGCGCGCCGCCGCGTGGCTGCGACCGAGACATATCAGAACCAATCCCGCTACATCGTGGCCGATCTCGTGAAACAGTTCGGTTCCAACCCTACCGAAGGGGAGCGCAAATATGCAGCCGAGATGGCGGGGGGAGACATTAACATTACCCCAGAAGCCATCGAAGCCGGTTTCAAGTTGTTCGAACAGCGCCTCGCGCGTCAGGAAGGTCAATTGACGGAAGCCGAACAGCAGGCGCAGGCCCGTACTAGCGGCGGGAATGCCCGTCCTTCATCGGGCGCAATCTCACGTGAGGCAGCGATGGCGGAAGCGCGTCGTAGGGGCTTGATTCCATAATGGCGCAAACCGCTTCCGAACTTTCAGACGCCGAATTGCTGGCGATCATTGGTCAGCCTGCTTCAGCGGCCTCGTCTGCACGTCCTTCCGGGGGCTCTCTAGGCGAGCGCAACCATAATCAGGGCAACCTCAAAGATGGAGCGTTCGCACGGTCACAGCCGGGGTACACAGGCGCTAATGGGTCTTTTGCGACCTTCGCGACGCCAGAAGACGGGAACCGTGCGCAAGAGACTCTTCTTGCGAACAATTATCTGTCGCGGGGATACAACACGCCATCCGCCATCGTGAACCGTTACGCGCCTCCGGGGCCTGAGAATTCTCCTGAGTCCGTGGCGAACTACACGAACTACATTGCTAACAAACTTGGCATCGATGCTAATGCGCCCATCTCAACTGATCAGGTTGGCGCACTGGCTCAGGCTATGCGCGAATTTGAAACCGGACAGACTTCCGGCGGCTCTGCTGCGCTTGCTGATGACGTTTCCGCTATGGACGATGCGGCGTTGATGTCGCTTGTTCAGGGCGAGCAACCCGCCCCTTCCAATCTCGGGGAAGCTGCTCGCCCCGGCGCAACTCAGGATAATCCGTTCGTAATAACGGATGAAACGCCGCGAGAATTGCTGAACAACCTCCCAAAAGGCACGTACATTGCCACGAAAGACGAAGAAGACGGAAAATATTACGTCAACCGTCTTTCGGGTTCTCCGTACATCAACCACAACGGGGCTGAAGGCGATCAGGTCGTTGCTGGTGGCAACGCCTACCTGCACACCCCCGGCGTCGAAGACGCTACGCGAGCTTTCACTACGGCAGCGGCGGAACAGGTTCCATTTCTGGATGAGGGTGCGGCCATGTTGGGCGGCGCTTTGTCGGGAGAGGGCTACGATGTAACGCGGCAACGCCAACTCGACACGCGCCAGATTGACAATGAGAGCAACGACCTCGCTCGTGATGTTGGCGGTATTGCTGGTTTCGGCCTGGGTCTCGCCGCGCCGGGCGGCAGCTTCATAAACGCCGGTAAGGGCGTGGCGGCTCAAACCGCTCGTGCAGCCATCTTCGGCGGGGGGGCAGGCGGGCTATATGGCGCGGGAAACACTGAAGGCGATCTTGGCGAACGCGCTGAAGCGGGGGTTCTTGGCGCGGCTCTGGGGGCAGCAACAGGCGGTGTTGCGCAGCGGTTCTTGTCGTCGGCAGCGGCGACCGCTCCCTCTGCCGCGCGTCGTCTGTCACGTGAGGGAGTCGATCTAACGCCAGGCACTATGTTTGGTGAGACCCCTCTTGTCGGCCCGGTCATGCGCTCCGTCGAGGAAGGCGCAACGAGCATTCCGGTTATTGGCTCTCTGGTGTCTGGAGCACGTCAGCGCTCTACCGACACCTTCAACCGCGCCGCCATTAACCGCTCGCTTCTGCCTATCGGAGCGCAACTCCCCAAGGGGAAGACTGGCGGGTATCAGGCTATAGAGTTTGCGCAGAACGCTTTGGGAGAGGCTTACGACAAGGTTCTACCTAACATCTCCGCACAACTGGATCGCGGCCTATATGACGATCTCGCGGGCATCATGACAGATGCGGCGTCTGAAATGCCTCCTGAGTTGCTGACACAGTTGGGCCGCGTGCTGCAAGACCGCGTTTTTCGCAATGTAGATCAGGCGTCGGCAGTTCTTGACGGTCCCGCATTGAAGCGGATCGAGAGCGAACTGGGGGCGATTGGCCGTGAGTACCGCCGCGCGAACGATCCTTCTCAGCTTTCGTTCGGGCGCGCGGTGGACGACTTCAGAACCAGCCTTCGAGACATGATTGCTCGTCAGAATCCAGCGGAGGCGAAAACGCTTCAACGCATCAACCAAGGCTATGCCAATCTTGTTCGTGTAGAAGACGCTGCGGGCTCCACTGCCTCGCAAGCTGCCGAGGGCGTGTTTAGCCCGACTCAGTTGGGTGTGGCGGCTAACAGGGGTGCATCTCGGTCTTCGCGCGCGCGTGGCGGTGCAAACATGCAAGACCTGGCTGCTGCGGGTCGTGCTGTTTTGCCAAGCCGCACAGGCGACTCAGGAACGGCCACGCGAGGCGGTCTTACGGCTCTGGCTGCGGGGGCGGGTACAGTGGTCAATCCGGTTGTCGCGGGTACGACAGCCGCCATTACCGGGGTGGCTTATTCGCCTCTGGCCCAACGTCTGTTGAACGGTTTCTACAGGGCTACCGACATCGGAGGTAAGCTCCGTGCCCTGTCGGAATTCAGGGCGCTCGCCGCCCGAAACCCGGCTCTTGTTCCATATCTTGAACAAGCGACTCAGCAACTTCGCGGCGGCGCTCCGAGTCAATCACAGCCCACAGCGCAGCCAGCAGGAGCGCTCCCACTCCCCACTTCCCCATGAACGGGAGAAGCAGGACGCACGCCATGACGATCAAACCGTTTCTCAAGAGCCAAAACCTTTCAAAACACGAGCCATTCGTGCTAATCCTAACCCACAACGACCGGGGATGCCACCATGTCTAGAAAACTGCCGCTCCCTGCCACGCAGACTGAGGTGGATTTTACCGTCGCGCAACTGAACGGTGCTGGCGGTGTCGTCGGCGGGACCGCATCTGACGGGTCCATGACGGTAACAGGCGCAAACGGCACAAGCGCCGCCAGCGCTGCGAACCCCGTCCCTGTCAAGGCAGCGCCTGCTGTTCCTCTCGGCTACCTACAAATCACCGGCCCGACCGGCGCAGTGAATCCATTCGGTACGATCCCGACTGGCGCGACATACGCCATTATTCAGCCCGTCACCCAAGGCATCTCTTGGCGCGACGACGGCACGTCTCCGACGACCACGGTGGGGATGACTGTCCCGGCGGGTGGTGAGCTTTTGTATGACGGCACGCTGGCGACCTTCCGCATGATCCAGCTTGCCGCTACGTCCGTCGTCAACGTCAGCTTCTATCGCTGATGCCAAAGACCGTCGCACGCGGACAGGGAATGGCGTGGCTGCGTAAGCGCGCCTATCTGCGGGGTGTGGCGAACGCGCCAGAGATTGTAACTCTGGTAGCGCTGTCCCTGTCTCCGAACACGGCAAGCGTCGGGTCGCCCTATAGCGGCACAGTGACAGGCAAGACGACCGGATCGACGCTGTCCTTGACGGGTGCGGGTGCTGCGGGTCTGTCGGTGGTTGGTTCGGCTGTTACTGGTACGCCCACGACTGAAGGGGCGGTCAACATTGTCGAGACGCTGGCTGGCGCTACGAATACGCCGCGCACGTCTTCGGGCGTGCTAACGGTGGCTTCGGCAGGGGCGACGTATCCTGATACGCCGGGAAGTTATAGCCGCCGCACGACATCATCAACGCGGCTGACGGCCAATCCAACCAAACTCGTCAGCTTCACAATCCCTGCTGGATCGTCGGTCACCGCGATCCAGTTGATCGACGGCAACCTGACAAGCGGCAACCGCGTCGTCGGGACCGTCTCAGGGCTAACAGCGGGCCAAACCCGTACATTCGCCGATCTTACGGCGCTGGGCCTCTATGGCTTCGCGGTGAACGGTCTCCGCTTCGTTCAAACCGGGACCGGCGCAATCGATTGGGTGCTGCAATGAAGATCGTCACAGGCACTTACGTCGGCAACGGCGACGCCAAGGAAATCGCCACGCCATTCCGGCCTCTGGTGGTCCTCATCAAGGGCTCAGGTCAGTTTGCGGCCATCTGGTCTCGTCTTTACTGGTCTGCACGCGGAAACCGATTTGGGGCAAACGACAGCTTCGCGCTCGGCGTCACGGAGACGGAGACCGGCTTCGCTGTCGGGACTTCCCTGCACACGAACGCGGATGGTGTGACATATCACTACATCGCTTTAGCCGACGACGGACAGGCCGGTATTGATCTTGAGGCGTGGCAGGGCAACGGCCTGAACGGTCTAAACATCGTCCAGACCGTTCAGAAGCTTGCCGCGTTCATCTTCGCAAAACGCGACAACGGCGGTAGCGGCATCATCCGGCACAAGAACTCAAACTACGGCGCGCGGATGGACGGTGCTGGCGGCGCGGCGAACGCGTACATCAGCGCTATGACGGTGGGGGGCTTCACCCTGACCAATGCCGCCCAGGTCAACCAGTTTGATGGCCCCGGTCAGATCGGAGAAGGCACGACCGCATTCATCCTCTACGAGGACGCTCAGTCCAAACTCATCACGTGGACCGGCACGGGCGCGCCTCAAGCCCTGCCTTCTACAGGTTTTGCATCGATCAAGGGGGCAATCATCTGGGCCGACAGCCCCACGTTCGGCGGTCGGATCAAGCTCGACACCATGGGCGCTTCGGAGATCGCCAACCTTACGAATGGCGCTCTGGTCTCCGACGAGCTGTCCTTCTCGGGCGGTGATCTGGTCCTTGGATCGGCCACGACCCTGAACGCTACGGGGGTCGTCTATAACGCCATGGTCTTCGGCCCGGACAGCGGTATCGACGTGCCGCGTATCAACCGGACGCCTGTCGTGCGTGCGGGAAGTGGTCGCAAGGTCGTCAGCCTGACGGGCGTGGCCAGTCGCATCGAGTGCGGCACGGACGACAGCATCGCGCTGCCCGGCGCACGCACGACGGAAGCGCTTGTGCGTCTGTTCTACAATCCGGGCACCACGGGGCCTGAAGGCATGATCATGTCGCGCGTTGGCGGTCCACTGATTACTCCCGGCAACGTCTCGTGGGCCATGGGGATCAAGTGGTGGACGGCTATCGGCTGGGAAAGTCAGTTCTTTACCTCCGTCACGGACATGATCGATCTGCGGGACGCGCCTGACTGCGGGGCCGTTCACCGGACGGCGGCGACGCCGCTTCTCGCGTGGCGCTGGGTCCACCTTATCGAAACGGTGGATGGCGCGGGTAAAGTGAAGCTCTATATCAACGGCAAGTGCGTGCACCAACGCGACATCGACATGGTCGCCTATAACGGGCGGCCCAACGGCGGCGTTGGCGGTACAAACCAGCGCATGACCATGTTCGCGACATGGGACGGCTCCACCTATACAAACCCGGTGGAGGGCGCTCTGGCATTCGGTCGTAAATACAGTCGTGCCATTACTCCAACAGAAGCTTTCGCCCGCTATCAGCGCGGCGCGGTCGGTGCGTCCGTAGCGGACGTGACCTCAGGCCTGGTCGAGGAATGGGACGCGGTTAACGCGTCAGGCACATCGATGCCTGCCACCTTCAATCCGGCGAACAGCGGAACTATTGTAGGCGGCTCGGTGATCACGCTCTAATCCCTACATCAAACGAACACACCAGACCTATGAAAACCCGCCATTTCCCTGTAATCCGTTTCCCGACATAGGGGAGTTAAGTTAGTGCCCGATACTACAAACCAAGGCGTATCTCGCGCTGATTTTGACTCGCAGATTGCGGCGATTACGGCGCAGCTTTCTACGACACCATCATTCGTCACGTCCGATATTATGACGGTGGAGAGTCTGCACAGCGCCTATCCTCCGTCCGCTGCGGCGCGTGGAAAATATGCGCGCGTCAACAACTACGGATCGTCTATCGACAAGGTGTTGCGTTGCGACTTTGATACGTTCTCCGGGCTGTACTATTGGACGCCTTCAGGCGCGCCTCAGTCCGTGCAGACAATGGCGATGACAGGAAACTTCTCGGCTGACCCGCTTATCAGCGGTGATGTCCTTGAGCTTACCGGGACGATTGGCCTAGGCGTGACGAGGACCTTGACTCTGGGGACGGCGCGAGGCCGTCCAGGCGACATGAAAACCATCAAGAACGGGTTGTCCTCGCTTCTGGGCGGTCTCAATATTCTTGGTCTTGGACTTGGGTCTGGTATTGCTTCTCTGATAGGATCGACATCGACCTACGTTTGCCAGTGGGATACGGGCACTTCCGCCCTTAAATGGACGAGACTGACATGACCATCGACTCCCGTAGCGGCTTCAAACAGGGCGTGAAGACGTATAGCGAACCTATGCGTGGCCCCGGCGGTCATGAGACTCCTCCTCCGCCGCCCAAGCGCACGACCTCAACCCCGAAAAAGAAATGACCCTCTGGGGTCTCGCCATTCTTGCCGCCTGCGTTGCTGCGGACAAAGAAGCGAGACCCCACGCCTTTGTTCTGGCTGCGGGGTGGCTATTGGGTTTCTACGCTGCTGTCTGGTGGCCGATTAACCCACTGATCAGCACCGTGGCGGGTTTGACGTTTCTGTGGCTGCACCTGCGCTCTCCTGCGTGGTGGAAATTCACTCTGGCAGGGCTGGCGCTGTTCATGCTCGGCATGGACTTTGTTTATGCTCTCTACCTTTTACAAGGGACGTGGATTGGTCCACAATACGACTTTACGTTAAGTGTCGGATTGGCGACACAACTCGCCCTTGTGGGCCATAGGGGTGTTCTGAATGGCCTTGGTCGGGTGGGCGAGTGGATGTCTGGTCGTTTTCATAGCCAGCGCGTTCATTCTGGTGCATCGCGCGATGCGGAAGTGCCGTAAATGATGTCAGGATTCCTTGTATGGTTCGCGGAAAACAGTTGGCTTTACGTGGGGTCGGTCTCCGGATCGCTGATCGCGATGGCCGCTGCGCGGAATCTGACCCTTCTGGGGCGTCTTCAAACCCTGATCGTCGGGACACTTTCCGGGTGTCTGGCTGGTCCTGCGATCTGCGAGCTATGGTTTTCGCAATATGATCCGCAAACTTCACGAATCCCGTCGTTCATCTGTGGTCTGGTCGGACTCACGGCGCTGGGGCTTATCCCGATCATTCTCAAACGGTCGAAGGATTTCTTCGAGAAATATCAATTCAAAATCGTCGCTGCGGAGTCGCCTGATGAGTAGCTACCTGACTGCTCAAAGGTGGATGGACGCCATGGACGTGAAAGCATACGCAGGCGCGGGCTTCTTTGTCCTTTGCGTTGTCGCCAGCGCCGTGTTCGGTGTTCTTCCACACGGAAGCCTCATCTACATCAACGCGCTTGTCTCCGGCGCAGCCTGGATGATCTGCCTTGGCATCCTGATCTTCGGCGGAAAGCGGGTCGATCTTTACGATACGGTGACGGCGGCGTTGCTGGCGGGCGGGCTTACAACGTCAATCCCGTCCCTGTTCACGGCTGAATCTGTTGTGCAATGGGGATCGACCTTCAGCCGCCTGGGCGTGTTAATGTTCGCCATTCGCTGGGCGTGGAACATTTATGTGAAAGTGCAGCACGAGAAGGCCGCCAAGGATGTCTAAGGCGGAAGACAATGAGGCGTTTGTTCGCGAAGTTCAGGCGGTGCTGGGCGTTGGTGTTGATGGTCACGCTGGGACTCGCACCGTACAGGCGTGGCGTAAGACGCAGACCGTGGCGGGAAATACGTCGGCGGCGTCGGTGATCCCCGAATCCTACTGGCCGCTTCTTTCAAAGATCGAATCGGGCGACCGGCCTTATATCAAGGCTTCGTCCTCGTCCGCATCAGGACTCTACCAGTTTATCCGCGCTACGTGGATCGCTGAGGGCGGCGCATGGGGTCCGAATATGTCCCTCGCTTTTGGCGGCATGAAGCCGTCTCCTGAGGAGCAGTTACGGCGCGCACGGTCGTTTACAGAAAAGAACGCTAACGTCCTGCGTAAGGCGGGAATCCCGATCAACAGCGCTTCATTGTACGCGGCGCATTTCCTTGGTGCTGGTACGGCTGTTAAGGCGCTTGAGGGTGCCGTAACGGATCGCATTGCGGAACACGTCGGCCTTGCCGCAATCCAGGCTAATCCGTCGATCCTAAAGGGTACAGTCGGGGATTTTCTGACATGGCTGCACAAGAAGACGGGTGTTTGGGCGAAGTGATTGGATCAGGGGTCAGGCATCGAACCTGAATCTTCGCAGTCAAAGTGCGATATCCTACCATTAGACGAACCCTGAAGAATTGGTCTGCGTGGCAGGGTTCGAACCTACGACCCCTCGATTCCAAATCGAGTACTCTACCAGACTGAGCTACACGCAGAAAAACCCTGCGTGTTAACGCAGGGCCTAGTTCTGTCGCGGTCGAGGTCGGAAGATCATTCCGACCTTATGCCATCATCCTTTGACGCACACAACCTGTCTCAAGGTGTGGACGATTTCGACATGGTCGGCCTGAGCGGCCATGACGGCGTCAATGTCCTTGTAGGCTGCGGGAGTCTCATCGATCACGTCTTCATCCTTTCGGCATTCGACGCCTTCAGTCGCCTTGATGTGGTCTTCTACGGTGAACCGGCGCTTGGCCTCAGTGCGAGACATTGCGCGCCCTGCGCCGTGAGAGCAGGAGTTCATCGACATAGCAAGAGACGCGCCAGCCTTGGCCTTCACGATGAAAGATTTCGCCCCCATCGATCCGGGGATGATCCCAAGTTCCGATTCTGTAATACGAACTGCGCCCTTACGCGTCACCATCACCTCAGCGCCGAAATGCTGTTCCTGCGAAACGTAGTTGTGGTGGCAGTTAACTGCCTCGCAGTCCGTCACGAAAGGCTTCTCTATTGTCGCGTGCATAGCCTCCAGAGCCGCGTCCATCATCAAGGCGCGATTCAGTTTGGCGAACCCCTGCGCCCACGAAAGCGCCTTCATGTAGTCCGGATAGAGCGGCGACCCTTGAGCGATATACGCCAAGTCCTGATCAGGCAGGTTAATGAACCATCGCTTCATTTCCTCCTTTGCCTTCTCGATGAAGTAGGAGCCGATTCTGTTACCGATCCCGCGCGATCCAGAGTGAAGCATGATCCAGACACGGTCTTGCTCATCCAGACACACTTCAACAAAGTGATTTCCGGTCCCCAGAGTGCCGAGATGCGAAGGGGCGCGCTCAGCAGCTTGACCTATCTTCGGGTGCTTGGCGACGATCTCTTCAAGCCCCGACTTTAGGCGAGCAAACTCAGCCGCATACTTCTCCGGAACGTCGCCCCAAGCGCCGCGATCTCCTGGCTTGCCGTCATTCGTGCGCCCGTGAGGAATACGAGATTCAATCGCAGTACGCAGACCAAACAGATTGTCAGGGAGATCGGCGGCGACAAGAGAGGTGCGCTGAGCGATCATACCGCATCCAATATCCACGCCAACGGCGGCTGGGATAATCGCCCCGCGCGTTGGAATGACAGAGCCGACAGTCGCCCCCATGCCCCAGTGCACATCTGGCATAACCGCGATGTGTTTGTGAACGAACGGCATTGCCGCCAGATTGTCGATTTGCTTGCGGGCTGCGTCCTCAAGTTGGACGCCGTCGATCCACGCCTTAACAAGGCCGCCTTGAGCGCCTTCAAAAACTTGCATTACAGTCTCCTTTAGTCGATCCGTCGCAAATGCCTGACGGTTCGGGTTGGAAAAATACGAGGCCGGTCGCTACTCCGGCTATGACGGCGATAGGCGTGTTGTGATGACGCCTCGTTTTACCTGCTTACCCCGTGGCGGCTAACCATACTCATCTCGCCGCCTACACCCGCACCGTATCGCTACACCGGATGGGCTCTCGCTCGTCTGATTAACGCTTCTGCTTTCAGCGCCGCTCGCAATCGACACCCTACGCAATCCGCGCTATCCTCGCAACCATGAAAAACCCCTACGCCACTTTCGACGCGACAATCGCGCCCCTGATCATCATCATCCACAAAATCCGACAGGCTCGGGATGCGCAGCCGGTGTGGGTGTGGCGGATGATTCCAGGTGCGATTACGCGTCCGTTGCAGGAGTTGATGGACTTCGCTTCGGAATATGATCGCGGGATTGGTCGGGCGCAGATGGATAGGGAAGCCTAGTCCACCCTCCCCTTCAGGGCTTGGCGGGCGGTCATTGAGAGGCCTCACGAGCATTCCACGCGGAGATCGCTCGCACATCATCGGTAAATGCCGCTGATGTCGCTCCACAGCCCCGGCACACGACCACAGCCATTTTACGCGAAAACTCGTCATGAGATGCTCTGACCTCAGCGCTGCCCCCATCGAAAGGGCACGGCAGCAGCGCGGGTGGCTCCGTCGCAGCAAGAACGGCCTTGGCCACGGTGCGCGGGTTCATAATCTTTGCGCTTCCATCAGCCTCAACAGAAACGACCGCGACCCTGATGATCAGGGCCCCTAACTCGTCGGAACCGATCATTTTGCAGGCCTGCGGGACTGGCCGATAAAGCAGGTGTTCGGTTCATCAGCACGGAATATCGCAAGCCACTGCTGAACGGCTTGCGGCGCGCACTCGCGCTCCACCTTCCAGTGGTTCCCGAGGGATGGGGTGAAACGGCGGCTCCAGATTTTCATTTCGTCAGTTCCAATCGTGTATGCGATTGAACATATACCGCGTACATGGTATGTCAAGCTATCACGTACACGAAAAGAGACCGCCTTGACCGACTTACATGTACAGGCTACCCCGAGACGCATGGGACGCGCGAAGCTGTGGCACGAGAACGTCAACCTCACCCTCCCTCTGGGAGCCAAGGCGCGTATGGACGCCGTGCTGGCTGACGGGGAGGATCGCCTCGACCTCATCCGCGCCGCCATCGACAAGGAAGTTTCGCGCCGCGAGAAGGCCCGCTCCAAAGGCTGAGCCCCCACGCCAGCCCCGCTCTCGCTAGGTACGAAGGCGTCTTCGCCGGAGTAAACCATTGATTTAACATCGTCTTGCGGGGGAGTGGGGGAGACGGTCATGGGGCTGGGTCCTGAAGAACGGTCAGCGCTTGTTCGCCATCATCGACACACTGGACGATGACCTTTACGCGCTCTCGCATCTGGCTCAGTTGCTCGGCAATACGATGGGTCTGCTGAGCCTTGGTGAGCCCCGCTTCCATGGTGGCGAAGTCGCGATACAGGTTCTCAGCGATCCCACGGATGAAGCTGAGTTCTGATCCGACCTTGTGTTCAGGTCTCACGGCTCAACCCCTTCAGAAGGCGCTACGGGGAGGGGCATCCAGTGAGTTGGGTTCCACGGGACCATCGATGACGAGTCTTCGTACGTCCACTGCCCTCGGAAAGTGGGGCCTCCTTCTTCGTGGGGCCACTTGACGTAGTACTGCTGCCAGAATGTCCGAAACGCCAACCGCCCCTTGATCGCGACAAAAGCCGTCCCATCCTTCGGCGCGCTCTCAATCGGCCTCCACCCTGAACGGGCAGGCGTCAGGAGGGCGAGGATGGCGTCGGTAGCTTCAGTGATCGCCGCGTCACGTTCGGCCCATCGGTATTTGATGTCGAACGACCGGACGGGATCAACCTCGGCAGCCATGCGTCGCGCGATCGCTTCGCGCACGATACGCGCCACCGCCTCTCTCACCTCCTTTCCATGGGGAGACGGGACAGGAGCGGCGGCGAGCATGGCGGCCCAGATAGAGCGAGCCACGTTGGACGATACGTCGTTGTTATAAGACGCCGCGCCCGCCTCAATCATCGCCTCGGTCGGTTCTGCGGGGACTGTGGTCGTGGGGGTGGTCATTCTTCGTCCTCGTCGTCGTCATAGTTTTCAGACTCAGCCGCCTGGCAGTTACGTCCGCCGCAATCGGGGCATTCCGTGTGCGACAGGTTTGAGAGGGGGCCGCACCACCTCACGCGCGCACCACCACAGACAGAGCAGATCATGACGGCTCCTTGGCGGCAGCGAGGCGGGCTTTGCGGGCGGCAGCGTGAATGGCGCGGATTGTGTAGTCATCGGGGGATACGAGGTCGGGCATTGGCCCAACCGGAACCGAAACGCGTTCGATCTCCGACAAAGCCTCCCCCATCCCCGCGACCTGAGCCTCAAGAGCTTCGATCCGAGATGCGGCGTGCAGGACGGCGGTTGAGTGCTCCTGCCAGAGGGACATTGGTGCGGAACATGAATTAGCCATGTGCGCGGTCGTTTCTCGCAACCGTTCGACCAGGCTCTCCACCTTCTCGGGCGGGTTGGGCTGGGGGTGGGTCATCGCAGTTGATCCTTGGCCTTCGCAAACCCCTCAGACCAACGTTCGTGGCTGAACTGCTGCGATGTGGAGTGGTAGGGATTGCGGGCTGTCAGGCCCCGATCCTGATATGCCCGATAGCCGCGCTCGAATGCGTGAGCCGCTGCTACGGCTTGCTCTCCGGCGCTCACGGCTCAACCCCTTCAGAAGGCGCTACGACCGGGATGAGGGCGAGGATGGCGTCGGTAGCTGCATCTACACCGACAACCCCGAGGCCGGGGCGAGAGAAGCCATCAGCACCGATTGTCGTTGATCCATGGACGTGCTTGCGAATAGCCCGCGCCACCGCCTCTCTCACCTCCTTTCCATGGGGAGACGGGACAGGAGCGGCGGCGAGGGAGAACAGTGGTTCGATGACCGCTTCCGTCGCATGAAGATGCAGGGCCGGATCAACGCTGGAATACTGCCAACCGGGAGCATCGTGCAGGCTGAACCGCCAAGCCACAGGTTCTGTCGGGGCTATGGTCATTGAGGAGTGTCCCTCTTTTGGATGGCGTTTCCAGCGCCCCACAGGGCACCGACGCAGAATGAAAGTGCGGCAACCGCGACAGTGAGCGAGACACCCACGCCGAACACCCGCTTGAGAACTTCGAGCGCTGCAACGATAGCGACGAACATGAGGAAGGTTTTTGCTGCCTCGCTCATGACGGCTCCTTGGCGGCAGCGAGGCGGGCTTCCAGACGGGCGATTGAGCGTTCCGGGTACATGGTCCAATCATAGGCCCAGCACGTCTCCTGAGAGCCGTCGTCGAGGCTGTAGATGACCTTGGTTCCTGCGTCGTTCGGACGGACGGACAGATAGCCGTCGCCGGGATCGAACAGGGCAATCTCAATCAGGATGTCGAGATCATTCCCGCGCTCACCTGCCCGCAGTCGTTCGATCAGATCAGCCATTGGCCTCACCTTCGGTTTGGGATTTGAGGGACCGATAGCGGGCGATGTCCTGCTGGAGATCGCTCACCCGTAGCTGGAGCGTCAGGAAGCCGTCCTTCTCGACCATCGCCTTGCCGAGAAGGAAAAGCCCGCCCTCCAAACTGTCGATCAGCTTGTCCCGCTCATCCTGGCTCAGCGCTCGGGATGGCGGGGAGGCTGCTAGGGCCGCGCGTAAGTTCCACGCCTCTATGGCGTCGGCCTCGCTGTCGAACCTGCGCCACACACCGCAACCATCGCAGTCGATGTCGTAGCTGGGACGGTCACCGCGCCTTATGCCTTCCGGAGAGATAGCCTCGCACACGTCCACAGCGGTCCCACAAAACGGGCACGGCAGAAGTTCCCCCAAGGGGTTTTGGTCTGTCACTTCGATTGCTCCGATGCGCGAAGGGCGTCGGAGTTTGCATCGCCCGGTCTCTCAGAGAGGAACAGCGCAGGGCTAGACCGCGCTGGAAAGCGTCCCATCCGCATATCGTGGGCGATGTGTTCGGCCGCCGTCACCAGAACAGCTGACGAACAGTTCATAGAGCAAAGCCCATCGACACAGTCGTCGCAGGACCCATAAAGGTTCATCGTCATAGTTCGTACTCCGAGGTAACGCCCGTCAGAAACATTTCGTGTTGAAGCTCGTTTAGTTCGGCCAGCAACTGGTCGCTCTTGGTGGCTCCGTCAGGCTCAAAGCGAGCCTCATCCAGCGCGTTCTGAACTATCTCGATCTCGGACTTCAGCTCGCGCGCGCGGCGATAGTTGGGACGCAGAACCCCGCTCACTGTCCCGTCTCCTTCGCGCTGGTGGAGAGGGCGGCGAGGGCTTCGTCGATGCTCTCGACAAGCATCGAAACGGCGTGATCCGCCTGCGACACCGGCGAGTGTCCTGAACCTTCGTTGTGGCCCTCAACTGGCGAGCCGCACATGCAGGTTTCGTGGTCATCCAGAGGCCACGACCGTACCCGCTCCTTTGTTTCCTCCAGCGCCTTCCGTGCGACCTCTACCGCTCCCTGTTGCTGGGGGTGGGCGTAGAGGGGCCTGTACTGGAAGCGTGGATTAAGGCTCTCGTCTTCGAACCACGCCTTGCGCTCGCTGGATGTGAACCAGTCGGATTCCCCGTGCCGCCACTGCCAAGCCACCGCCCCGGCCTGTTCCTGGGATGGTGAGGAGGACAGGGCGGCGGACAGTTCCGAGCACACCGCGATCATCAGGCGACCGTTCGGGCTATCCGGATCAAAGGCCTTCGTGTCGGGCCGCGTCTCGTATCCGAACGACGGGGCCAAGCGCTCGTAGGTCTCGTGAAACCGTAGCGCCAATGCCTCACCCCTCTCCCCGCCCGGGGTGGGTTGCGTGGATGGGGTGGCGTGTGTATCCTGCGGTTTCGTCATCTTCTCTCTCCAGAGTTCCAAGGATGATGGTGGCCGGTCTCTTGTGATGAGGGACCGGCCTTTTTTGTGGTCTGTGGTTACACTACCGCTTATTCTCATCGGCGGTCAATGTCTTTTTACGAGATACCTGACCGCCCTTCTTCCCCGCCTTGCTCGCCAGTTCACGATCAACAGCGAAGTGACCCGGCGACGAGGCCCCGCCCTTCGCAGCGATCTCCTTGCGGCGCTCGGGAGTCATGAGGGCGAAGCCACGGGGCGCGCGGGGTTCGGTCATTGCCCGCCCCACTGTTCCGCCATGGCTTCGGCAATCCCTTTGAACGTACGTGACCGCTCTTTCCACCGATTAGGCCCAGGCGGCATCTTGTGAATACGCGCCTCGCGCCCTTCGACAACGTCGGTCGGCACAAGCTTCGGAAGATTCTTCAACCACAGACACGTCGCCTTGGTTTCGCCGTGTCCGAACTGCCAGGGCTGGATGATCTGATCCGGCTTGCGGATTTTGCTACTGATGACGCTGATGGGGTTCTCAATACAGATTCGATCCGCATTGGCGGCCATCAGTGCGCGCACGAAGTCGAGCGCAGCTTGCTGACGACCATCAGCGATCTTGGCCGCGAAGTGTCGAGCGCCGGAGACGGACAAGTCGGTGCACGGGGGGTGTGCAATCATCAAGTCCCAAGAGCCCCATTTCGATGAAGTTAGGACATGAAAAATATCCTCCTTCAAATGAAAGGACGGATCGCCTTCGGTCGGCAGCAAATCGCACGACCAGGCGGAATGTCCGCGTCGAATAAAGGCGTCCCGAACCGTAGCCGAGTATTCGCAGGCAACCAGCACCCTCACGACGCTCCCTCCATCGACCGAGCCTCAGCCTCCAGCCGCCGGATCATGGGTTCCAGGGTGCGCAGGTTGTCCATGGCGCGCTTACCGGCCAGTCTGGCGGATACGAGGGCCGCCAGTGTCGAGGTACCCGTCAGCGCCGTTGCAGCGCGTTTCGCGTCGTTGTGCGCGCGGTTGGCAAGGTCGTGGATGTTTGCGGGGATCGCGAGGCGGGTCATGGTTGGCTGTCCTTGATGTGCTTGCTCCAAGCGCTCTGTAAATAATCGTACCATTCTTCAAGAGGCAAAGTGGCTATCTCACCAGCGTTTACGATAAGGACGTACGTCGTATCGCCAATGACTTCTGATCGGCTGAAAACGTACTGATAGGGCGGGTCTTCAGGGTCTCCCCAAATGTTGGGGACTGAGACAAATGAAAACTCGCTCATCCCAACCGCTCCCACACCCACATCGCCACCAGCAGCGGCCCAAGGATAAAGGTCGCCGTGGCCACCACCAGCGCGGCGATACCGATGACCAGTTGCGTCACAGGCCAGACGCGACCGGCGTCGTAGTCGTTGATGTGGTCGTTGTCGTTCATTGTCCTGCCTCCGGTGCGATCTGACGGTCCAGCCACGCATCAAGCGCTTTGACAGCCTTGGTTGCAGTCGGGCTGGTGATGATTTCTTCGCCCATCTCCGACGCCGCGATGGCGTAGATGGTGTTGGAAGAAGGGGATATAATCGTAAATACAAGCGATACTATCGCGACAACAGCGGATATGCGTCCAGCCTTGATGGCTGCGTCGCGGTTAGTGGCGCGAGAACACAGAACCTTATCTTTGTCGTCTGTTGACCAGATATATTGTGCGTCACTATTGCTCTGCCATACGACAATCGAGGTCGCTATAGACGCGACTCCCAAGACTACCCCCACCGTGGATACGGTCTTCAACGATCCCGCCACGTCGGCGGCGTAAATCAGCCAGCTAAGTTCGTTCATTGTTCTGCTCCTTGTTTCAGTTCAACCGCACGCGCGGCCTTTGATGTTGCGGTATCGATCCGGCTGATCTCGCGACGAAGCCTGTTGATCTGTTCCATGTTGACGGGTGGATCGCGCTCCAGTTGGCCGATGGCCAGAACCAGAAACGACATACTCGATTCAAACGACGCCGGGGCGCGGACGTTGAGGGTTTCGGGGTGTTGGACGCAGTCGGTCATTTTTAATCCTCAAAACCAGAGGGATCGATGATCCACACTGCGATTCCAGTAACAAAACTGGTGAATGTTGCTACTGCGAGTCCGGTCCACCACGGAAGAACGCCGTTAGATGTGAGCGATACTGCTGTTCCGGTGGCGAATAGGACAAACCAGACTGCTGCCAAAAATCTGCATATAAACATCACTTACCCTCCATCTGCACATCAACCATCCGCCCGACCAGATACGGCTCGGCGTCGATAATCATACAGGCGATCTCCGTCGCCTGATCGTGTTGCTGTTCCGGCGCGGTGTGTTTTCGCACCAGGGCGACCACATCGGCTACGGTCTTCTCTGCGTTCACGACGAAGTTCGTAGCTTCGTCGAGCGTGGCCTGACTGTTGCCGTAGCGGTCTGCGTGATCGACGAAGAACTCGTTGGTCGCCGCGTAGAGGGATTGTTGGGCGGGGGTAGTCATGTCAGATCGCCGTAAAGAGGGCTGATCATTTCAGCTTGAGGAAGCTCGAAAACCTCGAAAACGTTTTGTCCTCCCTCGCGCCAGTTATACGACTTGTCGAGATCAGGGATTAAGCTCTCTGCATACTCCTTTGACGCAAAGACACCGACAATAGCGGAAGATACTCCGCATTCTAGGCAGCCAATGTTTACCAGCACGTACATCTTCAGTCTCCAGTTCCAGTAACCGGAACCATGGACGGGGATTGCGGGGGTGTCAATACGAATTATTCGTACTGGACAAACCGGATTGAGCGGGTAGGGTGAGGGCTCACCTAACTGGAGATTGAGATGACAACCACGACAGATTTTCGGTGCGCCGTCAGGGCAGACCTGTTTTTAAGGGCGCTCTCTGGCGTATCCGACGAAGATACGCGCTACTATCTAAACGGCGTTTTCGTTCAGCCTTGCGGCGACGGCGGCGCGATCATGACTGCGACGAACGGCCATTGGCTTATCTCCGTTCAGGACCCGCGCGGGATCGTCACCGGCTCCGGAATCGTGAAACTGGACAAGGCGGCGCAGGCCGCATTGAAAAAGCGCCCGACTGACATCGCGTCCAAGTTCGGGCGTGCCACGGAGCGCGTTCTGGTCGTTGAGCGCGCTGAAGAATTCAAGGACAGCCGCGCTCTGATCGTCCTCAACGGTTTGCCCTCGGGTAAGAGCGGCGAGACCTTTACCGATCATCGCGAAGAGGCTTTTGAGCAGCTTTCAGCGCCGACTCGTTTGACCGCACACGCCATGTACGGCGAATGTCTTATCGACGGGACATTTCCCGACTACACGAAGGTCATTCCGGAATCGGTTGATTGGGATAAGCCTGTTCCGCCCATTGATCAGCGCCTTGTCGATAAGGCCAGCAAAGCGCTGTGCGAAGACGAGAAGCGCCGCCCCGTTCGTATGGGCGGTAACGGAGATGGCTCGCCCGTCGTAGTTGTTGCGGCTAACCGTCAACTTCCTGGCTGGTCTGCAATCGCCGTCGTCATGCCTATCCGTGTCGATAGCGCGATCAATGTCCCCACGTTCTGGAAGAAATCCGCATGAAGCCCCTGACCGGCCCTGAAGTCACCGCCATTGTCCGCGCTGCGGTCGATAAGGCGGGCGGCCCAGACAAGTTCGCGAAGAAGCTGGACGTGACGGGCGATTATATCCGCTACTGCCTGCGGGGCGGTAAGCCGGGGAAGCGCCTGTGCAAGCTCGTCGGCGTCGAGGAAATCCGGGATACGTGGCGGAGGGTGGTGAAGTGACAGACCGCCGTACTCTCACAATCCAAGGCCTCGCCATGATCGCTGATCACTTCGCGTTGCAGAACGACTTGCAGAGAGAATTCAACTGGCGCGGCTTTCCGAACATGCATTCGGACTTTTCCGACACGTTGTCACAGGTCGCATCACAAGCCGCTGAATATCTGTCCACACCAACCTTCACCCCCTCCGAACGCCAATACCTCCTGCGCCTGCTCGGCGGGTCGCTGGATGGTGGCGAGGGGATGACGGCGCTGGGGGTGCTGGAGTTGCGGAATAAGGTGGAGAAATCGGCGTGAAACCTGAACCCCCACCCCGCAAGCCCAAACGCGCGTCGCACACCGAACGCACGGACCTGTATCCGAAGCCGACGATCCGCAAGTTCTCGTGGGAGAAACCGGAATGATCTGGACCCCCGACAAACTGCGAACCGCCATCGTCCTGCGTCGTCGTGGCTTCACCTATGCCAGAACCGGCGAGATCATTGGCGCAACCAAAAACGAAGTCATTGGAAAGTTGAGGCGTCTGCGTATGGCGAAGAAGGTTACAGCGCTACGGGCAGTCATGCCGCAGCGCGTCAAGGACGCCGTTATCAAGCGCTCGTGGGAGCTTGGCTATGATCCGCGTTCCGTCCTGTCGCCTGTCTGCCATCGCGAAATCTCGCATGCCAGGCAGGAGGTCATGCGGACGATCCGCAGCGATATCATCATGCCTAACGGTCGCCCGCCGTCGTATCCACTGATCGGCAAGTGGTTCGGTCGCGATCATTCGACCGTCGTCTATGGCGTCCGGTCTGCAAGGGAGCGGGCCAATGTGCGATAACTGCGCCAGGCTTCAGCGCCAGGTCCGCGAGCTGAAAGAGACGCTGGCTGAGTACGAAATGACAGAGGGCGAAATTATTGACCCTCGCATTCATGATCTGGCCCGTTGGATGGGCAAGCGCCCACAAGCGGCACAAGCTCTCACGCTTATGATGAGAAACGCAGGACACGCGCTTTCGCACGAACGCATAGCACGATCATTCGGATACGATGGCGAGGACACACGACGAATTTCCAGCGTTATGCAGTGCCATCTGCGTCAGGCCATCAAGAAAAAAGCTGGAGCGGCTACAGATACAGTTTGGGGGTCAGGGTACCGCCTGCCTGTCGTTGAGGCCAACAAAATCAAAGCCGCCCTTCAGGAGGCAGGACTTTGACCGGCCTGGCGCGCGTCATGACCATTCTGGAATCGTGCCCCGGTACGGTCGCCAAGGAGGTGTTCTATCGCCACGGAATCCCGCAAGCCTCGCTGCTGACGTGGATCAGCCACGCGCGGCTTGAGGGGGCGCAGATCGAATCGGTGTGGTGTCTTGGGTATCGGCTGGTGCGGGGATGATCCAGTTAAGAGAGGATCAGGAGGACGCCGTTAGCAAACTCCGCGCGTCCCTGGCTGAACACCAATCCAGCCTGTTACGCGCCCCGTGCCGCTGGGGTAAGACCGTTGTCGCGTCGTACATGGTACGTCGATCTGCCGAACGCCGGAAACTCGCTATCTTTGCATGCCACAGAGATTCCATCTTTCAGCAGACATCACGCACGTTCGACAAGTTTGGCGTGAAACACGGCTACATCGCCAGCGGTCGCCCGTCGAACCCGTTCGCCTTCGCGCAAGTAGCGAGCGCCGACACCCTCCGGAACCGGCTTCACCTTCTCGACAAATGCGCCCTACTGATCGTTGACGAGGGCCATCTGTGGTGCAGTAAGACCCGGAAACTGATAATCGAAGCCGCTCGTGCGGCTGGGGCGAAGATCGTTATCCTGACGGCCACACCGATTCGCCTGGACGGGAAGCCGCTCAACGAGATCGCGGACGACATGGTTCTGGGGCCGACTGAGGAATGGCTGATCGAGAACGGCCACCTTGCCGAGTACCGGGTTTACGCCCCCGTTTCCGCTGATCTGACGGGCGTTCATACCCGCGCTGGCGACTATGTCACTTCAGAGGTTGAAGAGCGGCTGGACAAGCCTTCTATCGTCGGAGACCTCGTCACAACGTGGAAGAAATACGCACCCGGTTTAAGGACGGTCGTTTACGCAATCTCGCGCGCCCACGGAAAACACGTACTCGACGCGTATCTGGCTGGCGGGGTTCGTGCCGCTTACATTGATGGCGAGACACCTAAAGCCGAACAGGTCCGAATCGCAAACGCTCTGGCTGACGGCCTGATTGAAGTGATTGTCTCCGTCGAACTTATGACGACAGGGTACGACCTCGCATCGCTGATCGGACGTGACGTGTCGATCCAGTGCGTCCAACTCGCCCGTCCGACAAAGTCGTTGCAACTTGCTATCCAGATGATGATGCGGTGCATGACGAAACAGGAAGGCTATGCGGTTATTCTAGACCACGTCAACATGATCTTGAATCGCGATGGAACCCGAAATCATGGGTTCCCTGACGATGAGCGAGATTGGTCGCTTGACGGTGCGCAGAGGGCAAAGAAGATCGACGCCGGATCGCTGTCGATCTGGACATGCGAGGAATGTTTCGCATCGGTAAAATCGTCAAAGCCCGTCTGTCCCTACTGCACGAAAGAGCACGTCGTTAAGGAGCGTGTGATTGAGACGGAAGAAGGCGAGCTTGTCCAGATTGAGCGGGATCGTGTTCGTGAGATCAAGAAGGTCGAAACCCGTCAGGCGAGAGACATCGACGCGGTCGCCGCACTGGCAATTGAGAGAGGTTACGCACCCGGCTGGATCGCCCAGCGGATGAAAGCCATAGGAAAGCCAGTGACGTTCTCAAAGGCCATGGAAGCCTATGCTGGCGCTAAGATGCGGGTTGCGGCATGATTCTGCTGGTGACTGGCGCAGAGGGTTTCTGTGAGGTTCGCCCCGGCATGGACCACATGCACGAACGCCGCTCGCTGGGCTGGACGTTGGATTTCATCAAACCGGACGCGGTTATATCTGACGGCGAGCCTGGAGCCGGTCGCTGGGCTCGCATATGGGCCGAGAAGCGCGGGATAGACGTTACCGCCGGTCGCCCTGACTATTGCGTGTCGTTCGATGGAGGCCCTATCCCTGAGGGCGTGTCAGCCTATCAGGTGAAGACGTGACCCCCGCCGCCATTCTCACGAACCAGATTCGACTAGCCGTGTCCGACATCGGGGCGCGGCTTTTCGTTGTGACGGTCGGGAAATTCTGGTCGGGTCAGGTGGTCGGGAAAACACCGTCAGGAAATCTGATCCTCAAGAACGCCCGTATCGTCAACGTCGGTTTCGAGGGTCAGTCAGACCTCTGTGGGTTTGTGCCTACGCTGATCACACAGGATATGGTCGGGACCACGCTTCCTGTGTTCGCGGTTGTAGAGGTGAAGGCCGGAAAAGATCGCATCCGACCGGCTCAGCAGAAATATATCGACGCAATCAAAAAAATAGGGGGGCGGGCTGGTGTGGCCCGCTCCCCTGAGGATGCGCTTAGGATATTAAGCGGCGATAAGGCCTAGAACACGATCGGCGCTGTGCTTCGGCATGACGTAGCCAACGCTATGGACGGTGTCGATGTGGATACCTGTTCTACCATGCCTAAACGCTTCTCGTAGCTGGTTGGCTATCACCCTGATATGCACGCCATCGTCATATTTCCCTTTGCTGATCTGTCGGTGAACTTCTGTCTTCTCCACGGGCTGTGGTGACGACTCGGCTAACAGGATCAGCATCCGCGCCTGTTGGGGGGAGATTCTGAACTCCCCCCGCAGAACCTTGATCGCGTCGGGCCTGTTTGTTTCGCACTGGCAATGCGGACACTTCATTCCGGTGTCAGCTCCGCAATCTTGGCTTTCACGGCATCCTGTGTCTGGATTGCCTTTTCCCGGTCAGCCTTACCAGCCTTGATCCATTCCGGTCGTTGTTCAGACCACCACGCGGCCAGTTCGTCAGGGTCAGTAGCCGTTTCGATATAGCCCAGAACCGACGACATGAACTCGTCAACGTCGAAGGGCTCGGGTTCCGGCTGCTTCGGCGCAGACTTGAGGGGCTGCACCTTGTACGGCTTCTTGTTCCCGCGAGTAGCTGTAAGGGCCAGGGTAAGAGGCCCGTCCAGATCGCTCATATGAGAAACCCGGATACCGCCAACGGCCATCCCGCCCCACGTAACCGTAGGGTCTTTAAAC
>Ga0247813_10000434_pt1 | contig 40226 bp, 39 predicted proteins | sample UWRJL169409C1_FD_180719 | JGI IMG/M metagenome (GOLD analysis project Ga0247813, IMG submission 180719) | Plant litter microbial communities from Arlington Agricultural Research Station in Wisconsin, United States - UWRJ-L169-409C-1 | ecosystem: Environmental > Terrestrial > Plant litter >... | reverse complement strand
CAGGAAGATACCGACCACGGACATGGCGAAGAGCATGGCGCCGAGCGAAAGAAAGTGTGGAAGGGTCAGTGTCATGCCTTCTTCTCCCCAGGGGCGGCGGGCGCGGGTGCGGCTTCAGCAGCCGCGGGCGGCACCGGCGGCAGGGCCGGCTTGGTCACGTCGACCTTGACCAGCTTCATGCGGTCACCAGGCTTCACGTGGATCTGATCGCTCACGGCGACGAACTTGGTGTCCTTGCGCTCACGCAGCGTCAGGGCGATGGCAGCGATCATCGCCACCACCAGGATGACGGCGGCAATCTGTACCGGATACAGGTATTCGGTGTACAACAGGATGCCCAGCGCCTTGGTGTTGGACACCTGCGCCACGGCCGCAGACATGCTGGCCACGGGCGTCTCGCGGAAGCCGCCCATCAGCACGTAGGCCATCTCGAGCGCGATCACCACACCGACCAGCGCGGCCAGCGGAAAGTGCTTCCAGAAGCCCTGTCGCAGGCTGTCCATGTTCAGGTCGAGCATCATCACGACGAACAGGAACAGCACCATGACGGCGCCCAGGTACACCAGCACCAGCACGATGGCTAGGAACTCGGCTTGCAGCAGCAGCCAGACGGCCGAGGCCTGCGAGAACGCAAGCATGAGGTACAGCACTGCGTGCACGGGATTGCGCGCAGTGATCACTCGGAAGGCTGCGAAAAGCAGCACCAACGAGAACAGATAGAAGAAGCCGGTCTTGACGTCCATGGGTTTTTCTTTGAGGGCGTCTGCCGTTAACGGTACTTCGCGTCCGCAGCCTTGGCAGCGGCGATCTCTGGCTCGTAGCGATCGCCCACGGCCAGGAGCATTTCCTTGGTGAAGTACAGGTCGCCCCGTTTCTCACCGTGGTATTCGAGGATGTGGGTTTCCACGATCGAGTCGACCGGGCAGCTCTCTTCGCAGAAGCCGCAGAAGATGCACTTGGTCAGGTCGATGTCGTAGCGCGAGGTGCGACGCGAGCCGTCTTCGCGCACTTCGGACTCGATCGTGATCGCCACGGCGGGGCACACGGCCTCGCACAGCTTGCACGCAATGCAGCGCTCTTCGCCGTTTTCATAGCGACGCAATGCATGCAGGCCCCGAAAACGCGGCGACAGCGGCGTCTTTTCTTCGGGGAACTGGACCGTGATCTTGCGCCGGAACGCGTAGCGCCCGGTCAGGACCATGCCTTTGAACAACTCAGCGAGCATGAAGCTCTTGAAGAAGTCCTTGACTGAAAATGGGGTGGCAGCAACAGCCGTCATCGTGTTTCTCGCTTATTTCCAGATGTTCCAGGGCGTCTGCATCCAGCCCCCGACCACCAGCAGCCACACCAGGGTGACCGGAATGAAGATTTTCCAGCCCAGACGCATGATCTGGTCGTAACGGAAGCGCGGGAACGTACCGCGGATCCAGATGAAGAGCGAGACCACGAAGAAGGTCTTCAGGCCCAGCCAGATCCAGCCTGGAATAAAGTCGAGGAAGCCGACCGGCGACAGCCAGCCGCCCAGGAACATGAGCGCGGCCAGGATCGACACGAGCCACATGCTGGCGTATTCGGCCAGGAAGAAGATCGCGAAGCCCATGCCCGAGTACTCGACCATGTGGCCGGCCACGATTTCGGCTTCGCCTTCGACCACGTCGAACGGATGACGGTTGGTCTCGGCCACGCCGGAGATCACGTACACCACGAAGATCGGCAGCAGCGGCAGCCAGTTCCACGACAGGAAGCCCAGGCCCATGTCCGAACCGATGCCCTTGGCCTGTGACGCGACCACGTCGCCCAGGTGCAGGCTGCCCGTCACCATGATGACGATCACCAGGCAGAAGCCCATGGCGATTTCGTAGCTGACCATTTGAGCCGAGGCGCGCAGCGCGCCGAGGAACGCGTACTTCGAGTTCGACGCCCAGCCGGCGATGATCACGCCGTAGACCTCGATCGAGGTGATCGCCATGATGAGCAGCAGGCCCGCGTTGACGTTGGCCAGCACGGTTTCAGGCCCGAACGGAATCGCGACCCATGCAGCAAGCGCCGGCATGATGGCCATGATCGGCCCGAGGCGGAACAGACCCGGGCTCGCAGCCGTCGGGTTGATCATTTCCTTGGTCAGCAGCTTGACCGCATCGGCGATCGGCTGCAACAGGCCGAAAGGTCCCACGCGATTGGGGCCATGACGCACCTGGATGAAGCCGAGGAATTTACGTTCCCACAGCGTCAGGTAAGCCACTGCGCCGAGCAGCGGCAGCAGCACGCAGATGATCTTGATCAGGGTCCAGACGACAGGCCAACCGCCCGCCACCCACCAGTGGGCGGCGATCAACCCGCGGCCAAAGCCGTAGATGGAATCGATCATGCCGTCACCTCGTCGAGCGTTGGCTGCGTACCCGTCACGGCCTTGCCGGGACCGCGCGCATCGGCGGTCAGCTGCAGGGACGTGGCGCGGCGCACGAGGCCGTCCAGTTGATAGATGGAAGCCACTGCGGGCAAGGCAGCATCCGCCGGCACCGAAGCCTGCAGGTCCACGCCCGCAGGGGCCGCATTGCCCAGCAGGCTTGGGGACACATGGGTCGCATCACTGCCCTGCCCTTGGCGCACGTAGGCCAGCACGTCCTGCGAGGATTCGAAGTCGAAACCTTGCAGACCCAACAGGTTGGCAAGCACGCGGAGCACCTTCCAGGCAGGACGCGCTTCCGCACGCGGCTTGACCACGGCGTGGAAGCTCTGCAGGCGACCTTCGGCGTTGACGAACGTGCCGGGCGTCTCGGTGAACGGCGCGATCGGCAGCAGCACATCGCTGAACGCGAGGTTGGCCTTGAACGGGCTCAGGGTCACCACCATCTGCACATGCTCCAGACCTGCAGGCGCGTTCGCACCGGCCGCCGAGTCGAACTCGGGTTCGTTGTTCAGCAACAGCACGGCCTTGAGGCCGCCTGCCAGCATCTGGCCTGCATTCAGGCCGGATGCACCCGGCAGCGCGTTCACCCACTGGGCGCCCACGGTGTTGGCCGCTTCGGTCAGGTAGCCGACGCTGGCGCCTGTCTGCGTGCCGATCCATTCAGCCACCGCCAGGAGTTGCGAAGCCTGCGCATGGTGCGCAGCGGCATTGCCCAGCAGGATCGCCTTGCGCTCACCGCCCAGCAACGAAGCCGCCAATGCCTTGGCCATCTCGGTCGCAGTGCCGTTCGAAGGCGCAGCAACGCCCTTTTCGGCACCGATGACCGTGGCCACGTCGGCCAGCGCCTGCAGCCATTCGCCGGCTTCGGCGGTATGAACGCCAGCCAGCGTCATGGCCCAGGCGTCGCGATCGGCAAGCTCTCGCGTCGATGCGATCACGCTCACGGCGGCACCCTTGCGGGCGGCCTGGCGAATGCGCTGCGCGAACAGCGGATGGTCCTTGCGCAGGTTCGAACCCACCACCAGGACGCGCTGCAGCTGGCTGAGCGATGCGATGGTCGTGCCGAGCCAGCGGATGCCCGTCGAGGCCGTGAAATCGGCGTTGCGCAGGCGGTAATCGACGTTCTCGCTGCCGAGACCGCGCACGAGCGCCGTGGCCAGTGCCAGTTCCTCGACCGTGCTGTGCGGACTCACCAGCGCGCCGATCGTGGATGCGCCATGGTCGGTCTTGATCTGGCGCAGGCCGTTGGCGACGTACTCAAGGGCGGTCTGCCAATCGACGGTCTGCCACTGCCCGCCCTGCTTGAGCATCGGCTGGGTCAGGCGTTCGTCGCTGTTGACGGCTTCGTACGAGAAACGGTCGCGGTCGGCGATCCAGCATTCGTTGACGTCTTCGTTCTCCAGCGGAACGACGCGCATCACCTTGTTGTTCTTGACCTGGACGATCAGGTTCGAGCCCGTGGAATCGTGCGGGCTCACCGACTTGCGGCGCGACAGTTCCCAGGTGCGGGCGCTGTACCGGAATGGCTTGCTCGTGAGCGCGCCGACCGGGCAGATGTCGATCATGTTGCCCGACAGTTCGGAGTCGACGGTCTCGCCGAGCACGGTCGTGATTTCGGAATGCTCGCCGCGATGGATCATGCCCAGTTCCATCACGCCAGCGACTTCCTGGCCGAAGCGCACGCAGCGGGTGCAATGGATGCAGCGGCTCATCTCTTCCATGCTGATCAGCGGGCCGACGTCCTTGTGGAACACGACGCGCTTCTCTTCGTCGTAGCGCGACGAACCACCGCCGTAGCCGACGGCCAGATCCTGCAGCTGGCACTCGCCGCCCTGATCGCAGATCGGGCAATCCAGCGGGTGGTTGATCAGGAGAAACTCCATGACCGACTGCTGCGCCTTGATGGCCTTTTCGCTTTTCGTGCGAACGATCATGCCCTGCGTCACCGGCGTGGCGCAGGCAGGCATCGGCTTGGGCGCCTTTTCGACGTCCACCAGGCACATGCGGCAGTTGGCCGCAATGCTGAGTTTCTTGTGATAGCAGAAGTGCGGGATGTACGTACCCGCCTTGTCGGCGGCATGCATGATCATGCTGCCTTCGACGATGTCGACCTTCTTGCCGTCGAGTTCGATTTCAACCATATATCTCTTCCAGTCCCTCAGGCCTTGGCGGCCGCTGTGGGGACGTAGCCCGGAATCAACGCCTCGAACTCGTGGCGGAAGTGCTTGATCATCGCGCGCACCGGCATGGCCGCCGCGTCGCCGAGCGCACAGATCGTGCGGCCCTGGATGTTGTCCGCCACCGAATTCAGCAGGTCCATGTCGTTCTGGCGACCATGGCCGTTGTGGATGCGGTCGACCACGCGCCACAGCCAGCCCGTGCCTTCGCGGCAAGGCGTGCACTGACCACAGGACTCGTGCATGTAGAAGTACGAGAGGCGCTTGAGCGACTCGACCATCGAGCGGCTGTCGTCCATGACGATGACCGCGCCCGAACCGAGCATCGAGCCCGCCTTGGAGATGGAGTCATAGTCCATCGTGCACGCCATCATGATGTCGGCCGGCAGCACCGGCGAAGACGACCCGCCCGGGATCACGGCCTTGAGCTGGCGGCCCTTGCGCACGCCGCCGGCGAGCTCGAGCAGCTTCGCGAACGGCGTCCCCATCGGCACTTCATAGTTGCCCGGCAGCTCGACGTCACCGCTCACCGAGTAGATCTTGGTGCCGCCGTTGTTGGGCTTGCCGCATTCGAGGTAGGCCGGACCGCCGTTGCGGATGATCCAGGGCACCGCCGCGAAGGTTTCGGTGTTGTTGATGGTCGTCGGCTTGCCATACAGGCCGAAGCTCGCCGGGAAAGGCGGCTTGAAGCGCGGCTGGCCCTTCTTGCCTTCGAGCGATTCGAGCAGCGCGGTTTCTTCGCCGCAGATGTACGCGCCGAAACCGTGCGCCGCGTGCAGCTGGAAGTTGTAGGTGCTGCCCATGATGGCATCGCCCAGGTAACCGGCCGCCCGCGCTTCTTCCAGTGCTTCCTCGAAGCGGTCGTAGCTCTGGAAGATCTCGCCGTGGATGTAGTTGTATCCGACGCTGATGCCCATGGCATACGCGGCGATGGCCATGCCTTCGATCACGATGTGCGGATTGAACTGCAGGATGTCGCGGTCCTTGCACGTGCCCGGCTCGCCTTCGTCCGAATTGCACACCAGGTATTTCTGGCCCGGGAACTGACGGGGCATGAAGCTCCACTTCAGGCCCGTCGGGAAGCCTGCGCCGCCGCGGCCGCGCAGACCGGATGCCTTCACTTCGGCAATGACCTGGTCGGGGGTCAGCCCCTCGGTCAGGATCTTGCGCAGCGCCTGGTAACCGCCACGCGCTTCGTAGTCGGCCAGGCGCCAGTTGGTGCCGTCCAGACCGTCGTAGATCTGCGCGCCGATGTGGCGGCCGTGAAAGCAGGTCTGGACCCCGGTGGCCTGGAACTGCGAGAGGACTTGTTCGGGCGACATCATTTCGCTCCTTCGGTCGACGAAGCACGCAGCCCGTCGATCAGCTGGTCGAGCTTTTCATTGCTCATGAAGCTGCACATCGTGCGATCGTTCACCAGCATGACGGGCGAATCGGCACAAGCGCCCAGACATTCGCTCTGCTGCAGCGTGAACAGGCCATCGGCGGTCGTGTCACCCATGCGGATGCCGAGCTTCTTCTCGAGGTGCACGAGCGCCGTCACGCCGTCGCGCAGCTGGCACGGCAGGTTGGTGCAGACGTTGAGCTTGAACCGGCCCGTCGGGCGCTGGTTGTACATGTTGTAGAAGGTCGTGACTTCGTGCACGGCGATCGGCGCCATGCCCAGGTAGTCGGCAATGACCTTCTCGCTGGCCAGGCTCACGTGGCCGTGTTCCTGCTGCACGATGGCCAGGCAGGCCATCACAGCGGACTGTGCCTGGTCGGCCGGGTACTTGGCGACCTCGCGCGCAAAGCGCTCGATGGTGGCGGCCGAGATCGTCGCGTCGCCTTCGGGGATGTGAGCATTGCTCATCGGTCGATTTCTCCGAACACGATGTCCAGGGTACCGATCACGGCAACGGTGTCCGCGATCATGTGGCCGCGCGCCATTTCGTCGAGCGCGGAAAGATGCACGAAGCCCGGCGCGCGGATCTTCAGGCGGTACGGCTTGTTGGCGCCGTCGCTCACGAGATAGATGCCGAATTCGCCCTTCGGGTGCTCGACGGCGGCATACGCTTCACCTGCGGGCACATGGAAACCTTCGGTGAAGAGCTTGAAATGGTGGATCAGCTCTTCCATGTTGGCCTTCATGGACTCGCGCTCCGGTGCCGCCACCTTGTGGTTGTCGGTGATGACCGGACCGGGATTCACGCGCAGCCAGTCCACGCACTGCTTGATGATGAGGTTGGACTGCGCCATTTCTTCCATGCGCACGAGATAGCGGTCGTAGCAGTCGCCGGTCTTGCCCACGGGGATGTCGAAATCCATGCGGTCGTAGACGTCGTAAGGCTGCGTCTTGCGCAGGTCCCAGGCCACGCCCGAACCGCGCAGCATCGGTCCCGTCAGGCCGAGGTTCAGCGCGCGGTCGGCATCCATGACGCCGATGCCCACGGTGCGCTGCTTCCAGATGCGGTTGTCGGTGAGGAGCGTGTGGTACTCCTCCATGTGCTTGACGAAACGCTTGGTGAAGTCGTCGATGAAGTCGAGCATCGAACCCTGGCGGTTCTCGTTCATGCGAGCGAGGGCCTTGGCGTTCTTGATCTTGCTGACCTTGTACTGCGGCATCGTGTCCGGCAGGTCGCGGTAGACGCCACCCGGCCGGAAGTAGGCCGCGTGCATGCGTGCGCCAGAGACGGCTTCGTACAGGTCGAACAGGTCTTCGCGTTCACGGAACGCGTAGATCAGGATGGTCGAGCTGCCGCAGTCGTTGCCATGCGAACCGAGCCACATCAGGTGGTTCAGGAGGCGCGTGATCTCGGCGAACATCACGCGGATGTACTGCGCGCGGATCGGCACTTCCAGGCCCAGCAGCTTTTCGATGGCCAGGCAGTAGGCGTGCTCGTTGCTCATCATCGACACATAGTCGAGACGGTCCATGTAGGGCAGCGACTGGATGAAGGTCTTGCCCTCAGCCAGTTTTTCGGTCGCGCGGTGCAGCAGACCGATGTGCGGATCGGCGCGCTGGACGACTTCACCGTCGAGTTCGAGCACGAGGCGCAGCACACCGTGCGCCGCAGGATGCTGCGGCCCGAAGTTGAGCGTGTAGTTCTTGATTTCAGCCATGTGGGATCACCAGAGGTCCGAAGACCTTCAGTGCAGGCCTCCGTAGTTTTCTTCGCGAATGATGCGCGGCGTGACTTCACGCGGCTCGATGGTCACGGGCTGGTACACCACCCGCTTGAGTTCTTCGTCGTAACGCATCTCGACGTGCCCCGACAGCGGGAAGTCCTTGCGGAACGGATGGCCGATGAAGCCATAGTCCGTCAGGATGCGGCGCAGGTCTTCATGGCCTTCGAAGACGATGCCGAACAGGTCGAAGGCTTCGCGTTCGAACCAGTTGGCCGAACTCCAGATGTGCATCACCGAGGGCAGCACCGGAAAGTCGTCGTCCGCGCAGAACACCTTGACGCGCACGCGCTGGTTCAGGCTCACGGACAGCATGTGGGCCACCACGCAGTAGCGCAGGCCGTCCCATTCGCGGTCGCGGTACGTCGAATAATCGACGCCGCAGATGTCGATCAACTGCTCGAACTTGCAGCCGGGCGCGTGGCGCAACGTCTGCATGGCTTCGAGGTAGTCCGCCGCCTTCACGGTCAGCGTGACTTCACCCAGCGCCACGGCGATGGTCTTTACCTTGTCGCCCAGCGCAAGCGCCAACGTGTCCTTCAGGACTTCGGGATCAATCGCAAAAGATGTCATGAATGGTCCGGATCAGGCGCGCGCGATGGTGTTGGTGCGACGCACCTTCTGTTGCAGCTGGATGATCCCGTAGATCAGGGCTTCGGCGGTCGGCGGGCAGCCGGGCACATACACGTCGACCGGCACGATGCGGTCGCAGCCGCGCACCACCGAATAGCTGTAGTGGTAGTAACCGCCGCCGTTTGCGCACGAACCCATCGACAGCACCCAGCGCGGCTCCGCCATCTGATCGTAGACCTTGCGCAACGCAGGCGCCATCTTGTTGCAGAGCGTGCCCGCAACGATCATGAGGTCGGACTGGCGCGGACTGGCGCGAAACACTTCGGCGCCGAAGCGACCGATGTCATAGCGCGCTGCAGCGGCATGCATCATTTCGACAGCGCAGCAGGCCAGACCAAAGGTCATGGGCCAGAGCGAGCCGGTCTTGGCCCAGTTCACCACCGAATCGTAGGACGTGGTGACGAAGCCTTCTTTAAAAACGCCTTCAATGGCCATGGCTTACCTTGTTGCCGATGTACGGCTATTCCCAGTCAAGAGCACCCTTTTTCCACTCGTAGGCAAAGCCCACGACCAGAATCGCCAGGAAGATCACCACAGCCCAGAAGCCGGTGGCACCGACGTCCTTGAGCGCAACCGCCCAGGGAAACAGGAAGGCGATCTCGAGGTCGAAAAGAATGAAAAGGATGGCCACCAGGTAGTAGCGGACATCGAACTGCATGCGGGCATTCTCGAAAGCCTCGAAGCCGCACTCGTAAGGGGAATTTTTGGCCGCATCGGGACGATTGGGGCCAAGGATGTAACCGAGAACCTGCGGGGCGATCCCCACACCGATACCGACCAAAATAAACAAAAGGACGGGGAGGTAGGAATCGAGGTTCATCTGGTTCAATCACCGCTTGCCGCCAGCAGAGATCAACTTCGGCGTTGATCTCTGCCGACGAGATTTGGTGCGGTCGGCGAGACTCGAACTCGCACAGCTTTCGCCACTACCCCCTCAAGATAGCGTGTCTACCAATTTCACCACGACCGCGGTTTTTTTGCTGCCCGGATGGCATGAGGAACCCAGAGGGTTTTGGCTTTCCGGCGCAGCTTTAGAGTATACCCTCGATACGGTCGTTTTCCTGTGTCGACCGCATCGAATGTTGCTGTTTATTTACCTGGAATCTGCGATGCACCTGAAGCAGGAGCGGCAGGCGCCGGGACGGCAGAAGCACCCGGTGCGGCGCCCGACGGGATCTGCGTCGCGGGTGCCGAGGCCGGCGCCGCGGGCACGCCCACGGCAGCGCGTTCCAGCAGACTGCCGCCACCCGTCGGACGGGCATGGCTGAAGTAGGCGAGCAGCAGCGTGCACACGAAGAACACCGCCGCCAGGACGGCTGTCGTGCGCGACAGGAAGTTGGCGCTGCCGCTGGCGCCGAAAAGGCTGCCTGCGCTACCGCTGCCGAAGGCCGCGCCCATGTCGGCGCCCTTGCCGTGCTGGATCAGGATCAGGCCGATCATCGTCAGCGCGGTGAGCATCTGCACGCCCACGAGAATATTGAGGACCACGTTCATTCGTTCTTACTCCAGGTTGGACAGCCGCTCGCGCTCAGTGCGCGGCAGCGATGATTTGCAGAAAATCGGGGGCCTTCAGCGAGGCACCACCGATCAGGCCGCCGTCGATGTCGGCTTGCGCCAGCAACGTGGCGGCATTGGCAGCGTTCATGCTGCCGCCGTACAGGATCTGGATGCCCGCCGCATGTTCGCTGGCTGCGTGATGCAGTTGCGCACGCAGTACGGCATGTACCGCCTGGGCTTGCTCGGGGGACGCCGTCACGCCGGTGCCGATGGCCCAGACAGGCTCGTATGCCACGACGATCTCGCTGATGCAATGCCCGTTGACGTGGATCACCGCGGCCAGTTGCCGCCTGACCACTTCTTCCGTGCGCCCTGCTTCGCGCTCGGCCAGCGTTTCGCCGACGCAGACGATCGGCGTGATGCCCTTCGCCAGGGCGGCTGCAGCCTTGGCAGCGACCGTTTCATCGCTTTCGCCGTGATACTGGCGACGCTCCGAGTGGCCGACGATGGCATAGCGCACGCCGAATTCACCCAGCATGGCAGCCGACTGCTCGCCCGTGAACGCGCCTTGCGCCTGCGCAGACACGTCCTGCGCGCCCAGCGCGATCGGCGAGCCCGCCAACAGCGCCTGGACCTGCGCCAGGTACGGCGCAGGCACGCACACGGCCACGTCGCACGATGGCGCTGCAATGCCTTGCAGCAGCGCCTGCACGAGCGCCTCGTTGGCGGCCAGGCCGCCGTTCATCTTCCAGTTGCCTGCAATCAGTTTGCGTGACGTCATTTCTTCGAGATCTCCATTCACCAGGTCAGCACGATCTTGCCGATGTGCGCATTCGATTCCATCAGGGTGTGCGCCTGCGCTGCACCGCTGGGCTCGTCCACGGCAGCAAAGGTGCTGTGCACGACCGGCTTGATCGCACCGTTCTCGAGCAGCGGCCAGACCTGGTCACGCAACGCCTTGGCGATCGCGCCCTTGAACGCGACCGAACGCGGACGCAGCGTCGAGCCCGTGATCGTGAGCCGGCGGCGAAGCACCTGCCCGGCATTGATCTCGCTCTTGACGCCACCCTGCACCGCGATGATCACCAGCCGGCCGTCTTCGGCCAGGCAGTCGAGCTCCCGCGCCACATAGCTGCCGGCCACCATGTCCAGCACCACGTCGACGCCCTTGCCCTGCGTGAGCTTCGTCACCTCTTCGACGAAGTCGGCCGTGCGGTAGTTGATCGCATGGTCGGCGCCGAGTTCGAGGCAGGCCGCGCACTTGTCGTCGCTGCCGGCCGTGACGATCACCGTCGCGCCCAGTGCCTTGCCCAGCTGGATGGCAGTGACGCCGATGCCGCTCGAGCCGCCCTGCACGAGCAGGGTCTCGCCTTTCTTCAGGCCGCCACGCTCGAACACGTTGCTCCACACCGTGAAGAAAGTTTCGGGCAGCGTGGCCGCATCGATGTCCGTCCAGCCCTTGGGCACCGGCAGACACTGCGCGACCGGGGCCACGCAGAATTCGGCGTATCCACCACCTGCGACCAGCGCGCAGACGTGATGGCCAATGGCGAAACCTGCCTCGGCCAGCGCATCGACGTCACCCGCGATGATCTCGCCGGCCACTTCGAGACCCGGCAGGTCCGACGCGCCCGGCGGCACCGGATAGTGACCGCCACGCTGCAGTACATCGGGTCGATTGACACCGCTGGCCGCGACGCGGATCAGCAGTTCGCCCGCGCCGGCAACCGGCTGGGGGCGTTCCGCCACGCGCAGCACCTCGGGGGCGCCGTACGAAGTGATCTCAATGGCTTTCATGGTCTTCCTGACGACAAATGTCCGCCCCGAAGGGCGGACCTGGCTGAGAGAGGATGCAAAGGGCGCGGGCGCCCTTCACTTCAGGACTGCGGGTCGCCGCGGCCCGATTCCTGCGACGGTTGCGAATCCGCCGGGCGTGGGTCGAACTGCTGCTGCGGCTCGCCGCCCCGGTCGTTGCCACCGTTGTTGTTGCTGTCGAAGCGCGGTGCACGCTCGCCGCGTTGCGGACGATCGCCGCGGTCCGAGCGCTCGCGGCGTTCGCCACCGCGGTCGCCGCGGTCTTCACGCGGTGCACGCTCCTGGAATTCCATGCCGGCCGGACGCTCGGTCAAGGCTTTCAACGACAGCTTGACGCGGCCCTTTTCGTCGGTTTCCAGGACCTTGACCTTGACGATCTGGCCTTCGCTCAGGTAGTCGGTGACCTTCTCGACGCGCTCATGCGCGATCTGGCTGATGTGCAGCAGGCCGTCCTTGCCAGGCAGCAGGTTGATCAGCGCGCCGAAGTCCAGGATCTTGGTGACCGGGCCTTCGTACACCTTGCCGATTTCGACTTCCGCAGTGATCTGCTCGATGCGCTTCTTGGCCAGTTCGGCCTTTTCCGGATCGACCGACGCGATGGTGATGGTGCCGTCTTCGTCGATGTTGATCGTCGTGCCGGTTTCTTCCTGCAGGCCACGGATGACCGCGCCGCCCTTGCCGATCACGTCGCGGATCTTCTCGGGGTTGATCTTCAGCGTGGTCATGCGGGGCGCGAAGTTCGACACTTCGGTCTTGGCCTCGCCCATGGCTTCCTGCATCTTGCCCAGGATGTGCATGCGCGCTTCCTTGGCCTGCGCCAGGGCGACCTGCATGATTTCCTTGGTGATGCCCTGGATCTTGATGTCCATTTGCAGCGCGGTGATGCCGGCGGTCGTGCCGGCCACCTTGAAGTCCATGTCGCCAAGGTGATCTTCGTCACCCAGGATGTCGGTCAGCACCGCGAAGCGGTTGCCTTCCTTGATCAGGCCCATGGCGATGCCGGCCACATGGGCCTTCATCGGCACGCCGGCGTCCATCATCGACAGGCAGCCGCCGCAGACCGAGGCCATCGACGACGAGCCGTTCGACTCTGTGATTTCGGACACGACACGCACCGTGTACGGGAATTCTTCCTTGCTCGGCAGCACGGCGACGAGCGCGCGCTTGGCCAAGCGGCCGTGGCCGATTTCGCGGCGCTTGGTCGAGCCCATGCGGCCCACTTCGCCGGTGGCGAAGGGAGGCATGTTGTAGTGGAACAGGAAGCGGTCTTCGTATTCGCCCGCCAGTGCGTCGATGCGCTGCGCGTCGCGTTCGGTGCCCAGCGTGGTGATGACCAGCGCCTGGGTTTCACCGCGGGTGAACAGGGCCGAGCCGTGGGTGCGCGGCAGCACGGAATTGCGGATCTCGATCGGGCGCACGGTGCGCGTGTCGCGGCCGTCGATGCGGGGCTCGCCTTCGAGGATCTGGCTGCGGACGATCTTGGCTTCGATCTCGAACAGCAGGTCGTTGACCTTGCCCGCCTCGAACGGCTCGCCGCCGGCCTTGAGCGCTTCCATCACGCTGGCATTGGCTTCGCGCAGCGCCTGCGTACGGGCCTGCTTGCTGCGAATCTGATAGACCGCGCGGAGTTTTTCTTCTGCCAGGCCCTTGACCTTGGCGATGAAGGCTTCGTCCTTGGCGGCAGGCTGCCAGTCCCACACCGGCTTGCCGGCGTCACGGACGAGTTCATGGATCGCATTGATGGCGACGTTGGCCTGTTCGTGGCCGAACACCACGCCGCCGAGCATGATTTCTTCGCTCAGTTGCTGGGCTTCGGACTCGACCATCAGCACGGCGGCTTCGGTGCCGGCGACGACCAGGTCCATCTGCGAATCCTTGCGCGCGGTCTGGCCCGGGTTCAGCACGTACTGGCCGTTGATGTAGCCCACGCGGGCTGCACCGATCGGGCCGCTGAACGGGATGCCGGAGACCGACAGCGCGGCGCTCACGCCGATCATGGCGGCGATGTCGGCGTCGACTTCGGGGTTGAGCGACAGCGTGTGGATGACCACGTGCACTTCGTTGAGGAAACCTTCGGGGAACAGCGGGCGGATCGGGCGATCGATCAGTCGGCTGGTCAGCGTTTCGTGTTCGCTGGGCTTGGCTTCGCGCTTGAAGAAGCTGCCGGGAATCTTGCCCGCGGCGTAGGTCTTCTCGATGTAGTCGACGGTCAGCGGGAAGAAGTCCTGGCCGGGCTTGGCGGACTTGGAAGCGACCACGGTGGCGAGCACCACGGTGCCGTCGATGTCAACGATCACGGCGCCGCCGGACTGGCGTGCGATTTCACCGGTTTCCAGGACGACGGTCTTGTCGCCCCACTGGAAGGACTTGGTGACTTTGTTGAAGAGGCTCATGTTTTAGCTCCTGATGTAAGAGCGGGCAGCGCCAACCTGGCGCGACCCGCGGGCGTCGGAGCACGTTTCAGAACACGATGCCATTCCAGCGAAGTTCGCCTCGAACTCCGGTGGAATGACACAGCTTCGCTCCGTGCGGCACTCCGAAAACTTGTTCGCGAAGTAAAAAACGCCTGAGCTAGCGGACTAACCCAGGCGTTTTTATCTGCGATTCAATTTACTTGCGCAGACCCAGCTTGGCGATCAGCGCGGTGTAACGGTCGGCGTCCTTGGCCTTGAGGTAGTCCAGGAGCTTGCGGCGACGGCTCACCATGCGCAACAGACCACGACGGCCGTGATGGTCCTTGGCGTGCGTCTTGAAGTGAGGGGTGAGTTCGTTGATGCGAGCGGTCAGGAGTGCGACTTGCACTTCGGGACTGCCAGTGTCGTTGGCTGCGCGTGCGTTGTCCTTGACGACTTCGGCCTTGATGGAGGCTGCGATCATGATGAAATTCCTTCGTTCCAAATAGTTTGACTTGCGGTGTGTGCTGGAACTGCATGCACCGTGCGCCTTGCGGCATGAACCGCGGATTATAGCTCGCCCTCAGGCTGCGCGCACTTCATGCCGCGTCGAAGCGGCACGTCGCCGGCCTCACGGTTTCGCCTGGGGGTTCGCAATGAGCCAGGCTTTCAGGCGGCGGACGCCTTCGGCGAGACGCTCGGGGTCCTTGGAGGCGAAGCACCACCGCAACCAGCCCTGGGCTTCGGGCGCAAAGGCCTCGCCGGGCGCCAGGCCCAGGCCGGCTTCCACCACCAGCCGCTTGGCGGTGGTGAGCGAATCCGTGTGGCCGTCGATCTGGAAGAACGCGTACATACCTCCCTTGGCGGGTGCGACCTTGACGCCAGGCACGTCGCCCAGCAAGGGAAGCAGCACATCACGGCAGGCCTTGAGATGAGCGACCACGCGGGGGGTGATGTCCTCGGTGTTTTCCAAGGCGGCGATGGCTGCGCGCTGGGTGAAGACACTGGCGCAGGAGGTGTTGAATTCGATCAGCTTGCCCATGCCGTCCATCAGCGCTTCGGGCAGCACCAGCCACCCCAGGCGCCAACCGGTCATGAGGAAGCTCTTGGAAAAGCTGTGCGCCACGATCAGGCGGTCGTCCGCCACGGCGACGTCCAGGAAGCTGGGTGCGCAGCGGTTGTCGGTGGGCTCGTAGTAGAGCCGCTCGTACACCTCGTCGGCCAGGATCCAGGTGCCCGTCTTGCGGCAATGGTCGAGGATCTGCTGCTGCTCGTCGCGCGTGAGCGTCCAGCCGGTCGGATTGTTCGGCGCGTTGATGATCAGCAACCGGGTCTGCGCGGTGACGGCGGCGCGCAACGCGGCCATGTCCAGCGTCCACTCACCGTCCATCGGCTGCAGCGGCACGCTGCGAACGCGCGCGCCCATGATGGCCGGCTGGGCCGTGAGGTTCGGCCAGACCGGCGTGACCGCAACGACGTCGTCGCCCGCCTCCACCAGCGCCTGTACGGCCAGCATCAGCGCATTGACGCCGCCCGAAGTAATGGCGATGCGCGATGCATCGACCTGCGGATGCAGACGGCTCGTGTAACGCGAGACGGCCTCGCGCAGCGCGGGCAGGCCCAGGTTGTGCGCGTAGAAGGTCTCTCCACGCTGCAGCGACTCGATGGCCGCCTGGCGGATGACTTCGGGTGTGACTTCATCGCTTTCCCCGAACCAGAAGGCGAGCACGTCGGTGCGGCCGAGGCCGGCATTGGCGACTTCGCGGATCTTGGAGGCTTCGAGGTTGTGTATGGCTTGACGCATGGTTGATTCTCGCGTGCTCAGGGCCGCTGCATCCTGCAGATCGTGGGCATTTCGGCGCGCTCGGCGGCGATGGTCTTGAGCACGCGGAAGCCGTAGCCCGAGCCCTCGACATCGAACTGCACGCCGGGTGCACCCTGGCGGTCCATCACCCCCACCACCAACTGCTGCTGGAACTGGTGGTCGACCGCACGCATGCGCCCACGCTGGCCCGCCAGTGCGACGTCTGCGCTTTCCATGGCACGCGCCACGGCCACCGTATCGGTGCTGCGCGCACGTTCCACGGACTGCGCCAGGGCCTCGACCAAAAGCTGCATCCGCATGTGCACGTAGTCGTCGGCCGGCTTGGGAAAGCGCGTGCGGAAGTCCTTGTAGAACATGGCGGACTGCGGCGTCTGCACGTTCGGCAGCCAGTCGGCCACCGCGATCACGCGGCCAATGCCTGCATCGCCGATGGCGGCGGGGGCACCCAACGCATTGCCATAGAAGGTGTAGAACGTGCCATTGAAGCCCGCTTCGCGCGCTGCCTTCACCAGAAGCGTGAGATCGTTGCCCCAGTTGCCCGTGACCACCGCCTGCGCACCGCTTGCCATGATCTTGCCGGCATAGGGCGAAAAGTCCTTCACGCGGCCCATCGGATGCAACTCGTCGCCCACGATCTTGACGTCGGGACGCAGCGCGGCCAGTTGCCGGCGCGACTCGCGCAGCACCGACTGGCCAAAGCTGTAGTCCTGGCCGATCAGGTAGATGCGCTGCAGCGCAGCGTCTTCCCGCACGACGTCCATCAACGCCGTCACGCGCATGTCGGCGTGGGCGTCGAAGCGAAAGTGCCAGAAGCTGCAACGCTCGTTGGTCAGCACCGGGTCGACCGCCGAGTAGTTGAGGAAGAGCACGCGACGCGACGGGTCGCGCTCGTTGTTCTTGTCGATGGCGTCGACCAGCGCAGCGGCCGTGGCCGACGAGTTGCCTTGCAGCACGATGCGCGCGCCGTCGTCCATGGCCGCACGCAATGCGGACAGCGCTTCTTCGTTCTGGCCCTTGCTGTCGTAGCGATCGAGTTGCAGCAGGCGTGCCCCGCCAGGCAGCTTGACGCCGCCGCGCGCATTGACGCGCTCCACCGCCCACAACAGGTTGCGAAAGACCGCCTCGCCGGTGTTCGCGAAAGGGCCGCTCATGCTTTCGATCAGCGCCAGGCGGATCGGACCCGAAGACTGCGCGAACGCGGGCGGCAAGGCCAGCGCTGCTAGCGCCGAAGCGCCGATTTTCAAGGCCTTGCGGCGCCAAATAAAGCTCTGGGTCATTGTCTTGAAACGCGTGCGGCGATGCCTAGATGGGAGGCAAGCGGCACTCATGTTGAAAGGCCGCGCAGTGTACGGGACACACCTTTCTTGTCCCCATTGTGTTCATTCCTGGAGTCTCACCATGTTTTTCGCACCCACCGTCCGTACCGCCCGCTTCGTGCCCCGCGCCCATGACCGCAGCTTCGAGCGCTTCGTCAACGACGCGCTGCTCGCCAACGCCCAGCGCTCCGTTGGGATTGAACAGGACGAGACCTTCTGGACGCTGTCGCTCGACGTTCCCGGCCTCTCGCGCGACGACCTGTCGATCGGCATCGAAGGCGCCGTCGTCCGCATCGAAAGCAAGGCCGAAGCCAAGCGCAAGGTCAAGGCGGCCTACGAGCTGCCGCAGGCCATCGATGCAAGCGCCAGCGAAGCCAAGCTGGAGCACGGCGTGCTGACCTTGAAGCTGGCGAAGCTTGCACCGGTCAGCAATGTCTCGCAGTTGACGATCAACTAAGAATTAATTGATTACAAAATAAATTCTTAGAAACAAAAAGGGCCTGTGACTTGTGTCACAGGCCCTTTTTTCATGCTGGAATGTAACAAAAGCTCACAAAGATGCGCTGAAGGTTTATTTTTAAACGTTTCTTATTCACTTTCAGTCAGTCCGCGGATTCGCTGGAGACCCTTGTGCAGCGGGTTCCGGACGTAGGGAGAATCCAATGGACACGCATATTCAAAGGGCCCGCGCGAACCAGCGAGCCGACACCCTCCTCGTCTTTCTTCCCGGCGCATTCCTCCAGCCTGAAGAATTCGAACGTGAGGGGTTTGTCAGTGCAGTGCGCGAGCGCGAACTCGCCGCCGACGTGATGCTGGTCGATGCCAACGTGTCGTACTACTACGACCAGACTTTCATCGAGCGCCTGCACGCCGACGTGCTGGAACCCGCACAACGCAGCGGCTACGCCGCGATCTGGCTGGTCGGCATTTCGATCGGCGGCTTCGGCGCCCTCACCCACGAACTGAAGCGTCCCGGCCTGGTTGCCGGCATCGTGGCGCTCGCGCCCTACCTGGGGCGGCGACCGGTGGGCGCCGAAATCCTGAAGGCCGGTGGCCTGCGCGCCTGGAAAGCACCCGATGGCCCGCCGCCGGACGACGAGGTCGACCGCAAGTTGTGGCCCTGGCTGCAGCAGTACGCCGACGCGAAGCCATCGGCGGCGCTGCCCCCGCTCTACCTGGGTTATGGCCTGAGCGATCGCTTCGCATCGAACCACCGCCTGCTGGCCGAGGCCCTCCCGGAGGAGCGCGTGTTCACCACCGAGGGCGGCCACGACTGGCCACAGTGGTCCAGGCTGTGGCGCCGCGTGCTCGACGTGCTGCCGCTGCCTTCGTTGGGCGGTCGCGAGAGGTTGCCGATGGCTGCCTGAAGCGTGCGGTCCTGCCACTGCGAATGACAGGGGTCCGACGACAATCCACGGCCGCGGCCGAGCCGCGCAACCAGAAGATCAGGAGGACCCTTTGATTTCAGACCTGCGACGCTCCAGGGCGCCGAATGCCGCTTCGTCGGAAGACGTGCCCTCCCCGCCCTCCATGCCTGCCCCGACACCATGGCAGGCCGGGCTCGTCGGCCTGGTGCTCTGCGTTGCGGCGCATTCGGCACCGGCGGCCGAAGGCCTGGCCGTTGCGATGCCGCCTGCCAGCGCACGCGCGACGGCCGAAGTGTTCTTTTCCCCTGACGGTGGCGCCGACCGGGCGATTGCCACCGCCATCGGTGCTGCGCGGCAGCGTGTCTGGGTGGCCGGCTACTACTTCACCTCGTCGGTCATCGCCAAGGCCATCGAACAGGCGCACCAGCGCAAGATCGACGTGCGGGTGGTGCTCGATAAGTCCCAGGTCACGCTCAGGTATTCGAGCGCTACCTACTTCCACAACCAGAAGGTACCCCTCTGGATCAACGCCAGCTATCCGCTGATGCACCACAAGTTCGTGGTGATCGACGCCGATACCGTGGGCTTCGGCTCGATGAACTTCACGCGTGCGGGTGCGGGGCAGAACGCCGACAACTTCAACCTGTTCCGGCGCTGGCCCGCCATGGCCGAAACCTATGCGCGCGAGTTCCAGCGGCTGCAGCGCGAATCCCTGCCCTACCGGCCGGGCATGCGCTTCGAGCGGGACGGGACATTGCTGCCAGCCGAAGAATAACGACGAGACCGACGAGACCGACGGGACGAGGTCGAGCCGGCGTTCCGTTCGTTCAGGCGGCCACGGCGTCCAGCGTGTCCAGCGGCCAGCGCGGCTTGACGTCGAAAGCGTAGACGTCGGTCGGCTGCTGCATGCCGGCCTGCAGGCGCATGGCTGCCGCCATCGCGATCATGGCGCCGTTGTCCGTGCACAGGTGCAGTTCCGGATAGTGCACGCGCACGTTGCGCCGTGCGCATGCGGCATTGAGTTGCTCACGCAGGGCGCGGTTGGCGCCCACGCCACCGGCCACCACCAGGCGCTTGAGGCCCGTCCGATCGAGCGCGGTGAGGCTTTTCTTGAGCAACACCTCGACGATGGCGGCCTGGGTCGACGCGGCCAGGTCGGCCTTGCGCGCCTGCAGATCGTCGCCCAGCTTCTTGGCTTGCGTGAGCACGGCCGTCTTGAGACCGGCAAACGAGAAGTCCAGGTCGCCGCTGTGAAGCAGCGGACGCGGCAGCTTGAACGCCGCCGGGTCGCCCTGCTCGGCGAGTTGCGCCAGCCAGGGCCCGCCCGGGTAAGGCAGGCCCATGAGCTTGGCCGACTTGTCGAAAGCCTCGCCAGCCGCATCGTCGATCGTCTCGCCCAGGATTTCGTAGCGTCCCACGCCATCGACGCGCATGAGTTGCGTATGGCCGCCCGACACCAGGAGCGCGACGAACGGAAACTCGGGCGCATCGGCGCTCAGGAAGGGCGACAGCAGATGGCCCTCGAGGTGGTGCACACCGAGCACCGGCTTGCCGAGCGCTGCGCCAAGCGCACAGGCCACGCCCGCACCCACCAGCAACGCCCCGGCCAGCCCGGGGCCCCTTGTGTACGCGACCACGTCGACGTCGGCCAGCCGCTTGCCGGCCTCATCAAACACGCTTTGCGCCAGCGGCAGCACCCGCCGGATGTGGTCACGGCTGGCGAGTTCAGGCACCACGCCGCCATAGGCCTGGTGCATGGCGATCTGGCTGTGCAGGGCGTGCGCGGCCAGGCGCGGCAGTCCGGTGGCTGCGGTTTCCACCAGCGCGACGCCGGTTTCGTCGCAGGATGATTCGATTCCCAATACGAGCATGCGCAGAGTGTAGGATGCGCCCGCGCCCCGGGGCATGGATGTTGCTGCATGACCTTGGGGAACGCCACCTTCCCAGGACCCACGACACGATGAAATCCGGATTGAGCTTTTTGATTGCGGCGCTGCGTTGCGAGATCGACGAGCTCGAACAGCTGTCCCGAACCAGCGACCTCGTTGGCACGATCGGGCGTCTGGTGCACGCGTTGCAGCGCGAACGCGGGCTGGCCAACGTGCTGCTCGCCTCGGGCGGAACGCGCTTTGCCGCCGAGCACCGTGCACAGGTCGCGGTGTGCGTCGAGTTCGAAGATGCGGTTCGACAGGGCTTCGACCAACTGGAGGCCGACGCCGGAAGCATCGGCAATGGCACGCGCCTGTTCAGCCGCATCGCCTGGGTGCTGCCTGGCCTGGACGCGCTGCCCGACCTGCGCCAGCGCATCGACGCCATCGGCATGCCGCCGGCCGAGGCGACCAGCGCATTCGTCAAGCTGGTGGCGGGCCTGCTGGCGGTGGTGTTCGAGGCGGCCGACGGCGCCACCGACCCCGAAATTTCGCGCCTGCTGGTCGCCATGTTCAATTTCATGCAAGGCAAGGAATTCGCCGGCCAGGAACGCGCATGCGGTGCCGCAGCCTTCACATCGGGCCGCAACGAGAGCGCCCGCCAGCAGCAGTGGCTGCACCTGATCGAATCGCAGGAGCGTTGCTTCCAGGTCTTCGTCGAGTTCTCGAGCGCGCAGTTGGGCGAGCAATGGCTGGCCAGCCAGCCCCCCGCGCGCGTGGCCGAACTCGAGCGCATGCGCCGGATCGCCTGCGCTGCACCGGCGGGCGTGGCGCTCGACCCGGAGCTGAGCCGCACCTGGTTCGATTGCTGCAGCCAGCGCATCGACGCCATGAAGACGGTGGAAGAAAGCCTGGCGGCCGAACTGCGCGAGCGCTGCGATGCCAAGACTGCCCACGCACGCGCCGAACTGCAGACGCACGAAGACCTGCTGGCCGAGTTGCGCAAGGAAACAGGCAGCGAATCGGCAGCGTTCTTCGATGTGATTGCACCCGAAAGCGCTGCGGCGCCTGCAGCCATCGGCACCGGCACCGGCACGTCCTACGGCCGGCAGCTCGAACGTTCGATTCTCGAGCTGGTGCAGGAACAATCGCAGCGACTGCAGGCCATGAGCGACGAACTCGACACGGTGCGTGCCACGCTCAACGAGCGCAAGCTGGTCGAGCGCGCCAAGGGCCTGCTCATGGCGCACCGCCGCCTGAGCGAGGAAGAGGCTCACAAGATGCTGCGCCAGACCGCCATGAGCCAGAACCGCCGCGTCGTCGATGTGGCCGAATCGGTGCTCTCCATGGCCGAATACCTCCCCATCGGCAAGCAGAACTGAACGTGTGATGAGCAGAAATGGTGCGGCGCACAACAAGTGTGCCTGAGACCTTCCACGGCCGAATTCGCATCCCTTCCTTGCAAATCAAAGGGACGAAGCTCCTCTTTCGATAGCAAAGTGACGTCGCAAGCTGCTGGCATGCAGTTTGCATGAGCTTGGTCACAGACCCCCAAGGTCTTCAGGCAGGCGGTATCCAACGGCGGGTACTGCCTGCTGCCACGGACAAAGGCGTCCGCACCCGCAAGAGCTCGTTTTCGAGCAGCTCACTTGCGGGGTGCGGACGCCTTTTTTGTTTTCTGCCTCGCCTCTTCTTCCCTTCTGGAGTTCGTCCCATGTCCGATCTGCTGAAAACCAAGCTCAGTCGCCGCCGCGTGCTGCAGGCCGCCGCCATCGGCGCTGCAGGTATCGACCCGGCGTTGCGTGCCCTTGCCTATGCGCAAGGCTCCGACAAGCCCGAGAAGGAAGAGGTCAAGATCGGCTTCATCCCGCTGACCGACTGCGCCAGCGTGGTCATGGCCTCGGTGCTGGGCATCGACAAGAAGTACGGCGTGAAGATCGTGCCGAGCAAGGAAGCCAGCTGGGCCGGCGTGCGCGACAAGCTGGTCAACGGCGACCTCGATTTCGCCCATGTCCTGTACGGCCTGGTGTACGGCGTTCACCTGGGTGTGGGCGGACCGAAGAAGGACATGGCCGTGCTCATGAACCTGAACAACAACGGGCAGGCGATCACGCTGAGCAAGAAGCTGGCGGACAAAGGCGCCGTCGACGGCCCTTCGCTGGCCAAGGCCATGGCGGCCGAGAAGCGCGAGTACACCTTCGCGCAGACCTTCCCGACCGGTACCCATGCCATGTGGCTCAACTACTGGCTGGCAGCCAACGGCGTGAGCCCGATCAAGGACGTGAAATCGATCGTCGTGCCGCCGCCGCAGATGGTGGCCAACATGCGCATCGGCAACATGGACGGCTTCTGCGTGGGCGAGCCCTGGAACCAGCGCGCGATCATGGACGGCATCGGCATCACGGCCACCACCACGCAGGACATCTGGAAGGACCATCCCGAAAAGGTGCTGGGCACCACGGCCGAGTTCACCAGGAAGTATCCGAACACGGCGCGCGCCGTGACTGCCGCCATCCTGGAAGCCGGCCGCTGGATCGACACGGGCCTGCAGAACAAGAACAAGATGGCCGAGACGATCGCCGAGAAGAGCTACGTCAACACCAGCGTGGACGCCATCAACCAGCGCATCCTCGGCCGCTACACCAACGGCCTGGGCAAGAACTGGGACGACCCGAATTTCATGAAGTTCTACAACGACGGCGCGACCAATTTCCCGTACCTGTCGGACGGCATGTGGTTCCTCACGCAGCACAAGCGCTGGGGCATCCTGAAGGAGCACCCGGACTACCTGAAGGTGGCCACCGAGATCAACCAGATCGACATCTACAAGCAGGCCGCCGCGGCCAGCAAGACACCCGTCCCCAAGGACACGATGCGTACCAGCAAGCTGATGGACGGCGTGGTCTGGGACGGAAAGAACCCGAAGGCCTATGCCGACGGCTTCAAGATCAAGGCATAAGGAGCAAGCACCATGGTGAGCGCTGTATTCCATTCGCCCGCGGACGCCATTGCGCCGGCTTCCACGTCCAAGCCCATTGCAGGTCCAGCAGCAACGCCAGCGCCTGCGGCCTCGCGCAAGGCGCCCCCGCGCCAACCGATCAACCTCGCCCGCTTCTGGATGCGCGTGCTGCCACCGCTGGCGGGCTTCGGCCTGCTGGTGCTGGTGTGGGAGCTGATCGCCATGCGCAGTGGCGGTGGTTTCCCGGCGCCGTACGAAACCTGGCTGCAGGCCGTCAAAGTGTTCAGCGATCCGTTCTATAGCAACGGCCCGAACGACCAGGGCGTGGGCTGGAACGTGCTGTCGTCCTTGCAGCGCGTGGCACTGGGCTTCGGCCTGGCGGCGCTGGTGGGCATTCCGGCGGGCTTTGCCATCGGACGCTTCGAGTTTCTCGCGCGCATGTTCAACCCGCTCATCAGCCTGCTGCGCCCGGTGTCGCCGCTGGCCTGGCTGCCGATCGGCCTCCTGGTGTTCAAGGGCGCCAACCCGGCGGCCATCTGGACCATCTTCATCTGCTCGATCTGGCCGATGATCATCAACACGGCCGTCGGCGTTCAGCGCGTGCCGAGCGACTACATGAACGTGGCCAAGGTGCTGAACCTCTCCGAATGGAAGATCCTCACCAAGATCCTGTTCCCGGCCGTGCTGCCGTACATGCTGACCGGCGTGCGGCTGGCCGTGGGCACGGCGTGGCTGGTGATCGTCGCTGCCGAGATGCTGACGGGCGGCGTGGGCATCGGCTTCTGGGTATGGGACGAATGGAACAACCTGAACGTCGCCAACATCATCATCGCGATCTTCGTGATCGGCATCGTCGGGCTGATCCTCGAATTCGCCCTCATCAAGATCGCCACGGCCTTCACGTTCGAAGAGGTGAAATCATGAATGCAACGCTCGACTTCCAGAACCGGAAATTCATCGACATCCAGAACGTCGAACAGACCTTCAAGACGGCCAAGGGCCCGTTTCAGGCGCTGCGCGACATCAACCTGACGGTGGCCAAGGGCGAGTTCGTCGCCCTCATCGGCCACTCTGGCTGCGGCAAGTCGACGCTGCTGAACCTGATCGCGGGCCTGACCATGCCCACGCAAGGCACGTTGCTGTGCGCGAACAAGGAAATCGGCGGACCCGGGCCGGAGCGTGCGGTGGTGTTCCAGAACCATTCGCTGCTGCCCTGGCTGACCTGCTACGAAAACATCTACCTGGGCGTGGAGCGCGTTTTCGCGCCGACCGAAAGCAAGGCACAACTCAAGGCACGCACCGAGGCAGCACTGGCGCTGGTCGGCCTGACGCCTGCCACGCAAAAGCGTCCGGGCGAGATCTCGGGTGGCATGAAGCAGCGCGTGGGCATTGCCCGTGCGCTGGCCATGGAACCCAAGGTGCTGCTGATGGACGAACCCTTCGGCGCCCTCGACGCCCTGACCCGCGCGCGCCTGCAGGACGAACTGCTCGCGATCGTCCAGAAGACGCAAAGCACCGTGGTCATGGTCACGCACGACGTGGACGAGGCCGTGCTGCTGTCCGACAAGATCGTGATGATGACCAACGGCCCGTCGGCCACCATCGGCGAGGTGCTCAGCGTCGAGTTGCCGCGCCCGCGCAACCGCGTCGAACTGGCTGAAGACGCGGCCTACGTGCACTACCGCAAGGCGGTGATCGACTTCCTGTACACGCGCCAGGGTCACGTCGAGAAGGCGGCCTGAACGGCTGCTGCGGTCACAGAAATTCCTCGGAGTCGACGCACCACGGCGAAGCATTCGCGGCGCCCATGCGGTGGCGACGCCGGCAAAACGCGCCGTTGGCGTGCGCAACCGGACGTCTTCTCTGGCACGGCGCTTGCGTGCCGGTACACACGGTCTGCAGCGGCAATGGCGTCGCGACAGACTTCAGGACAAAGGCGTCCGCATGGATGTATCGGCTCAGCCGGTGCAGGCCCATGCGGACGCCTTTTTTGTTTTCGGGGCAGCCCTTGGAGAACCGCGATGGACATGCGTGCAAAGAAGCAAAAACAGAAGCTGGTGCTGGTCGGCAATGGCATGGCGGGCGTGCGCACGCTCGAAGAGCTGTTGAAGATCGACGCCACGCTCTACGACATCACGGTCTTCGGCGCTGAACCGCATCCCAACTACAACCGCATCATGCTGTCACCGGTGCTGGCAGGCGAGCAGACCATCGACGAGATCGTGCTCAACCCGTGGTCGTGGTACGAGGAAAACGACATCACCGTGCATGCGGGCTGCAAGGTGTTCGAGGTCGACCGGGTCAAGCGCATCGTGCGCGCCGCCGATGCGCAGGGCCATGAGGTGGAAGCCGCCTACGACCGCTTGCTGCTGTGCACGGGCTCGTCGCCCTTCATGCTGCCGGTGCCCGGCAAGGACCTGGACGGTGTGATCGCCTACCGTGACATCGCCGACACCCAGACCATGATCGACACGGCCAGGACGCACAAGCACGCGGTGGTCATCGGCGGTGGCCTGCTCGGCCTGGAAGCCGCCAATGGGCTGATGCTGCGTGGCATGACGGTCACGGTGGTGCATGTGAATGCGTGGTTGATGGACCGCCAGCTCGACCATGTCGCGGCCGACCTGCTGCGCAGTTCGCTCGAAGCGCGCGGCCTGCGCTTTCGCCTGGGCGCGCACACGCAGGAACTGGTGGGCAACGCGGATGGCCGCGTCACCGGCATCCGTTTCAAGGACGGCACCGAAGAAGCGGCGGACCTGGTGGTCATGGCCGTGGGCATCCGACCCAACGTGGCACTGGCCGAATCGATGCGGCTGCACTGCCACCGCGGCATCGTGGTGACCGATTCGCTGCAGACCGTGACCGACGCGCGCATCTACGCAGTCGGCGAATGCGCAGCCCACCGCGGCATTGCCTACGGGCTGGTGGCACCGTTGTTCGAACAGGCCAAGGTGGCCGCCAATCACCTGGCGGAGATGGGCTACGGCCGCTACCTGGGCTCGCTCACCTCGACCAAGCTCAAGGTCACGGGCATCGACCTCTTCTCTGCGGGCGACTTCATGGGCGGCGACGGTTGCGAGGAACTGGTCCTGAACGATCCGTTCGGCGGTGTGTACAAGAAGCTGGTCATCAAGGACGACAAGCTGGTGGGCGCTTGCCTGTATGGCGACACGGTCGACGGCAGCTGGTACTTCAGGCTGCTGCGCGAAGGCCACAGCGTGGCCGCCATACGCCATACGCTGATGTTCGGCGAACTGGCGGCGAACGATGCCGATGCCGATGCCCAGGCGCACGCACCCAGCGCCTGATTACGCCGTGCGCCGCCCCACACGACATTCGCGATGACCGACACACGTTCCACCTGCCCCTACTGCGGCGTCGGCTGCGGCGTCATCATCGAATCCGAGGGCGCGCAGATCACCGGCGTGCGCGGCGACCCCGACCATCCCGCCAACTTCGGCCGGCTGTGCACCAAGGGATCGACACTGCATCTCACGGCGAGCGCCGCCGTCACGATGCAGACCCGTCTGTTGCAGCCACTGCAACGCATGCAACGCGGCAGCGCACCGGCGCCCGTCTCCTGGACGCAGGCACTCGACGGCGCGGCCGACAGGTTTGCGCACGTCATCGCCGAGCACGGCCCCGACGCGGTCGGCTTCTACATTTCGGGCCAACTGCTGACCGAGGACTACTACGTCTTCAACAAGCTGGCCAAGGGCCTGATCGGCACCAACAACCTGGACACCAACTCGCGCCTGTGCATGAGCAGCGCTGTGGCCGGCTACAAGAAGACGCTGGGAGCCGACGCCCCGCCGGCCTGCTACGACGACGTCAAGGACGCGCAGTGCCTGTTCATCGTGGGCAGCAACACGGCGTGGGCACATCCGATCCTGTTTCGTCGCATCGAAGACGCCAGGCGCGCCAACCCGGCGATGAAGATCGTCGTGGTCGACCCGCGCCGCACCGACACCTGCGAGATCGCCGACCTGCATCTCGCGGTCCAGCCCGGCACCGACGTCATGCTGTTCCACGGCATGCTGCACCTGATGCTGAGCGAAGGCTGGACGCGTCCCGACTACATCGACGCCCATACCAGTGGATTCGACGCGCTCAGGCACGCCGTGCGCGACTGCACGCCCGACCGGGTGGCGGATGTCTGCGGCATCGACAAGGCGGCGCTGATGCAGGCCACGCGCTTCTTCGCCACGTCGGCCGCGACGCTCAGCCTGTACTGCATGGGCATGAACCAGTCGTCGTCGGGCACGGCCAAGAACGGGGCGCTCATCAACCTGCACCTGGCCACCGCGCAAATCGGCAGGCCCGGCGCGGGTCCGTTCTCGCTGACCGGCCAGCCCAATGCGATGGGCGGCCGCGAAGTGGGCGGCATGTCGAACCTGCTGAGCGCACACCGTGACCTCGGCAACGCCGACCATCGCGCCGAAGTGGCTGCGCTGTGGGGCGTGGCCGACGTGCCTGCCAAGCCGGGCAAGACCGCCATCGAGATGTTCCAGGCCGCAGCCGACGGCCAGATTCGTGCGCTGTGGATCTCGTGCACGAACCCCGCGCAGTCCATGCCCGACCAGGCGACCGTGCGCCGCGCGCTGGAGCGCTGCGAGTTCGTGGTGGTCCAGGAGGCCTTCGCCACGACCGCCACGTGCGCGTACGCCGACCTGCTGCTGCCGGCCACCACCTGGGGCGAAAAGGTCGGCACGGTGACCAACAGCGAACGCCGCATCTCGCGCGTGCGGCCGGCCGTGCCAGCACCCGGCACGGCGCGGCACGACTGGTCGGCCGTGGCCGACTTCGCGAAGCGGCTCGAAGCACGGTTGCCCCGGCGGGCGCCGGCCACGCTTTTTCCCTATGTGCTCGACACTGACGCCGGCGCCGAAGCCATCTGGAACGAACATCGCGAAACCACGCGCGGGCGCGACCTCGACATCACGGGCCTGACTTGGGCCATGCTCGATGCCGAAGGCCCGCAGCAATGGCCGCTGCCCGAAGGCCAGTCCACCGGCCGCGCCCGGCTTTACGAAGACGGCGTTTTCGCGACACCCGACGGCCGGGCCCGCTTTCACGATGCGGCCTACCAGCCCCTGGCGGAGCCGCGCGAATCGCGCTTTCCGTTCTCGCTCAACACCGGCCGGCTGCGCGACCAGTGGCACGGCATGAGCCGCACCGGCACGCTGGGCCGCCTGTTCGGCCACGTGCCCGAACCGGTCGTGCAGATGAACGGCCAGGACATGGCGCGCCTGCAACTGCGCGATGGCGACCTCGTGCAGGTGTCGTCGCGGCGCGGCGCCCTGGTGCTGCCCGCACGGGCCAGCGCCGAGATCGGCCTCGACCAGTGCTTCATCGCGATGCACTGGGGCGAGGAGTACCTGAGCGGCCTGTCGAATGCCGGGGGGCGCATCGCCGGCGTGAACGCGCTCACGTTGCCGGTCTTCTGCCCCGATTCCAAGCAGCCCGAGCTCAAGCACGCGGCCGTTCGCATCCTGAAGGCCGAGATGCCGTGGTCGCTGCTGGCCGCCGCCTGGCTGCCGGTCGACCGCGCCCCGGTCACGCGCGAAGCCTTGCGCGCGCTGATGGTCCGCTTTCCCTTCGCGAGCTGCGTGCCCTTCGGCACCGGCGGCGCGCTCGAAGGCGGCGCGGCCGAACGCAACGGCGTGATGTTTCGTGCAGCCGCCCACGAAGCCCCGCCCGATGCGCTGCTCGCCGAGATCGAGGCCCTGCTGGGCATTGCGACTCCGCAGACGCTGCGCTACGCCGATGTGCGGCATGGCCAGCGTCGCGCCATGCGGCTGGAGCGGGACACCACGAACCCCCAGGAGGCACGGCTCGAAGGCTTCCTGCTGGCCGGCGACACGCGCGCCGAGAGCTGGATCAAGACACTGCTGCTCGACCAGTTGCCGGCCCAGGCCTTCGGCCGTCAGTTGCTGCGCCCTGGCGCGACCGCGCCGGCGGGCGTGGCGGCGCGCGGCAAGGTGGTGTGCAGCTGCTTCGGCGTGACCGAAACGGTCATCGCCAAATCGCTGCGCAGCTGCGCCGGCACCGACGGCGAGCGGCTGGCGAGCCTGCAGGCGGGCCTGAGATGCGGCACCAACTGCGGCTCTTGCGTGCCGGAGCTCAAACGCATGGTGCGAATGACGGCCACAGACATCGCGTCGGCACCGTTGCCGGACGCGACGGTGGCATAAGCCCCGCCGCAATTCGGCATAAGGCTTGCAGGACAATCGGCATACCCATGGGAATCAGTCACTACATCAAGGAAATCGGCCGCGGCGCGCGAGGTGCCCGTCCGCTCACGCGCGAGCAGGCCACCGACCTGTTCGGCCAGGTGCTCGACGGCAGCGTCACCGACCTCGAAATCGGTGCCTTTTGCCTGGCCATGCGCATCAAGGGCGAGACGCCCGAAGAGATGGCCGGCTTCCTCGACGCCACCCATGCACGGCTGGCGCGTTTTCCCGCCACCGGCCAGCCGTTGATCGTGCTGCCCAGCTACAACGGCGCGCGCAAGCTGCCGGTGCTGACACCGCTGCTCGCGCTGCTGCTCGCGCGCGAGGGCCTGCCGGTGCTGATCCACGGCACCGCCACTGAATCGAGCCGCGTGCTGGCCTCCAGCGTGCTGGCCGCCATGGACGTGGCGCCACTCGAGGCCGTGCGTGCGATCGCCGATGGCGAGGTTGCCTTCGCACCCACCGAACTGCTCAACGCCGGCCTCAAGCGCCTGCTCGACGTGCGCCGCGTCGTCGGCCTGCGCAATCCGGCCCACAGCGTCGTGAAACTGATGCAGCCGGCCCTTGGGCGCAGCGTGATCGTGGCGAGCTACACGCATCCCGAGTACGCACAGTCGATGGCGCAGACCTTCGAGCTGACGCGCACCACCGCCCTGCTCTCGCGCGGCATGGAAGGCGAGGTCGTTTCCGACCCGCGCCGCACGGCACAGGTCGACGGTTTCGTGCACGGCGAGCGCATGTCGCTGCAGTTGCAGCAACCGGGCACGCTGTCCGAAGTGCCGGGCCTGCCCGACGCCATCGATCTGGCCACCACCGTCGCCTACACCCGCAGCGTGCTCGCGGGCGAAGCCCCCCTGCCCGACGCCATCGGCCGGCAGGTCGACCACATACGCAAAATCGCAGGTCTCGCATGAACCCACTCCACCCCACCTTCCTGCGCGGCAGTTGCACCCTCGTCGGCGCGGGCCCGGGCGATCCGGAACTGCTCACGCTCAAGGCCGTGAAGGCCATCCAGGCTGCGACCGTGCTGTTCGTCGACGATCTGGTTAACGAGGCCGTGCTCGACTACGCACGGCCGCAGGCGCGCATCGTCTACGTCGGCAAGCGCGGCGGCTGCAAGAGCACGCCGCAGTCCTTCATCGAGAAGCTCATGATCACCGCCGTGCATGAAGGCGAAACGGTGGTGCGCCTCAAGGGTGGCGATCCGTTCATCTTCGGGCGCGGCGGCGAGGAGGTCGAGCACCTGCGTGAAGTCGGCATCGAGGTGCGCGTGATCAACGGCATCACGGCCGGCCTGGCAGCCGTCACATCGCTGGGCGTGCCGCTCACGCACCGCGACCATGCGCAAGGCGTGGTGTTCGTCACCGGCCATGCCAAGACCGGCGCAGGCGCCCTGCAGGACCCGACCGACTGGCGGCTGCTGGCGAGCACGGCGCACCACGCGCGGCTCACGCTCGTCATCTACATGGGTGTCGCTGGCGCAGCCCACATCCAGGCCGAGCTGCTGGAGGGCCTGCCGCCCGAGACGCCCGTCGCGGTGGTGCAACACGCCAGCCTGGCCAGGCAGCGCCACATCCTCACCACGCTCGGCAACCTGCACGCCGACCTGGCGGCAAGCGGCCTGGGCAGCCCGGCCGTGATCGTCGTGGGCGACGTGCTGCGCGGCATGGCCGCTGCTGCAGGCCAGACCACGCGTTTCGGTACCTGAGGGCACTGCCACGCGACCGGCGCGTGGGTGGCACGCCCCACTTCCAGCTGCGGCCTAGAATTCCGCCGGAACACAACGACAGAAAAGCTGGAGGGCGCATGCTGAAACTGGACAAACTCAACGAATTCACTGCCAGTCACGGCGAGTTGCAGCGTGGCAAGGGCCTGGTCACCGGCACCATCGCGCTCAGCCTGGGCATCCTGTGCTTTCTCGGCGTACTGGCCTTCCACTTTCCGCAGTACCTGACCACGCCGGAGTTGCGCAAGAGCTACAGCGTCGACCTGATGCGCAACATCCTGCTGGTCGCTCTGGTGGTCTCGGGCGGGCTGGCGCTGGTGAACATCGTGTTCAACCGTTCACGCTGGCTGTCGTCCGCGGCCTTTCTGTTCGTGGTGGCGGCAGCGCTCCTTGGCGGCCACAAGGTGCCGGTGCATGACTTTGCGGACAACACGCCCTACATCGGACTGGACTGGTTCATCCTCGATCTGCTGGGCTCCGCACTGATCTTCATCTTCATCGAAAAGCTGTTCGCGCACCGCAAGGACCAGCCGATCTTTCGCGCCGAGTGGCAAACCGACTTCCATCATTTCGTGGTCAACCACATGATCGTGGGCTTCGTGTTGCTTGCGACCAATCTGATGGTGCACAGGTTCTTCGGCTGGGCCGCCAACGACGGCATTCGCGGCTGGGTCGCCGGCCTGCCTTTCTGGGCCGGCGTGTTGCTGATCATCCTGGTGGCAGACCTCGTCCAGTACTGGACGCACCGCGCCTACCACGAGGTGCCGGCGCTCTGGCGCCTGCACGCGGTGCACCACAGCGTCAAGAGCATGGACTGGATGGCAGGCTCGCGCCAGCACATCCTGGAACTGCTGATCACGCGCACGCTGGTGCTCGCGCCCATCTACGTGCTGGGGTTCAGCAAGGAAGTGATCGACGCCTATATCGTGGTGGTCGGCTTCCAGGCGGTCTTCAACCACTGCAACGTGAACGTGCGGCTCGGGCCGCTGCGCTACATCATCGTGACGCCCAACTTCCACCATTGGCACCATGCACAGGACGAGGAAGCGCTGGACCGTAACTACGCCGCGCACTACGCCTTTCTCGACTACCTCTTCGGCACCGCCGTCAAGAGCGACAAGCTCTGGCCGGAGCGTTACGGCGTGCTGGGCGACTATGTGCCGAACGGCTTCGTCAAGCAGCTGAAATTTCCGTTCGTGTGGAAAGGCTGAGCGCTTGAACTTCGATGTCGTCGTCATCGGCGGCGGCGCCGCCGGGCTCTTCTGCGCCGCACAGGCCGGCCAGCGCGGATTGCGCGTGCTCCTCATGGACCACAGCGAGCGCGTGGCCGAGAAGATTCGCATCTCGGGCGGCGGGCGCTGCAACTTCACCAACCGCGACCTGGACGTGCGTGCGCCGCAAAAGCATTTCGTCAGCGAGAACCCGAATTTCTGCCGCTCGGCCCTGTCGCGCTACACGCCGCAGCAGTTCATCGACCTGATGGATCGACACGGCATTGCCCACCATGAAAAGCACAAGGGCCAGCTCTTCTGCGATGGCTCCTCGCAGCAGATCATCGACATGCTGCTGGCCGAGTGCGACACAGGCAGTGTCACGCGCTGGCAGCCTTGCGGCGTGAAGAAACTGGTATTTCAGGCCGGCGACGGCGCGCAGGTGGCGGGACGCTACCTGCTGGAAACCGATCGGGGCCCGGTCGAGGCGCCGCAGGTGGTCATCGCCACCGGCGGCCTGTCGATCCCGCAGCTGGGCGCCAGCGACTTCGGCTACCGCGTGGCCCAGCAGTTCGGCCTGCGCATGGTCGCGCCGCGGCCGGCCCTGGTGCCGCTGACCTTCGCCGGCGAAGGCTGGGCGCCCTACGCTGCGCTGGCCGGACTGGCGTTGCCGGTGCAGATTGAGACGGGCAACAAGAAGACGCGCATGCACTTCATGGAAGACCTGCTTTTCACGCACCGGGGCCTGTCGGGGCCGGCCGTGCTCCAGATCTCCAGCTACTGGCAGGAAGGCACGCCGCTCACGATCGATTTCGCGCCCGGCACCGAAGTGGCCGCAGCATTGAGTGGTGCCAAGGCGCGCTCTCGCAAGCGCATCGCCAACGAACTCGCCACCCTCGTTCCCTCTCGGCTGGCCGACGCCTGGGTGGGCGACGACCCCGCGCTGCAGCGCCCGATCAACGAAGCCACAGACCGTGCGCTGACCCAGCTGGCCGAGCGCATTGCGCACTGGCAGATCACGCCCAACGGCACCGAAGGCTACAAGAAGGCCGAAGTCACCGCCGGCGGCGTGGACACGCGAGACCTGTCGTCGCAGACCCTCGAATCCAGGCAATCCGGTCTTTATTTCATCGGCGAGGTGGTCGACGTGACCGGCTGGCTGGGCGGCTACAACTTCCAGTGGGCCTGGGCCAGCGCCCATGCGTGCGCCATGGCCCTGCAGCCGGCTTCAGTGCTATAATCACTGGCTAACTTTGGCCTTCCCTCAACGGCCTCAAAAATTTTCAGTTGAGGAACCCCGGCCTGGGGCCTCGATCTCCCCTGGCCAAATTCAGTTCAACGATTCATCAATGACCACCATCCGCGTTAAAGAAAACGAGCCCTTCGACGTCGCTCTTCGTCGCTTCAAGCGCACCATCGAAAAGCTCGGCCTGCTGACCGACCTGCGTGCCCGCGAGTTCTACGAAAAGCCGACCGCCGAGCGCAAGCGCAAGAAGGCCGCGGCCGTCAAGCGTCACTACAAGCGCGTGCGCAGCATGCAGCTGCCCAAGAAGCTGTACTGAGCATCTGCAAGGTCGGGTTGTCCAGCCACGCTGAGCCAGCCCACCGCCTGCAACGAGCCGCGCCAGGTCACCTGTCGCGGCTTTTGTTTTTCGTTTCCGCCAGACCCGCCAGAAGGAAGACGCCATGAGCCTCAAGGACACCATCACCGAAGACATGAAGACCGCCATGCGCGCCAAGGATCCCGAGCGCCTGGGCACCATCCGCCTGCTGCTGGCTGCGCTCAAGCAGAAGGAAGTCGACGAACGCGTGGTGCTCGATGATGCGGCCGTGGTCGCCATCGTCGACAAGATGGTCAAGCAGCGCAAGGACTCGATTGCCGCATTCACGCAGGGTGGGCGGATCGACCTGGCCGACAAGGAAGCCGCCGAGATCAAGGTGCTCGAAGCCTACCTGCCACAGCGCATGAGTGCCGACGAAGTGACGGCCGCGGTCAAGGCCATCGTGGCCGACCTGGGCGCCTCGGGCCCCGGCGACATGGGCAAGGTCATGGGCGCAGTCAAGACACAGCTGGCCGGCAAGGCCGACATGGGCCAGGTCAGCGCAGCCGTGAAGGCGGCGCTTTCGGGCGCCTGAGCTGCGGGTTCGCACCATGAACGGTTCGGTCCCGATCCCCAAGGCCTGTGCCTGCCTCGTCGACCGGCGCGGCAGGTTGCTTGTGTTCGATCACCCCGAAGACGGTGGCATGCAGCTGCCCAAGGGCACGGTCGAGCCCGGCGAGGCGCCCGAGGATGCCGTGCGGCGCGAGCTGCTGGAGGAATCGGGCATCTGGTTCGATGGGCCGCTGGTGCCGCTCGGCACGCTGGACCGAGACTGCGAAGCCGGCGTCGAGGGCAATGTGCATCGGCACGCCCAGCTGTGGCATCTGTACGCCATGCATGCCGAACAGGAACTGCCCGAGACCTTCGTGCACGTGGCCAGCGGCAGCCCGGAAGAAGAAGGTCTGATGTTCAGCTTCCGGTGGCTGTCGAGTGACGATCCGGTCGACGGCTTCGCGTTGCCTTACCAGGCTGCCATCGCGCGGCTGCGGGCGCATCTGGCAAGCCCCACGCTGGCCCGAACACAGCAGAACCAGAGCGCCTGAGGCGTCGGGCGTTGCCGCCCTGGCGCCTTGCATGGCTCACCGCATCAGGAGCCAGCGATCTTCATCCGGTCGATCAGCAGCGAGCCCGTCGTCTTGGCGCCGTAGTTGTATGCATCGGCGCCCACAGCCTGGATGCCCATCAGCATGTCCTTCAGGTTGCCGGCGATGGTGATCTCTTCCACCGGAAACGCGATGCGGCCCTTTTCAACCCAGAAGCCGCTCGCACCGCGCGAGTAATCGCCGGTCACGTAGTTCACGCCCTGCCCCATCAGCTCGGTGACGAACAGGCCAGTGCCCAGCTTGCGCAGCATTTCGTCCAGATCGTCGCCCGGGCGCGTCAGCCGCGACGTGAGCGTCAGGTTGTGCGAGCCACCCGCGTTGCCAGTGGTCTTCATGCCCAGCTTGCGTGCGGAATAGGTGCTCAGGAAATAACCTTCCAGTCGTCCGCCGTCCACGATCTTGCGCGCCTTGGTGGTCACGCCTTCATCGTCGAAAGGCGCACTGCCCTTGCCGCGAAGGACGTGCGGGTCTTCGGCCACGTCGATGTGCTTGGGCAGCACGGGCTTGCCCAGCGAATCGAGCAGAAAGGTGCTCTTGCGATAGAGCGCTCCACCGCTGGTCGCCTGCACCAGCCCGCCCAGCAGGCCTGCAGCCAATGGCGATTCGAACAGCACGGCGCATTGCGTGGTCTTGATCTTGCGCGACTTCAGGCGCGACAGCGCGCGTTCCGCGGCATAGCGGCCGACGGCCTGCGGGCTGGCGAGTTCGTCGGCTGCGCGCATCGAGCTGTACCAGGAATCGCGCTGCATGTCGTTGCCCTTGCCCGCGATGGGCGCCACCGAGATCGAGTGGCGCGAGCTTGCGTAGCCGCCGCGAAAACCGTGGGTATGGGCGCTGAAGAAATGGCTCTGCTGCGCCGAAACGCCGGCACCTTCGCTGTTGGTGATTCGGCGGTCGGTCGACAGCGCTGCCTCCTCGCAGGTCAGTGCCAGCTCGGCGGCCTGCTCGCTCGTCACCTCCCAAGGATGGAAGAGATCGAGCTCGGGTTGCGTCTTGGTGATGTCGGCTTCGTCGGGCAAGCCACCGACCGGGTCCTCGGCCGTGAAGCGCGCGATGTCGTAGGCCGCCTGCACGGTCTGCGCAATGGCCGCATCGGAGAAATCGGACGTGCTCGCATTGCCGCGACGGTGGCCGACGTAGACGGTGATGCCCAGCGACTTGTCGCGATTGCGCTCGACGTTTTCCAGCTCACCCTTGCGCACGGACACGCTCAGGCCACAGCCCTCGGAAGCCTCCGCACCTGCGTCGGTGGCACCGAGCTTCCTGGCGTGTGCCAAGGCCGAATCGACCAGATTTTCAAAGAAGGAACGGCTGTAGGCAAAGCCGGATTCGACGCGCGTGGAGGATGTCTTCATGTGTTGGCTATGATACTTGCGGCCCCCGGCTTCCCGTGGCAAGCCTACAGATTTCCCCTCTCATGTCCCGCAAACCCAAAAAAGGCTACTTCGTCCGTGGACAGTTCGTTGCAGAAGGCAGCGAACTCGACCTGGAGCTCAAGCGCGAGCTCAAGGGCACCGACGAATCCAGCAAAACCGACCTCAAACGCGAAAGCACCGAGCTGCAGAAGCTCGGAGAGGACCTTCTCACCCTGCGCGCCGGCCTGTTCGACAAGCTCGAACTCGGCGAAAAGCTGGTCGACGCCATCGTCGAAGCCCGCCGCATCACCAACTTCGAGGGCAAACGCCGACAGATGCAGTTCATCGGCAAGCTGATGCGCGGCCTCGACCCTGCAGTGCTCGACACCGTGCGTGCCGCGCTCGACGAACAGCACAGCGCACCTGCCGAGGAGATTGCCGTACTGCACGAGGCCGAACGCTGGCGCGACCTGCTCATTGCCGACGACGACGCGCTAGGCGGCTGGGTCGAAACGCATCCCGACACCGACATCCAGCAACTGCGCGCCCTGCTGCGCCAGGCCCGCAAGGACATCAAGGCCGGGCTGCCGGGCGAAGCGCCACGCCAGGGCAAGGCATACCGCGATGTGTTCCAACTGGTGCGTGCCCAGCTGGCCGCGCATGGCGCTGCAGACCGTGCCGCCGAGGCGGGCGAACAGTCGCGGGAGCAGGACGCATGAGCGTGGTGGATGCCGACTTGGTGAAGATCGGCATCGTCTCGGTCAGCGATCGCGCGTCGGCCGGTGTGTACGAAGACAAGGGCCTGCCCGCGTTGAAGGAATGGCTCTCGCGCGCCTTGCGCAATCCGCTTCATTTCGAAGAGCGCCTGATCCCGGACGAACAGGCCGGCATCAGCGCCGCACTCATCGAGTTGGTCGACGTGGCAGGCTGCAGGCTGGTGTTGACCACGGGCGGCACCGGCCCTGCGTTGCGCGACGTGACACCCGAGGCCACGCTGGCCGTGGCCCACAAGGAAATGCCGGGATTTGGTGAACAGATGCGCCAGATCAGCCTGCGCTTCGTCCCGACGGCGATTCTCTCGCGCCAGGTCGCGGTCATTCGCGGCCAGAGCCTCATCCTCAATCTGCCCGGCCAGCCCAAGGCCATCGCGGAGACGCTCGAGGGCCTGAAGCATCCCGACGGCTCGCAAGCCGTGCCCGGCATCTTCGCTGCCGTGCCCTACTGCATCGACCTGATCGGCGGCCCGTACCTGGAAACCGACGACGCGGTCTGCAAGGCCTTTCGGCCGAAATCCGCGATGCGTCCTGCTCGTTGAACTGAAACAACCACGCTGGCGCTCACGGCACCGGCCACCAAAGACAAAGCCGGGCGTTGCCCGGCTTTGTCTTTGGTCGGCCCCTTCCAGAAACACCGCGGAACGGGCTTCGCCCGGCCGCAGGTGTTGCCCCCGGAAGGGGGTTGGCGGCTACGCGAAGCGAGCAAGCCTGGGGGCGAACCTATTTAGCCGGAACCAGGAAATCCTGGCTGATGCGCCAGCCCAGTTCGTTCACGCGGTCCAGAAACTGCGTGAGATAGGCGTGCAGGCCGGTCGCAAGGATTTCGTCGACCCGCGCGAACTGCAGGTCTGCCAGCAGCTTGCCGGCACGGCGTTGCGTCTCGGCGCTCTGGTCGTTCTGCACCTTGGCCAGGTTGGCGACGACCTCGGCCAGGCTGGCATGCAGCGAACGCGGCATGTCGGCGCGCAGGATCAGCAGTTCGGCCACGCGCTCGGGCTTGATCACGTCGCGGTACACCTTGCGGTATACCTCGAAGGCCGAAACGCTGCGCAGGATCGCGCTCCAGTGATAGAAGTCGTACTCCTGGTCTTCCTCGGTCGCGGTGCCGAAGAACTCGCTATTGAGCGCGTGGAACTTCACGTCGACCAGCCGCGCCGTGTTGTCGGCGCGTTCGAGGAAGGTGCCCAGGCGCGAGAAGTAGAAGGCCTCGTCCTGCAGCATGGTGCCCAGCGTCACGCCGCGCGACAGATGCGAGCGGAACTTGACCCATTCGAAGAACTGCGCCGGGTCGCGTTCGAACTCGCCGGCGCGCAGCATGCGGTTGACGTCCAGCCAGGTCGTGTTCTGGGTTTCCCACGCTTCGGTGGTCAATGCGCCGCGCACGGCCCGCGCGTTCTCGCGCGCAGCCTTCAGGCAGGAAACGATCGAGGACGGATTCTCTTCGTCCTTGACCATGAATTCCATGACGTCGTTGGGCACGATCTGCTCGTACTTCTTGTCGTAGGCGGGCAGCAATTCGCTGATCGACAGCAGGCCCTGCCAGCCGAACTTGGCAACTTCGGCCGACTGCGGCAGCAGCGAGGTCTGGTAATTGACGTCGAGCATGCGGGCCGTGTTTTCGGCCCGCTCGGTGTAGCGCGACATCCAGTAGAGGTGGTCGGCGGTGCGTGACAGCATGTCTGCTTTCCTGTGTTCTGTTGCTTCAGGCCGACTGGGTCTGGGTCTGTGACTGCGTGCCGGCAGCCGGTGTGCCGGTCTTGGCGGCCGTGCGGCGATCGGCTTCGAGGATCCAGGTGTCCTTGGTGCCACCGCCCTGCGACGAATTGACCACCAGCGAACCCTCCTTCAATGCCACGCGCGTGAGGCCACCCGGCACCATCTGCACTTCCTTGGCCGACAGCACGAAGGGGCGCAGATCGATGTGGCGTGGGGCAATACCGGCATCGACGAACGTGGGCGACGTCGACAGGCTCAGCGTGGGCTGGGCGATGTAGCCGTCGGGCTTGGCCAGCACGGCCTTCTTGAAGTCCTCGATCTCGGCCTGCGTGGACGCCGGGCCGATCAGCATGCCGTAGCCGCCGGCACCGTGCACCTCCTTGACGACCAGGTCCTTCATGTTGTCGAGCGTGTACTGCAGCTCGTCCTTGTTGCGGCACATGTAGGTCGGCACGTTCTTCAGGATCGGCTTCTCGCCGAGGTAGAACTCGATCATCTTCGGCACGTAGGGGTAGATCGACTTGTCGTCGGCCACGCCGGTGCCGACCGCATTGCTGATGGCGACGTTGCCGGCACGGTAGGCGCGCATCAGGCCGGCACAGCCGAGCGTGGAGGTCGGGCGGAACACCTCGGGGTCGAGGTAGTCGTCGTCGACACGGCGGTAGATGACGTCGACACGTTTCGGGCCGCGCGTGGTGCGCATGTAGACGAAGTCGTCCTTCACGAAGAGGTCTTGCCCCTCGACCAGCTCGATGCCCATCTGCTGCGCCAGGAAGGCGTGCTCGAAATAGGCGCTGTTGTACATGCCGGGCGTGAGCACCACGACGGTCGGTTCGGCGGTGGCCGGCGGCGCGCTGGCGCGCAGGGTCTCGAGCAGCAGGTCGGGGTAATGCGCCACGGGCGCGATGCGGTTCTGCGCGAAGAGGTCGGGAAAGAGCCGCATCATCATCTTGCGGTTTTCCAGCATGTAGCTCACGCCGCTGGGCACCCGCAGGTTGTCTTCGAGCACGTAGTACTCGCCGTTGCCGTCGGCGTCCGGTGCGCGGACGATGTCGATGCCCGAGATGTTCGAGTAGACGT
>Ga0247813_10000433_pt1 | contig 40230 bp, 83 predicted proteins | sample UWRJL169409C1_FD_180719 | JGI IMG/M metagenome (GOLD analysis project Ga0247813, IMG submission 180719) | Plant litter microbial communities from Arlington Agricultural Research Station in Wisconsin, United States - UWRJ-L169-409C-1 | ecosystem: Environmental > Terrestrial > Plant litter >... | reverse complement strand
TGCCTACGTTCATACTGCCATCTATATTAATAGTTCCCCCTCTAAAATAATGAACTCCAGTTCCTCCACCCACAGAGCTGAAATATTCTATTCCCGCAGACGAAACGCCTATACCAGATATATTACTCCCGCTACCAAAAAGTCTTATTTTAGAGCTAGCAGGAGTATTTGCCGCGCTAGCAAAAGAACTAGAACCCAAGTCTATATATGGTGGTGTAGCTGATTGAGTAGTGTTAAGACTATTTACCTGAATGTTTCCATTCATAATATTTACCCCTCCTAGTCCATAGAACCTATGTTGATTGCTACCAACCTCTGAAAAATAAGAAACCCCAGCCCCGTTAACTGAAAATCCTGCCCTTGAAGCACCAGAATTTATCAAAAGCAATTTAGACTGGCTTACGTCATTCGAAGAATTAGCAAAAGTACCATCAAAAGATATAGAAGTAGGGTTATTAACTCCACCAAATCCCCTATTCCCAATAAAAGTCGTATTGTATAAGTAAGATTTACCAAAGTTTACTATTGAAGGAGCAATATATGGGTTGATAGCAGACATCAATAATTTTACGTATAACTGATGCCCTTGATTATTCGGGTGTATACTATCGGACATCATTACTGTTCGTGGTCCAGCCGCTATAAAGGCATCTCTTACATTTACAAACGTTATACCTCTGGATGTTGCTATACTCTGCGTAACACTATTATAAGATGCTCCCCTAGACAAACTACCCGCTGATGTCCCTTCTCCTGTATGAACATAGTTTGGCCCTATGATAATTATGTCAGATGAACTCCACCCTTTAGCTATTGCTGCATCTAGCACAGCGTTGTAGTCTGTTGTATAATCGGTAATGTTATATATTGCCGGGCTATTGTTTATGTCGTTTGTTCCGTAAGCAAACATCAAATATCTTCTGCCTGACTTCTTTTCAGGTATGCCCGATATTCTACTATACATAGCGCTATCTGCCGGAGAAGCGGCAGATCTTTGCATTTTTGTCCCCGATATACCTCTATTAATATTGAAAGCCCCCACAATTTCGCTAAAAACAGGCGCATAGGCGACCTGTTGAGTTACCCCAAATCCAGCTGTTATTGAATTTCCATAATTATATATTGTATCTACAATGTATCTAACGTTATCGCCTAACTGTATCTTGCCAGTTGATTTTGCTGTAAAAAATACCGAGCTATCTGATTGTATAGCTACAGAACTTACTATTCTTCTATTAGTTGAAGATCCATTAGTAGTAACTAATTGTAGGTTATACCCAGAAGAAGAAATGTTATCTACATTTCCTAATCCAACGTCTGATTTGGTTATCGTTATATCCGTGCTTAATGCTTTACCGTTTACCGTTCTTGTATTAGGAACCTTAGTAGCTAACTTGCCGTCAACAGCCGCCGCCAAACTATCCAATGAATATTTATTCGTAACAACCCTAAAAGCGCCAGCAGAGGTGCCTATAATAACCGTACCCGCGGCATTCTTGTAATACTGTGACCCATAAGGCGCAAACCCTGGCGGAATTGATGGATAACTAGGTGATGTCTGAGCGAATGTCCCTAATCCGATCAGTAGTAGTAAGTAAGTAAGTATTGATTTTCTCATGTTATATAATTGTAAGTTTTCCTTCAAAAGTATCGGGTATGGTTAAGATAAGTACGCCCGAAACATTTGATGTATAGTAATAATTTGTATTGTAAACGGTATTTACGCCGCCAGATTCAAATGAAGCAACTAAAACAGGGACTACATTAAATCCATGCCTTTGACCGTAAGTAGCCTCACCATCTCCGTCTGGATCAATATCGTTCTGCCAGTCAATAACTAAAGGAACGCCAGCGGTAGTGTCTAAAGTGGTTTTTGCTACACCTGAGCTTGTCGCTATAAAAGCTAAGAACTCAGCTCGTGTAAGTTTTAGCAGTTTTCCTGCTGCGTTTGAATATACAAACAGACTACCGTTATCAGGTAATCCTGCATCTAATTCAGGCACCAATATTATATCGGTATTCGCTGGATCAATCATATTTATCTGCTATTAAATTTCCTATTCCATCACCTAGTATTTCTGTTCTGGCTTCGTTAGCTCCTAACACTAGTATAAACGCATTCTCTTCAATTATCGGCTCACCTAATCCCACAAACTCAACTGTAAACGTATAAGGTTCTTCTAAATCTGCTGTTTCGCTATAAGAACCGATCCTAACCAATCCCTCGATAACCCTTTTGTTATCTAAGTCCCCCATCTTAGCCCAGAACACCCGTTTCTTTACCGCCAGATTAGCCACCTCATCGTAGTTGGCTTTGATCAGCTTCTCTACGTTACGTAATGCTATGGCCTGCCCATCTAAGTTAAGCCCCCATGAACCGTAACCAGATTCGGTATTATCCCAGCCACCATCACATTTGTTGCGTAAAGATATGGCTTCAAATGACATATTAAACCCGTTAGTAACACCGCAGACTACGGGTCGGTAATTAGCCTCTGTACCGCGTTCTGCTGTTCTGGGGGTGGTGGTATCGATAAGTATGATGTAGCTAGTGCCGTTCATGTGGTAAATATAATGAAAATTGTAATGTATTAGTAATGTTACATAAGTGTATTTGATAGATTGGTATATTTGGGGACATTTAAAAATAACTAACAACATGCTTAAAGCTATTTATTACTTTATCGGCCTAATGTTTATGGCTTACGAATTATTGTGGATTATAAACCCAGTAGAAAAAACTAGAGCTTATTTAGACTTACAGAAAAGAACAAAAAAACTTAAACCTATCAAATATGAAGATTGGCCAGAAGATTTACGGAAAGACCTTCAAACAAAGTTGGTCTATATGATACCTTTGTTTTTGTGGCTTTTAATGGGTTTATTTACTTTTCAATGGCCTTTATTCGTGGGTTATTTATTATTTATGGTTTTTTCAGGATTATTGAATAATATTACAAAAAGTTTTTTCCCATTACAAGTTGTCAAAATGTCAATAGGCGCTATTGTGGGATTATTAGTTAGCGGATTTTCTATACTTAACGCTTACCATCTCAAAATAGATATTTGGCAGTATATATTAAATACCTACATTTAACTTGGTTTGTTTGGTTGTCGGGGTACGTGTGTGGTGGGCGTACCCTTTTTTAATTGTAACAACAACGGTACAAAACTGTATTGAGTATATGGTTATATTTGAGTTATGAAACACTTCGAAATACTATCAGTAGAAAAAACAGATTATAACGAATCACTACAATACAAAGTAAGATTTGAACGTAACAATCACGCGTTCATAATCACGTATTGTGCGTTTGGAAAACAAATGTCTGAAAAAGAACTTGAGCCTATACTGAGAAAAGACTTGCACAATCTTATGCGTATAAAAGAAAACAGACCAAAAGAGAGATCGGATACTATGGACTTCATAAATGGGTTATGGTCTATGGGATTTATAATTGCAGGGTCTATACTAATAATAACTTCATTTATTGATGTATGGGAAGATAGTAAATGCTACGAGACAATATTTTATAAGATATATAAAAGCTGTTTATTATTCATTACCATTAGTTGCGCGTGGTTTGTAGCTTTTCGTAATGAACCGCATAACTCTTGGCGTAAAGAAATGGATGATCATTTAAAAAGTTTGTAGTTATGAAAACAGCAAAACAAACATTACAAACCATTTTAGATCAGGAAAAAGTTTGGCTTACTGAAAAAGAGTTTGCAGTAGCAGAAGAAGCCATGAAAAGATTCGCGCATCAGATAGCTTATGAAACTCTAGCCGACTTAGCAGATAACTTTAATATCTCAGGAGATATAGGTAGTAGCATAAGAAGTCAGATTTTAAACAAACCAATCATTATAAGATGAAATTAGAGCCTTTAGATTATTGCTTGTCAATATTATTCTTTTTAAGGGGTGTTATTGTGTTTATTGAGCCATGCGAATTTGATAATTGGTATATATGTATTCTTATTGCAACTATAATATTCTTACACCATAAAATAAAACAACATGAAAACTAAGTCTCATAAAAAGAGAAGAAAAAATATACTTTCTAAGCTAGACCCAATAACTAAATGCTGGGTAGAATCAAAAAATAGTCCCCGAAGATTATGTCCTCAAAGCGATATAAAAAGGATATCTATAGATTGGGAAATGAATAGAGCTATTCATTTAGGTTATTTAGAGTGGAAGAAGTCATATAACGAACAAGTAGGCCATTTATTTACAATTTAAAACTAAAGTATAAGACATGAAAAAATACGAAGTTAAGTGGGGGAATTGGGATAGCTCATCAGCAGAAGTTCCAGCTATGAGTGTAGCTCAAGCGATACAGATTGCTTGTCAAAAATACAGAATAAGTGAAGATTCAATTAATTCGGTTACTTGTTTAGGGAGTTGGTAGTATGAAAGCGTCTGAACTACGTATAGGCAACATAGTAAGCCTAAAAGATAAGGGAGAATACAGAATAGCAAGCGGCCACGATATTGAAGAGCTAGAAGATTGGGATGATACAGATTATTGTGTAGGAGTTCGGCTGACAGAACAATGGTTAAAATATTTCGGATTTAGAAATGATGGATCAGAATGGTCGCATGATGGCTGTTGTTTTGAATATTGGAAGGAGGGATTATTTTATTCAGCTGGGGAGGGTATTAAGCTAAGTAGCCCTATATTATATGTACACCAATTACAAAATATTTACTTCGCTATAACTGGAAGGGAACTAGTGATATGAACAAAAAAGAACTAAGATTAGGTAATTTGGTAAATGAAAAACTATTAGGTGAGGTAACCATAGAAAAAATAGATAACAGTTTCGTGGATATTTCACGCTCTCTTGTTTTGCATGGAAAAATTATAAAAACTTTTCATTACAATATATTGAATGATGACATATCCGGGATAACTATAACAGAAGAATGGCTTCGTAGGTTAGGATTTGAGATAAATTCATATCGTTACGATCCTAAGTTATATTTTCATCGCGGTAGATTCTCTTATACTTCAACTAACGGATTTATGTTTAAATGGTATCCATTACCTCATATAGTCTATGTCCATCAATTACAAAATCTGTATTTTGCTTTAATGAATGAAGAATTGGAGGTTAAAGGTGAAAAATAGATCGATAGCACTATTCATGGGATATACAGAGCGATTTGAAGAAAAAGATACGTCTTTTGTTTTCAATAGCGGGACTGCACAATGTTGGACAGATTGCATAGTGTATGATCATAAAAAGCGCCTAAGTAAACTCAATTTAAATTACGATAAGGATTGGAACGAGTTGATGCCTGTAGTTGAGGAAATATAGTCTTTAGGGTTTCCTGTATTGATTAGTTATAAATGTTGCTCTATATTACTCGGAGACGATATAACAGCCCATTGTACTGCTCAGTATAATAATAGCAAAATAGACATGGTTTACGAAGCGGTAATTAAATTCATTGAATGGTATAAAAAGTAATAGCCAGAAAAAATATAAAGACAAAATCCATAAGGCAATAACGCTAGGTGGTAGCATCAAATAATATGCTTAATAGGGGATTGGCGTGTCGCTGATCGGAAGTCTACTCTTAACCGATTGGGCTTTTTTATTTACTCCCACTCAAGTCAACCGCGCCATAATCCAAAACATTGCCTTCTTCATAAAACACTGCGTCATCTACATACACCTGTGCATGGCGTAAACGGTGCTTACCTGTTTTAATATTGAACGTACCAGACAGGAATAAATAAGCGCCTACAAGCCTGTCAATAGTGAGCAAAGTGTTAATGTCAACCGTAGCGCCAAAATACCCATAGTTACGAACATACAACGCTTCAAACACCATGTATGGTTTCTGGTGTTGCCTTAGCTCTGAATTAGCAATAACTTGTAATAAGGTCTTAGTTTCCGTCAAACCCGCTCTACTCCATGTAGTAGGAGGCGTAATCACAGTAGCCGAACCAATGCTGATCTGCGAGGTACGCTCTGAATTAGTCTCATCACCATGTAATATCACTATCGGGCCACGACGATAAGTCTGAAATGATCGAGAGGTTTGTCTTGTAAATACGCCTATCGCTGGTTCAGCTTGTGGTGTAGATACAGGAGACACCTTGACATTATTGAAGCTGGTTATGAACTGATCGCCGGCGCTTACATTAAGCATTCTAAGTCCTATCTTTAAATCCCAATCATCTTCTTTAGGATCAACGCTGAACGTAACAGTAATCTGGTTTTCAAAGTCCCCACGATGATACATAATATCATAGGTTACAGGTGTCGCAGTCCATCCGAACGGGTTATAGTATTCAGAATTGGTAACATCTAATACCTGAACGCCTAAATAGATTGGTGTATTATCTAAGAAATAAGCCGCTGCATCTGGAGCAAACATTTCAAAACTGATCTGTACCCTTTGACCGCCCTGAACCTGGATGCCCGTAATGTTGCGTAAGAACGAACTAGGTACGGTGTTCGCTACAATCTTTGGATAGAAGTCACCTGTCGGACCATCTTCGCCAATACGTTCAACCCGAACAACGGACATGCTTCCTATAATCTCCCAACCTTCTGGCACCGCGTCTAAAACATCCCAATCGTCAAAGTCTCCGTTTTCAACTTCACTGGATGGATACCCGTATTTATAGTATGACATAGATGAAGCAATACCCTTAATAATCCTCTGTCCCGCTTCGGTAGGAATGATATCACGATACTGTTCTCCTACTGTCATTAGGCTACCCAAAGCAGAACTCCCGCCATCTGGTTCGCCAATATCATTGAAGTTCCAAATAGTTACATTCCCCCTAGATTTTTCCAGCACATTCACAATCTGCCATTTGCCGTTCCATTGATGAAGTCTGGCCGAATACCTATTTAGTATCGATTCTAAAACCTCTTTACAAGTTAACGGTATATCCTTATCATCAACAAATGCCTCGCGGTTAATAAACGTTTGCTCAATAGGACTATCCGAGGTATCCATATTTTCCTCATAGGTATTACAGGCAACGCCAATCGGTAATTGTAAGCCGGTTTTGTTAAGTATTGTCGCAACTATTCGGATGTCATTTTCAAAGCCTTTAAACGGTCTGCCGGAAGTATTCTGAAACGGCACATCTGTAAGCATCCCTATCCTGTCAGTACATCTAATGGTGATCGGATAAGGCTTGCTTTGATAAGGCTCGTAGCAGTTGTCAGGAATGATAAATGCCTGATGGTTATAGTAACCTTGCAGTATTACCCACCATTCCGCTTCATCTGTTGCGTATAAGTCGGCTAACTCAAATCCTTCATAAGCCACTAAGTTTAATGTAATGCCAGAGCCGTTAATCTGGTTCATTTTATATTCTCCTGAGTCTGGGTATTCAATCACTATCGGGTTGTCTCCTGAGAATTGAATTGGTCTTAAAGACGGCGCTATACTCCCCTCACGAACACGGCGGTAAATCTGGCATTCCGTTGTATTTCCGTAATCATCACATAAATCTCCGCCATACCATTGCTGGTATTCAAACTCTGCATTTGGCGGATTAGGATCATCAATAATGATTGTTTCAGCAATAACAGCAAATGGGCTGTTTAGACTTGCATTGATCACATACCTTACCGTTCCATCTGGGTTATCAAAATTACCTATCAGTGACCCGCTTATTCTGCCACGTTGCAACTCATCAACGCTGGATAAGCTCGAAGAACCAGAATACACAACTTCAAATTCATCAGTAGTCGGATCTAGGTAAATATCGTAAACCTCATTCACTCCAGCAAAGTCCGGCGATGGGAACTCAAAGTGATCTATGAATATTAGGCTTTCATCCGTTGGAGTATCGAACGCTGGGATGTTAAACAATTTGGCTTGTGTGCATCCGTTGTCATCTAAGGCGTAACCGTTATAACTTCCTGGCGCTAGTCCAGTGAATACATTGCCAGATACATATCCACTCCCAATAGAATATAGTATCGGTGGAAACGAACTACTTGAAACTAACGTAGCCGTTCCGTCATTAGCATCTAAAGCCGTTTCTGCAGTTACACTAACAGTTAATGTCAAATCACAATCAGGCGGCGGAGGATCAAGTGGTGCCTCTGCTGATCCTGTATAAGCAAATGGCGAAATTAATGAGGCGTATATCTTATAGCTATTTGTATCAGTTGAGTTGTTGATCTGGGTTATTAAGCTATTATCAGCGCGCCCGCGTTGAGTTGAATCTAATGAACTTAGCCCGCTTGCACCTTCATAAGTGTACGTGATCGCTAAGGAAATATTATTAAAGAACAATTCATATATTTCAGTAACGCCACTTACGTCTGGTGAAGGAAACTCGATACGGTCAACAAATATTAATGCCATGATGTAAATATAGGGAATTGATTTGGGGAAATATAATTTACGGAAACCCGTAAGAGATTAATAAAGTATTGTATTACCTTTGATTTATACATTCATTTATAAATTTATTAACTATGTTTATTTTAAGAAAATTAATGACTAGTGGTATTTGGGATAATACCATTTTAGGCCAACATTATCAACTCGTTTTAAAGAGCCTGTCACCAGAACATTTTGAAGAATTGTTAAAAATAGAGCCTTACTTTGGTTCTGAGCGAGATAAAATATTCGCTATTATTTTACATGAAAGCGGTAGTAAGTCTATTGCATTGTTCAATGGTAAAGACTACTATATTATGCTTTCAGACGGTACAACGTTCGAAAAACTAACAGAGAAAGAACAATAAGATTGATAGACCGTAGCCCGACTGTCGTGAGATAGGCGGGCTTTTACGTTCTCCCCAACCTCTCTGATGTCCTTCTATAAACTGTTACTATTGCTTCTCCCTCAATCTTGTTTTCCGCTATAAACACTATTGGCTGTAAATCCCCTCCCATAGCCCTGATGTTACCACCATTTGGCATTGATCTACCTGATCCTGCGTAGCTATTCATTGCTCCTAATCCAGTCGCTAATGCTGATCTGATAGACTTAGCAATCATGCCGTTTAGCTTATCCAATGGCGCTACGACTTCGGGGTTATTGCTTGCTCCAGCGTATTCACCTATAAGCGCATTGGTAGGACCAGAAACTACACCTCCATTTGCGAATGCTGTTCGTTTTGGTGTGCTGTCTGACTTATTTCCAGACGAGAATCCGTTAATAGCCCCTGCGGCTACTTTCAAGGCTATACCCGCCGCTATTGCTGCTGCTCCTGCGAATATACCAGCGCCTGGAACCGCTACGGCTAAATCCAGTTTGCCTTTAAGAACTGCGGCTGCCCCGTATTTGATTAGTAAGTCCCCGAACTCAGATAAGAAGCCACCGAACGCATCTAAGATGCTAGACCCTAATGCTTCAATCAGATTGCCGCCAGTCGCCAATGCTTCGCCTATTGATTCACCTATACCACTAACAGTTGATAGAAATCCGTCGCTGATTAGGCTATTAAAGTCAGCATTAAACTTAGCTGTTGCGGTAAGAATCGCTTTGTAATCCTCTGGCAATCGAACAGCAAGGTTTTTAATGCCTTGCCCAGCCTTACCTATTAAACTCCCCCCAAGCGGGCCTAAGTCTGGCTTCTTTTCTTGGTATGCTCCACTATCACGTAACTGATTAAATCTAACCTGTTGCTTTATCAATTCCTGAATAGCTGCTGATTCTGGTTTGTAGCCCAAATCAATCAGTTCATTGATCGCCTTTTGGTAAGCATCTACCTTTTTAGTATCACGTTGAGAAAATGTATCCCCTAATTGTACATCGGTTTTAATTAAGTCTAATTGCAACTCTTTTAATACCTCAGACAAAGTTTTTATTTTCTTTTCTCTTTTGTCTTTCTCAGCAGGTAAGTCAGCTAAATCAGCACCTTTTATTACTTGTTTAGTGACCTCCTCACGCAGCCTAAGATTTCTTTCTTCTAATAGATTCGTGTCTGTTAATAACCCATTTATCTCTTTTTGGATTTCCTTTTGTAGTTGGATAAACCTCAATGGAGCTGCAGCTGCCTCACCTCTTATACCTGCCGTTTCTCTATCGCCAACGTTAGATTTAGATTGTTCTAGTCTTTTTTCGGCTAATACTTGTTGATTTGCGGCGGCTGCTAGGTTTTTTCTTAGTTCAAGGAGTTTTTCATCATTCTCTAACTGTCTGGTTGAGTTCTTAGCTATAATACCCTCCGCCGCCCTAGCTCGTGCCGTAGCGAGTATTTGATTTGATAAATCATAGTACTGTTGCTGTGCTTTACCAACTAAGATAGACTCATCTGATAAGTTTTTGAAGTAAGCAGGGTATTGACGTTGCAAAGCATCTACTGCATCTTTACGCTGTTTAAGTGAAATATTAGTATTTGTTGCAACGGAATATAGAGACCGTAAAGAAATCAATTCTTTTTGAGCTGAATCTATACCCTTAAATTGTGCCTTTTGCACATCTTCTAAAGTATCTACAAACTCTTTAGCTTCTTCCTTTGCCGACTTAACTGATCCAGTCCACGCACGGAATCCCATTTGAGCAAACGTCAATGCGGCGGTAATTAAAGACAACGCAACACCTATACCAGCAGGGCCGACTAGTGATTGACCCAATGCACGTAAAGCGGCAGCATTACTGCCAGATTCTACGCGTAGACGCTGGAATGACTCAAGTAATGGATTAAGGTTGTTCTGAATGCCTATAAAACCGAAGGGCGCATCCTGAGCAACACGGCCTAAGTTAGTCAAAGCAAAAGCCGCTTGATTTGACCCAACCCTTACGCCCTGCCCCATAGCTGCAGCACTCGCTCCAGCCCTTGCTAAATCACGTGTAATCTGGCTACTGGCCGTATTGATAGACCGAACAGCCCTTACACCAATATTCTGCTGAATGTTAGTACTGAGCAAAGCGAAACTGCGATCTAATCCGGTAGTAGCAGCATTTGCTTCTCTATAAAATCTTTGAGTAGCCGCTTGACCCTGATTTAACCCGCTAACAAGACCGCCGACACCCGCTGTCAGCTCTACATTAATTATTCCGTCCATCGTTGTTCTCTATTTTACTTTTAATCCAGCCTTGTAGCATCTTGTTAACCTTATTCTTAGTAAGCCCTTTTTGTTCCTTCTGTTTTACCGCTCCAGACCTCGTAGGCCAAATGTCATCAATGGTATATTTAGCTGCAGTCTTTTTATCGGCACTCATTGCAAAGTTGATATAGGCTAATCTCCTAAAGTTCGATTCTTCCTCATCCCTAGCCCTAACATAGCCCTTGCATTTTAATTCAAACTGAAATGGGGTTAAGGCGGCAAATTCAGCAACACTTAACCCCATACATCCGTAGGCCAACTCCTGTAATTTATTAAACTCAGCTACGGGATCATATTTCCTAGGCCTTCCAACTTTTTTTTTAATTCTTCGGATTTAGCTATAAAGGCTTTACCAAATTTACTTGCTTCGTATACCTCCTGCAACTTCATAGACTGCTCAACGTAATCATCCTGATTTGATAACGCTTCTAACAGATCATAGGCAAAAGAATATTCAGGCGCTACATTCTCATTACGCATAGCCTCACCGAACAAGCCGCCATAGATCATATCCTGCAATACCTTTACATTGTTGGGGCTTGCAGTGTGTCCGGTAACCCTTCTCTCAAACTCAGCGCAACCAAGCATACCAAAACGCAAAGTATGTTCGCCTTTCAGTTCACCATCGTGAATAGTTATAACAGCAATTCCGTTCATATTAAACTGCTGGAGTGATAAATGGTTTGCCTATACCTGTAAACGTAGCTGTAAATGAATAGGCCTCCTGGTTAGGTGCAGTTTCAGAATAAGCTGAAATTCTTACTTTACCCTCTCTAACTACGGTATTACCCGAATCAGTCATTCTCATAAAGAATATTTGCTTATCTAAGGCTAGATCGATCAATGTTTGATAGTTAGCCATAGTTGCTGCTTCTCCAGATTCTAACGATACCGCTTGACCGTCAGCAGAGAAACTCCATGTACCCATGCCGGAAAGTGATGTTCCCCAACCCTCATCACACTTATTTGAAGTGGATTGCTCCGCTAAAGAAATCTCGATGCCGTTAGTTACAAGACACGCGATCAAGCGATAGTTGGCGTCCGTTCCACGATCAGCAGTTAAGGCGGTAGTAGTATCTACTTCCAGAATAAAATCAGTGCCTTGTAAATTTGTCATTTTGTATATTATTTAAGTTCATGCAAGGTAATAATATTGTTACAAACATACAATAGTTATTTTCGTAACCGAAATGTTGCAAAAAGTTATTTTGGGAATAGGTATGTTTGGGGTATGAAATTCACTGAACTAGAACAAGGCAAAGTTGCATTGATAATGCAAACAGATAACGGAGACATAGTGCAATTAGGTTTAACACCAAATCAAAGCGATATGCTTAATGCGTTTGTTGCCGCTATGAGTAAAGAGGAAAAACTAGTTCAATTGCCTAAAGATTTTAATTTAACGCTTAAAAATAAATAATAATATGATACCAACAATCGGCGCACTAGTAAGCTTATTAGCTGTACTCATTATGTGCAAAGCACTAAGCGAACATCTTAAACAAATCCGAAACTTACAGGATCGTGTATTCCAGTTAGAGAATCAGCATAGTTCAGTAGAACATAGGAAAGAAGAGAAACCAAAAGTTAAACCGTTACCAGAGAAGTATAGAGTATGAACGAGAAAGAGTTTTTAAATAAAATGAGTATGATAGACTGGATTAATAAAAATATTACTCCTATTCAAATCGTATCAATAACAACTTCGTATAATCACAAAATGAATAGCTCAGAATTGTGGACTTTGTTTTATTACGATATTAAAACAAAAATCACAGATACTGCAACTGGAATAACAATAAATCCGACTGAATAGACCAATGTCTTGTAGGCTGGTGAAAATCAAAACTTAGTTTTTGAGCCTTAGTTTTTAACTAGGGCTTTTTGTTGTTTAACCCATTCCTCCCTTTGCCAAATCACCTTCTTTATACAGAACGCGCAACACTTACGGGGGAATGGGTACTTAACCTCAGCCATTTTTTCTAATTCTGGCTTACCCATGCTATAAAAGTCATGTTATGTACCCACACGAAGTTAACGTCTGTCTGGTATGGGATGTTTCTACTTGATTCCAATGTACTTCTCCACATCTGAAACGGTTCTGGCATAACTATACTAGTACCTAGATTCGTTGCAGTAAACAGCTTATCACAAACCAATTCACTTATTTGCTCTGCTATCCAACTCCCCCCTGATCCAATCGGGAACAATGTATTAATCTGCACCTGTATTGAAGTCTGATCTGTTCGCCTGCACTTAGCTGACATATCGTTAGCCGTTTGATTCTGGATGATAATATAGGCTTCTACATCTACATTGCCGATTGTTAAGTTTGCTTTGCCAGGATTAGCTACCTCTTCCCAAACAGGGATAGCTTCTCCCTCGAACGTTATACCCTGCAACGCCTGTACGAATGCGGTTCTGACTCCTAGTGTTACTGATTTCATAAGGTAAATGTAACGATTGTATTACATATAGTGAAATGTTGGGGTTAAGTGGTATGTTTGGTTTCACTTAAAATAACAAATATGGATATAAGACTAGGAAGCAAAGTAAAATGCATTGTTTCTGGATACGAAGGAATTGCAACCGCAGAAATAAAGTATCTAAATGGATGTAAACAGTATTGTGTTGCAGGTAAAAGCATCGACAATAAAGCAGGAGAAACCCTTTACATTGATCATTCCCAATTAGAAATAATTGACGATGGAATAAAGGTAGTGCAAAAAGATACTGGAGGCCCAAATCAATACCAGCCGCATTAAATATACATCAGCCTCACTTTGGTGGGGCTTTTTTACACCCGAATATTCCTAAACACCTCTTTCAACTCTTTCTGAAATATCACTGAGTACTTCATGAATGCTGGTAGTAAAAAAGGGCGGCCAATGATCGTGCCTCGCCCATTGATATAGTATCTCCTAGCTATTTCTCTCCATCGAGCTGGGACGGTACTTAGGTATCTTGCGGCGCTCTGACCTGTTCCAAATTCCACCCACGCAGCTATATCTCCCGCCGACCTTTCAACGAACACCCTGCCTGTATAACCGCTATTACTAATTCTATATCCTATTGCCTGACTAATAGGAGTCCATCTGCCATTACGTATATCTGATTCACTAACAGCTCCGTGTTCGGTCTGTATTCTTTCGCCTGGACCTGGCGCATTACGTATAGCTTCCATTTCCAGATCACCCGTATTAACCTCAACGATCTCTTTAACCCGTAATTGTACGGCCTGAGACAATCTATTTAAATCTACTGTGCTGGTTACTCTTGACATTGTATCTTACTCTCCCCCCTGCGGTCTATTATTCCAAATCGCTTTGAACGACACCCATTCTTTATAAGGATAATCCAACGGCGCACTTGTAATCTTCAATACTCCACCTCGATACTTAATAATCATTTCAGGGGTTATAGTCTTATCCTTCCTATACCGAACTAGAAAACTAAAACCATCCTTTAACATTTCCTGATTAGCTTCTAAAGTCTGATTGCTACCCAATGGAGTTACTTTAGCGAAAGTAGACCAATATAACGTCTCAGTAGGAATAGTCCCGCCTGAACCGTTAGAAGCGTTCATAATTCGGTATATTTCTATCTTCTGGTTAAGTTCGCCTGAGTTTATTTTTTTCATAGAACTAGGTTTCGGGAATATTTATTGGCCATTCTTAATGCTTCGGTAGATACGATTTCATTAGTAGGCATTCCAAAGTTTTTGATAGTATAATCAGCCTGAGTCATTATCGCGTTCTTTAGTGATACCGGGATGTTTTCAGAATATCCAGTTTCGTAAACGCATTTATATACCTCTCTCTCGATCCCGTATTCGGGTATAAGCGGCGTGAACTCTGCAGTCCCGAATATCTCTGAGTAAAACCAATTACCAGCAACAGTATGACAGCCTTTAATTCCGATGGATTTAGCCTGAAAAGAATCTTCGTAATATTCATCAGTAGTCAATACGGTTCCATCTGCCTTAGTAACAGAGATAATATCTCCAGTAGGCGAAAAAGGTAATTCGATCTTATCACCATACCATTGCAATTCCAGCTTTTTAACAGCCATACCGATATTTGTATGCTGCTCTAACAATTCCCTGGCGGCGGTTATCTGAGCTAATAACTGCTGATCATCCATTGCGTAATCATCATCAATCCTAGACCAAGCCTTTTGCATAGCTAATGTTACTGGCTCATCTTCTGGCAGCACATCTGTGATAATTCTAATTTGATAACTCATATGGTAAAGGTAGTGAAAATGTTACAAAAGACAATAGGTAGGTTTTGTATATTTGGGGTATGGAAACAATATATAATATATGCCTGGTTTTATTTCCTTTATCTGGAATATGCGGAGGTTATTTTCATTTCATTCTTTTTATGCACTTCGCAAATAAGGAACCAAATTGGCTTTACACAACCTTTATAATAAATATATGTGTAACCGCTTTTAGCGGTATGTATATTCTATACATTTATAATTTATACCTATAACAAAAAATCCCCCCGTTTCACAACGAGAGGATTAAACTAACAATCTATGAAAACACCTAATCTTCTTTAGGCACAAACTTCTTAGCGATCTTTTGATCGATAAGCGCCTGACCCTTTACCTTTGCAGGGTTAATAACCTGCCCAATTTTGTAGAACTGTGTTTGTTGAATAATCTCAACTTTCAGCCTGTCGTTGTATTTAATTTTAGTGCCTTTTTCTGCGTTTTCCTTCAACATCTTTTTAGAGCTGAATGTCGCATCAAATTCCTCGTTGCGTTTAACGCTAGGGGAATCGTTTTCGTTCTGTTTTGCCATAATCTATTTTCTGTAAAGTAAATACTTGTTATGAGTGCTGACCGATGTTCCTGTAGTAGCGGTTATAATCTTCCACCGTAATGCAGGGTTGTTCGTCAATGGAACCGTAACCACTGCGCTCGCATCTGTTAGCGTGTACGTGTTATAGGTAAACCATTTCTCCGATCCTAAGTTAGTTAATTTATATTGCAAAGTAATAGTACCTGCAACAGTACCGGAAACTTTTGTAATATCGTACTTAAACGTAACAGCAGAACGAGAACCGCCGATGCTTACCAGAACCGAATCTGTTTGAGCATTAGTCATTGTTTTATTCAACTGGACAGACCCAGCGAAATCACCACTGTTCTGAGCTTGAGTAAACAATACTCCGAACGTTAGCGTAATTAATAGTAATATTTTTTTCATTTTCTTTAGTTATTTAAAGGAATGGGGGCGATCTTTCGAATACCCCCAGAACCCAGATTACAGACTATACCTCAGAAGAAATATCAGTTAATACACTTGAAATCTCATCGTACAGGATCGAACCAGCATAAGCAGGATTGATATACGTTCCTAAGAACGCCTCAAGTTTACGAGACACTAAGTTTTTAGAGAAATCATCGTTCTCATAACCTTCATCGTATTGTACGTTTTCGGCCATTACAACGTTAAACCTTCTCAATTCACCGATCAAGATTCCGTCATCATCGATTTTATTGCTAAACACGATTTGAACAGAACCAACTTTACGGCCATCAGGAGTAACAAACGGAGGCGTAATATAACGTCCTTCTGCGTCTTTAATACCCATCATTTTAGCTTCCCAAACAGTATTCAATACAGCGGTTAACTGTCCTTTAAAGTTTGATAAACGGATACGTGATGCCATTGCGTTGATAACATCATAGATATTCGCGAATGTATAGTATCCAGCTAATTGAGGTGGCACGATGAACGCAGCAGCAGATTGCTCTAATCCTGCATACTGAGTAGCAGAAGCCACGCTAGATAGCAAGTTATCATCAATCTTTTGCTCAACCAATTCGTAAGCATGCTCCAGGAAATCTGAAACAACAGCCGGAGCATGGTTCATTAAACGTTTAGTAAATTTCCACCTAACAGCAACCTCAAATATTGCGGCTTTGTATGTGGCCCATTCAGCATCAGCCAATGGTTTCAATGCGCCCTCAGCGATAAACTCAGCGTCTCCCTCTTCGTTTACACGAGCAGTGTACCAGATACTTTCAGTCCCAGGCTGGTTACGTACAGTTACCAATGGAAGGATAATGTTTTCTGGTTTTGGAACGTGACCGATCTCAGTGTCTATAAAGTTACCGAACAATGGTGAGAAACCTCCAGCTACGTTTGGTGTAACGTTGGCGGTTGTCATCAATGCAGGTGCTTTTACCGTGAATGATGCTTGATAGTTACGATTAGCTGAAATACCTGAGTCTTTCTTCTCATCATAAGTACCAGGGTTTTCGCTGATGTTTTTCTCAACAAATTCAACATATGATCCTTTTTTAGAACCATTGATGCCACCATCCTTAACCATTTTAGCTAAGTTGTCGTGTTGCTCTTGTAAAGCCTTAACAATGGTTTTTAGCGCTTTTTCTTCTCCGTCGAAATCCTCAACAGTGATAGTTTTCACTAACTCTTTTGCGATTGCTTCGATGATAGATTTAGCTTCCTCAGAACCTAACTCAGCTTTTAAGAATGCTGGTAAAGCGTCTTTTGCGGCTTTCATAGCTGTGTCTTTTACAAACTTTTCTGCCGCTTCTTTCTTTTGAGCTTCGGTTAATTCACCTTCACCGCCTCCGTTTGGAGATAGTTTAGCTCTGAAAAAACTTGATGCCGATGCAGAACCCGCTCCCATAATAGGGATAAATACTTTTTTCATTTTCGTTTTAATTTAAATAATCTAACATTGTGTTACCTTTTGGGGATATATAATCGTCCCACACCGATTTAGACTGCTCAAAAGGCGGGTCTTGCTTTTCAGAAGTGTTCATGTCGGCTTCTGATAATATAATACTTGTTGCAGAATTAGATCCGCCAGCTATAACTAAGCTACCTTCTCTGTATATTCCCAATTCTTCTACTCCCCAAAAATAGCCATTTTCATAGGCTTCTGTTTTGTTAGCGATAGACTCAACACGACTATCGAAATAGGCTTTGTTTTCGGCTAAATCTTTGTCTGTTGAATTAGCGGCTAACTTTATCTTATGATAAACCATGCGGATAGAGTTCTCGAAATCTGCTTTTTTTGCTTCAATAGCCTCTAATACGTCTGGTCTAACATTGTTTTTAGCAATCTCAAATACTAACCCTTCTGTTTCTCCGTAATAATCTTTGCCCACTAATGCCCAATCTAACATAGCGGTAAACATATTTACATCTTTAGGCCACGCAGCAACATTAGCGAAATCTAACTTATGATCTAATGCATAGTACACCTTTCCTTGCTGCTCGTTTTTGGTCTTAGTGAAACATCCGTCAAAATGAACATCTTTATGGCTATCCATAAATCGTGTAGTACTGATCACCGGATAAATAAAGCCATCTTTAACATCAAAGTTTGCCTTTACAGTAGATGACATTTTACTTGCATCAAGATTTAGAAAGCTAAATTGCCCTTTAATACGGCCCTCGTATATTTGAGCCTTCTTTAAGCCAATGAGTTTATCCTCATTGCTTTTGAGTTCTTTGAACATTGCTTCTTTTGTAGCAAATTCACGATCAGGAAATTCAACACATTTAAATACCATTATTTACAGATTGGCTTTTTATTAATGTACTTCTGCTTTTCCTCGATTGCATTTTTTAACTTAGGATCTTTAACAACTTGTTTAGTCTCCTGCAATTCCTTTTCTGATGCTTTCGATTTATCGCTCATAATGTATCATTAATGTTACAATAATCAAATATAGTGATTAAATCGGAATTGCAAATTAAATTTAACTAGCTCCAACTAATTTTCCGTTAACTATACGCCCTTGCTTAACATATGCGTTGTAGCGGATAGAAGACATTATGCTCTGTGTACATCTGCAGTTTATGACCTCATCCGCAGATAGGCTAATATCTCCAGGGCGTAAAGCTTGTTCGCCACCAACAGTAAAATAGTCGTCAATACCAATTATTGTATCATTTACAGCTAAGTGTGTCGGTCTCTCGCCAGTAACCCGTCCTAACCAAACCTTATACCCTTCTTCTCCTGACTGATTTATCCATGACCTTGCGCCGATTTCTTTACCTAAGTTAGATGTCCTTGTGGCTTCGGTTCTTGAGATGGTAAGCGAACGTTTTTGCAATACATCTTTGATCTTAGTTAAAAAGAAGCGCAATCTACCTTCTCTATCTATCTCCAATACACCTGTTTCCCCTAATGCTTGCTCAATTATTGATCTAGTCCGATCATTCAATTCTCGTTCAATCTGATAAGTATATGTCAATGCGTAATCGCGTAATATTCCAGTCCATATATCTACCAAAAACTCTATGGCGCTTGCTTTTTCTTGTGCTTGACCATCTAACGTTCTTTGTCTGTAAAACTCTTTGCGGGCCGACTTCATACCGATAAGGTTAAAAGCGTTTTGATAAGTTGAACGCCAAACATCTGTTTTTAACAGAATTTCATATGGTACACCATCAACGCCGTATTGATTAACCCAATCTATTATGGGTTGTACCGATGTGGCTAATGCTTTACGGAATAACGGGAGCAATTGTTTCTCAGCCGTTCTATGAAACTTAGCATAATCTATTCGCTCCTGATCAAACTCGTTCATTGTTCTGGTTCTATTCCGTTTATCTTCAATTCAGTATCCAGTTCGCTAGTATCTTGACCCATTATAAACCCTGCTTCCATACCAGCGTTAAACGCTTCCATAATCAATGATGCATCTAATTCGATCATAATTCTGTTATCGGGTTATCACTACCAGGATTAGGCACATCGCCAAAAGGGTCTATAACATCTTTCAACTGCATAAGCCCCGATGCTACCAATATAGCACCTCCCTCAGCGCCTCCAATCTGATCATAACCAAATATAGCACGCCTTTCATCCTCTGTTAACGATGGAGTTCCATAAACCTCTTTCATTAACTTTAAGTCTGGTGCAAGCTCTGTAAATTCAGTCAAATCGTGACAGGCAATTACACCTTTCCACCATTGCTGAATGATCTGAGTTAACTTCTGATCGAACTTTCGTAACTCTGAAATGATCAGGTTTGTTACTAACGCCTTGTATCCTGCTATTATGCTATTCTCACTTGATTTAGATGCAACAGGGGTAAGCGCCCACGGAATGCCCATGATAGCAAATATATTCTGCCAATCAGATTCTTGTGATAAGTTTAACTCTAATTCTGCAGCCGTATCACCATATGCCTGTACGTTTACATAGCCATTAGTCATTAACATACGTTGATTATTCCTTGCGCCTACCATATCTTTATCGATAGTGGCCTGCATCAATTCTTTTTGCTCTTTCGTCCATTTACCCACCATTTTACCGTCGGTATTCAAATCTGCATCTGAACTAAATAGAGTGCCACGCCCACCGTTAATAAATGCGGCTCCCTTAGCCTCTGAATTGGCCTGGTTGAGACCTATATCCATCCCTGCAATTACATCAACACCTAAACCCTTTAAATCGCTTAAATTTGGGTTCCAATGTTTAAGGTGTAATATCTGTGATTTAGGTATTTCAATCCAATCTCCATTCCAACAAGTATATCTGTAACTAACAATCGTATCGAATCTGTCATTTGATCTTATCGCTGTTATCCTGTTTCTGTTTAATGAATGAACCCGATAAGGCTGTGTATTCCTGGTCAATTCTGAATCCATAGATTCAAAGAACAAGAAACCGTCTCCGAATCCGTAGTTATGCCAAAAGTCCACCATTAACTCAATACCCGATTGGTAAGTGTTAGGTGTGTCGAATAACTTATTCAAATCATGATCAGCCAATTCATCTAAAGACTTCGCTTTTAATGCCGCTCTTTGCTCGTTCGATATTGCTTTAGAATAGTACTTTTCGAATTTCTGACCCGACTTCGGCTTGGCTTTATTGAAATTTAACTTAACCTCTGTTAATTTCCTTACCAAAAGGTTTTGGCCCGTGTAGAATATTTTATTCCGGTAAGCGGACATGCCAGAGGTTGAATAACTGAATCCACCACCTGATAGAATCTGTATGCCAGCACCGTAGTAAGGATAAGACTCCGAAAAAGATTTAATTACGGGACTTAACGCCGCTACTGCAATTCCCTTTAAGTACTGTTTTATTTGCATAAATCAAATGTAACAATAAATTTACAAATGCAAAGGGTTAGAACCATTCGAAGTCTTCGCTATCTCTCGGTGCTAATTCAAATACCATCCTCATCATCAATACATCTGACATATCTGGAGACCGGCCTATCATTTCTTTTACGGTGTCTTTGCCTATTACTTTTTTCTTACCGTCCTTATCCATATCCTTTTGCTTAACCTGCTCAAGCTCCTCAATGATATCAGCGATTATCTCACTATTTCTAATTGGAGCTATAAATAATTCATTGGCCCGAACTATATCTGCTAACTTAAAATAGCATTGTGATTTAAGATTATCGAAGTTCTCACCGTATTTAGGGCTAGAGTTATTTACAAAGCCTTTACACCCTATTAGTTGATCAACTACACCGCCACCGACACCATCCTCATCTACTACAATATTTGACATAGGAACCCCGTATTCATTGGCTAATTCTGATATTTCCCTTGCAACCCATGTAGTTGGTTTCTTTTCCAGAATAACCAGCTTAACCAATCTTAACCCGTCCCACAAAGCAATTACCGTTTTATCATTACCGAACCTTGCAACATCTGCAGATATATATTTTTGCCCGGTTCTAACGAATGTGTTTGTGAATATGTTGTTTATGTGGTCAATAGTCATTAACGCGCTAGGATCATCGTCATATTCCCAATTACCGTAATACAAACGCTCTTTACTATTCTTATCCATCCTAAGAAGGGATTGCAAGTAAGTAGGGTGTAAGTGCGGGTTATCCGTTGGTAATGCCTGTATAAATTTCCTATACTCTGGTAAGTTACCATCTTTTGATGGCTTATAGAAGTTAGAATAAGTCCAATTCTTTGCTGGGTTACAAGTTCCTAACATCTTAGGCATCATATCAAATTCAGTCAGTTTATACCTGATCCTGGACTTAACAATCTGCCACGCTTTAAATACAACTTGGTTACACTCATCCACAACTGCACCAGTTATCTCTAGTGAACCCAAACTATCAAAATTTGGATCAGAAGGGTATAGAAATAAATCTTTCAGTAGAATATCGCTGCCATTTTTCCAGTGAACTATATTTTCTTGAGCATTAAACTTGAACTGATCTGATATTTTTAGTTTAGATGATAACTCAAAAAAAGTGTTTAGCGTTGTTTCTTTTAGTGTCTTTAACTTAGATCGGCCCATCAACCAGCGACTACCCTTGTATTTCTGGCACTTTTCGATAAGGTGCAAGCAATCTAAGGCCGACTTGCCCCCACCAGCAGCGCCGCCATAAAGTATCTCCTCTGTTACCTTGTCGTTAAGGTAATAAACAGCATGGTTTTGTTTATTCAGGAGCTGCATTCGGATCTACTCCCCCGCCTAGATTGATGATGTTAGTTGTTTCTGGTTTAGATTGGTTGTTATCCTTCTCGAATACACCCGCAATTTTACCCAGCATTTCAGTAGCTTTGTTAGCGCCAGAACTATCAAATTTATACTCTCCAGATTCCATCCAGCCACCATCCCCGTCAGGTATCATTACTGGCTCAGCTTGAACACATCTGTCAGATATATTCTTAAATCTTTCAACAATCCATTCTTTAGTGATGCCAGCCTTTTGAGTGTATTCAGCCCTTAGTTTTGTTAGATATTCCTGTATATCGTCCCTCTGCAATAATTGCCAGCCTTGTTGTTTTGCTGTGTCCTCAGAAAAACCAGCGTAAATAGCTGATTCTTTGGCATTTAAAGTCTCAAAATATTTATCCGTAAATCTTTTATGGTTTTCCTGCATGGTAAAGATTGGTAAAGTTCAAATATAGTTATTTATTCTTCAAATCGTTAATAGCCTGTTGCATTATCTGTGGGCGGCCGTACCTTTCAACATACCATATCAAGAAATCCTCGAATGTCTTGAATATAACATATATCCCTCCATTTCGTTCTATATCCTGCTGGTACTTCTTTTGATCAGCCTTTTGGGTATCCTTACCGAATTTTATTTCAGCAGTAATAAGCGAACCTTTAATCAGCAGCTTCATGTCTGATGACCCCTTCCTGCTGGTCGAAGTTACGAATTTTTCTTTAGATACCGTTAGCCTTCCATTAGGCGTATCCTTGTAAGTAGCTCCCATTAACCTACCTTGAGTTTTGGTACGCTCGGCATGGAACCCAACTATCCTGGCAAACCGTTCTATTGCTTTCTCAATATCGTTTGCATTCTTCTCTGTGTACTTAGTTCCGACTACGTATTGAGGTGGTATTGAAGGAGCATCTAAGCGGCGTTGGATAGCGTCCATTTGGGAAAGTACTTGGAGGGCGGATATTTTCTTTTTAGGCATATAATTATAGTTTTTAAGTATGTGCATTTTTTGCACTAACTGATAAGTAGTAGATTACACTAATACCTGATTATTCTAACTTTTAAACCTTTTCCTTTTGCATAATCTATCATATTCTTAGTGCCATGACTTTTACCATCCCAAAAAGCAACTAAAGCATCAGCATATTCAGCCATTTGTCTATTGCGTTTTGGCCCTGCGGACTTACCATGTGTATTCCAATCAGCAGGAAACTTAGTTAGCTTACAGTGTCTATAAGTAGTAGCATATTTTTCACCGATATAATCAGCACCATATTTTCTACCTGTTTTAGGGTCAGTAGTACATTGCCCACCTGAAACAATCTCTACAGTTTCTCCTTTATCGATAAGAAGTCTATCCAATTCTTCAAAAGCCAACCTCATATCTTTAAAAGTTCTACCTCCAGCAACTATAACCTTGAATGTTTCCATCTTAAAATAATCTATTATTTTTCCCTTGATAAACTTCATTCCAGTATTTACAGTCACCTTGACCAACACCCCATATAAACGCTCTAAGCAAAGCAGATTGTAATGATGGGACTATGTCAAGCGGATTGCAATAAGGTGTTATAGCCATGTTTCTTTTAGCCATTATCCGTGATTCTTCTGGTAGATCATCGATCCAATTTATTATTCTTTTCATATGTTATGGACTTTTGGACTTTTGGCGGACTTTTGTTTTCGGGGTTTAATCATATCTAGGCATCGATTATTGCGGTAAATGTCCAAATGTTCAAAATGTCCAAATATAAGCGTTTTAATAATATTTAGTGAATCCATATAAATGTACTATTTACTTTATATTATATATATTAATTAATAATTAATATATAATGTATATATATAACATGTTCAACCTCTCTTTTTAACCGATATTCAGTAAAGTGGACATTTTGGACTTTTGGACTTTTCATAGTGTTTTCGGGGTTTTTAATATGTTTATCAATGTTTTCAAATGTTCACAAATGTCCAAATGTTCAAAAATCAGATAAAAAAATATCAATTTTCTCTAACCTATATCCAATCCAGTTGCCTGTATTTGTTGGCATATTAACTGAAAGTTTGTATTGTGGTGTCTGGTATTTGTATTTTGGCGCTGGGTTTATTAATCGGTACCTGATATACATAATCAGTATGCCAGCTATTTTATGAAACTCTGAGGTACATTCCGAGTCCCTTAATGATTTAAGTTTGTTTAATTTCTCCTCGCACCACTCCCATTCTGAATCTATGAACCCAAATGAGCTATGATAGATTTCAAATTCATGTTTTGGATCTGATTCCATTACGCATTTGAAAATGGATAGGTATTTATTTCTTAGAGTACGTGCCATGTTTGATTTTGATTATTACTTTTCCTATTTGAGATTTCAGCCACCTTTTTGCTGATGTTTCCGGTATATCCAAGAAATCAGCATATTTAGCAAAATCCGCATAGGTAAACTGTTGTTCGTTGTTAGGCAAGCTATCATAAAGCGCCTTCCAATTGTCTGTCAAGTTATTGCTGTCATCAAGAGAACGGGCGGTGATGGCATTGGATATAAAGTAGTCACACAATAATATTCCTTTGCCAGCTGATTCTTCTGAGATGTGAGACTCAACAAACGCCTTATCATCAACTGAAAACTGAATCAAGTGAGCAATAGTGCAGAACCTATGAACGTATATTTCCATCTTTGCCCGAATGGCCCTAACATGATCCATATCAGTCTGGTTGATTGACGATGTATTTTTATACTGCCATTGCTTAATAAGGCTCCATGCTTCGGAAGAGTAGGTTAAGTTTTGGCTTTCCAGTTCTCCCCATTGGTTTTCATGGAATGAGAGATCAGATAGTTTATTGATAATGCTATGGTACAGGTCATAGGTAAATGGGTTGATTTGCTCATCGGTCCATGCCATTTTCTTAGCGTTCTTAGGATTAACAATCAGCCATCTATCAAAGAATCCGCTATCTTCCTTAGTATTAAAAGACTTATCAAAAACAGAAGGCTGAATAGTACCAACAATATTTAGTACCGGCTCATTTATTCTAATTGAAACTGATGTTTTACGGTCAACAACTACGGGTTTACCTGACCACACAGACAAGTAGAATTGCTCATCATTACCCTTGCTATACCTTTGGAATGTGTTTAAAAATCCAGATAACTCATCGTTGTAAATAAGTATACCTCGTTCGTTTTTATCTAGCTGTTGTACCACTGCTTCTGGAGTCGCATCAGATACTATTGTTTTGATTAAGGTCGGCGCTGGTTTGTCTTTATTTTCTGGATCCGCTTCAAATTCCTTTAAGTATTCTTTATACTTTTTATAAAGCTCTTTTTCTTTATTTTCCAATGGCTTTAAAGCCCATGATAAAGGAGCTGATTTATTTATACCTGGGGAAGCTACAATAGCAAGAAATAAAGAGTTTCGTTCAATCCATCCATCTTTAACAGTTATATGAAAAGTGTTCCCTATTGCACTCGATGATGTTAAAAGTATGGAAGCGGCTAAAAAGTCGGGATTGAATTGAAATACCTCACATACTTCAAGTATAATTTGTCTTAGCTGTTTAGGAAAAAACTTTAGTGGGAATGATTGTTCTTGCATTTATCCTCCTTTCCAATTTTAATTATTTCACCACAACTAATAACACTATTTTTATTTGTGAAATTTGGATAAATAGATTTAAAATATGATAACAGTACATATTCCGCAGTTTCTGCTTTATCAAATGAGTAGAAATCAAATGCTATACTATAGCTATCAAACAATTTCCCTCTAAATTTATGCTGATATAATCTTTCATCTAAATTTAATGTTCGACCAACATAAACAGGAGCGCCATCATAGTAAAGTACATATACTTTATATCGCCTATGATCCCCTTTTTTTCTTATATCCATTACTAATTGTAAAATTTTGGTGCCTAAAAATTATTTAATTATGATTAAAGTAGTGCCTTTTACTTGTATAGTTGCGAGGTCTTTATCTTTTATCATTTGGTCAATCTTGACTCGATTAACACCAAACTTTTTATGATACTCAGACTTAGTAAATGTCTTTTGAGGATCTATGAGTATTTCTTTTTTCATAATGCTAATTTACATATTGTAATTGACAATTCAAAATAAAAGCCCGTCGAGTAGTGATCGATCAGGCTGGATAAGGTGTGAACCCAACAATTAAAGGTCTCTACTACTTTAACTGTTTAAATGATGATGCAATATACTAAAATAGTTTGGATATTATATTGATGTAATAGTTAGTGCTTATATTTTAAGTTATTTAAATAACATCTTTAAAATTCAAGACTGCATCTTTATCTAAATAATAAGAATCTGCTTCTTCTGCTACTAAATCTAATTTATAGTTTGCGTATTCTTTTGCTAATATTATGGCATGATCAATGTCAATACAATGTCCGTAATGATAGGAATCATTAATTTGCTCTTGATAATAGCATTCTTTTTTTAAATCCATATTTATTATATTTTTATTTACATGTTATTTTTTATTTATAAACGCTATAGTTAGTAGGTTAATTGATTGAATTATTAATAATTCTGCTGTACTAATGGAATTTGTATTCCAAAAATACAAAGACGTACCAATTATTATATACGTCAAAAAATTCATAGCTTTCTTATCCATTTTAATTTAATTTTTCTATTGTTTTAATTTGGTTCCTCCTGTATTCGCTCATGCCAGAAATTATTGACAATAAATCAAATCCAATCATTTCAGTAAATGTTCCGTGTATAAATGTTATTCGATATCTTATCATATTATTTATATTTTTTCTAAATTATGTATTGAACAATATGTTGATCTTGAATATAGACAATATGTTTAATTAGCCATCCTATTTCTAAATAATACTCAATAGTCGGCACATTACTTAATGCCCTTGAATCTTTATTTATTATTTGCTGCTCTATCATTTTTCTTCTTTTTTAACTTCCTAACAAAATAACGTTAATTGTCCGACACTTTTTGTAACATCCTTGCTACTTTCCTGTTGTTTCTGCCATATATGTGGAAGAACCTCACGCAATATCCTATCACGCTGTTCGATAAGCGTTTCTTCCTTGCCCCAGTCTAAACCAGATGCCCAGCGGTCGAAGGCGGTTTGCTCTGTCATAATTTATAAACCACCTCATCCATAACCTCGCTATCGAAGTAACAGCGTACAATCCAACTATCCTGACGCCTTATCTTTTGATATCCGTCTAATATATCCAAAACAGTATTAACGCTGTCATATCCCTTTATCTCGTAGGTATCGCCACGTTGTAATGTTTTGCGGATTACGGGCGTTCCGATGTTGATGTAGGGCGGGTAGGTGTAGGGGGTTCTGGTCATATCCTATCTTTTTTAATTAAACTCCATCTAAAGCCATATGCTTTTATTGACCTGTCTTTACAGGCCCTACCGATGATTGTTGACTTAGGGGATGTTGCCCCGTTTTCTCTTGCTGCTGTCTGTATAGAGGAGTAGCTTTCAATGTAAAATCCCTTTTCATCGTATTTATGAACTGATTTATTTTTGTAAGTTAAAGGCACATATACAACCGCTGGTTTGTTTATTGGATCAAACTTCATATTCATTTCCTGCATGATAGAATGTACTTTACCTATACTAATCCTTAGTTTTTCTTCCAATTCTGAAACTACCATTCTTTTGCTGGAGTTCAATAAGTTGGAAACATGCTTACTTAATATTACTTCCGCGTTATTCTGGTTGTGGAAAATTAAGTTCTTCACCCTTGACCCTCTATATTCCAGTTCCTCCAGTTCATACCCGTTAATTCTGTATCTTTTATCTCCTACTCTCATAATAATAAAGGGGCAGTTACGCCCCCGTTAAAGTTTTAGAATGGAAGATCATCCTCCGTAGCTGCAGTAATAGCAGATTGTTCTGTTTGAGTATTGTTTGCTTCATCCCACACAATATGATTACCGATGATAGGATTTTGTTTTTTCTCTTCTTCGGTTTGTTTTTCTCTTACCTCTTTTGGCAAAGACTGAACTATCATGTGAGTATCTTTTGAATTTTCACGCTTCGTTTTTAGTTCAAATCCTTGCAAGTCAAGATATACGGCCCCTTTTTCAGACTTAAATAGATGGTTTTGCACAATAGGAATTATTATACAATCCACATCTTTGTTTTTACCCATTTTTAAAATAGAAGCGTTCTTTAACGCGGCAAGATTTATCTTGCTTGAAATGTTACCCATTTGATTTTTGTTTTATAAGTGAAATAATATATTCTCTACAAAGTTCTACGTGCTTCTTGATTTTATCCCTGTTATGTAGATCAACTGAAATATCAAATTTTTTAATACGATCAGCGTCTGGTATTTCAATGAAGGTATCAAGTTCTGATAGCGGGAAATATTCTCTTTGATAGTTATCGAAGTTTTCCTGGGTAAACACCATCCCCTGAACTATTTTATACGCATCATCTTCATTCACTACCCATTTCAATGCTGCCTCAATCATATCTGGTGTAGCGTCATTTAGCGTATAGCAAAGAACTGCTGATTCAGCATTCCATAACCAGGCATATACTTGTAATTGTTGCCAGTATTTTTTCTCTGGATTTTCAATTTCAAACATAGGGAATGTATCCAAATCATATGACGCCTTGTTATCGTAAACTATTTTATTATGGAATAGATCGCATTCACCCTCGCACCATTCATTAGATTTACGCTCAGTGTTTTTATACACCATCTCTTTAATTAATTCGGTTGCCATAATTGTAAATCCATCTTCCTCGGTTTTGTTGCCCTTATCAATGTATTTTGATTTAATGTCTTTCCTGCGATTATAAAGGTATTCCTTTAGCCATTTTTTACAGTAGGTCATTGCACCAGCAGAGATTTTACCGCCTTTGCCTTCTGCCATTATATCAAGGCATGAAGATGCACGTATTTTGAATTTACTTGCAATTAACTCAGCTGATTCCATTTTTCGTCAAATTTAGCCTGTAATTGTTCTGTTAGATGAGTTTTCAAGGATTCTAATGTTATCCTGTCTTTTGCTTTTTCAATAAGTTTAGAAACCCTTTTTTCTTCGGCACTCAATACAACCGCGATCAGTTTATCATCAACACTTAACCCTAATGTATCTTTCCTGTTCGTGTTGGCCCCAAATATATTCCCCAAATGGTCGCAAGCGTCCTTAATAGCAATAGTCTTAGCAATAGGAAAGGCCATAGATAAGGCTCCGTTATTAATGTTAACCAAATCCGCAGGAGATGTGCCTTTAGCGGTTTGTAATTGACAGGCCCCAATACCGTCGTTAAACTCTAAATCCCCTGTTAGAATATCTTGATACCACACACGAACTACTACATACACCCCGTTGAAACTGGTTCCCTCTCTTAATATTTCAATTCTGGTTTTCTTGAATAGCTTCTTTAGTAGAAACTCAACTTTATCAATGGGCAGGTAGGTGTACCCAGATATGAAAGGATGTTTTTTTAGCCATGTTGCGGGCGGAGGCTGGTTGAGCAATACGTTAATTTGATCCTGCTGTAATGATTTGCAAGGATCTAAATACAATTCCTGTATTGTCGGAGCTTTAATATTAGATAGCGTTATCTGGTTGTTTTCCATTGTTCTTAATTTTATTTCCTGTTTTTACTAATTCGGGCTTAATTACCTCACTGATTGACTGAACTAACTTAGCATGAACATCTTTACATTCATCGGTATTGAACTCCATTAGTTCAATAACTTCGAACATCCGGTATATCCTGCCTAGTTTGGTTAGGTCGGATTGTGACTGTAGGCTCATTGTAGCAATGCTCCCAACCTCAACTCACTGCATAAAGTTTCCTCAAACCTTTCCAGTCTTGCTTGAAGTGTATCGATTTCTTGTAGCCTTTCCTGTTCGCTGCTGAATATTGAGAAGTGTTCGGAAGTTTTAGTTACCTCTATTTGAGACTGGGCCATTTCAATTCTGGTTATGCAGTCGTTAAGGCGCTGTATGTGTTCTTTTATTTCTTGTAGGTTCATAGCGTAAAGATAGTTAGTGTAGGTGTTAGTTAGGTGTAACGATGTGGTTACTTAAGGGATTGGTAGGCGTTCCAGATTTGTTCGAGTTGCCTATCAGTTATCTGAATAATACCGTTTTTACCTATACCGTTTCTATAAATTTCGATCTCTCCTAACTTATCAGTGTCAACGGTTCTGACTAAATTTTTCTCCTCAATCCATGCTTCGGCGGCTTCTTTGGTGGAGAATGCTTTTGATTTATTAGGAATGCTAACAGGTCTAATTTCTTTGCATACACTAAAATGGTCACCGTGCAAGTAATACCATGTTGAATATGGGCCGCTATCTATGTGGGCTTCGTGATAGTCATCCCCCTCATACAAATCTACTCCATCCACTGACTTCATAATGAATACGGGCACTTTGATCCCCACTTCCTTAGCGAAATCTTCGAACTTAAATGTATCTACCTCAGAATTGCTAGACCACGTAATTACTTTGTTGTCAACAATAATCCTGTAAGGGAAGTTAACTGTTGGCGCATATGTAAGTATGGGATCATCGCTAATCCAGTAACATTTTTGCGATTCCAGATATTGCATCATCAAATTAAACTCACGTTCGTTATTAACCTGTATAGCGCATTTGCCTGATAGGATTGATTTTGTTTGCAAGCTGTTCTGTATAGCCTTACTTAACATTTCTTTTGCCTCTTCTAATTTATCTAAGGCTTCTTTTAGTGTGTTCATATTCTTATCTATCTAAATTATTTACCACTTCAATAACTACCATATAATGCAGTCCGATTATAATAATCATCACTGCAATCATCAATACCGTAATCTGTACAGCTGGGATGTAACTTGTTTTACTTTCTTTAACTGAGTTTAGCCATAAGTTTTTACGCCAGAAATCGATTAGGTTTGCCTTGTCGTAAATGGGCTGTTTAAGGTTTTTCATATGATCTGCTTCTTTTGTTGAATTTCTTTTATATAAGGATATTTTTTTTTAACTCTAATTAGTGTGGAATTATAACTATTAATACACTGCTTCCTAAATTTTTCATCATTATAAACCATTCGGCATCTTGTATGTAGTTCAGATAAATAATGTATAGCTTGCCAAGTATTTAATAATTCGTCAACTTGGTATTGGCGGAACACTTTATATTTTGAGCCGTAAAACTTACCGCACATTTGCCGTTTGAGATCGTGTACTGATATTATCTCGTTCTTCCCCATCTCCCTACTTATTTAAAACATCCAAATAATACTTTTCCATTACCCCGTCGAAGTTATCATCAAGCACAGACTCAGCGCTAACCTCTGATTCGTATTCGGTGCCATTCGGGTCTGATACTAGCCCCGTGCCGCATAGGCTGATATTCATCCCCCTGCGTTCAATCCAGTTTAGCACATCGTCTTGTTTAACGTCAATGCTGATTCCATTACTTAGCCAAATTGTAATCGTTTCGGATTTATCGGCCTGTTCTGAGTGTTTGTATGTTATCATGATTAACACCATCTAATATCGTAATCAACTGGACAAAGTTCAAGTTTAGAAGATTGCAGTATCCCATATTCATGGCCGCAATCCTTACATCCTGATACTTGAGTGATTATATTTCCACCTCGTTTTACTTCTTGAAATATCTGAACTACTCCAGTATTGCATTTTCCGCACTTGTAATTTGTTAAGCAGTACTTCGCTGCTCTAAAAGGTTTAATCTTTGCCATGTTGTTAGTTGTTTTGTACCGCCAAAACCGCAAGCCTTGTGAGCGTTGCGGTGGCAGATTCCCCGACTTCGAGGAAAGGGGAATTAGTTAATTTATTTTGTCTTGACCATTAATACCGTTAACGAATACTTTTGGATTTGCGTTATTTATAACACATTCTTTATTTGGTTCAGATAAAACCCATTTGTTTGAATGTAATCCGAAATATCTACCATTATAAAAAGTTAAAATATCAGTTTTAGTTAACGAGCCACTTATTAAAAAATAGTGACCTGTATTCATGTTTTGTTCAATTACTGTTTTCATGACCTCGAAGTCTATATCTAAGCTTTATTGCTTTCGACATCACAAGTATCGGAACAATAAAACATAATTCCAAATTAAAAGTAAAATAATTATTATTTATTTTCTATTTGCTTTATTCATACCTATTACATACCTTTGATTTATGGAAAAGAAAAAAACATATACAATTAATGCTACTCCATCGGCCATGGCTATTTTTGATGAGAGAGCAAAAGAGCAAGGCAGATCTCGTTCAGGTCAATTTGAATATGAAGCGAGAAATAATGGATTAGTGACTAGGATTTCAGGAGAGGAATTAATTGCAACTATTAAGAGGACTAAGAAGTAATGAGCATCCACCTATCCAACCCCCAAGCCTTAATTATCAAAGGTAAGAATGTAACCGTCTCGGAGCTACAAGCAACGTCAATCGAGGTTACGCAAGAATTAAGCAGATCAGGAACTGTAAACTTCCTGGAAATAGAAAATGATTCCGAGATCATAAGAGTTAGGATTGAGGATGTAAAAAGGATTGAAGGATGAAAAGCAAGATATATAAATGGCAAGGTGAACCAGTAGAGGTTAAATTTGGATACGTAACAGTTAAAGAAAACCTAGAAAAACCTCTTTATTGGTATAACTACGAATGCAATATGAATAAAGTCGGTGCTGAATGGAAGCATAAATTTGCTCTTATCCCTGCCGTTAAGGTAATTCATGATAACGGTAGCTTCTTATTGTCAAATCAAGCTGGGTTGGCTGTTCATAAACTTATTAATGGAGGATGGCCTAATTACACTCACGCTTCATTAGATGGTGAATTTAAAGAATATGATGCTCCCGAATTTGCACCAAAAAAATTTGACGAGGAGGAGTACTGTAAAATAGAATCTGACCGCAATAAATGGTTTGCTAAAACATACCCTGAGGAGTGGAAGAAATTACAAGCGCTTACAGATGCTGGACGTAAATTACAGAAATCATGACCAAAACCCAACGCAAAATAATGCTTGACAGTCAAGTATCGTTAAGAGTGACCAAAGCTGCCTACAAAGCATGGTACATATTGCAGATGCCTAAAGGTAAAGAAGTAGGTACTGTGTTTGGTGTTTTACGGATTAAAGAAGTATAAATCATGATAGTACAAATAATAGAGTCACTTGACAAATACCCGTCAGTAGGTGATGTTTTTACCGCCAAAAACTATACTTACGATAACGAAAAATACACATTATTAGAACAATTAGATCCTATCACTCGAAGAGTAATAAATGACGATATAGGGTTAAATGAATATAAATCAAACTGTAAAGTAATATCTTAGATATGAGCAGAATATTTTCACACGCCCACAACGGCCAAAGATGGTTGTTTGTGCCTACGCCTAACGAAGCAGATGATTTTGAAATTGATGTTGATGGACTGCATATGTATCAGAATCCACCGCATTCAGATATGACTTTAGGATCAATAGACATCCCATCTGGCAACTGGCAAATAGTCTCCAAGCTATCCGATATTACAGAGGAACAGGCTAGGGAGATGGTGCCTTTAATTAAGCGTGTTTATGGCCAAAGTTACTATGATTACACAGTAGTATTCAAAGTCGGATTTGGTTACGTAGGCACCGCCATCCAATCCATTCACTCCCTCATCCGCTCACTAGGAGGTAATCCTCAAAACAATGAATATTTAATACTTAAAGAAGGATAGAAGATGGGCGACATGGGCGATGAAATAGCGAAAAGCTTACTAAAAGGATGTTTAGTTATAGCACTGATTATAGGCGTGGCCGTATCAGCTATATTTTTATTTGTAAAATATTTATTATGAAAAAAGAGATAAAAGAATCATGGGAAAAAGTTTTAAGATTCCCATTAAAAACAGTTGAGAAGGGCATTGATGAAGAAGGATGGTATTCTAATGAAAGGAATGACGCATGGCTTCCTATCCTGCCACAGGATATTCATTTATACGAATATAGAAATGATAATACCGAGATACGACCTAAATGCTTAACCACCCCAATTAACTAAAATAAACAGAGATGAAAACAATAAGTAAAGAAGAAATAGAATCCCACGCAAACAAGTTATTTGTTTCAAGGTCAAAAGATACAGTTGACAGCCAATCAAAAGAGTCAATGTATAAGGCTGGCTTTGTAGATGGTACTGACTATACCATAGATCAATTACAACAACCCCCTCAATCGGGAGAGCTGATGACGTTGGAGGAAATGCCAAACGAGGAAGATATTTTATTCAAACACGTTACCACGGTTCACAATTTATCTGATGTAACTGATGCTATGCATGAGTATGCTGTTTTGTATTCGAAAGCCAAATCCGATCAGTTGCAAACAAGAGTTGATGATCTGCTTCTATTAAAAGAACATCTTGAAGCGAAATATGCCAGCCTAATGTTGAGCCTTCGTGAAGAAGAACTTGTAAATAAAAAGTTTAAAGATTTAATTGAAGATTTCGATTTGATTTGCGACGAAGTTGACGGCAATTTATTAGAAGTTGCGCCGGAATTCAGACAAAAAGTTAAGCAAGCCCTCCAATCAGAAACAAAATAGATTATGAAACAGACAGCACTTGAAGTACTATTCAAAACAACTAATGGTGATGCAGATTACATATCTGTAAATAATTGTTTAGAAGCCATGAAACTATATGCCAACGCCAAACTAGACGAAGCAGCGGAGGTAGCTTGCGATTCTTTGGAATTGTATCCGTCTGAGTACACTAAATTAGAAAAATCTATCCTATCCCTCAAAGACCATCTTTAACCGCCCGATAAGCAACCTCAGTAGTTAACGCGGATTGTCCATAAGTCATTCCCGTTAGCTCTGAGTTGATTTCAGTAGCTATACCATGATAAATGGCCTCACCTGACATAGACTCCCACTTCTCTAGTATAACAGGCAGAACGGCGCGTAAATGATCTTTAATCTTATCATCCAATTCGCCAGGGATAATATAGGTAATGACATCTGCAATAGGCGAATCAATGCAAGACTTTAGAAGTTCAACTACGCGAACACCGATTGTTACTTTATCCTGCAGATCGTTTGGTACTTTCTTCCATAACTTAGAAACAAAGCTCGGCCAATTAGAAATGAATACGGATAGCACTGCAGCTATGATCTTTCCGAAGATTGTTTTGGGTTGGCTCATTTCGTTTCATCTAAAGTGATACCGAATAATTTACTAAATCCGAATGCAAGCAGGTCTAATGCCTTTAACGCCAATACTATCTCCAGCTTATTAGCTTCGGTTATCAGTGATGTACTAGCAATCCAGAAAGATACTACTGATGTAATGATCAGAACAGATCTGAATATCCACTTAGCCCAATCAGGGGTAGCTGAATTGATAGCGCCAAAAGTAACCTTAGTTTGTGACTCTGGTACTGGCTGGTTGTCTACTATGATTGTTTTTTCCATAATTCTATTTGTTCTTGTAAATATTTATCCCACTCATCTTTGTTCTTGAAGCTACTTATGTGGCGTATGGATTGCCAGAATTCTAGTGGCATTTCTTCCATTATGCTAACTCAAAATGCGGGAGGTCAACCATTGTTCGCCATGAACCGCCCCAAACAAGCTTAACGCCTAAACATTTAGCAGTAGCCATAATGTGAGCAGCAATTACTTTAAACTCATTGGTAGCATTCCAATTAATAGATCCGTTAATGTAAGGGACAAAATCTATTGCATGGCCAAAACCATCGCTTTTAACCTGATGATTTGATTTATTAGTAGTTCCGTTCTTTTGAGTAACAATATTACCTAAAGGCTTACGGGCTGATTTACCATCAGGATTAACAACCGACCGGCCCAAAGCATATAAACGTTTCTGTTCTGCAGTTGACCTAACACCATAAACAATACTGAAATCTACTGGGGATTCTTTGATGGATTCTTTAATGACCTTTACTAAGTCAGGATGAACGCCCTCTAACTTTGCTAAACTTGCTTTTCCTAATACTGGCATATAGATTGGTTTTAGTCAAATATAACTATAATTTAGTTATTCCGCATATCCTTAATATCGCCTTTTAATTCCTTAACATCTTCCTTTACACCTTGTATGTTTTCGCTAATAGCTTGAAATTGGAGATCAACTTCTATTTTACGGGATTCCTGGGTGTTGGCTACTTTATCAATTTTATTCATTAACCCATTGTAAAAAGCAACACCTCCAGCTGTCAATGTTACCACAGCAATACCAATAGTAACTACAAGTCTATTGGTTATACCTCTTATCTCCCTATTTTCTATACCGTTCATTTCTTTAGTTCGTTTAGTATCTGCCTGTATTGTTCAAATTGGGTTTTATTATCCTGTTCACGTTGCCTTTTCATCTCGGCTATATCCTCTTTTAAAGAATGTAGCTCTAACTTTAACTTTTCTTCGATCAACTCATCTAAGAAGCCTTTTTGTCTTTTATGTAAGTATGCGAAAAAAGTATCTGTAAATTTCCAGAAGCCAGTTACAATCCCGATTGTGTAGAGTATTTTCTCAGCTATTGCGAGCGTCTCGTTTGTCATTTGGTTAGATTTATAAGTCGTAAGTTTCTTTCTTGAAAAATCCATGCCTCCATGCACTTACAAGAATTATAATCAAAATTACCAAAGCCCCTGCACATATCATAATGAGTTTCTCCTTATTAGTAGTTGTCATTAAACCTGTGTAATGTAACACATAAATCGTACCTAAAAGGAGAACAAAAACCGAATGGAACTTGGCGATTTCAGTTTGAATAGGGAATGATACATTTGATGCCCCGATAAACATATTTATACCAATAAGCATAAATCCTATACCATAAAACGTTAAAGAAGCAAGTTCGTGATTTTCGACAGCCCACCCAGACGGACGGCTATAATACCACACCATTAAAGCGACGTGAGATATAACCATCAATCCAGATATAATAGCTTTTAATTTCATTTCTTGCCTTTAGGTTTTTTAGTGGTATCTCCCGGGGGCGGTGGTGTAATGTCCTCAACACACCTACCGTTTAAGCATGAATGACCTGCCGGGCATTCTGATCTGTCTTTACAAAATAATCGATCTTCTGTTTTCATTTATCTTATGTATTAAATTCGTTACAATATACGGAAATAATTAAATATGGTGTATTATTGTGTTATGGAAAACAGAGAGATAAAGTTTAGGGCGATCTGCACAACCTCAAAGGAATGGGTTTACGGTTATTTCTGTAAAGACTACGCAGGAATTGGTTATATTACTTCATTAGATGGGACTGAAACATCGGTGGTAGATGTAAATACAGTTGGTCAATTCACCGGACTTACCGACAAGAACGGGGTCGAGATTTACGAGAGCGATATAGTTAGTTGCTCCTATTGGGAGCCATCAAAATATCAAATAATGTTTATAGATGGTTCTTTTTGCTTGTGTAACGGCAACAAAGAATGGATTGCAGACGTAACACACATGGATGATAGCACAGGTAAACATTTTAAAGTAATCGGCAATATTAACCAACACAACCTACTATCATGATCGCAACAATCGCAATAATAATCGCCATCTACGCACTGATGCTTTCAGACTGCAAGATATTCCCTGCTGATAAACCTTTTATGAAAGGAGATAAGGGATGGTAAGGGTAGATTTCAAAGAGCCTACTGAGTTTGAACAGGAAGGTGTAATGCAGAAAGGCATGTTCATTGAGTGTAATATAGTTCTGGAAATGAACACGAATACACTGATCTGGACTTCCCCAAATGATTGGTTTATGATTAATACGGAGGAGATAAATAAATGACAAAAGAACTATTCGCTGTAATCGGTGTCGCAATACTAGTAGCAATCCTTTACTTCTGGCCTTACATATTACCTGATCGACGAGTTAAGGATGATAAGGAAGATGATAGCGATATACATTTGGGGATATAGCCCCTCAACTAAGAAGGGCTATATATTTCTACAATCCTAAACAGGCTAAAAGCAATGTATTTTGAACTCCGAAAGATTGATTGTTATCAAATCTAACAAGTAGTTCAATACTAATATTAAGTGTCAATAGGCTGATCGCACAATCACAAGATCTGATAGTTTTATTATCCGTTTCAAACGTCTTTATGATTGTTCCAGATGAATTTCTAAATGTCCATCTCCTGTACTCTATATCATCCTCTGTATAGCCCTCTGTATTACCTACATAATCTGATGTATCTGTTGAGATTATCTTTTCGCATAAACCCTGGGTTTGAAAAGACTGCGTTGCTGAAAAATTTGCCATTACTGTTTAATTACGATAAAATCGTTGATTATATTGTTTGTTCCTAAAATTGGTACCGTTAAATAATTCAATGTAAATCCGGTATTAGTGATATTTGTCACATAACATAATGCAGCTGCAGGGGCGGATCTAGGTATAGCGATAACGGTAATAGGCACAAAAGGTAACGGGACGTCATAATTTATTTGATATGCCGTTTGTAATACAGTTCCGCTAGAATTTCTGCTAAACTTTAAAGTATTACCGTTCCCAATACGCTTCCATCTCCCCGTAGTCACACCCGTTACAGCAAGCGTAACAAATCCATCATCCGTATCGGTGGATGTCGCGTTCCACATATAAACACCTCCATTACCGTCGTTTGTTGTTAGTAATCCGTTAAGGAGAACTTGAACACCTTCTGTTCCTTTTTGTCCCCGCATATCTGTTCGGGTACTAAAGAATACTGATGGCAAAGATAGGGCCTGAGAAAATCCACTTAGTGGTAATAAAAATAATAGGTAGATGATTAACTTTTTCATTATGGTTTAATTGAGATGGTATATGACAAATTATTGGTTCCGCTCGCTGGTGCTACGGTATATACGATATTAATGTTAGTAGCATCACTAGTCCAATAGCTTATCCCAGCACTAGCTGCGTTTCTTGCTCCGACCTGCACAGCACTCGTAGAACTAACCCCTGTCAATCCGTGAGGTATAACTATGGTTGTTGCCGAACCGTTGCCAGAGGCGGTGTAGTTGGATGATATGGAATAATTATTAGCAATTTTTCTAAGTTCACCTGTAGTAGGATTTGAGGTAACTAAACTATCGGTTTGTAGTCCGTTTGATTTATTTTTAACTTGTAAAGTGTAATCTATTATCATTTTCCCATCCCTAAAGTGATGGTTTTTATCAGATGTTCCTAAAGACCGATACTGCAGTCCGTCCGTAGAAACTCCTATTCCGGTATTAGTAAATAACTCTACTTTTAGGGAGTTTGTCGCATCCGCAGAGCTAGCGTAACTAGTGGGACTAATTGAAATTTTAGGTGTTACAGAAACAAGTCCAGTAATCGTATTGCCCACTCTCAAGACTGGTGTACCGCCGTTTTCCCCAACATTCATATCTCCATCTATAATAACACTATTACCTCTAAATCTATGTGTTGCTCCGTTAACTTGACTAAAATACTCTAATCCTGCTGATGAAACGCCAAAGCCAGTATTAGCAAAAAGTCTTATTTTTGCATTTGCGGGCGTATTTGCTGTACTAGAAAAAGATGCGTCACCTAGATTTATAAAAGGCAAGGAAGCAGAAGAAGATGTAACAGATCTGCCTACGTTCATACTGCCATCTATATTAATAGTTCCCCCTCTAAAATAATGAACTCCAGTTCCTCCACCCACAGAGCTGAAATATTCTATTCCCGCAGACGAAACGCCTATACCAGATATATTACT
>Ga0247813_10000432_pt1 | contig 40235 bp, 34 predicted proteins | sample UWRJL169409C1_FD_180719 | JGI IMG/M metagenome (GOLD analysis project Ga0247813, IMG submission 180719) | Plant litter microbial communities from Arlington Agricultural Research Station in Wisconsin, United States - UWRJ-L169-409C-1 | ecosystem: Environmental > Terrestrial > Plant litter >... | reverse complement strand
ATTCAGAATCTTGTGAATGCTTTTCTGGAAAATCCTCCCAAAATTCAATACGAAAATGTACCGTTTCCTAATCTTCCAAAAGATAAGGTTATTGGTTTGGTTACCATTAAACCAAAAAATAAAATCTCCTATTTCAAAAAAGGCATTCATACCATTCCGGCCAACAGCGTTTTTATAAGGCGCGGCAGTAATTCGGTTCCTATTGAAGGGGAAATTGAGAAAAACTACCAGAACACCGAAACGGTTATTGGGATCGAAAATAGTTCCCGAAACAGTATTCAGTATACGCTTGATGGTGTTTTTGATTTTATGAATTTCAGGCACAAAGACATGTCGCCTAAATATCATGTTTTTAAAGAACTGTTTGTGATTTGCTGGGCAGGAGTTCCGCATAAATCACGTGATAAAACTTTCTTATCCCGTGTTGATATCGAATTGATAAACGAACAAATCAAACTTTTCTATTCGGCTCAGGATGTGGTTACGATTGTTTTTGATGACGATAGTTTTACCATAACCGAATATGTTCCGTTAGGGTTAAATGACAAAACGAGTTATTATCCTTTAGAAAAACAAACGATTCACTTTTTTGATAACGGTTATTATAAGATCGATCGTGAAATGCTTTTTCAACCTCCGGAATTCAACCGTAAAATGTTATACCATATTTATAATGCAAATATGGCGTTGCTTCAAAAACTGCAAAAAGGAATTGCCCTTTCAGAACGTGAAGTAAAAGATTTGGAGAATCTACCGTCAACTTTTATGATTTGCTATTTGAATGGTTTTGATGATGCGAAACAAAAGTTGATTGATGCTAAATTGCTTTTAAAGTCTTTTGGGAATATTTATTTATCGTTTAAAGAAGCTATGAGGATTTTGAGAAAGATGAAATATGATTTTCAGGAAGGGAGTAAATAAGGTTCTAAGTTACTAAGGGACTGATATACTAAGGTTTTAAAACGCCAAAGGTTTTTTGTAAAGACGCACAGCAGTGCGTCTAACCCAATACATGTTATAGTTTTTTTTGAATAGCCTCCAGCTTTAGCTGGAGATATAATTAAAAGGTGTTCTTTGGCTTTAGCCAAATTATTTTAGGACATGCAAATGTTTTACTTATCGATATTTCAAATATTTACTCACTTTTGCATACGAAAACAAAAGCTCTTTTGGTCCGTCTGCATATGAAGCAGCTTCGTATGAGTTGTAATATAAAAGCAAACCGTCATTCGTATAAAAAATATTTTGAGGTAATTGAAATTTGTCGTTTTCAAACATTAAGCCTGTTGCATTAATGTTTGATTTTTCTGGAATTTTGTATTTCTTTCTGAATTCTTTTTCGGCGAAAGCCTTAAACTCATTTTCGTTTTTGAATATTTCATCGGTAAAAATGGTCTTTCCAGTTTTAGGATGAAATAATAATGATCGAAAGCCCTGATAACCGTGAGCTCCGCCTGTAAAGGTATAATGGTCGATTTTGATATTGATGATCTGATCAGATTCAAATTCGACATTTCCTTTTATTTTTCCTTCCCAACCAAAGGTTTCATCGGGAAATTTTTTATGCATTTCTTCATAAGAAGTAATAAAAGAGGCTGCCAAAGTTTTATAATCATTCGCTTTTGATGGATCTTCTTCAAAATAAACAATCTCTTTAATGACCGAAAAGACTTTCTTGTTGATGCTGTCTGCTACAACATCAATATTTTTAGCAATAGGAACATCAATAGTAATTTTTGGACAATCTTTTTTGCATGGAATAGTTGATTCTTTTTCAAATGTCTCATTCTCAAATGAAAGCTCTTTGTTGCAACTTGCAAGGGTTAGGAACAAAAAGGCTAAAAAAGTGTAATGTTTCATGTCGAAAAGTGTTAATTATATACAAAGGTAAGAAGTTGTGTCAGGATTAAAATAAATTTAACGGTAAATTTGTACCACGTTTAAGCATTTAAAATCTGTAACTATATGAAATTCAATACAAAAGTAATACATGGTGGTCAGCATCATGATCCAAGTACAGGAGCTGTTATGCCTCCGGTGTATCAAACTTCAACTTTTATACAAACTAGTCCCGGAAAACCTTTGGCGGATTATGAATATAGCAGGGCCTCGAACCCAACCCGTACAGCTTTAGAGAATGCTTTGGCAAGTATCGAAAATGGTACTCGCGGATTGGCATTTTCATCTGGTTTAGCAGCGACAGATTGTATCTTACGATCGTTTAAAGCCGGAGATGAAATTATTGCAATGGATGATTTGTATGGAGGAACGTATAGAATGTTCTCCAGAATTTATAAAGATTCGGGAATTAAATTTCATTTTGTTGATATGACGGATATTGCAAAATTGAAATCATTAATCAACGAAAACACTAAATTAGTTTGGGTTGAGACACCAACAAATCCATTAATGAAACTGGCTGATATTGCAGAAATTGCAAAAATCACCAAAGAACATAAAATTTGGTTTGCTGTCGATAATACTTTTGCAACACCGTATTTACAAAAACCTCTTGATTTGGGAGCTGATATTGTAATGCACTCGGCTACAAAATATTTAGGCGGACATTCTGATGTTATTGCAGGAGCTTTAATCGTAAAAGATGAAGCTTTAGGAGAACAATTGCATTTTCAGCAATTTGCAACCGGAGCAACTTTGGGCCCAATGGATAGCTTTCTGGTTTTAAGAGGAATTAAAACACTTTCGTTGCGAGTACAAAGACATTGCGAAAACGGAGAAAAAGTGGTGGAATATTTAAGCAATCATCCTAAAATAAATACCGTTTATTATCCGGGATTAAAAAGTCATCCTTTCCATGAAATTGCAAAAAAGCAAATGAAAGCTTTTGGCGGAATGGTTTCGTTTACTTTTAAATCAGGTAAAAAAGAAGATTCGATTGCATTTTTAGAGAAACTTAAAGTTTTTACACTGGCAGAATCTTTAGGCGGAGTAGAATCATTGGCCAATCATCCGGCTTTGATGACACACGCTTCTATTCCGGCAGATAAAAGAGCCGAAGTTGGTATTACCGATGATTTGGTTCGATTAAGTGTGGGTATCGAAGATGCCGAAGATCTAATTGCAGATTTAGAGCAGGCTTTAGCATAAAAAGCTAATTCTAAAATAAAAAAAATCCCAAATTCCAATTGTAATCATTTTGGAATTTGGGATTTTATATTTTTGGGAAGTATTTAAAATTCTAAATAGTAAATATATCCTGCATTGAACCAAACTTGTGAATCGTTTGCTTTATTTTCTTTGTAAATATCTTTATTCGGATTTAAACCATCAACCCAATCAGAGGCGTAACCCTGATAACGAACTTCAAACATTAAATCGCTCATTGTTGTTAGTTTGTAGTGTACACCAACACCTGCTGTTCCTGATAAAACCAAACCATTTTCGTTAGAAAAACCAAACTGGCGTCCGTCAGAAGGAGTTAGGTATTTTGGATACGTAGTTAGCGGAAGTCCTAAAGTTCCTAGTCTTGACTCGACTTTGGTTTTGTAATAACTCACCTGAAAACCTAAACTGATATACGGGCTAAAACCACCAATTGTATTTTCGAAATCGTGAATTTTCATAAAAGGAGAAAATTCTAATTGAGCTCCAAGATTGACGATGGTCGAGGTACCATGCATTGCTCTAAGATGTTGTACAAGATTCTTTTTTCTTTCTATTTCAACCCATTCACCAAAATGTTCTAATTTGGTTTGGTTGAAAGACAATTCAGATCTTACTTTAAAATGTTCCGTAAAAAAACTTTCTCTGTTATTATTGGCAGAAAAGTTGATAAAATGAACAATCCCTATTCCAAATCCGGTATTTCCAACGGTCGTGTCAAAATTATTTCTTTGACCAAAATCAGATTGAAAAGTTGAAGGTCCGAATATTATTCCTACTTCTTGGGCGAGACTAGATTGGGCGTTTGCTATTGTAGGTATTCCAAATAAGGCGAATAGCGTGATTATTATAGGTTTGAGCATGTGTTTGGGCTTTCAAATCTTGGCAAATATATAAAAACAACACTAACAAAAAAGTATTAAAAGCTGTATTGATGAATTTTTATTAAAATTATTAAAATTTTAAATATAAGGGTAGTAAATTACTGTAAATTAGCAAACCTGAAATCTATTTTTTTCAGATTGCCTATATAATAGATAAAAATTTTAATTGATATTTAAAAATTTATTTAACAAATATCAATTTAGATTACCTTTGTATGGAACAACGAAAACGTTTTCTTAAATGTTAATAATCTAATAATCATGTCACAAAGTATTGCCGCTTTTATGGATTCGGTTAGCGAAAAAAACCCGAATGAATCAGAGTTTTTACAAGCAGTTTTAGAAGTTGCCGAAACGGTAATTCCTTTTATTGAAGAAAATAAAAAATATCAGAATAAAATGCTATTAGAGCGAATGGTGGAACCGGAGCGTGTTATCATGTTTAGAGTAAACTGGTTAAACGACAAAGGCGAAATTCAGGTAAACAGAGGGTATAGAATTCAGATGAATTCAGCCATTGGGCCTTATAAAGGTGGTTTGCGTTTTCACCCTTCGGTAAATTTAAGTATTTTAAAATTTCTTGCTTTCGAGCAGACTTTCAAAAATAGTTTAACAACATTGCCAATGGGCGGTGGAAAAGGTGGTTCTGATTTTGATCCAAAAGGAAAATCAGATAACGAAATCATGAAGTTTTGCCAAAGTTTCATGACTGAACTTTCAAAACATATTGGTGCTGATACGGATGTTCCTGCGGGAGATATTGGAGTAGGCGGCCGCGAAATTGGTTTTATGTTTGGTCAGTACAAAAGACTAAGAAATGAGTTTACAGGAGTTTTAACCGGTAAAGGAATTCAGTTTGGAGGATCATTGATACGTCCTGAGGCTACAGGCTACGGAACGGTTTATTTTGCTCAGAGTATGCTGGCTACAAAAGGCGATAGTTTTAAAGGTAAAACGGTTGTGATTTCAGGTTCAGGAAATGTATCTCAATATGCTGTAGAAAAAGCCAACGAATTAGGAGCAAAAGTAGTTACACTTTCTGATTCTAACGGTTATATTTATGATGCAGACGGAATTGATTCAGATAAATTAGCTTTTGTAATGGAGCTTAAAAATGAATTAAGAGGAAGAATCAGCGAGTACGTAAAGAAATATCCTAATGCAAAATATGTTGAAGGAAAACGTCCTTGGGAAGTAAAATGTGATGTGGCCTTGCCATGTGCAACTCAAAACGAATTAGAGGGTGACGAAGCAAAAACTTTAGTAGCAAACGGATGTATTGCTGTTGCAGAAGGCGCTAATATGCCATCTACGCCAGAAGCAGTTACTGTGTTTTTGGAGGCTAAAATTTTATTTGCTCCGGGAAAAGCTTCAAATGCCGGAGGTGTTGCTACTTCAGGACTTGAAATGTCACAAAACTCATTGCGTTTAAGCTGGACTTCTGAAGAAGTGGATCAAAGATTAAAAGAAATCATGTTGGCAATTCATGCTTCATGTGTAAAATATGGTTCAGATAAATCAGGTTATGTAGACTACGTAAAAGGAGCTAACATTGCAGGATTTGTTAAAGTAGCCGATGCTATGCTTGCTCAGGGTGTAGTATAAGTTTTAATTACAATTGTAAGAATGCCTTCATTTGTCTTTTTTAAAGATGATTTGGAGGCATTTTTTATTTTGAGCCAGGAATTCGCAAATTGTTTTTATTTTAAATCACTTTAAGATAGATTTGTTTTCACATTTCAAGCTTAATTTTTCTTAATCTCTTAATGGTTCAAAAAAGAGCTTTATTTAAAGCAGAACAAAAATCAAATACTTTCGTTTGTAGTATATTTGTCTATCCGAATATCTTAAGTAATGAAGAGAAGCTTTCTGTATGTTTTGTTTTTAGTGTTGTTTCAATTTAGTTTCGCTCAGAATAAATTGTCGTGGCAAAGTTATTTTTCATTTAATGAAATAAAAGATATTTCAGAAGCACCAACAACGGTTTTTGCAGCTTCAGAAAATGCATTGTTTTCTAAAAATACAGCGACAAACACCATCAAAACCACAACTACTGTTGATGGACTTTCGGGCCAGACAATTTCTGCTTTATACCATAGCGAAGGATTCAAAAAAACGATAATTGGTTACGAAAATGGTTTGATGATCGTAATAAATGAAAAAGATGGCAGCATCTTAAAAGTGGTAGATATTATCAACAAGCAATTACCGGCCAACCTTAAAAAAATCAATCATTTTATGGAGCATAACGGTTTGGTTTATGTTTCCTGCGATTTTGGAATCGTTCAATTCAATTTAACAACATCCCAATTTGGAGATACTTATTTTATTGGAGATAATGGCGCAGAAATCAATATAAGACAAACTGCTTATTTCGACGGATTTATTTACGCTGCCACTTCAAACGGAATCAGAAAAGCCAATAGTACCAATGCCAACCTGATCGATTTTAATCAATGGACTTTGGTAAATTCAGGAGATTGGTCGAGTATAGAAACTTTAGATACAACGCTTATCGCAATCAATTCAGGAGGATATATTCATCGTTATAATTCAAATACATTTATTGGATTTTTGCAGCTTCCGCAACCCGCTACAGACATGCGTGCAGTAAATCAGAAATTATTTGTTACAACATCAAATACAGTTTTTGTTTATTCTAATCAAATGGTTTTAAACCGTCAGATTGCAAATACTCAGGTTTTAGATAATACATTAAGTTTTACTTGCGCAACTGCTATTGGAGATTTGCTCTACATTGGAACAAAAGAGAAAGGATTGTTTTCCTCAACTTTATCAAATGTTTCAACATTCGAGAATAATACCCCGGCGGGCCCAGAAAAAAACAATATTTTTTCACTCGATGTAGCGCCAAATGTGCTTTGGACAGTTTATGGAGATTATACTTCATCTTATAATCCTTATCCGTTAGATAATTATGGCATAAGTAAGTATGATACTTCCGGATGGCTAAATCTATCCTATAATGATGTTCTTGGAGCAAAATCTATGACTCGTATTATTGTAAATCCCAACAATGACAAGCAAGTTTATGCAAGTTCATTTTTTTCAGGTTTATTAAAGATCGAACAGGATGTACCTACGTTTTTATATAATGAAAAAAATAGTGGACTGGAAAGTATTACGACCGAAGGTCCAAATTATATAGATGTTCGTATTAACGGAACTGCTTTTGATAAATCTGGAAATCTCTGGATTACCAATAGCAGGATCAAAAACGGTTTAAAGGTTTTAAAAACAAACGGACAATGGCAAAGTTATTCTATGTCGACCATTCTCGACAATGCAGAGCTTGCCAGTTATGCCAATGTTGTTATTGATAAAAATAATACAAAATGGATAGCAACAAATAGAGAAGGAGTAATTGGTTTTAATGAAAGTACCAATACCTTCAAAAAAATAACTTTTGGTGCAGATGTCGGGAATTTGCCCACTGCGGATGTTCGTTCTGTTGCTGTCGATACAAAAAACCAGCTGTGGATTGGAACCATAAAAGGATTAAGGGTTTTGTCGAATGTGGGAAGCTTTCAGACCGAGAGCCAGCTCAAAGCAAATCCTGTTATTATAATGGATGATAATCTGGCTCAGGAATTATTGTACGAGCAATTTATAAATGTAATTGCAGTTGACGGCGCCAATAATAAATGGATTGGTACCGGAGATTCAGGTGTTTTTATGGTATCGCCAAACGGTCAGGAAACCAAATATCATTTTACGATCAATAATTCGCCTTTACCAAGTAATGTTATTAATGATATTAAAATTAATAGTGCAACAGGTGAGGTTTTTATTGCAACAGATAAAGGTATGGTTTCTTTTAAAGGAATCGCAACCGAGGCAAATGAAGATTTAAATAATGCCTACGTTTATCCTAATCCCGTTCGCCCCAATTATTCAGGAACAGTAAAAGTAGCAGGATTGATTGATAAGGCCAATATTAAAATTACCGATATCGAAGGCAATTTAGTATACGAAACCACTTCTACAGGCGGAACGATAGAATGGGATACAACAGCTTTCGGGCGATATAAAGTAGCCTCCGGAGTGTACATGATTTTTATCTCAGCTCAAGATGGTGGAGAAACAAAAGTTAAGAAAGTAATGATTATTCGTTAGTTTTCAGTCTCAGTCTCAGTCTCAGTCTCAGTCTCAGTCTCAGTCTCAGTCTCAGTTTTCTAAAAAAAATAAAATTGATTAATCAATTTTATTTTTTTTAGAAAATCTAAAATCTAAAATCTAAAATCTAAAATCTAAAATCTAAAATCTAAAATCTAAAATCTAAAATCTAAAATCTAAAATCTAAAATCTAAAATCTAAAATTGTTAGTCAAAACCAAAGCAATAGTAATATCTTCGCTAAAATTTCAGGAAAAAAGTTTGATCGTAAAATGTTTTACACTTTCAAACGGTCTGAAGTCTTATTTTGTGCGCGATGCTTTTTCGAGCCGAAAAGCCAGTCAGAAAATTGCTTACTTTCAGCCTTTGTCGATTCTCGAAATCGAAGCGGTCCATAAAAACAAAGGCACTTTAGAAAATTTTAAAGAAATAAAATCGGCAGTTCATTTTCAAACCATTCATACTGATATTATAAAAAGTACCATGGTCATGTTTTTGTCTGAGATGCTTCATTATTCTATTCAGGAAGAAGAAAAAAACGAATCGCTTTTTGTTTTTCTGGAAACGGCCTTAACCTGGCTGGATCATCATGATGAAATTTCTAATTTTCATTTGATTTTACTTTTAGAAATCACCAAGTATTTAGGTTTTTATCCGGATGTTTCAGAGATCGATTTGCCTTACTTCGAAATAAACGATGGTGTTTTTACCCTTTTTCATGGTTTGACTGCACTTACAGAACATGAAACCAACCTCTTTAAAAAATTAATTGATTTGAAATTTGACAATACCGAAAAAGTTTTTCATGTTATCGAAAGACAGATTTTATTGAAGATTCTGATCGATTATTATAGCTTTCATTTAGACGGTTTTAAGAAGCCGAAATCACTTGATATTCTGAAAGAAATTTTTTCTTAAAGTGAATGCTATTTTTATATATTTGCGCAGTGAATTTTTATTAAAATTTTCTTAATTATTATTTTAATAAGTGAATTCATTACTAAAACCCCAGCCTAATTATTAAATTTTTTAAAGAAAAAAATTACTATGAAGAAAATTACTTTTTCGATTATTTTGGTTTTCTTAGTTGCTTTTTCGGCGACTGCACAAAGAAAATATGACGAAATAATCACTACAGAGAACAGTGTCAAAGACATGGTTCAAAACGAAATAACAGGAATTGTTGTTTTTAAAGAAGGCGGAACTGTAAAAGGTTTAGATCCTGAAACGAAAAAAATTGTTTGGACTTTAACAAAAGATGATTTTGGAGCAACTTCAGCGGGTGATATCCTGACTGATCCTGATTTTGGTAAACTTTTTAAAGAAAAAAGTGACTTGTCAAGTGTTGCCGGAAGCCCTTATGTAGAGGCTTACATCAATAATAAATATATTATCATTAATACTGATACTGGTAAAGTGGTGTATAATTCGTCTAAAGAATCTTTCTGGGTAATGCAGTCAGATTTTATTCCTGAAACAGATGAGTATTTGCTTACTTTGAAAAAAGACGGAGATATGGCAATTGCTTTATTAGATATGAAAACAGGAGAATTAAAATGGAATACTACTGTAGATAAAGCAAAATCATTATTTAGTTTTTCATTAAAAGAATCTGCAAATACCAATAAAGCGACAGTACACGGATCAGTAATTTACTATTTATTGTACGGAAAACTATATTCATTTGACAGAAGTTCAGGAAAATTAAACTGGAAAGCTGAAGAAGAGTATTCAAGATTCTTTTTGACTCAAAATGATAAAAATATTGTAGTTGTAAACAGTAAAGGTTTATTTGCAGCCAAAGAATATTTGAATGTTTTGAATACCGAAAACGGAAAAAGTATCTGGAAAGAATCTATTAAAACAAAACGTGTTGTTTATTTAGAAGATTGGGGTACAAAACTATTAATTGCTCATTACGGAGGTTTTAATTTTTTTGACTTAACTACAGGAGAAAAAATCTGGAAAAAAGATGCTCGTGGAGATGGTTTGAAAAGAGTAATTCCTATTGATCAGGATTTCTTATATGTTGCAGAAAATGAAATGATGCTGATCAACAAAGACGGAGAAAAACTTTGGAAAAAATTCATCGAAATTTCAGATGACAAAGAAGATCCAATTTATTACTTAGGAAAAGTAGGTGAAAAAGTAATGTATCTTACAGGAACTTACGGAAACATGGTGGATTATAAAACCGGAGTTAAACTTTGGAAACGTAACATCGGTTTTGATAAAAATCGTCCGGTTTTACCAACTTATGACGAAGCTTCAAATTCTTACTTAGTATATAACGATGAGAAATTGTACAAATTTGATCCAAGTATCAAGGACAAACCAGAGCCATTTGCTAAAGTAAACATCAAAAAAGAAAAAGAATTAAACAGTATCGAATTATTCCCTTGGGGAGTTGTGCTTTCAGGACCGGTTGAGGTTATGGGAGTTAATATGGATGGAACTATAAAATACCATCTTACTTATACACAGCCAGGTGAAGGAACAAGACGTTTACTTAAAAGTGCTGCAATTGCGGGAAGTATTGGTTTAGGAGTTGGGTCAGCAGTAAGTGCTGTACAAGCTTCTGAGTTAACGATGACGTATCGTGATTCTAGCGGAAATATGAGATCGACTGTTATTAAAGAAGAAGATAAATCAAAAATGAATCAGGCTAAGAATATGGCCGGAGCTTCAGCTGCTCTTGGTATTGTAGCGGCTAAATTTAATTCTCGCTTTAATGCAATGAAACAAAACAGAGACTTCTCGTATATTTTTGCAAAAGCAGATAGTGGAGATAAAATTTTGGTAAAAGTGAGTAAAGCTGATGGAACTGAGGTTGATAAAATCATCTTCAATAACACAAAACCAGTTTATGAAGTAGATCCTGCCACACAAAACATTTTTTATGTGTCTGATAAATCTATTCAAATTTTCAATAAAAAGTAAACTTAATAAAAACCTAAAGCCATCAGAATTTATTTCTGGTGGCTTTTTTTTTTGCCTATGAAAAAAATATTACTCTTAATAGCTTTGCTTGTAATTGGTTCAGTTCAGGCACAAGAAAAAATAAGTTCGAAAACAAAGAAATTTAAAATTCCGGTAATTAGATATCCAGAATTTCCAGCTCTTGATAATGTATTAACGCAAACTGCTTTTTATCAAATAGATAAATCGCTTCAGGAAGAAGAATCTAATTTAAAGAAGGATTTTTTTAATATTGATGGATTTATAAAAGATCCGGTAAACGGAAAGCTTAAGCTTTACTTAACCTTTGCGATGCCCAGATATACAGACACTCAAATAGATAGTGTGTATGATAAGGAAAAAAATCGTTGGACTTATAATGCGCATTCTAATTATATAAATAATGTAAAATTAGATGTTAAGCTTGGCGATAAAATTATATTGACTAAGGATTTTGGAGGTTCAGATTCTTATTCCGTAAGTGCGGGAAATAGTATGGGGGCTTTGAAAATTGCAGCCTCAGAACAGGACAAAAAAGTAAAGACAGCTATAAAGAACTCAGATTACAGTGATGTAGGACTGGGATTTGATAATGTTGTTTACAAAGCGGCAATAAGGATTCAGGATTTTTTAAATTATAAATTTGGATATACAACTAGTGTAGTAAAGGAAAAATTTGAATTTGTAACTTCCAAAGGACATTCGGAATACAAACAAATGCTGGCTTTCGAGACAGAAATTACAGCTCAGATGGAGAAAGTAACTCTTGAGAAAGGTTTAGACGAGAAATTACTAACGCCGCATTTGCAATATTTAGAAAGTTTGTTGGTTAAATATCCGCTTTCTCCAGCAAATGAAGATATTCGTTTTATAGTCACCAACAATTTAGCTGAAACTTATTTTTTACTTGAAAATAAAGAAAAAGCTTTGCAGTATGCCAATCTATTGATCGAAAATGACAAGCAAGATTCAAGAGGTTCTACAATTATCGAAAGAGTTAACAGAGGTTATTTTGCAGATAAAAAAAATAGAAGTCATACGCCTCGTTTTGCAGAACTTAAAAAATTAGGTTTAAAGATTGCGGAGGAAAAAGAAGAATTACGATTAGCGTTTTTTGAAAAAATTGACCGTCAGGAAGCAGATTGGAGTATTGAAAAAGAAAATCGAGCAGCAGCTTTAGAAAAAAGCAAAATTCAGCGTGAGAATATGCTGGATTCTATTGCTTATCAATCTAATCCGGATTTGTTAGCGAAAATCATTGCTAATTTTGGCGGAAGCGATGTTCTGAAGAAAGTCGAGAAAACGCATTTGTTATCTAAGTTAACTTTAGAAGAAAGTAAGATACCTCAAACAGAAGAAAGATGGGCGACGACGACTAATTATCTTCTGAAAAAGAAAATGCCTGAAACTTATTATGAAATTGTAAACGGACCGGAAGCATGGAGTCACAGCGATCGCGAAAGTGGAGTAGAAGCTAAATGGGCAAAATTACCAGTCTATACCTACGGCAATCTTTCGGCAAATTTAGATCCGGTGAATTTTTTAACTGCTTTTAGACTTGACTTATGGAATAAACTGGAACTTTTGCAAGACGAAATGGTGGATGGAAAATTATGTTATCACTTGAATTATTTCGAAAAAACATTAAATACAAGTAATAGAACAATTCCTAAAACAGATTATCATCTTTTTGTAGACAAAGAAAACTTTTCGATTGTAGCGACAGAAAGAACAGAATTTGACGATGGAAACAAAAGTTTTTTTGAGAGAAAGCTTTTTAAAGATTATCGCCCGTTAGCGGCATTAAATTCAGGAAAGATTCCGCATAAAATCAATTATGAAATTGAAGATTTTTACGGAGATACTTCTTATCAGGAAAGTCGCGAAAAAGTTGAAGTAAATGCTGTTTTTGGAAATAGAATTTTTATGAAAGAAGTGTATTTCGGAAGTTTTAAATAGTCTTTTATACTTTTAAAAAAAGAATAAGAAGAATTGATTGGTTTTTGGTTTATTTACTCATTTTTTTGAGTTTAGTACCGGAAACTAATCAATTCTTTTGTTTTTGTACCAATTATCTCAACAAAAGTTTGTGAAATTTCAAGAAATTGATGGTCAATAATCCAAAATTCCTTACTTTCGCACCTCGTTTAAGAAAAGGATAAAATGAGCACAAAATTTACTGAATACAAAGGACTTGACTTACCAACAGTAGCGTCAGAAGTACTTGATTTTTGGAAGAAAGAAAATATATTTGAAAAGAGTGTAACAACTCGCGAAGGTGCTGAGCCTTACGTGTTTTTTGAAGGTCCGCCTTCAGCAAATGGTTTACCGGGAATTCACCACGTGATGGCACGTGCGATTAAAGATATTTTTTGCAGATATAAAACTCAAAAAGGTTTTCAGGTAAAAAGAAAAGCCGGATGGGATACGCACGGTTTACCTGTTGAGTTAGGTACTGAGAAAGAACTTGGAATTACAAAAGAAGATATTGGTAAAACGATTTCTATCGAAGAATATAACGAAGCGTGTAAAAAAACCGTAATGCGTTATACCGACGTATGGAATGATTTGACCGAAAAAATGGGATATTGGGTAGATATGGAAGATCCATATGTAACTTATAAACCAAAATATATGGAGTCTGTTTGGTGGCTTTTGAAACAAATCTACGATAAAGGTTTGTTGTACAAAGGATACACGATTCAGCCTTATTCTCCAAAAGCAGGAACGGGATTGTCTTCTCACGAAGTAAATCAGCCGGGAGCTTACAGAGATGTTACGGATACTACTATTGTTGCGCAGTTTAAAACTTTGCCGGAAACATTGCCTTCGTTTTTACAAGGTTTTGGAGATATTCACATCTTGGCCTGGACGACAACTCCATGGACATTGCCATCGAATACCGCTTTAACAGTTGGTCCAAAAATCGATTACGTTTTAGTAAAAACATTCAATCAATATACTTTTGAGCCTGTAAATGTTGTTTTGGCTAAAAACTTAGTTGGAAAACAATTCGGAAAAGGATTTTTTGCAAGTGAAGATGATGCTGATTTCGACAATGTAAAAGAAGGTGATAAAAAACTTCCGTACAAAATTTTAGCGGAAGCAAAAGGAATTGATTTAGTTGAAATTCGTTATGAGCAATTATTACCATACGTATTACCTTATCAAAATGCTGAAAATGCATTTAGAGTAATCGCTGGAGATTTCGTAACAACAGAAGACGGAACCGGAATTGTACATACAGCTCCAACTTTTGGTGCTGATGATGCTAAAGTAGCAAAAGAAGCAAAACCGGAAGTGCCGCCAATGTTGGTTCTGGACGAAACCGGAACTGCAGTGCCGCTCGTAGATTTACAAGGGAAATTCACTTCGCATTTAGGTGAGCTTGCCGGTAAATATGTAAAAAACGAATATTATGACGAAGGACAAGCGCCAGAGCGTTCTGTAGATGTCGAAATTGCTATTCGATTAAAAGAAGAAAATAAAGCCTTTAAGGTTGAAAAATACGTACATAGTTATCCACACAGTTGGAGAACTGATGAGCCGTTATTATATTATCCACTAGACTCTTGGTTCATTAAAGTAACCGATGTAAAAGATAGAATGTTCGACCTGAACGAAACTATCAATTGGAAGCCTAAGTCTACTGGTGAAGGACGTTTTGGAAATTGGTTGAAAAATGCCAACGACTGGAACTTATCTCGTTCTAGATATTGGGGTATTCCGTTGCCAATTTGGAGAACAGAAGATAAAAAAGAAGAAATTCTTATTGGTTCTGTTGAAGAATTGTACAATGCGATTGAGAAATCTATCGAAGCAGGTTTTCAAAAAGAAAACCCGTTTAAAGATTTTGAAATCGGAAACATGTCTGAATCTAATTATGATTTAATCGATTTGCATAAAAATGTGGTCGATCAAATAACTTTAGTTTCGGCTTCAGGCCAGCCAATGAAACGCGAAAGCGATTTAATTGATGTTTGGTTTGATTCAGGAGCAATGCCTTACGCCCAATGGCATTATCCTTTTGAGAATAAAGACAAAATTGACGAGAATAAAGATTTTCCGGCTGATTTTATTGCCGAAGGTGTCGATCAGACTCGTGGATGGTTTTATACGCTGCACGCAATCGGAACTTTGGTTTTTGATAAAGTAGCTTATAAAAATGTGGTTTCAAATGGTTTGGTTTTAGACAAAAACGGAATTAAAATGTCTAAGAGTAAAGGAAATACTATTGACCCGTTTAAAACCATTGCAGAATACGGTCCTGATGCCACACGTTGGTATATGATTATGAATGCAAATCCTTGGGACAACTTAAAATTTGACCTTGAAGGTATTGCTGAGGTGCGTCGTAAATTCTTCGGAACATTATACAACACCTATTCATTCTTTTCGTTATATGCGAATATCGATGGTTTTAAATACGCCGAAGCGGAAATTCCGTTAAACGAAAGACCTGAAATCGATCAGTGGATTATGTCTGAATTGCATACATTAATAAAATTTGTTGATGAATGTTACCAGGATTATGAGCCTACTAAAGCAGCAAGAGCTATTTCTGACTTTGTTCAGGAAAATTTGAGTAACTGGTATGTTCGTTTATGTCGTCGTCGCTTCTGGAAAGGTGAGTATGCTCAGGATAAAATTGCAGCTTACCAAACGCTTTATACTTGTTTGCTAACGATCAGCAAATTAAGCGCTCCAATCGCTCCATTTTTCATGGATAAATTGTACCGTGATTTAACAAGTTCTACAGGATCTGAGCAATACAGCAGTGTTCACTTGGCTCAGTTCCCGAAATTTGTCGAAAACTTTGTTAATAAAACGTTAGAAAGCAAAATGCAGAAGGCGCAAACCATCTCATCTTTGGTTTTATCGCTTCGTAAAAAGGAAATGATTAAAGTGCGTCAACCATTGCAAAAGGTAATGATTCCGGTACTTGACGAAAATCAGAGAGCTGAAATTTTAGCAATTTCCGAGCTTGTAAAAGCAGAAGTAAACGTTAAAGAGATCCTGCTTTTAGAGGATGATTCAGATATTTTGGTGAAACAAATCAAGCCTAATTTTAAAGCCTTAGGTCCACGTTTTGGTAAAGATATGGGTTTGATTTCCAAAGAGATACAATCTTTTTCGGCAGATCAGATCAATCAGTTGGACAAGCAAGGTACGTTAGATATTGTTATTGCTGGAAATAGTGTAACTTTATCACTAGAAGACGTCGAAATAACATCGCAAGATATTGAAGGATGGTTGGTTGCAAATTCAAACGGAATTACGGTTGCGCTTGATATTACAATCACTGAAGAATTGAAAAACGAAGGAATCTCGAGAGAGCTGGTAAACAGAATTCAAAACATCCGTAAAGATTCCGGATTTGAAGTTACTGATAAAATTAAAGTTCAAATAAAGCGAAACGGTATTTTAGAAGAAGCAATTCTGAAAAATATAGACTATATTAAGTCTGAGACATTAACAGATGAATTGGTTTTTGTGGATAGTTTAGAAAACGGCACAGAAATTGAATTTGATGATATAAAAACAATGATATTAATTTCAAAATAAATATAACATGATAGATGAAATTACAAGATACTCTGACGCTGATTTGGCAGAGTTCAAAGAAATAATTCAAAATAAAATACAAAAAGCACAAGCCGATCTGGATTTAATCAAGAGTGCTTACATGAACGATTTGAATAACGGAACAGATGATACTTCTCCAACTTTTAAAGCATTTGAAGAAGGAAGCGAAACAATGTCTAAAGAAGCAAACTCACAGTTGGCTATCAGACAGGAAAAATTCATCCGTGACCTTAAAAACGCATTATTCCGTGTTGAAAATAAAACATACGGTATTTGCAAAGTAACAGGTAAATTAATTGGCAAAGAAAGGCTTAAAATCGTTCCTCATGCAACAATGAGTATCGAAGCGAAAAACTTGCAACGATAATAAATACTTAATGAAATAAGCGCTCCTTTTAGGGGCGTTTTTTTTGTTTAATGTTTTGCGGCAACGTGTTTAAGGTGAATTTAGACCTTTTGAAAGAATTTGATTATAATTAAAAAAGAAGAACTAAAATTATAAGTCAATTTTTTGTAAGAAGAGAGAGAATTCGATTTAGGGCAGTAAAAGAATATTTTTAATTAGAACTATCTGAATAATGGATAGTTCTAATTAAATAAAATAAAACTAAAAATTAAGCTAAGTTTTTCTCTAACTCTAATTTGTGTTTTCTTAAAATAGCTCGTGTCATTCCTAAATTTGCTTTTGTAGAATCTGCTGCAAGATAGATCATAAATTTTTTGTTAGGCGAAATATCGATAATGTGAATTTGATTCGAAAGAGTAATCAAAATATCTTCAATATCCTGGTTTAAATTTAAAGCTTTTACCGCGCTTAATTTAGCTTTTACAACTTCAAGATTATAAGCCGCTGCAAGTTCAGGGTCGAAACCTGGGTCTACAGTTAAGTTTCCAAAGCTTAATCCTGATTCAATTTCGGTTACAGCTACCGCTATAAAGCCGTTTACGTTGGTTTTCATTTCATTTAAAAAAACGTTCAAAAAGTCGTTACTCATAGTTTAGGGTTGTTTTTGGGTGAATAGATCTATGTTATTTTAATAAGGAATTCTTACTTAATTCTGTAGCGACTTCATCAGTGGAACGCATTAATAAACCCAGATTGCTTCCGTCTTTTGAAAATGCAATTATAAAATTTGTGCCGCTTATTTTGTTTCCAATAACAACACCTTCTGATGTTTTTAGAAAAAGCTGTTTTAGTACACCTCTGTCTAAATCAATTAAGAATTTTTCACTCATTGATAAGATAGCAGCACTCATTGCTGCAACGCTATCTGCATAATCAATCTCTAATGATGTGATTAATTTTCCTTTTCCGTTTATTATTAATGCCGCAGAAGATTTTGTGGTAACAAGGAAGTCGTTTAGGGTAGATGTTATTTCATTCATATTTGTAGGATTTAGTAAAAATGTTAAAATTAATTTATTTTGATGTCTTTTGGTAATAAATATTGCTTTTAGATCTAAACAAGTGTTAATTTTTGTAAACAAATATAAATTAAATTATGTATCATTGTAATCCCAAATCATTAATAATTTTATTTATTTAACATAAAAAACTTACATTATGGCTAAAGTATTGAAATTCAAAGATGTAAACTCTGACGTTGAGCACAGAATGAAGGAATTTGAAAAAATTCGCATTAAATTAAAAACGGATGTAAAAAAAGCTGAAGCTAAAAAGGCAACTGCAGGAAAAGAAGGTAAAGGGTTGTTGAAGTCTATTTCTGAATTTTTTGCCGATACTCCAAAGGCGCCAGCCCAGTCAAATAGTAAAAAATAGACCATAATAATACTGAATAAATTAACCCGAATTGCCTCTGTTTACGGCAGGAAAGAATTAACGCTCCTTTGGGAGCGTTTTTTTTGATTAAATTGTTACTTTTGCCCCATCAAAATTTAATAAAATGTCATTACCAAAAGCGTATTTCCTTATATTCTTAGTTTTAATTGTCGATCAGCTTTCAAAAATATACGTAAAAACAAACTTTGTTTTAGGTGAAGAAGTTGTGGTTTTTGATTGGTTTAGAATTCATTTTATAGAAAATGAAGGAATGGCGTGGGGAACAAAAATACCAGGGCAATACGGAAAGTTGATTTTGACTGTTTTTAGGATTTTTGCCGTATTCGGGATTGCGTACTGGTTGGCGGATTCAATAAAAAAACGTCATTCTAATTATTTGATCATGGCAATTGCATTAATTTTTGCGGGTGCTGCCGGAAATATAATCGATTCTGTTTTTTACGGAGTTATTTTTGATGATAGTCATGGTAATATGGCAACATTATTCTCGAAAGAGCCTTACGGAACTTGGTTTCACGGTTTGGTGGTAGATATGTTTTATTTCCCTCTTTGGAGAGGTACTTTGCCGGCTTGGTTTCCTGTTTGGGGAGGCGAAGAGGTTTCTTTTTTTAATGCTATTTTTAATGTTGCCGATATGGCGATTTCTACAGGTGTTGGGATTTTGCTTTTCTTTAATAAAAGAGCTTTTCCTAAAACAACATAAATTTTTTAAAATTCCAATAATTGAAAATTCCAAATTCCAATAACTTTGTCATAATTCGGCAGATATTGGAATTTGGAATTTTCAATTATTGGGATTTAAAATTTTAATGTACTATTTTTACAAGTACTAAAGTCAAACTTATGCAAAGTCCGTCCTTTTCACTTTATGATGCCTCTGCGGGTTCAGGAAAGACCTATACTTTGGTAAAAGAATACCTTAAAATTATTCTTTCTTCTACTAAAAATGACGCTTATCGAAATATTCTTGCAATCACTTTTACCAATAAGGCGGTCCATGAAATGAAAAGCCGTATTGTGGGAAGTTTATCTGAATTTACAAAAGAAGAACCTTCTTCAAAAGCAATGGATTTAATGGAAGATTTGTCTCGCGATACGGGGCTTTCTATTATTAAAATCAAAATAAAATCACAGAATATCATAAAGCATCTTATTCATAATTATGCTGCCTTTGATATTTCTACAATCGATAAGTTTACGCACAAGGTGATTCGTGCTTTTGCACATGACCTTAATCTGCCAATGACTTTTGAGGTTACTTTAGATACTGAAAATTTATTGACAGAAGCTGTTGATGCAATTATTGCGCAAGCCGGACAGGATGAAACCCTGACTAAATTGTTGATTGATTTTACGATGGAAAAAACTGATGATGATAAAAGTTGGGATATATCGCGTGAAATTTTAGATACAGGAAGGTTGGTTCTGAATGAAAATAACAGAAATGAAATTTCTCATTTTCATGACAAATCTATTGAGGAGTTTGTGCTAATAAAAAAGAAAATGCTGGCTCTTTGTAAAGAGCTGGAGTCTGAAAATGAAGTTTTTGCCACAGAAGCACTTGCTTTGATTGATAAAAACGGAATAGATTTGAAATCATTTTCCCGCGGAACTTTTCCAAATCATCTGGAAAGTATTCGTGATGGCAAATTTAATCCCCGAAATAAAACTTTTCATGAGTTTGATGATATTGCGATTAATAAAACAGCTAAAGACAAAGCATTAATCGAAAATATTATTCCGGAGCTGCTTCATATTCTGAAAAAAATTTATAAGAATTTTGAAAAAAGAGATTTTTATAAGGCATTTCTAAAAAATATAACGCCGCTTTCTCTCTTAAATACAGTTAGTAATGAGTTGGCGAAAATTCAGTCGGAACAAAATGTTTTATCGATCTCTGAATTTAATGCCATAATCCATCGCGAAATTCAGAACCAGCCCGCGCCATTTATTTATGAGCGTATAGGCGAGCGTTACCGTCATTTTTTTATTGATGAATTTCAGGATACATCAGAGATGCAGTGGCAAAATCTGATTCCGCTAATCGATAATTCGCTTTCAGGCTTAGATGATTTAGGTAATAAAGGAACTTTGATGATTGTGGGTGATCCCAAACAATCTATTTATCGTTGGAGAGGTGGTAAGGCAGAGCAATTTATAGAATTGAGTAAAGGTCTTAATCCTTTTAATAATCCTGAAAAAGTAATAAAGCATTTAGATACAAATTATCGAAGTTACAGCGAAGTAATTGATTTTAATAATTCCTTTTTTAAACTGATTTCGACCGAATTTTCAAATGAAGATTATAAAAACCTGTATGAGAATCATAGTTTTCAAAACTCAAATTCAAAAAAAGGTGGTTATGTCAATATTTCTTTTCTTCCAATAATCGAAAAATCAGATTTTGCAGATGAAGAAGAGGCTGTAGAAAAATCAGATTTATATGTTTTAGCAACATTAAATACCATTCAGAAAGTAGTTCGTGAAGGTTTTGAGTATAATGACATTGTTATTCTGACTCGAAAAAGAGATCAAGGAATTGCGATTGCCAATTACCTGACAGAACAAAATATTCCGCTTCTGTCTTCAGAGACGCTAATGATTCAAAATGCTACTGAAGTTCGTTTGATTGTTCATTTGTTGAAATATCTGCATAACAGTGCTGACCTTGAATCAAAAGCTAATTTTCTGCACTTTTTGGCTTCAAACAAAGAAATTCAAATGCCCATTCATGACTTCATTGCTCAGGGAATGTCTCATAAATTAGAAGTTGATTTTGAAATTTGGCTTCTGAGTTTTGATGTCGCATTATCTTTTGAAAATATTAGAAAAAAGTCACTTTATGAAGCGGTAGAAATTATCATTTCGAAATTTGTGCCTCTTGCGGAAGGAAATGCTTACGTGCAATTTTTTCTGGATATTGTTTTAGAAAGAGATATTAGAAATCAGGCCGGAATTGCAGATTTTCTTGGGTATTGGGATAAAAATGCCGGAAGATTTAGTATTCCTTCTCCGGAAGGGATTAATGCTGTTAGAATTATGACCATTCATAAGTCGAAAGGATTAGAGTTTCCTGTGGTGATTATGCCTTTTGCAGAAGAAGATTATAATCGAAAACCAAAGGATAAATTATGGCTTGATACTGAAGATGTAGATTTGGGGGTTCCAAAAGCTCTAATCGATAATAGTAGTGCTGTTGAAGGTTTTGGTGAAAGTGCTTCGAATGTTTTTAATTTAAAGAAACAAGAAGAATTACTGGATAATATTAATGTTTTATATGTAGCATTAACGCGTGCAGAAGAACAATTGTATGTTATTTCTCAATCTTTAAAAGAAAGGAAAGATGGTGAGTTCCCAAGTAATATGGCTTCTTTTTTTATTAAATACTTAATTCATAAAGGTGTTTTTGATCCGGATAAATTAGAATATGAATTTGGAGATAAAACCAGGCTTTCAAAATCGACAGAACTAATCGATTTGGTAAAAACGATTCCTGTAGTTTTAGATGTTCTTAATCCAAAAAATATCAAAATAGCACAACGGGAATCCTTAATGTGGGGAACGCATCAGCAGGAAGCAATAGCTTACGGAAACATAGTTCATGAGATTTTAGCTTTTGTTAAAGATAAGTCAGATGTTGATTTGGCGATTACAAAAGCGATCGAAAATGGTTTGATTACAATTGATCAGGTAGATATGGTTTTAAAATCACTTCGGGAAATTGTAAATCATCCTGAATTAAGTATTTGTTTTGATGGGAATTATGTTATTCTAAATGAGCAAACAATCGTTCAGAAAGAAGGAAGGATATTAAAGCCGGACCGAATTGTTTTAACTCCTAATAAAGAAGCTTATCTTTTAGATTACAAAACGGGGGCTATAAACTCAAAATACACACAGCAAATTCAGGAATATCAAGATGCTATTGAAGATTTAGGATACAAAGTGTTAAAAAAGGCTTTGGTATATATAGGAACAGAAATCGATGTAGTAAATTTGTGAAGAAATTAATCAGATGTTAAAGAAATATTTGGATCTTAACAGGTTTAAGTTGTTAATTTTTAACGTTTTAAATAAATAAAAATGTACGGTAAAATAAAAGAACATTTGCAAAGTGAGTTGCAGACTATTGAAGAAAACGGAATTTTTAAAAAGGAAAGAATAATAACTTCTGCTCAGGACGCAGAAATTACTATTTCGACGGGAGAGAAAGTATTGAATTTTTGTGCCAACAATTATTTGGGTCTTTCATCTCATCCTGAAGTGGTGCAGGCTGCAAAAGATGCCATGGATACTCATGGTTTCGGAATGTCGTCAGTACGTTTTATTTGCGGAACTCAGGATATTCATAAAACATTAGAAAAAAAGATTGCTGATTTTTATGGTACAGAAGATACAATTCTTTACGCAGCGGCTTTTGATGCAAACGGAGGTGTTTTTGAACCTTTATTAGGAGAAAACGATGCAATTATTTCAGATAGTTTAAATCATGCTTCTATTATTGATGGGGTTCGTTTGTGTAAAGCATCACGTTACCGCTATGAAAATAGTAATATGGAAGATCTTGAACAGCAATTAATAAAAGCAAATGAAGCTGGCGCTCGTTTTAAATTAATTGTTACGGATGGAGTTTTCTCTATGGACGGTCTTGTGGCGCCTTTGGATAAAATTTGCGATTTGGCAGATAAGTACGATGCAATGGTGATGGTGGATGAATGTCACGCAGCTGGATTTATTGGGGCAACTGGTAAAGGTACGCTTGAAGCAAAAGGGGTTATGGGGAGAGTTGATATAATAACAGGAACTCTTGGTAAAGCCCTTGGTGGAGCAATGGGAGGTTATACAACTGCTAAAAAAGAAATAATCGAATTATTACGTCAGCGTTCACGCCCTTATTTGTTTTCAAATTCATTAGCGCCTGCTATTGTTGGAGCTTCTATTAAAGTTTTTGAATTACTAGAAAAAGATACCTCTTTGCGTGATAAATTAGAATGGAATACCAATTATTTTAAAGACGGAATGAAAAAAGCAGGATTTGATATCATTGACGGGGACTCTGCAATAGTTCCAGTGATGTTATATGATGCAAAATTATCACAAACAATGGCCAATGAACTTTTAAAACAAGGCATTTATGTAATAGGATTCTTCTTTCCTGTTGTGCCAAAAGAAAAAGCCAGAATCAGGGTTCAATTGTCTGCTGCGCACACCAAAGACCACTTAGATAGAGCTATAGCTGCCTTTATAGTTGTCGGAAAAATGTTAAAAGTTATATAATTTCCACATAGTGAATTTTTTGTAGGTTTTTTTTAACATTTCATTTTGTATTTAAAAAATTTGGTGTTACTTTTGCTTGTAATTAACTAAATTGTAATTAAAAAAAATTAAGTATGAAACATCTTAACAAACTTTTAGTTGCTGTGATGATGGTGATGGGTTTAAGTTCTCACGCACAAGACAGTAACAATCCATGGGCTATCTCTTTTGGAGTTAATGCCGTTGACACTAGAACCAGTTCTGGTGCAGGAAGTGGTTTCTTTGATCAACACTTTTCTCAGCCATTCGCTGTAAAAGACAACTGGAATATTCTTCCTTCTCTATCTTACATTGGTGTGTCTAGATATGTAGGTAGTGGTTTCTCTGTTGGTTTACAAGGATCTGTAAACAAAATTGATAAATTGGTTGTTTTTAATCAGGGAACTTTTGGTCCTGTTGATTCAAGAGGTAATACAGTTTATAATCCTGGGGATTTAATGTATTATGGAATTGATGCTACTATTAAATATAGCTTCCAGGAATTAATTAAATCTAAAGTAATCGATCCTTCGTTATCTGTTGGAGGAGGTTATACATTCTTTGGTGATAACAGTTTTGGTACTGTTAATCCTGGTGCAGGTATTACTTTTTGGTTTACAGATGCAATTGGTCTTGAACTTGGTACAAAGTACAAATGGGCTGTATCTCCTAATGATGCAAAAGCTTATGATAGATCTGTATTCCAACACACTGCTGGTTTAGTTTTCAAATTCGGAGGTAAAGATACTGACGGAGACGGAATCTATGATAAAGATGATGCTTGTCCAGATGTTGCTGGTTTAAAACAATTCAATGGTTGTCCTGATACTGACGGAGACGGAATCGTTGACGCTAGTGATGCTTGTCCAACTGAATTTGGTTTAGCTGCATTAAACGGATGTCCTGATAGAGACGGAGACGGAGTTGCTGATAAAGATGATGCTTGTCCAGATGTTGCTGGTTTAGCTGCTTTAAAAGGTTGTCCTGATACTGACGGAGACGGAATCGCTGATAAAGATGACAAATGTCCTACAGTTGCTGGTCCTAAAGAAAATGGTGGTTGTCCTTTCTTAGACGCTGATAAAGATGGTGTTTTAGACAAAGATGATGATTGTCCTACAGTTGCAGGTCCTGCTTCTAACAGAGGTTGTCCTGAAGTAACTACTGAAGCTTTAGAAGATCTTAAAGTTCAAGCAAGAGCTATCTACTTTAACTCTGGAAAAGCTACTTTCAAAACTGGTGACAAAGAAACTCCAGCTAGATTAGATGCTATTAAAGAAATCCTTAAAAACTATCCAAACGCGAAATTCAGTATTGAAGGTCACACAGATAGCGATGGTTCTGACAAATTGAACCAAAAACTTTCTGAAGAAAGAGCTACTGCTGTTATGAACGCTTTGATCGAAAGAGGAGTAAACGTTGATAACTTAGTTTCTAAAGGTTTTGGAGAGTCTCAACCAGTTGCAACTAATAAAACTGCTGCAGGTAAAGCACAAAACAGAAGAACAGAAATTAGACACATTGGTTCTAAATACCAAGGTAAAATCTAATTTACTTTCTAAATAAATACTAAAAGCCATTCTTAATTGAATGGCTTTTTTTATTTTTATACAATGATAAATACATCTTTTCTCGGAAAAATAGCAAGCGTTATAATTCAGGATTATTCGGATAAGCTTACTGCAACTACTATTGTTTTGCCAAACAAAAGAGCTAAGGTTTTTTTGATTGAAGCTTTGAAAAATGAAACGAAAAACACTATTCTTTCTCCGGAGATTATTAGTATCGAAGACTTTGTGCAGGACGTAGCCTCAATACGATCTATAGATTCGATTGAGCTTTTGTTTGAGTTTTATGAAGTTTATCTTTCTGTTACAGAAAAACAAAATCAGCAATCATTCGAGTTATTTGCCAATTGGGCTAAAACGCTTTTGCAGGATTTTAATGAAATCGATCGCTACTTATTGGATCCGGTTCATGTTTTGTCCTATTTGAAAGATATAGAAGATATCAAAAAATGGGGAATTGAGGTCGAAAACAAAACCAAACTTTTAGAAAACTATATTGATTTTTGGAAACTTCTTCCTTTATACTATGATTCATTGTACAATCATTTATTAAGTAAATCAATTGGATACCAAGGTCTGATTTATAGAGAAGCAGTAAATAATCTGAATCACTTTTCGAATACTATTACAGGCAGAAATTTTATTTTCGCAGGCTTTAATGCTTTAAATGCGGCCGAAGAAAAAATTGTACAGCATTTATTGGCATTGGATCAGGCAAAAATTTATTGGGATGTAGATCAAACCTTTCTTAATGATCCTTATCATGATGCGGGACTTTTTGTTCGTCGTTTTAAAGAAAACTGGAAACATTACAAAACAAATATTTTTGAATGGATTGTAGATGATTTTTCGCAGTCTAAAAATATTCAGGTAATAGGAACTCCTAAAACAATTGGTCAGGCCAAGTTAGCAGGAAGTATTGTCGAAAAGATAATTAATGAAAATCCAACAACATCACTGGATAAAGTAGCTATTGTGCTTGGTGAGGAAAATTTATTAATGCCTGTTTTGTATTCATTGCCTTCTTCTGTTGGAAGTCTGAATATTACAATGGGATATTCCGGGAAAAACAATCCGTCTCAAATATTGATTGCAAAATTATTTAAAATGCATACCAATGCACTTTCCAGAAAGGGCGAGAGTTATGTGTTTTATTATAAAGATGTACTTGATATTTTAACCCATCCTTTAGTTGAACCTTATGCAAATTCAAGTAATTTGGTTCGAATCATCAAAGAAAACAATTATACGTTTATTACTCATAACCGAATTATTGAACTTAATTCCTATCCGTCGCAATTGTTTCAATTGTTGTTTCAGAAATGGGAAAACGGATCGATTGCAGTTCTTGAAAATGTATCGGCACTTTTGCTTTTAATCAAAGAGAATTTTAGTAATGATAATGAAGAAGAAAAGATTGCCAAAGCATTTGTTTTTGCTGTTTTTAAAGTCATAAATAAATTGATTAATTATTATTCGCAACATCACCATATTGATAATATTGATACTTTGCACGCTATTTATAAGCAAATTATTGATGTGGCCGAAGTTTCGTTTGAAGGTGAACCTTTGCATGGGTTACAAATTATGGGAGTTTTAGAAAGCCGTGTTCTTGATTTTGATACCGTGATCGTAACCTCTATGAATGAGGGAAAATTTCCTGCCGGAAAATCTCAGAATTCATTTATTCCGTATGATGTAAAAAGAGAATTGGGGTTACCGACTTTCAAAGAAAAAGATGCCATTTATACATATCACTTTTATCATTTATTGCAACGAGCTAAAAATATTTATCTGATTTATAATACCGAAAATGACGGTTTAGATGCGGGAGAACGAAGTCGTTTTATAACACAATTGGAGGTAGAGAAGCAATCTAAACACAATCTGACATTTGACATTTATAACCCTGTTTTACCCACATCAGCATATCAGCATATGGTAGTTCCAAAATCTGATGCGGTTATGGAGCGTTTGAAGGAAATTGCAACTGCTGGTTTTTCGCCATCGGCATTGACGAGTTATATTCGAAATCCTATTGAGTTTTATTTTCAAAAAATACTCCGTATTCGCGAAGTAGAAGAGGTTGAAGAAAATATCGCGTTAAATACACTGGGAACAATAATTCATGAAACTTTAAAAGCATTGTATGATCCTTTTATTGGTAAGTTTATTTCGGCTACTGATCTTGAGAATTGTTTTAAATTATTAGACGATGAAGTTTTACGACAATTTAAAGTAGTTTATAAAGAAGGTGAAATTAAAAAAGGACGTAACCTGTTAGCTTTTGAAGTGGCAAAGCGAAATGTTTCTAACTTCTTGAAAATGGAATTGGAATCGATCAAAAACGGAGATGCGGTTAAAATTATAGCCTTGGAACAAACGTACGGACGTGAATTAAATCATCCAAATTTGCCCTTTCCGGTTTTAATAAAGGGAAATGTTGACAGAATTGAATTGCGTAACGGAAAAATAAGAATTATCGATTATAAGACCGGCAAAGTAGAAAAAAACAATGTGATACTTAAATCCTGGAACGGATTAACACAAGAGCTTAAAAACGATAAAATCATTCAGGTTTTGGCTTATGCTTTTATGTTCGAGAACGAAGCTGCAGGTTTGCCAATTGAAGTTGGGATTATCTCGTTTAAAAATTTGAAATCAGGATTTCTTCCTTTTGGATTTAAAGAAGAAAAAGAATTGGATATGGTGGTTTCAAAAGAGATTTTAAAGAATTATTTAGAAGAAATTGGGCTCTTGCTCACCGAGATTTTTAATATTGATATCCCTTTTGAGGAAAAAATAATTTAAGACATCAGAAAGCTAAACAACATTTTTGAGTTTTTTAAAACGACATTAGTTATTAATTTAACTGTTTGTGCTGTTGCTGTTTTATTGGGCTGTTTTGATTATTTTTTTATCACGTTCCTGAGTTTTGGATTTTTAATGAGTGTTGGTTTTAAAGAGTTGTATAGAAAAAATGATTATTTGTTTTATTCGAATAATGGAATTTCAAAACTCTGGCTTTTGGTTTTTAGTTACCTGATGACTTTTGCGGCTACAATTTTAATCGGTCTGATTGTCTTTTTAATAAAGAAAACATTTTGAAAAAGCATATTTTAGAAGTTGACGGAATTCAGAAGAAATATGGTGAAAGGATAATTCTTTCTGATGTTTACTTAAAATGTGAAACCTCGCAAATTATTGGTTTGTTAGGAAGAAATGGTTCTGGAAAATCGACTTTATTGAAGATTATTTTTGGAGTTATAGCAGCTCCAAACAAATGCATTCGTATTGATTCTGTTTCAAAAAACGACGAAAATAACCTTTCAGATGAGATTAGTTATTTGTCGCAGGAGCAATTTATTCCGAATCATTTATCGGTAAATAAGGCAATCCGATTATCTGTCGATAAACAAAAAATAAAATTTTTCTGCGAAGATGAATTTATTGAGACTATTTTGAATAAAAGAATAAGCCATTTATCCGGTGGAGAATTACGATATCTGGAAATTAAAATAGTATTATTCAATCCTTCGAAGTTTGTTTTACTCGATGAGCCTTATAACGGATTGTCGCCAATAATGGCAGATTTAGTAAGCGAAATGATAACAGCAAATTCGCTTGAAAAGGGTATTGTTGTTACCGATCATAATTATAAAAATGTAATCAAAATTTCATCTCAAATTATTTTGATTAAGGAAGGTAAAACACATTATGTCAGGAATAATGCAGAACTTGTAGAAAAAGGTTACCTGGTAGATTTGGGATCTTTGTAAGTACTTTTTAACTGAATATTTTTTTGAAAAAGCCTTTCTTCTCGCTCTCTTTCGAATTTAAATTGTTTAAACTTCCGTTCTCAAAACGAAATCTTCTAAACTTCATCAGTTTTACATTTAGGTCAAAGCGTAATTCGTCAACTGTTTTCATTTGATTATAATTTTTTTGCAAAGCTATGAAAAACTAACTGTAAACGGAATTTGTTATAAATGTTAAAATAATATTTAAGGTATTTGAAACAGAACTTTATTTTTTTAAACAGATCTTCTTTTTTTGTTAACGTTTTTTAAAAATTTTATTCTAAAAATAAAGAAACATTATCGTATAAATAAAAGTGTTTCAAACGGTTAGGTGTGTCTTTTTTTTAACAAGTGTTTATCGGGCAATTCTGTTTATTAAAATATCTTTGAGCTTCTTAAAAATGAAATAAATAAGAATATGATTGATTTAAATACACTTGTAGAAGAAACTGGAGCTGAGTCGGGATTGACTTTTAACATTGATGGCATTTTGCTTGAATCAGTTAATTTAGAGTATGACGGAAATGTAGCAGCAATGATTGGAATGATATTAAAGATGTGTTTAGAAATGTCTGAAGACGTAAATAATGGTGATCTCAAGCAAGTCATGATTAAGAACAAAGATGGTATTGTGGTGGCTAATAAAGACGAGCAGGATAACTGTGTTGCACTGCTTTCTAAAGATATAAGTAAAATGGGTCTTTTGCTGCGCAAGATGGATACCGTTTTCAATAATTAATTTAAATACAATTAAAACATGTCAGATTTTTTACAGAATTTTCAAAATGATTTAAAAGAGAATATTAACGGATTCATTGCAGTTTCAGTAACAGAGGTTGAAACAGGAATGTCTTACTGTTCACTTTCTTTAAATCCAAATTTTGACCCGGAATTAGCATCTGCTTATAATTTAGAAGTTGTAAAAGCAAAATTAAGCGCAATTAAAGCTTTAGGATTAGATCAAAAAATCAACGATATCTTAATAACACTTACAGATCAAATACATATTATAGATGTGTCTGAAGATGGTAAATATTTTATTTATTTAGCAGTAGATTCAACTAAAGCAAATCTTGGATTAACAAGAGCAACTTTGGCTAAATTTAAAAAAGACATTATAACAAAATTATAATTTTTGCCCCCAAGAAAGAGAAAAAGGCTGTTCAGAATTTTTGAACAGCCTTTTTTGATTTATAAACGGACTATAATTATTCGAAAAAATCTAATAAAGTAGTTTTCAGTTCTTCTTTATTTTCAATTTGGCTCATATGTCCATCTTCAAAAGAAACTAGTTTTACGTTTGTATTTTCGATTTGAGAAATGTTTTCTTCATAATTCAAAACCGGATCTTTTTTACCTAAAATCAATAAAACCGGAAATAAATTTTCTTTTAAAATTGATTCTCTGTCTTTTCTAATTTTCATTCCTTCCAGCGAAGCTACAATTCCTTGCAGGGGAGTTTTTAGCGCCTGAACTTTTGTTTTTTCTATTTCATCAGCTAATCTTGTACGGTTGTTTTCGCTAAACAAATTACTAATCGCGAGACTTACAAAGTTCACGTAATTTTGTTTTACCGCTTTTATAGCGCGGCTTCGGTTTAGTTTTTTCTCCGCACTATCTTCCTTGGAAGTAGAATTTAATAAAACCAGTTTATGAATGTTCTTCGGGAATAATTCGGCGAAAGCCAAACCAACATAACCTCCCATAGAATGGCCTAAAATTGTCGCTTTTTCTATTTTTAAATGTTGTAAAACTTCCTGAACAGCATTTGCATTATCCTCCATAGAATGTACATAACCCAAAGAATCAGAATCGCCATGACCTAACAAATCGATTGTGATAACGCGATATTTTTCAGAGAAAAGAGTCACGTAATCCTTCCACATTTTTTTGTTTTCTAAAAAGCCGTGAAGCAATACAATTGCAGTTCCCTGACCTGAATCAGTATAAGAAATCTTGGTATTTTTATATAAAAGAGTTTTCAAAATAGTGTTTTAATTATAATTGCAAAGATAAGAAAAGCTAAAATCTTAGAAAGAATATAACTTCAATAGAGTCAAAAAAATAGTTATTCGGTTCAATTTTAAATAAATTTATATCACTTAATATCGTAAAATAAAAAAAGACGGTCAACATTGCTGCGAACCGTCTTTATTCTATAATCTATATTCTTTTCTCTTTCTTTAAGAATTCATCAAACTTTCGATTTCATCAACTTCAATCGGAATGTTGCGCATTAAGTTAAAAGGTTCACCTTTTTCCTGAACCACAATGTTATCTTCTAAACGAATCCCGAAACCTTCTGCCGGAATATAAATTCCTGGTTCAACCGTAAAAACCATATTGGCTTTCATAGGTTCGTGAAGTAATCCGTAATCGTGCGTGTCAAGTCCCATGTGGTGAGAAGTTCCGTGCATGAAATATTTTTTGTACGCTGGCCATTCCGGATTTTCGTTCTGAACATCGGCTTTGTCTAATAAGCCCAAACCTAATAATTCAGATGTCATGATTTTACCTACTTCAATATGATATTGTTTCCAAAGCGTTCCCGGAGTCAGCATTTTTGTAGCTTCATTTTTCACATTCAAGACAGCATTGTAAACCGCTTTTTGTCTTTCAGAATATTTTCCCGAAACCGGAATTGTTCTTGTCATATCGCTGGAATAATTAGCATATTCAGCCGCAACATCCAATAAAATCAAATCTCCGGCTTTACATTGCTGATTGTTTTCGATATAATGTAAAACATTTGCATTATTTCCCGAAGCAATAATTGGCGTATAAGCAAAACCTTTAGAACGGTTACGAACAAATTCGTGAATCAATTCGGCTTCGATTTCATATTCCGTAACATTTGGTTTTACAAATGGCAATAATCTACGAAAACCTTTCTCAGTAATGTTGCAAGCTTTCTGAATCAAATCGATTTCTTCGCTTTCTTTTACAGAACGAATACGTTGCAAAATTGGATTGCTTTTAGCAACGTTGTGAGCCGGATAACGTTCTTTCCACCATTTTATAAAACGAGCTTCGCGGGTTTCAGTTTCAACAGAGGCGCGATAATGTTCGTTAGTGTTAATGTACATCGTATCAGCATACGTCATCATTTCGTTCAAAACTTTATTAAAATCCTGCAACCAATAAACAGTTCTAATTCCAGAAACCTGAAATGCGCCTTCTTTACTTAATTTTTCACCTTCCCAAACCGCGATATGATCGTTGGTTTCTTTCAGGAAAAGAATCTCTTTTTGGTTCTCGTAAGGCGCATCCGGAAACAAAAGCAAAATACTTTCTTCCTGATCTACCCCGCTTAGATAAAAAATATCTCTGTGCTGCGCAAACGGCAAAGTACTATCAGCACTAACCGGATAAATGTCATTTGAGTTAAAAACGGCAACACTGTTAGGTTTCATTTCTGCCGTGAATTTTTTGCGATTTTTTACAAAAAGAGCGCTGTTTATTTGATGATATTTCATAATAATGTGAGTTTTGAACTTCGGATTTCAAAAATAGTGATTTTTACAGAAGTGGCGTATAGTTGATTTATTAAAGTTTTCTTATTTGTTTTGGTTGCCACGAAGGCGCTAAGGCACAAAGTTTTGTCATTGCGAGGAACGAAGCAATCTCATTAGGAATTGACACAAAGGTTTAGAAATCTCAGCAACTTAGCTTCCTAGAAACTTAGAATCTTAATAAGGGCGTGTTTTGCCGCGGCGAACCGGGCTTTTGGCTATATTCCCGATTAACAAAAACTACAGCTAAAAAGCCTTGTTTTTCTAAATCGGAAGATACCGTCTCTATCCCTCACGCAATTCGAATAATAAGATATTTATGTTTGTGTAAAAAATGAGTTTTAAATTGTTTGAATTTGTATATTTTTATGGATAAAAAGTAATATCTAAAATGCTTCTTGATGGTATTCCTCAATTTTTAGATGAATCAGAAAAGCACAATAAGAATTATAAGTCTTCAAATTCTTCTGTTGGAATTAAAAATGATGAAAATAGAAAAAGCTTTTTAGATAAATTTAATGATTTTTTTAAATAAAATTTTGAAGCAAAATATAATAATGACCATACAAAAAGCAATCCCAGGCGATCACGAAATCTTAACCCAAATAACCAAAAAGTCAAAAGCCTACTGGGGATATTCTAATGAACAAATAGAAGATTGGTCTCCGTTTCTAACGGTTACAGAAGAATATATCGAGACGAATTCAGTTTTTAATTTAATGTTAGATAATCAGATAATTGGCTATTATTCATTCTTTCACGAAAGTGAAAATAGTATAAAGCTCGATAATTTGTTTGTTTTGCCTGATTTTATTGGCAAAGGATTTGGGAAATTATTAATGAATGATTTTCTTGTTGGTTTACAAGACTTAAGTGTGCAAAAAGTAGTGCTGAATTCAGAACCAAATGCGGAGAGTTTTTACATTAAATTCGGGTTTGTAAAGATCGGTCAAATAGAAACTTCTATCAAAGATCGATATTTGCCTATAATGGAATTGAAAATTTAATTATTGCGTTGTTATATTAAGAAATCTTTAAAATCGTTTTAATCTGTGGTATAAAAAGCTACACAGTTTCTAATAAAAAAATAAAATGCAAAATTCAAACTTTAAACTAATAACAATAAAAGAAATCAAATCTCAATTCTCATTTTTAATCGATCACGAAGGATTTGATTATTTTGAAGAATGGGACGATCAGGATTTCTTTCTTATTGCAAACGAAGATGTGACTTTTGAAGGTAATTTCTATTTAGATCTTTATGAAGATAAAGAGAAGAAATGGCTTGCGAATATCTTAAACCATCCATTAAAAGAAATTGAAAAAATAAGAATTGAAGGAATTTTGATAAACGGAAATTTATCAACAACCGGAACAATAATAAATGCCGAAGGCGATTACGGGCCTTATGTTTTTGTAAAAGGCAATGTCGATTGCCAGAGTTTATTAGTAGGCGGTTCGTATGTCGAAATAATGGGCAATGTAAAAGCTCAGGAAGTTGTCATGACGTCGTATAATCACGGAAATTTTAAATGCTCAGGGATAATAGAAGCTCCTGTTTTTATAGTCGAAGATCACTACACGACTTTTACAGGGCGAAAAAATGATTTGTTTTATTACAACGATAAAACAGATGATTTTGATGCTAAAAATAGTTGTGAATATGACGATGAAAGTGAAGAAGATATTATCTCGATAGAATTACGTAAACATCTTGAAAATCCTTTAATAGAAACTTTCGAAGAGTTAAAACGCGAATTAGAAAGCGGAGAATTGATTTTAAAACAAAATAATCCGCCTGCGAAAACTTATGAGTATTGGCAAAATCGGGTATCAGCTAATTATCGTGATTTAAAGTTAGTTCCGTCTCAATACAAAACTCTGGAATTGTGTGAACTTGCATTAAATATTACATTTCATGCATTACAATATGTTAGTCAGGAATTTATTACTCGTGAACTTTGCGAAAAATTAGTAACTAAAGATGGATTTGCTATTCAGAAAATACCGAATGAATTTATAACAAAAGAACTTTGCCTAAAAGCGGCAAAAAGCGGAACGCTCATTTCGCTTATTCCAATAGAATTTTATTCTGAAGAATTGATTTTAACGACATTCAAAAATGGAAAACACGAACCCAATATAAATGATATTCCTTCTGAATTTATTACCAATAGTTTGCTAGAAGAATATGTAAAAATAGGTAAGGGATTATGGCTCGATAAGGTTTGTAAAGAGAACGGAAAAGATAAATTATCGATCTTAAAACGAATTGTTGATGCTGGAATAGAGAATTTAGATGCTATTTTTGGAAATCATTTTAGTAAAGAAATTGTTGATTATGCAGCAGCAATTTATAATAATGAAAATCATAAACAGGGATGGAATAATTACGTTCAGAAATACAAGGTTAAATTTGAGCGTCTTGAGTTAAATGAGTATTTGTAAAAGATATTATGAAGGAACTTATAATTGAAAGTAAAGGAATCAAGACAGATCATTATTTTATACCGCCTTTTGAATTAAGAGAAGGAGAGTTGGTTATTATCTATTTAGAAGGTGGAGCTTATTTTGATGATCTGAAAGAGCAATTGGTGGCTATTTTTGCAGGAAAAGTGCATTATGAGAATGTAAAAGTAATAAAAACGTTGACTTTTGCAGCACCAATCGAAGAATCAGCACTAAAAAGAATATTTAATCCGATGAGTGTGGGAAGGTATTTAAAAAAGAATGCAAATCTAAAAAATTCAGTCTTGAGAATTTTCGAAATTGATAATTTTACTAAAAAAGACAAAGTGAAAAATCTTGAAACTAGTGAAAGAAAAAGACTTTCATTGTGTGCAGTTTTTTCAAAAACAAAATATGTTTCTTTTGATCTTAGGGGAGAAGGAGCTGCATATTTTAATAAAACATATCAATTTGCCAAGAACGAAATTAAAAACGATAGCGCAGCTATTTTAATTGACTGGTCTGATGACTTGAAAAATGATTGTTCAAAATTTATAGCAATTGAATGGTTAGCAGGTCTTGAAGAGTTAAGAAAAATTGGTAATGGAAGCGCAAATTTATCTCGAATGTATTAAAAAAACAGCATTGCGATTTATAAGGTTATGAAATCAAAAATAAAAATCAAAAAAGTTGAAAACGGAGATTTGGATTTTGTCTACAAAGCAATCTGTGAACTCGAAAATGAAGAATTAGATTTTGAAGTATTCAAAGAAATCTTCGATGAGAATATTTCGAATCCAAAAAATTTGTATCTAATAGCCGAAAACGAAACTGAAGGAGTAGGTTTTATTAGTTTTCATACACAAAATCTTCTGCATCATTGCGGTTTGGTGGGTGAAATCCAGGAATTTTTTATCAACGAAAATTATCGTGGTAAAGGAATTGGAAGACAATTAATAAACAGGATCTTGCAGTATGCAGATCTGAATAATTTGAAAAGTATTGAAGTTACAACAAATAAAAGAAGAGTAGAAAACGTGCTGATATACGAAAATCTTGGTTTTGGCCTGACGCATAATAAGTTTACGATTTATAAATAATGAAAGAATTAAATCCATCAATAAAACATCATCTTGTAGTAGGACTTCTTATTGCGTTATGGATTTTTGCTTTCGCATTCATCATAAAACCTTTTGACGACGGAACTTTAAATTTCCGATCCTGGGTTTTCATCAGTTTTGGTTTTAGTGTTTTGGCTTTTTTGTGTTATAGCGTTTTGGCCGTTCTTCAAAAAAGCATTTACAAGAAAATCTCAAAATGGAATCTCAGTTTAGAAATTGGAAGTATTGTTTTCTTCTTTCTAAGTTACCTATTTGGAATTTATGTCTTTTACAAAAGTCCCGTTTTAAATGGCGGATACACTTTTGTCGAATTCTTCTCGATTATTTTTATTAAAATTGCCTTGATTTTAACTCCTGTAATTATTCTGGCAAGAAGATATTTAATCAAACTCATTCCGGTAAAGGATGATGTTGTAACATTCACAGGAGAAAATAAACTAGATATTTTAAAAATCAAAAAAGCCGATTTGGTTTGTATTTCTAACGCTCAAAATTATGTGGAGATTTTTTATATCGAAAACGAAAAACTACATTCAAAACTGATTCGTTCTTCCCTCAAAAAAATTCTGGAAGATTTTACTTTTTTAATCCAAATTCATCGTTCTCATTTAATAAATCCACTTCATTTTAAATCCTGGAGAAATTCAAATACCGTTATTCTGACTCAAATAGAACTTCCGGTTTCTAAGAATTATAAAGAGAGTGTAATGGCTATTTTGTTTTAATTTGTATTTTCGTTGCAATAAATGAATGATATTCGAAACAAATTGAATAAACACCTAAAATACCTAATCTATGTCTTTCTCGCTTTTGTCGTGATTGCGAGTGATGGTACTTCGGTTTCTCAGTCAAAAGCAGCAGATTATTATCAATCTTCGTTTGTGATTTCAAGACGAGAATTAGATTCTGAAAAATCTCGTTCGTACGTCTTCAATCAATTTGCTTCCAGAATAAAAATTGCGTTTTTAATTCCTGTAAACTATCTCGAGTTTAAACAGGTTCGTACTTTTCAAATTCAGATCATTCAAAAATTTCAAAATCTTCTTCATCAAAATATAAATTCACTTATAAGACAAGCTGTTTTTATAAGCGAAATAATCACTTCAAATAATTTTTATAAAGGTTTATACAGCGCTTAGAAATTTCTGAGCATTTATGCGCTTCAAAGCATAAGATGATACAATAATGTCTAATCATTTATCATTTTCAAAATGTATAAACACAAAAATAAAACACGTTTAGAGCAATCTAAACGCCCAATTCATTGGATAAAAAGGAAACTACTTTTAATTATTACAGCCTTTATGCTTGGAATGTCAAACGGAATGCATGTTCATGACGAGGCAATTAAAGGAAATCAAAATTATACAGAACAGCATAAGAAGGATTGATTTTTTATTTAACCGCTAAGTGCGCAAGGGCCTACGCAAGGTTTTGACTTTTGTAGACACCAAGCTTTGCGAACCTTGCTTAATTCCTAGCGTGCCTTGCGGTTAAATTTTCCGCAAAGCATAAAAAAACCGAAGTTAAATGCTTCGGTTTTGTATTATTGGAATTTGGAATTTAGAAAATTGGAATTTTAGTCAATCCATTTATAATATCTAGCCCCAATCAAATTTGGAATCTCTTTTTCAATTCGATCTAAAACCCATTCGTTTTTAGGACTTCGAACACTCTGTTTTTGTTGCTTTTTGTGAAGGCTTTCATAAGTTTCAAAACCAATTTCTGTACTTTCTTCCAGATTTTCAAAAAGTTTTACTTTGGCTAAAGCCAATTGCCATTCTGGTTGAATTGTTCCTTCAAAAACTTTCGATTTCGATCCGCTTCCGTAAGCCAGGAAACCGAACTTTTTTCCGGCAACTTCTTGTTTTGTATCATAATAATGAGCCAAAGTCGATAATAATCCCATGAAAATGGATCCTGTATAAAGGTTTCCTATTAAAGATGAAGCCAATTCTGCGGGTTGTAATTTCTCGGTTACAAACTTTCTGTATTCATCAGATTTTCCAACTTCCTTAATTTTAGTCTGATAATCTGCGGGTTCAATATTTTCTGAAATGATTTTATCTGCACTGTCTAAAGCATAAATTTCAGACAACATTCTGCGTCCCTGAAAAGAATAGGGAAGATGCATAATAATACTGTTCCAGGAATTGTATAAAGTTTCTGTTGTATTTTTTAATTTCTTAAATGAAAAGTAAGCGTTACGCGTACGATCCATGTAGCATTGGTTCGAATACTGGCCATCAAAAACCGGTTGATCTTTATGAATTTCGATTTCGGCTTCTAAATTATCAAACCACACATCGTTGTTTTTGTTTTGCGTAATTGCTTCTTTTGAGATAGTTCTGTAAGGTTTGAAAAAGTCAAAAACGCCTTTTGTACTTGTTGCCCAATTTTCATCAAAAGCAATAATTCGCGGGTTCGAAGTGATTAGTATTGCCAAAGCTCCGGCACCTTGAGTATATTCTCCGGTAGAATTTAAATCGTACTTGGCAAAATCTGTAGTAACCACAATTGCTTTCTTATTTGGATTTAATTTTACAAAATCAATACAGTTTTGCAAGGCATCAACACCTCCAATGCAGGCAAAAGTAAAATCGACTACATCACATTCTGCTAATGTATCTTCTCCAAATTTTTGCTCCATTAAACTAATTAAGAAAGAACTTATTGGTTTCGAGCTGTCTATGCCACTTTCGGTTCCAACATAGATTCGGCTAATTTCGTTTAAGTTTATTTTGTTGTCAATAATAAGTTTTGTCAAAGCGTTGGCTCCAAAAACCACAGCGTCCTGATGAACGTCCGGCAAAGTCATTTTTAATAATCCCAGACCCTTTTCTAATTTTTCGGGTTCAATATTTCTGGCAACTGCCAAAGTTTTTATGGGTAAATGTATGTTGGCTACATCAAAAGAGATAGCGTCAATTCCTGTTTTCATTATATTTTTTTTGAAGCCGATAAAGGTAAAATTATGTTGCGGAATGACAATTTTTAAACCTTATAAAATTTAGGTAAGGAGTAACTTTTGATGAAAACAAATTAAAAGTTTACTTAAAATAATAATATGATAAACTTTTATCAACGAATATGCTTGTTTTTATCCTGAAAATACGGTTTAAAAGCATTTTTATTGATTTTTATAATGAAATAATTTGGGATACAACATTGTTTATACGTAAAAATACGTATTACTTAGTCTATTTTAAAATGATTATAAATAACAGCGAAATGGTTGTAGTTCTTTGTTAATTGAGTTATTTTTGTGTAATTTTTTAAAACAAACTACTTAAACAATTATGGCACAATCTGCACAGTTGAATGCTTCCATCTTAAAGAAAGTGGCTATGGCCCTTTCGGGAATATTCTTAATCACGTTTTTAGCGCTGCATGTTTCCTTAAATTTTATTTCTATTATTAGTGAAAATGTTTTTAACGAAGCATCTCACTTTATGGGATACAATCCGCTGATTCAATATGTAATGCAACCAGTTTTGGCAATCGGAGTAATCTTCCATTTCGTTATGGGATTTGTATTGACTGCTCAAAACACAGCTGCAAGACCAATTTCGTATGCAAAATACAACGGAGCTGCAAATGCTTCATGGAGTTCTAGAAATATGATTATTTCTGGATTGGTTATTTTGGCTTTCTTAGGATTGCATTTTTATGATTTCTGGTTTCCAGAGGTTAACTACAAATATATTGCAGGTGCTGCGCCAGATGCTACAAGGTATTATGGAGAATTAGTTCATAAATTTCATGACCCAATCCGCACAGGAATATATTGTGTGTCATTTGTATTGCTAGGGTTTCACCTTTGGCATGGATTCGGTTCATCGCTTCAGTCAATGGGGATGCACAATAAATATTCAAGATTTTTAAGTAAAGTGGGTTACGGTTTTGCAGTTGTAGTACCAGCCGCTTTCGTAATTATCGCATTATTTCATCATTTCAATCAACATAATTAATATCAATTATAATGGCATTAGATTCAAAAATT
>Ga0247813_10000431_pt1 | contig 40240 bp, 37 predicted proteins | sample UWRJL169409C1_FD_180719 | JGI IMG/M metagenome (GOLD analysis project Ga0247813, IMG submission 180719) | Plant litter microbial communities from Arlington Agricultural Research Station in Wisconsin, United States - UWRJ-L169-409C-1 | ecosystem: Environmental > Terrestrial > Plant litter >... | reverse complement strand
AACCTCATTTCCTTCTACCGAAAAGTTTTTCAGGTAGCTCAGTTCAGGATTCTGGCGATACAATTTTGAAGCGTAAGCCAGGCCTACCAAACGCGCCATCTGCCCACCCGTAGGTGCAATATCCGAAGAAGAGTTTTTCATCTGCGTCAAATCTTTCCATGACCCGTCCTCATTTAGTGAACGTGTAGAAAAGTGGCAATTCATTTGTCGCCCTGCCGACGCAGGATCTGCCTCTAAACTGGGATTAGCATATAATTGTGCAAAAAATTCTTTGATTGTACAGATGCCCGTTGCGAATGCAAAAGTCTGATCCCTATAGTAACCCGAGCGCCAGTCGCCGTTTTTAAAAGCCTTTGCCATTGCAATCTGGGGCAATTCCTTACCATCGCCGAATATTCCAAATTTAGCCTTACCCGTTAATACCTCCTTACGGCCTAATAAACTAGCTTGTCTGCTTTCAAACGCAATCTTATAATCCTCGATTACAATCGTTTTAAAGTCGTCAAAACTTAATTCTGAGGCGTCAATCGGATTCGTAGTAAGTTTATCATTTAGCATCATATCTACAAAAGTTTATTGGGCAAAGATACATATTTTCTAAAGTCCGACTTTATTCTGAGTGTAATATATATATTAGCTTAGTACTTTGATTTCTCAATCAAATCATTAAATTTGTGTAAAACATACAAACATGAAAAAGCTAATTGTACTATTAACCTTTGTTTTAGGTGTAAGTGTTGCAGCAATCGCGCAGAATAAACCTGCAGAATTTAAGTTCGAAAAAGAGTCACATGATTTTGGAAAAATTCCATTGACTAAACCAGTTTCAGTAGAATTCAAATTTACAAACATTGGTGATGAGCCATTGATCATAACTAAAGTAGAAACTACATGTGGATGTACTGTTCCTACCTATACAAAAACACCAATTAAAAAAGGTGATGCAGGTGTAATTAGTGTAACATATACTCCGGCAGGCTCACCATTGCCATTCAGCAAAAGCATTACGATCACTTCTACATCGAAAACACCTACTAAAGTGTTGTACATTAAAGGAGAGACTGTTTCAGCAAGCAAATAATATAAACAGATATTTTTTAATAAAAACCTCGTTAATTAACGAGGTTTTTTATTTTTGTGCCCATGCCACACATTTCAGAGAAAGGGGTTCAAATGCCCGCTTCGCCAATAAGAAAATTGACACCTTATGCCGACCAGGCAAAAAAGGAAGGTAAAAAAGTTTACCATTTAAATATCGGTCAGCCAGACATTGCAACACCGGAAGTAATGTTGAATGCAATTAAAAACATTGACTTTAATGTTTGGGCCTACACCGCGTCTGAAGGGACATTGAGTTACAGAACAAAACTTACTGAATATTACAATAAACTAGGATATAACATCACCCCTGAAGATATATTGGTGACTCTTGGTGGCTCTGAAGCGATAACTATTGCTATGCAGACCTGTGTGAATGAGGGTGACGAAATTATCATTCCTGAGCCATTTTATGCCAACTACAATGGTTTTGCGTGTATGAGTAATGTGGTGGTAAAACCGATCCTGTCTTACATTGAGAACGGCTTTGCATTACCTGCCATTGAAGAATTTGAAAAGCTGATTACTGACAAAACCAAAGCGATTATAATCTGTAACCCAAATAACCCAACAGGTTATTTATATTCCAAAGAAGAGCTTGATGAATTGAAACAGCTGTGTTTAAAATATGACCTGTTCCTTTTCTCTGATGAAGCCTACCGCGAGTTCTGTTACGATGGCAGGGAGTTTATCTCTCCAATGCACCTTGATGGGCTGGATGAAAATGTGGTGGTATTGGATACTGTTTCTAAAAGATACAGTGCATGCGGCGCACGTTTAGGCTGTATGATCACTAAAAACAAAGAAGTGATTAAGTCTGCACTGAAGTTTGCACAAGCCAGGCTGAGTCCGGGTTTAGTAGAACAGATCGCAGGAACTGCCGCTGTGGATACGCCAGACAGTTACTTTGAAGAAGTAAATAAGGAATATACTTTGCGCAGAGATACATTGGTATCGCGGCTAAATGCTATTGATGGTGTATTTTGCCCTAATCCGGGTGGTGCATTTTACGTGGTGGCTAAGTTTCCTATTGATGATGCAGATGCATTTTGCCAATGGATGCTGGAAAGCTTTGACCATAACGGGGAAACGGTAATGATGGCACCTGCTACAGGATTTTATTCGAGTCCGGGTTCTGGTAAAAATGAAGTGAGAATGGCTTATGTATTAAATACAGAAGACCTTAATAAATCAATGGACTGCCTGACTATTGCTTTGCAGCAATATCCGGGAAGAACAGTTTAATCATTCATTTCAGAATATGCTGTCATGTTGTGTGAACAGCATATTCTGAAATGATCATAATAATTACCTGATAATTGTTACCCATCCTTTTATGGGACTGACACTATTTCTGGTATTTATCAAATAATAATAAACACCAAGTGGTATATTACTGCCTTTAAATTTTCCATCCCATACCGGATTACTCCCTCTCCCCTCAAATACTAAAGAACCATTACGGTTGTAAATTGAAAATATTGCTTCCGGATCATTTTCAAGTCCTCCAATAGTCCAGTAATCATTGATACCGTCACCATTCGGACTAAAAGTATTTGGCATCAATACTTCTTTGCAGAAAGGTATTACCAGATACGTAGTTGTGGCTTTGCAGCCAAATTCATCCTCAATTTCAAGGTTATACTGACCAGGAACAGTAACGTCCAGAAAATCTGCTCCCCTGTTTCCGTTCCAGGTGTAATTAAGATAACCCGAAGCAGCCTTTAGCCTTGCTGTTTCTCCCGAAAGCGTACATAACCTCACTTCATCAGGTTGATTAAGCACTATAGGCGGAATAAACTCCACTGTAGTTACCTCACTAATCTTGCTACAGCCGGAAGCACTGGTTACTTCAACAAAGTACTGACCTGCAGCTGTGACCTGAATACTGGAACTAGTTTCTCCGGTATTCCATCTATAAACAGCCCCATTTAAAGCAGCCGTACTCAGGCGGACAGTTTCCCCATTACAGAGCGATCTGTTAGTGCTGCGAGTGATTAATGCTGCAGGAATATCATTCCCAATAAAATTATAAGGGCCTGATTCTTTAGTACAGCCAGCTTCATTTATAAATACTGCCTTGTAACTTCCTTCCAAAGCAGTGACAATTTCTGTTTTCCCTTGAAAATCATTTTGTTCAACTCCATTAAAATACCACTTAACCTGTGCCGTTGAGGTTTGGGCGATACTTAATCTTGCCGATTCTCCTTTGCAGTAAATCAACTTATCAGATGTGATGCGGGGCACAGGTAAAACAGGCACGCGTACTTGAACAGCAGCTGAAGATTTATAGTAATCACCACAGTTGCTCACCTCAACCCTGTAGCTCCCCGTAGAATTTACATATAAACCAGAATTATTCTCTGAGTTGATCAGTATATCATTTTTAAACCATCTATAACGATACCCTGGCTTATTGATAGTATTTAATACTATATAATTGGATTCACATAATGTAACTCCCTGAGCATAATCTAAAGTGATGTCAGGATCAGTATTCTGCTCAATAAGGATTGGGATTGAACTGATTGTTATTCCTTCACACAGTGCAGTGATTTTAACCTGATAGGTACCTGCTGCCTGTAACACCGCTGATGTTTTTCCTGTTAGCTCCGCGCGCTCCACACCGTCATGAAACCATTTGATCATGATCTGATTCTGAAATTGTGCAGGTAATCGCGTTGAAACAGTTACTGTTTGTTCTCCGCAGATTTCAAAAACAGCTTTTTCATCATCACTATTCGTCTTAGGAATGGAAAAATTAAGCTCGCTAGTAAGAAATTTATCATAGTAGTCCTGATCTAATTCCACAAATACTTTTTTTATTCCTCTGCTTGTAGCAACCCATATCACTTTCTGGCAAATAGAGCTATAGGTATACTGACTGCTGACATTGATACTCCCATATAACTTGGTATCACTACAAACAGAGTTTACATTTTCATCAATTGCAGAAAAACGAATAAAATTTATCCTGTTGATATCAGGAGAGGCAGAATTTTCATGGTCTATAGACTTGGGCGTATAATACAGTCCGTGATTTGTTGCTGCCAGAACGAAATTCTGCTTATAAATTGGTGTGATGGCACCAATCTCTTCAAGATCATTCATAACTGCACCGGAAATCACCTTTCTGATGACCAGTCCTGCAAAACAATATTGCGCATCCTTAACATACAAACCATCATTTGTTCCCCAGAAGTTATACACCGTCTTCCAGTCAGGATTACCAGTAAATGGTCTATAATATTGATTGCTATAAAGTGTACATTTAACAGGTGGATATGCTGCCTTATCAGGAATAATTGTATTAATCATCAGCTCATCTTTGTTCGTGGTTGTAGCATAGTCTGCCTCAAAACACCTTCCAGAAGGAGATTTATAACGAAAATCGACCGTATTAAAAGAGGCATTAGAAATCTGCCAGTCAGGCTCAGGAATATTGTAAGGAATATTATCATACGGAAATTGCGTCATCGCTTTCGTTCCTGCACGCTCATACATATACATGTGTGTATTTGTGGCAATTGCAATCCAGTCATCTACAGGTAAACGGTCACCACCATTAAAATACGCTTTTTTCACGTGCACCACTGAAATACTGTTGATCCTGGTTACTCCTGCAAAGGGTACTATAAGTTCAGTTTTCACACCAGCTTTGATCTGTATAATTTTGGGTGTGGCCAGGAAGTACATATCATCAGCATTAAATCCCGTAATTTCACTTACAATAATACCAGCTGTTTCCGGATAAATCTGAAAATCAAGATCAGTTTCCTTTTTAAGGTAAACCTTACCATCAATACTTAAAGCCCAGACAGCATGATCTTCAATGGAAATAAATACTTTTTTCATTGGCATACCATTTAAAAAAGTTTCACCCGATGACAGTTTCATTTGGGCCGTTCCTTTAGTCATGAAAATCAAAGAGAGTAATACGGAGAGTAGCGTTAATTTCACTTCGCAATTTAAACGTTTACGCCGAGTAAATACAATGAATCAATTCTTATTTAGCATTATTGACAAGATCTTCCATTGAGGTGAATTACAGTAAAACTTTTAAATGTATTGCCCTGTTATGTACTGAACAGGACTGTTCTATTCACAAAACAGGGAACATTCAACTCACATCATATCAATCGCTCAAATAAACAACTATGGAATTACAACTTCAGATTTGCTGGCTTTTTATATTGGCAATTCCAGTAGCCTGCATCGCATGGACAGTAACCCATGAAGAAGTATTTAGAGAACCAAGAGAATACTTTATCAAACAGAGTGAAGTGAGAAAAACAATTCTTGCCCGCAAATTCTTCTATCTCTTTACCTGTGAGTACTGTTTCAGTCATTATGTAGTTTTGCTGATCTTATTTATCACAGAGTACAAATTGCTGTTTTTTGATTGGAGGGGCTACCTGATTGCGGGTTTCTCTTTGGTATGGATTGCGAACTTATACATGAGTATATTTGGCCGTTTAAGGTTAGGTATCCGTAAAGAAAGAACGGTAATCAAAGCTATGGATGAAGAATCAGCAAAAAAGGAAGATCATCTCCAAACTTAGAAAACAATATCCCCAACTATGTGTTAACCAACTAATAATCCAATTGTTACCATAAAAATATAGATTATGGAGTCCGTTCATCATTATAACAGGAGAAAATTTCTCCGATCATTGTCGCTCGGCTTGGGAGCCCTGACTTTAGCACCAGCATTGAACACATTTGCGGGTATATATCCAGATTCCCCAAGTAGAAAACTAGGTGTCGCGTTGGTCGGATTAGGTGGATATAGCAGCGGACAATTAGCTCCGGCATTACAGCAAACTAAAAACTGCTACCTGGCGGGGATCGTAACCGGCACTCCGGCAAAAGCTGATGAATGGGCATCAAAATATAATATTCCTGCGAAAAACATCTATAACTATTCAAATTTTGACACGATCATCAACAATCCTGCAATTGATATTGTCTATGTGGTTTTACCCGTTTCGATGCATAAAGATTTCACTATACGCGCAGCAAAAGCAGGTAAACACGTGATCTGTGAAAAACCAATGGCATTGAACGCAGCAGAATGCAGAGAGATGATCACTGCCTGCAAAAATGCCGGCAGGATGCTTTCTATTGGTTATAGATTGCATTTTGAGCCCCATAATATGGAAATGATGCGGCTGGGACAAAAACAGGTATATGGGAAACTGACCTCCCTGGATACTGCGAATGGATTTACCTGGGGAGGGAACAGTGACTCCTGGCGGTTGAAAAAGGCGATGTCAGGTGGCGGTGCATTGATGGACATGGGCATCTACGCTATACAAGGATCAAGATATACCACTGGTCTGGAGCCCGTTTTTGTAACAGCAACAGAGAAAAAAACCCGTCCCGATTTGTTCAGCGAAGTTGATGAAACGATATACTGGGAACTTGAATTTCCTGATCAGTTCGTGGCTACCGGTAAATCCAGCTACAATGCTAACTGGAGTTATTTGAAAGCCGTTGCGGAAAAAGGCACATTTGAAATATCCCCGGCTTATGGCTATAATGGTATTACGGGCAATACCCCGGCCGGAAGAATGCCTTTCCCGCAGATCAACCAACAGGCCGCACAGATGGATAATTTCGCCGATTGCATTAATCAGAAGAGGCCTACTATAGTACCCGGAGAAGAAGGATTAAAAGATATGCTGGTAATTGATGCTATTTATAAAAGTATTGCATCAGGTAAAAAAGAGCGAATCTGATATTCTCTCTTTTACCTGACACCCCTGATTTCGCGATGTTTTTTCCTTTATCGGAACTTCATCATTTGCCAGAATTCTTTCCCTTACTTCTTACCCTCATTCGGATTTAATAAGATCATGCAACAAAGACTTTAATCTAAGCGTATTTAAATTCATACCTACATGATCACAGAGATAAATTTCCAATATTAAATGCCTGAATATAAAGTTAAAAGCTTTCTCTGCATTCTCGCGCGTATTACCCGAAGCAACCATGTGTAAGTCAGGATAAACAACATAAAAAAGACCTTCCTTAATTGAGACATTAGCACTGAGCTCTTCTTTGAAAAAATAGGCTTCATGACCAATTGTGATCTTATTTATTTGATAAGGATTCAAAATACCTTCTAAACCTTGTTCAAAGCTAAATCTGAAATGTGGAAGACCTTCCATGAAATTACTGACCGGCATTGCAACACCACTAACTTTTAAAAATTCTTTCCTATTCATCTGCAGGTTCCTTAAAAGATAAATCGCTTAAATTAGTATTCTCTCTTTCCATAATTCAATTTATTAGACTTTTGTAATTGACGCATTCACACATAACAAAAGTAAACATAAACAAACTATAAAGCAATATTTATTTCAATATAAAACAAACAACAACTACTTAAACCTAATTTATTATATAATCATGATAGAATAAATTTAATATTTGCTCCCTGATATCATATGGATATTCATTTGTTAAATGCCTGGAAGTGTGTTAAAAGATAACGCTTTCATTTTTTACCCTCGAAAGGCTTACCTTTGTAGAACGCTCATCATCACATTGCACAAATTGAAAAAAGTTCTCAAAATCACAGGAATCACTTTAGCTTCCATCCTGCTACTATTATTTATTACACCTTATTTACTGCCTGATACCATTTCAGAGGAAGTACAAAAGTGGGTCAATAAAAACATCAAAGGTGAAGTGAAGTTTGAAAAAACCAGCTTATCATTCTTTAGTCACTTTCCTTCCTTAACCCTCAGCTTACATGAGTTTAGCCTGAAAGGAGCTGCTCCATTTCAAAACGACACACTGCTTTATACCAAAGAGCTGGCATTCCGTGTAAATCTAAGCACAGTATTTTCTGAGCAAATCCAAATCGACCAGGTGTTTATTGACGAGGCTAACATCAATGTGAAGGTCGACGAAAAAGGAAACGCAAATTATGCAGTATTTAATAGTACAGATAAGACTGCGATAAAAAAAGATACCGGCTCCACTGCGATAAAAATTGAAGGTATATTTATCAATAAGAGTAATCTGGTATATAATGACTGTTCTGTGCCTATGCTGATTAACGCAAAAGGACTTAATTATACAGGTAAGGGTGATTTAAGTAAAGAAATATTCGACCTGACGAGTCAGGCTCAAATTGAATCTCTCGATGTGTATTATGATCAGGAGCCTTATTTACTGCATAAAAAAGTAGATGCAAGACTGGTCACTAAGATCAATACAAATTCATTAGACCTGATGTTTAATGAAAATGACCTGAAGATCAACTCACTCCCTATTCATTTTGCAGGTAAGTTCTCCTTCATCGAGGATGGTTACGATATCAATTTTAAAACTACTGCCAAAGAGACCGACCTTCACAACATCTTTACCGCACTGCCTCCTGCCATCGCTGAGCGGATGGAAAAGACTAATATTAAGGGATATGCAGAGATCAATGCCTCTTTAATTGGCAAGTATTTGGCAAAACAACACCTGATGCCAACATTATCATTTAATATGAAGATCCGGGAAGGTTATATTTCTAATCCAAAAGCTCCGGAACCTATCAGCCACTTGTACCTGAATTTGAAGACCCGATTGCCTTCCCTGAACCCAGACAGCCTTGTGGTTAATATGGATAGCCTTTATTTCAACCTTGGCAAAGATTACCTGAGCTCAGTAGTCAAAATTACGGGACTAAAAACGCCAGAAATCTACGTGCGAACACGCGCTGATATTGATCTCGAAAAGTGGGCAAAAGTATTTAGCCTGGAGCGGTTAAAAGGACGCTTTTCAATGCGGTTAAAAGCAGAGGGAAAATATAACAAAAAGATTGTCCGCAGCGGGATCAGGCAGGTTGATACGGTAATTGCAACGATTCCTGCTTTTACACTGACCTCTTCAATAAGCAATGGCTATTTCAAATATGCAGCATTACCTACTGCGATTGACCACATCAGCTTCAAAATAAACGGCCGGAATGCAGATGGCAATTATAAAAACACACATCTGGAGATTGACGATCTGCATATTCAGGCGTTATCAAATTATATTAAAGGCTTTGCAAAACTTCAGACTGCGGAAAACATGCCACTTGATGTACAGCTGAAAGGGTTTCTTGATCTCGCTGAGATCAAGAAATTCTATCCATTAAAAGACCTGGAACTACAAGGGAAGTTAGACCTGAATGTAAAGAGTAAAGGGGGATACAATAAAGTTAAAAAGCTTTTTCCAGTTACTCAGGCCAATATTGATTTTACAAACGGAAGGATCAGGACCGCCTATTTCGATCAGCCTTTAGAGCGAATTACTATAAATGGAATATTAGTGAACCGTGACGGAAGCCTGAAAAGTACAACACTGAATATTAAACCTATATCTTTTGAAATGGCGGGTCAGCCCTTTATCCTGAAAGCTGATATCAGGAATTTTGAAAACATTGCCTATAATGTAACCTCCAAAGGCAGGATAGATATAGGGAAAATGTACCAGCTTTTTGCGCTGAAAGGTTATCAGGTAAAAGGCGCTATCTATACGGATCTGGCTTTAAAGGGCAGACAAAGTGATGCTATTGCCGGCCGCTACAGTAAGCTTAACAATAAAGGTCGCGTGGTAGTGAAAGAACTGACACTAAACTCTGATCTCTTTCCCAAGTCATTTTTCATCAGTAACGGCGTATTCTCTTTTAATCAGGATAGAATGAAGTTTGAGCGGTTCAAGGCGAGTTACGGTAAATCGGATTTTAATATGGAAGGTTATCTGGGCAACATTATCAATTATGTATTATCGGATAAAGCAAGACTCACTGGAAATTTCACCCTTAAAAGTAACAGGTTGTATGCAAATGAATTCATGGCCTATAACACTACAGGAACTAAACCTACGGGCAGTGCAAGCGGCACCGGCGTGATCCTGATACCGGATAATCTGGATGTGACATTATCTGCCGCTGCAGAAACTGTTTATTACGACGACCTGCAAATCAAGAATGCAAAGGGCACTTTGGGTCTAAATAAAGGTATATTGTCACTCCAGCAGACAGCATTTAATCTCATAGATGCAGCGGTGAAAATGGACGCGACCTATAAAAGTATAACACCGAAATCTGCTGTATTTGATTACCACATTTCGGCACAGGAATTTGATATCGCCAAAGCTTATAAAAACATAAAAGTTTTTAGGGAACTCGCTACTTCAGCTTCCAGGGTAAAAGGTATTGTGGGGCTCGACTACCAACTTTCAGGAAAGCTGGATAAAGATATGGCACCTGTATACCCTTCTTTGAAAGGTACCGGAATATTATCCCTTAAAAAGGTCAGCCTCAGTGGATTTAAGCTGATGAATGCAGTCAGCAAAGCAACCAAACGTGACAGTTTAGCAAATCCGGATCTTTCTGAGGTAAACATAAAAACGACCATCGATAGGAATATCATTACTATTGAACGATTCAAGATGCGCATAGCAGGCTTCAGACCACGTTTCGAAGGTCAGGTAAGCTTTGACGGTCGTCTGAATTTAAGTGGCAGGATCGGTCTTCCTCCTTTTGGGATTATCGGTATCCCCTTAAGCGTTACCGGTACTCAGGATAAACCAAAAGTGGCCTTGAAGAGGAATAAAGAAGGAAAACTGGAAGAAGCAGCAGAAGATAAATAATAGCAAAGCGTACGCTACCAGCTATTGAAATAGCTTCATTAGAAGTATTTATTTTTTTTATTTACGCGTGCTAAAAGTGATTTTGACAGATACTTGAAAACAGAATTAATAAAAAGTGCTGGCATTAATCAGAGAAATAACGAACAAAAGATTTTCAAAAGATTTATTTGTCAGAAACAAATAATAAACTCATTAATTTCACTATTGCTGTTTATAATTATATTTATTGCTAATTTTACATTAAAAAAAAGAAATAAAGAATCAAATAAAGACAACATAAGAACGAATTATGGAAAAACAATTGATAAAACGACCAACACCTCCACCAACAGTAATGATTAGAGAAGGCGTCAAACCTGGTACAACATATACACCGGGTATCTTGTACAAAATAAAAAAGAGGGTAATCAGGTATTTAAATAGTTTTTTTAACCTTGGAATGTAGTCTTATGGATTCCCGTAGCATAAAGTTAAATATAGGAATACCCTTGCGATGACGTATTGATATTGACGCCATGAAACTCCGGATCCAGCAAGGCCGTACCAACCTCCATATTGAGGAACCTTAGATTTCCGAAAATACTGGCGAAGGCTGTATCTGTTGCATCAGCACCTGAAGCGATCTTTATCAGCCCATTAACAGGAGCAAGTTTTGTCGCATCAATTACTACCCAATGTCCTCCAAGATAAGCCTCAAAACAAGCGTGAAAATCTGGCGGATGAAGTTTGTAAGCGTAACAGGTAAAATATCTCGCCGGAATAGTAAGGGCTCTGCACAAGGCTACACCAAGGTGTGCGAAATCACGGCAAACACCTACCTGCTCTGTAATCGTATCATAAGCTGATGTTTGTGGTGTAGTGTAACCTCCGTATTCTACATTCGTATAGATCCAATCGCGGATGGCAATGACCTTCTGATAAGCATGCTCGATGTTTCCAAATTGATTATAAGCGAATTTATATAATTTGTCTGACTGGCAATAACGGCTCGGATGAAGATAGAACAGCGCTGAAGGAGGCATTTTACTAATCGGAACATCATCAAGCTGATCTGCCGGGATAATTTCAAACTTATTCTCCACTACAGCTTTATAATTGATCGTGATTTTCCCTGTATCAGGTATCTCTATCACCTGGAACCTTTTCTCTCCTGATAAAGAATTAAGCTCCTTCATTTTCAAACCCGGTGTTGACGAGAGGTTTTCATGGAGAATAACCTGACCGTCAGACCTGAACGGGTTTAAGTTTAAGATGAGTGTAGATGGCGCCAGGGCCTCGTAAGCTATTTTAGCGGATACTTCAAACTTCATATTGTATCTTCATTAGGCGTATGCATTTTTTGAAAAGCTATGTCCATCCAGCTATCTGGAATTCTGTTTAGTGCCGCCTTTAATTCGTCAGCCCATTGATCGGAGATATTCTCCAGATCTTTTTTAGTATACCGATGTTCCGTCATGCCGAAACTATTGTTACGGTAAAGCACAACATCAATTGGGAAATCAACATCGTTTGCACTCGCTCTAGTAGAATCGAACGACAGAAATCCTGCCTTTAAAGCAGAGTGCATACTCGTTTCACTCGTCAATGTCCTGTTAAGAATAGCTTTCCCATGTCCCGAATTACCAACGATCACATAAGGTGCTCCCCCGCCAAGCTCCACCCAGTTTCCTTCCGGATATAATAAAAAAAGCTTGTGTTCTTCATCATCTTTCAATTGTCCGCCGATAATCGTATTTAAGTTAAACCTGAAACCCGATTTCTCCAATGCGTCTTTATCCTCATTCGCCACCCGCTTTACTTGTTCACCAAAAGCATTTACTGCTTTATATAACTTATTATGTTCCGCGCCTTCATCAATCAGCTCCTTGAAATATAAGACAGCTTTGTCCCTAACTGACCTCAAGCCACTTGTCATGATGAAAAGTGAGTATTTATCCTTCTGATATAAATATATTTTCTTCTTCTCTGTTGTGTCAGATCCTGAGGTTATTCTTGTATCAGCAATAGCTACCAATCCTTCTTTAACCTTAATTCCCAAACAATATGTCATAAAAACTCCTTTAATAAATATAGCACTAAATATATCATTCGAACTGAACAATAATTCAATTTGTTATACACAATTTCCCGTTATTCCAATATTCACAAAATATAGTTATAAAAACAAAATTCATGTAAAAACAACGTAATAATAGAAGATTTAACTATATTTCAATACACATTTATACTATTTGGCTAAAATGATTAAAAATAAACACGCAGAATCATACGATTTACCAAAAAATACCTGGGACGAGATGTTTGACGAGTCCAAAACGGTACGAAATGAGTATAAAAAGGTAATAGACTACTTAGATCAGGAATCTACAGAAGAATTAAACAAAAAAGAAGAGCTCTCAAAGGTACTTTTCATGAGTCAGGGGATCACATTTACCGTTTATAACAGCGGTGAGGGTGTAGAGAAGATTTTCCCATTTGATATTATTCCGAGAATTATCACTTCCGAAGAATGGGAATTCATAGAGAAAGGAATCAAACAGCGGGTTACTGCACTAAACCTTTTTTTAAAAGATGTATATAGTGATCAGTTTATCATTAAAGATGGGATTGTACCTATCGACATCATTTATTCCTGTCCGCATTTCCTGAGAGAGATGGTAAATGTGAAGGTGCCGCATGATATTTATATCCATATTGCAGGAATCGACCTGATCAGGGATAATGATGGCACTTATTATATCCTGGAAGATAACGTCCGCACCCCTTCGGGTGTAAGTTATATGCTGGAAAACCGAGAAATTACCAAACGTTTATTTCCCGACCTGCTGCCCCAGTGCAAAGTAAGAAGCGTGACTGAGTATCCGAATGTATTGTATAATAACTTATTGGCTTTGTCGCCCAGAGATATTGATAATCCAACAATCGTTTTATTGAGTCCGGGTAGTTTTAATTCTGCCTATTTTGAACATACCACGCTTGCGCGTTTGATGGGAATTGAATTGGTAGAAGGGCCGGATTTGATTGTTGAAGACCATAAAGTATACATGAAAACCACTGCAGGCCTGCAGCAGGTAGACGTTATTTACCGGAGGGTGGATGATGAGTATCTTGATCCGCTGGTTTTCAATGCAAGCAGTATGCTGGGTGTAGCGGGTTTAATGAATGCTTACCGGAAAGGCAATGTAACGATAGTAAATGCAGTTGGTAATGGTGTGGCAGATGATAAAGCGGTTTATGTGTATGTACCGGATATGATCAAATATTACCTGAATGAAGAGCCATTGCTTAAAAATGTACCAACGTATCAATTGGGCAATAAAGAGGAAAGAGCGCATGTATTTGAGAATATCAATAACATGGTTGTCAAGCAGACAAATGGCAGCGGCGGATACGGAATGCTGATGGGTCATGCGGCTACAGCGGAAGAAATTGAAGCCTATAAAGTGGAGATCATGAAAGATCCCAGACAGTTTATTGCACAGCCAACAATCAGTCTTTCTTCTGCGCCTTGTTATATGCATGGTGTATTGCAGCCAAGGAGGGTTGATTTCAGACCTTTTGCCGTCTGTGGTCCCAACGGAATTACGATTGTTCCCGGCGGCTTAACCAGGGTTGCTTTAAAAGAAGGATCATTGGTTGTGAACAGCTCACAGGGTGGTGGCAGTAAGGATACATGGGTACTTTCTTAGGTTTATATTTTTTATGCAGTATCAAATAATAGTATTTATATGTTAAGCAGGGTTGCAGAAAGTTTATATTGGATAAGCCGTTATGTAGAAAGAACGGATGGTATGCTGCGCATGCTTAAAATAAATTATGCTGCATCGCAGGATGCAGTTTCAGATTTCTCATGGAGTCCTATAGCCAGGATGTTTTGCGGTCCCGATAATGAGGAAATTGAGAAAATAAAATTTAACAGTCGACCGGTACTACAGTACATGGTTACTGACAAAAATAATCCCAACTCTATCATCAATATCATTACCCAGGTAAGGGAGAATGCCAGAAGCGTACAGGATCACATAACTAAAGATGTGTGGCAATGTCTGAATGAGTATTACCATACGGTAAAAGATCCAAAACTGAATACGATGCTCAGGAAAGATGATCCTATATCTGTACTTGATATCCTGATTAAGCAGGGAATGCTGTTTTACGGCACCACTGAAATCACCATGGCAAGAAATGAAGGCAGCAGTTTTATGCGCATCGGCAAGTATCTGGAAAGAAGTATACAGTCGGTCAATATCCTGGATATTAAATTCGGATCAGTAGATGAGAACCCCGATTTGCTGACAGACACGAGTTACTGGAAACACCTGCTTTTATCTATCGGGGGTTATGAGTTATACCTTAAGACCTACCGCCAGGGATTTGAAGCAGAAAATGTACTGGCACAGGTAGTACTCAATAATGAGTTCCCCCGCTCGGTGATCTACTCACTGAACCAGCTGGTCAAGTATTTTGAAAGACTGAGGATTGATGGCCATATCAACCCGGGCGACCTTTCCTTTTTAATTGGAAGGCTGCAAAGCAAAGTAAAATACAGCTCTGTTAAAGGCTTAAAGCAAGGTGACCTGCACCTTTATCTTGCCGAAATTAAAACTGAGCTTTATGGTATAGGGAATGCATTTAATCAAACTTGTTTTTCATTGTCTTAAAATTTGTAAAATGCCTGAATTTAACATCAAACATATCACCAGATATACATATGAGGCCCTGGTAAAGGACAGTGTAAACCATATCATTTTATATCCAAAGGAGAGCGAATACCAGAAAGTACTGAAACATGATCTCAAGATTTCCGGAAAGCCCAGAGTTGATACTTTCACTGACTATTATGGAAATCAGATTGGCTTTTTCACCTATAGTGAGCGCCATAAAGAACTGGAGATCTATTCGGAACTGACGGTAACGACTACCGCTAAAGAGCCACCTACTGACTCTATGTTCGGAGATATGGAATGGGATGAATTCCGTATCCTGAGACATCAGGTTCCCTACATAGATTACCTGAAGTGGGAAGCTTTTGATGGTTTGCCGGAATTGAAAGAAATTACCGGCACCTATCTGGAAACGACTCCTTATCAGACCGCTTTGCACTTTTGCCAGTTTGTCTATGAAAAGTTTAACTATATACAGGGAGTGACCACAGTTCAAACCAAGCTGGATGAAATATGGCAGCTAAGAGCAGGTGTTTGTCAGGATTTTGCCCATATATTATCCCAAATGCTGCGTATGGCCAACATTCCTGCGAAATATGTGAGTGGTTATATCTGTCCTAATAAAAACGGGATCAGAGGTGAAGGTGCCACACATGCATGGGTAGAAGCATATATTCCATCTTATGGTTGGCTTGGCCTTGATCCTACAAATAATTGCATTGCTAACGAGACCTATGTAATCCTGGCTTATGGCAGAAGTTTTACCGATTGTTCCCCTGTTAAGGGCGTATATAAAGGACCTTCGAAACACAAACTTGCTGTTCAGGTAATTGTTGGATATGATAACGGAGAAACTGATTTGCATGAACCTATTGCAGAAATGGTAAATCCGGAACCTGAGCCAGTAATTTTGCAGGGAAATAGTTACCGCAGAAATTTGGAGCTGATGCAGCAAATCCAACAACAACAACAACAACAACAACAACAACAATAGTCCTGTCGGTAACAACAAGCGTATGACTTAGATGGACAGTTGAATATGAATTGAATAGGGAAAAAGCACATTTGCTTCTTCCCTATTTTATTTTGCAAACAAATATTCTTTTTATTCCTTTTAAAATCTAAAGTGTAAAAATTCAGTATATACGTTCATATGAGACCGACCTGTTTATTCGCCCTGCTTTTTATTTACAGCCTTAACGCTACCGCACAGGCGCTTCCTGAAACACCCACAGACACCATAAAACAAGCTCGTTTATTGTCTAACGAACAGTTCATTTACTTGTACAAAGAAAACAGTGAACTTTCCTATACTTCACCTAAAGGAGAGATTGGTGCCCCATCAAAATATGTGATCAACGGTAAATTGACGACTACTTATATGCTGTTGGCAAGTCCTAAACTGCCTGTTGCTTTTGCGGTCATACCAGATTTTACCGTGAGGGTAAGAAATGAAAGATCTGCAGGAGTGCGGACACCGAGTTTCAGATTGGGAGGTATGATATATGTAAGGCTCAACCAGTCGACGGATGATTACAGGTATGCTTCCCTTAAGTTTATGCATCACTCAAACGGACAGGACAATGAGGCGTCAAATCCTGATGGTAGCGTAAACACGAGAAACGGCAATTTTAACACCAACTACTTAACTGCTTCTTATCATTTTGGCCATCGTAAACCTGTCGCCGACAAAGTATATTATACATTAAATCACGATGCCGGTTTGGAGTGGCATAAATGGTTTAACTATGATCAGGTACTTGAAGGGGAATATGGTTTTACGAGGGTGATTTACAACTTTTCTTTGAGGAGATATGAAAAAGATAAAGAACATTGGCGACTAAATGCCGGTTTAAATTATGCCGTGAATCAGATGACAGATTATCATCTTGGTGCCGTTAAAAAAAGGCTGAATATCGAAACGTCCTACAACTACAGCTTCCCTTTTATGAACAACGTATTTTTGATGGCAGCTGCCGGATATTATGGAGAAGACCCTTATAACATCTATTTCCGCGATAAATATGGTTATCTGCGGTTTGGCATCTCTTCAGGTTTCACCAGAAACAAAAAACGGTAGTCTATTTATATTTCCAATGCCGTATTTTACCTTCACCGATCCATTCAATTGCTGTATCTAATCTTTTGATGCGGGTAGCTTCCGTTTTTGCCTCTTCAAACCAGCTGAGGTATTCCTTTTTTTGCGAAGGACTAAATTTCTCAAATTGCTCTTTTACTAGTGGATGCTGTTCCAGTATTTCAGTAAAATAAGCGGGAATTATTGATGTTGTTTGTACAACCGGAGATTTTGCACGTGGTGCGGCTTTAATACCCGCTACATTTAAAGATAAGGCATGACGGATGTACTGAATAAGAACTTCATCGTCCGGCAGATCCGAGAGACTGGCAATTCGCCCTATACTGCCCGCAGTATCAGGCTCCTGATTTAATATTTTATTTGGATCATCCATCAGTGCAGCCTTCCAAAAACCAAATGCGCAGTGTTGTTTAAAGGCAGCCATCTGACATACCGGCCCCTCATGATCAAAAAAAGGACAGCTCCATTTCATTGTTTCCTTCAGTTCCGGCGCAGCACGGTGTACCAGATCGCGCAAATGTGTTAGGATAGGCTTAGCAAAATCTGCGCTTTTAGCGATGTATGCATCAACGCGGCTGTCGTATTTTTCCATTATGCAATATAATAATTGTTGATTTGATCTGATATTGGTGATACAGCTTTTTGTCTGCAGTTCCAAACACATTATAAAAGATGAATTCCTGATTACCCTCCTTTTTAGGCGGCTAGTCCTTCTTTTTATTGATCATATAGGATGTCATTGTTTTTACTTTATCTTTTTCAAATTCATAGAAATCGCAGTAATACATATCGTGTATGATGCCATCAGCATTATTTTTGCATTGCACTTCGCCATTTACTACACCCACTTTATCGTCAATAACCATATGATCAACTGTGCTGCTGATCATTTCCATATCTGGATTGGAAGCAAAAAACTCCCTGATAGTTTCTTTTCCAGCTAAAGTCCGGTCGCCCACCATCACCCATTTGATATCATCCGTGAAATGGCTCAGAATAAGTTCGGTATCACTTTTTTCAAAAGCTGTGATTAAGGACTGGATAATTTCTTGATTTTTCATATCTGCAGGTTTTGTTACAGTTCAAAATTAACTGTTCAACACTACCTTAGAAACCTATGTATACGACAATTATGAGGGGCAAATGCGACAGGAGTATCTATTTTTTGATTTTTATGCCGTTATTGTATACATGCGCACCCTGAAACAATTTGAGGCTTTGGTACTGCACGATTTTGAAGAAGCTGTATTTCATATGGAAAGTCATGGACATACCTATTTTGAAATGGGCTATATTTATAAAGGATGTGGTACGCATTTCTTAAACAATAGTGTGCTGCCTTATACTGCGGGCGATTTATTCGTGCTATGTCCGGAAGACAGTCACACTTTTGATATTAGTGAAAGCACACGTTTTGTATTTATAAAATTTACAGATTCCTATTTCAAGCTCTTTCAGCAACCTGGTACAGCAGATTTTTTTGCAACTGAAGCTATCCAGATCATGAGAAGTAAGTTATTAAAAGAGAACAAACTGGATATTACCTTTCCAAATTCAGGCATTTTAAAGAACAGTATAGACAGCATTCTTCTTGCTGCTCAGAATGATCAGAACATCAGTCATTCACAAATCATCTATCATCAGATCTTGTCAGTTATTGCGCTGATTAAAAACACCATCAGTACGATGTCGATTAACTTGTCACTACCAGATCCCAGTCAGGAACTCTTAATTTCTTATATCCATGATCATATTTACAATCCCGCAGCGTTAAAGATTCCGAATATAGCTCTGCACTTTAACATCGCCCCAAAATACTTCAGTGAATACTTTAAACGGAGATTTGGCATAGCCTACAGTAAATACGTCAATCAATATAAAGCCTATTTGATTGAACTCAGGTTCCAGTCAAAAATGTTTACCCTCAAACAGGTGGCAGAAGAGTTTGGCTTTGCCGATGAAAGTCACCTATCCAGGTTTTTTAAAAAATATTATGATCAGTCGCCCGGTGCCTATCAAAAGGAACAAATCAGGCTGTACTGAGTCCTTTGTCTTTTAATTGTACCTGTTATTCTTTTTATATTACAATTGATAGCCCATACATAAGGCTCAACTTTGTAATCAATTATTTTAAATACAATTTTAAAGCATTATGATTACTGAAAAACAAACCCTGGCAGTTGTACTGAATGCAAATTCTACAAAAGGCATGGAGGCTGCAAAAGACCTTATCAATCAGTATAGCCGTGTATTGCTGGTGGGCGATAAGAGAGAAGAGTTAGATCAGTGTGTTACAGAGATAGCTGGCACAGAGGCATCAAATAAGGCTTATTATGTTGAAGCCGATTTAACTAAGAATTATGATCTGGAAGAATTCATCAGCCTGGTTAAGCATAAATTTGGCGGAGCAGATCACCTGGTGAACTGCATGGAAATTGAAGATCAGACAGGAAGAACAACCTATGATCTGGCGATTGAAAGATTTGAAAAATATGCCATGAACTAAGAATAAATATTACAGATGATGGTGTATTACAAACATTGATGGAGATTAGCGGTTTATATTTAAAGCGTTAAAAAAATAAATATTCAGATACGATGCATCACGAGGAAATACAAGAAGATAATACTAAAAAAAATGAGCAGCTTACTTTGCTCTTTGCTCATTATGGAAGAGCGATATATGTTGCCCAGGTTTTAGAGCAGCAGGCGATTGACATGGTTGCCATAGATGAAGTTGTGACCAGTAAGCCGGATTCAGATGAGGCTTATGACATGATCTGGTCCAAATATGACATCGGTAAAAAGATGATGGGGATCATGACTAATCTGCTGCAGGAAGCGTATCAGATTGACCAGACAGATATGGAAGAACTTAAATCACTGCTTGCGGTGAAGGATGATTTATCTGACAGGTATTTCAGGTTTAATAATCTCACAACGGCATCTGACGAAGATTGCGAGCAGATGATCAGTGATTTTGTGGCTTATACGCAACGTATCCTTTCCATCAATGAAAAGTTGAACCTGTACAGGGAAGCACACCATATCAGAACAGAGCTTACCGAGGAAAGTATAGGCCTCGCCTTTGCTGCCAGAAAATAAGACAGTCAAAATAAGGATAAAGAATGCCGCTGAAGATCTCAGCGGCATTCTTTATTGGTATTGCTACCATTCTTTCTGACTTCTATTGCTATTTCAAGCGCAAATTCTATCCTATTGAAGCGTCTAAATATTTAATTTAATCGTGTTCAAACATTTATGATTTTTTTTAGTTGTATGATAATTGCAACTAAATTTTGAACCAATTGGCCGCTCAACAACCGAATACATCTACTAAAGGATTTAACATCTCCAAATTATTATTAATCCTTGGCTTGAGCGTACTGCTAGCCAGCGAGGCTTATTTTGGGGCTAAACTGTACATGCTTTCGCATCAGCAAAAAGAAATCAAAGAAGATTATTCTGAGATCAATAATATCATGCACGGCCTGTTTTCGGCCGACCAATGGAAGGATGAGGTAGCGGGTATCATCAAACATCAGGTTCGTCATTTTACTATGACCAGGAAGCAGAAAAGACAGCTTCAGGTTGAGGTGGAGGAAATCATCCTGGCACTGATCAATAAAGCTGAAGCACTGGTTAACAAACCTACAAAGACCGTTGGTGGGAAACTGAAAAAATTTGCCATTAAAACCTTCGTAAATACGGACAAAATCAAAGCTCAGGTTCCTGATTTCGCGAGAACTGTCATCGCCAAAGTAGATGACCCGGCGAATAAAAAGAAGATGAGTTCAATGGCGATGGGTAAGTTTCAGCAAATCCAAAAAACCGGGTATATTGACAGTACATCGGCAGTAAATACTTCGTTAAATCATACGATGTATAAAAAATACCATGTATCATCCAGAGATGAATTCAATCAGAAAGTTATCTCCTCACTCGCCACAATAAAAACTGTCACCTACAATTACTGTTTCGGTATGCTAGGCTGTATTGCTGTTGTGTTATCCATGTGGTGGATTTTTCGTAAAAGAGGAGATCTGCATGCTACACTTTTTGTGATGTCGCTGTTATTTGCCTTTATACTTCTGGCAGTAGGTTTAACTGCATCTATGATTGAAGTTGATGCCCGTATCCGATCGCTCGATTTTGTGTTGTTGGGAGAACATGTAGTTTTCAAAAACCAGGTGTTGTTCTTTCAAAGTAAAAGCATATTGGACGTGGTCAAGATTCTGATCAGCCAGGCTGGAATAGATTCTATTCTGGTAGGTGTTCTGATCCTTATTTTCAGTATTCTTTTCCCTATCATGAAACTAAGTTCCACTGGGATACATTTACTGGGCAAAAAAAGTATTGCTGAAAATAAATTCATTAAATACTTCGCCTTCCAATCTGGGAAATGGAGTATGGCAGACGTGATTGTGATTGCCATTATGATGACCTATATCGGTTTAAACGGTCTATTGGAAAACCAGTTATCCAGCCTCAACATTAAGAGTGACTTTTTGACTATTATCACTACAAACAATACTGCTTTGCAACCAGGCTTTATCATATTTATCAGTTTTGTACTTTACGGACTTATTTTGTCTACGATCCTGAAGTATATCACCCCATACGATTCCCATTAGATGCTAACCAACATTTTGCCTATTACAACCTAATTCATTAAAACATTGACAACTCAGCAAACAAATACTACGGCTAGAAAATCTGGACTGACCAGGATCTTACTCATTCTTGGGCTAAGCGTACTGCTTTGCGGGGAAGCCTATTTTGGTTACAGGCTTGACATATTGTCGGCCGAGCAGGAACAGATTAAAGAAGACTACAGTATGTCTAATAACATTACGTTCGGCCTGTTTTCTCTTGATCAGTGGCGGGAAAGAATTGCGGCAGTTGTGGATCGTCAGGTAACTGATTATAAGGTTACCCCAGCTCAAAAGAAAGCCATGCAGGCGCAGGTACAGGAGCAGCTGAGCGGTTTAATAAATACTGTTGTTAAAGAAATCAATAAACCGCAGAAATCGTTAGGTGGCAAATTGAAGAAATTTGCTTTTAATCAATTTGTTGATCCGGCTCAGCTGCAGGAGCAAGTGCCATCGTTTTCAAAAACGATCGTTGACAAAGTGAACAGTCCTGCCAGCATCAATAGGCTTAAGGACATTGCAACCAGTAAAATTGATCAGCTGGAGGATGCTACCTATGACAGTACCAGTGTAGCCTATAGCCAGGTCACCAAAAGTTTATACCGCAAGTATCAGGTTTCTAATCCGGCTGATTTTAATAAAAAGGTAAATTCACACCTGGATGCCATTCGCAAAGTGACCTATAACTATGCGTATGCTATGTTGGGATGCGTTGTATTGGTAATGGCCCTGTGGTGGCTCCTAAGGAATAAGACTGAGCTGCAGAACACGCTCTTTATTATGTCGCTCTTATTCGCATTTATCTTGTTAGCAGTTGGAATGACAGCATCGATCATAGAGGTTGATGCACGGATCCAGACACTTAATTTTATGCTGATGGGTGAAAAGGTATCATTTGAGAATCAGGTGTTATTTTTTCAAAGCAAAAGCATTATGGGAATAGTACGGACTTTGATTGAGCAACCTAAACCGGATGCCATCCTTGTAGGTATACTGATCCTTTTATTTGTGATTATACTTCCTCTTTTGAGGATGATCGCTAAGGGAATTGTGATTCTGGGAAGTGAAAAGCTGGCCGAGAACAAGGTAGTTAAATACCTGACTTTTGAGTTGGGCAAATGGGATATGGCGGATGTAATGGTGGTAGGTATTGCGATGACCTATATTGGCTTGAACGGTATTTTAAAGAGTCAGCTTTCCAATTTGAATATCAGCAATGAATTCTTAAATACGACTACGATCAATTACACCTCACTACAGCCTGGATATATCATATTTGTAGGTTATGTGGCTTTTGAAATGGTGTTAACTTACCGGTTAAATAGGATTAAGACGAATGATCCGGTGGTTAGTTGAGAAAAAGCCTCTGGATAATTCTACAGCGATCATAATATTTCTTTATGCCTTTAACAAATTTGGCTAAATATCTCCCAAATACAAAAAGGCCTTTGAGATGATCTCAAAAGACAAAAGCCAGCGATTTTTAGGCGCTGGCTTCGTTAGTTGTGGAGCCGAAGGGGTTCGAACCCTTGTCCAGTTGTGTGGCAAATTATGCCTTCTACATGTTTATTTTCCACTTTATTTTCGGGATCAGACGGGCCGGAAACCTACCTTGCCTTTCTCCTTAGGTACTTTATCTCGCGAATGTTCCGTACCTAACAATCGCCAGCGTCGTTATTTCGATGCCCCATATTCTAGCCTAACAACACAGCAGCCAGAGGGACAAAAGCTATTTAATTCTAAATTAAGCAGCTAAGGCGTAGTTATTTTCGCCAATCAAAGTGTGAACGTTCTCTTTTAAGTGCTCTCCGTACAACGCACTACATGCTAACATACGTACCTCCACCCTGTCAAATCCAAAACGGCCCCGGTAACGTCCTGATGGTGTGTGGCTAACTAATCCTTTCCAACCATCAGAATACAAATATAACAAAAAAATAAACATAGAGGGAATTAGCTTCTTTAATTGCTGTAAAAAAGAATCCATTCCAAAAATGGCAGGATTACTGCAAAATAGATAAGGACAATTAACCTTATAAACACAGATGATGAAAACCGTAGAAATCAGTTTCAAAAAAAAGACCTACAAAGTAGAGCAGCCTATTTCGACTATCAATTTGTACAAAATCACGCATCCAAATGGCCTGATTGAAATTACAAGGAACAAATATAGCGGCGAATGGAAAGTACTTAGTAAGTCTAAACCTACACTCAGACTACCAATGGAACCTATCGTTAAGGCAATTGAAGAGAACCTAAGCATAGTGAATTAGGATCTAAAACGCTATCGTATCAACTTGCTTTTACAAAAGATGTTGATTTATTTTCCCACTTTGACCGCACAATTACCTCATTCCAACGCACATACAACGAACACCTATTTAGTAAGAATACGAATTAAAAATATTTTTCAGGGGTTGGTTCAATTATGATTACCTTCATCGAAATTTTTAATTCTAACATTTATTAAATTATGGAAAATAGCGAAGTAACCACCATCGTACTTACTTTATGTATCATCATCGCTGCATTGAGCTTTTATCTTTCTTTCATCAAGAAAAAACACGATTCACATTAATCTTTTGCTATTCATTAATAGCTAACAGGAAGAATCTTTTGCTTTAGCCATTTCTAAGGCCGGAAAATGTGTGGGTGAATTCCTGTTCTACATCATTAATTAATATTCATCTTCTGAAGGTGTCGCAAATAAATTCCTGGAAAAATTCACCAGGAATAATTCTTCCTTAGCTCTGGTTACCGCTGTATATAACCACCTGAGGAAATCAAGATCTATCATTTCCTCAGTGAGATAACCCTGATCTACAAAAACTGCATCCCATTGTCCACCCTGCGCCTTGTGGCAGGTAACTGCATAAGCAAATTTAATTTGCAGGGCATTGTAATATGGATCTTCCTTAATAGCCAGCATCCGCTCTCTTTTATTGGTAATGTGCTCATAATCTAATGCCAGTCCTTCAAAAAGCTTTTTACTGTCTTCATAAGGCAGATTTGGGGTTTCTGCCTGCAAAGTATCCAGCATCACCTTACAAGTAATCTGTCCGGCATCTGGATAATCCAAAAACTCCAGCTGCACTTCTGAAAACCTGAAGCCATAACGTTCTTCTTCATTCCTTACACGTACAATTTTAGCCATATCACCATTGGCAATAAAAGAAGTAGACTCGTTATCGGGCAGCCAGAAATAGTTATTCTTCACAACCATGATCTGATCGCCCCCGGTCAGCTCCTCATCGCGATACAATAAGCGGGATCTGATTTGCTGGTTATAGACGTTAGCTGATTTATTGGAACGGCAGACAACGAGGGAATTTTCGATATCAAATTTCCTGTACGCATATTCCAGTCCTTCAACCAGTTTCACACCGGTCATGCTGAATATATCTTTATAACTTTTAGTGATAAACTTCGGAAGCGTGATTTTTTCATCATCATCGCCAGATTTCTCCTGGGCCACATGTGCATTGATCAAATCGCGCAGCATAGTAGCATTGGCAAGAATCCCTGATTTTTGACCTTGCCTCACTACTTCTTTCAGTTCAACTTCAGTAACCTGCAACTGGAAATTCTGTGCAACATAATTTTTGTTCAGCGCCGGACTATCGATACTGCCAACGGGAGGCAACTGTGCGGTATCACCGACGAAAAGCACAGCACAGTTTTTACCATTATAGATAAACTCCATAATATCTTTAAGAAAGGACGACCCGTTTTGGGTATTCCATTCATCGGCAATCATGGATGCCTCGTCGATGATGAACAGTGTATTTTCTGCAAGATTCGGCGCCAGCTGAAAAGCCATTTCAGTGGAAACTGCAGAACGCTTGCGGTAGATCTTTTTATGTACGGTAAGTGCAATACGACCGGAATAGTTACTCATTACCTTGGCAGCACGACCGGTTGGCGCGAGTAACGTAACCCGCAGCTTGAATTTCGGCAGTGCTTTTACGAGGGCAGCTACAGAAGTAGTTTTCCCGGTACCTGCATAACCACGTAAGATGAAACATCTGTTATTCAGCTCCTGCGACAAGAAACTGGCCATCTCCCGGCAAAAAACCAACTGTTCTGCAGTAGGTGTAAACTGGTAAGACTGGGCAATTATTGTGGCTTTATCCATTTTACAAATATGCAATGGTGTTGTTATAGAAAAAAGAATTAATTTTGCTATTGATGAAGAATGATAAAAACAGCATCCTATTAGTGGATCCGGAGTTTGATCCCAATACTGCGTCCGACTGTAATTTGTTATTAAAAATTACTCCGGATAGCTTTTCTTATGCGATCATCGACCGTAACAGTAAACAGTTGAAAGCTGTCTTTGATGAGCAGGAATGCGAAGACATCATCAGCAGCCTTACCCTGGCACTTAAACAGGATGTATATCTCAGGTTATCATTTAAAGATATCAAGGTATCTGTATATACGTTAAATACCATCGCTATTCCGAATGAATTGTATGCGGAAGCAGATCTGGATGTTTATGCAAAATTCTTCACTGAGGAACAATCAAACACACTTTACGCACAACCGGAAAAAAAATTCGGTTTTACTTCTATTTTTAACCTGCAGGTTTTTGTGGAAGATATGCTGAACACTTATCTTATCAATGCGAAAAGATTTGAGCAGAATGCCCCTGTAATTGCATTGGCACCAGCTTCAAATGCCAATTCCCTTCTACTTGATTTTACGGTAGGTTCTGTGAATGCTTTACTGATAAAGAAGGAAAAAATGATCTTCCAGAATACTTATGAAATATCCAATGCGGAAGAGTTTAACTATTACCTCGTGTTGATGATTCAGGAACTCCAGTTAGACACCAATACTACAGCAGTATTGCTTAGTGGCATCATTCATGAGAATGACGCCATCTATACCTGCTTATCTTCTTATTTTAATACTATTTCTTTTAATCTCCCCCCTGCTGCTGATATTGACTATGCAATCTTAGAAGATATGCCTGCTCATTATTACAGTAGCTTATTAGCCCTGGATTTATGCGTATAATTGGCGGTAAACTTAAAGGTATCCGCATGAGTGCGCCTGCCAGTCTTCCGGTAAGACCAACTACTGATATGGCCAAAGAGGCCTTATTTAATATTCTTTACAATACCTACGATTTTGATAGCTGTAATGTACTCGACTTATTCTGCGGTACGGGGAATATCAGTATAGAGTTCGCTTCGAGAGGAATTCAGCATGTCACTTCAGTCGATAAACATTCGGGCTGCATCTACTGGATCAAGTCTGTCATTGAACGCTATGACCTGCCAGAAATAGAACTGCAAAAGGCAGATGTTTTCAAGTTCCTGGAAGGGCATAAAAAATCTTATCAAATCATATTTGCTGATCCGCCGTATGACCTGTTAACAATCCCCCAGATTCCGCAGCTTGTGGCAAAAAACAAATTGCTTACAGAAAATGGTCTGTTGGTGGTAGAACATCCCTCGCTCCTTAAATTAAAAGACCAGCCAGGATATGTGGAGACCCGCAGATATGGCAATTCATCTTTCAGCTTCTTTAATTATACCCCCTAATATGAAAATCGCACTGTTTCCCGGTTCATTTGATCCGCTTACCATCGCACATGCGGATATTCTAAAACGCGCATTGCCGCTATTCGACCAGGTAATTGTAGGTATCGGATTAAATAGTTCAAAGCAAAACTTCCTGGAAGGACATGTTCGGGAAGAAATTGTTAAAGCCGTATTTGCGGATTATAAAAATATAAGTGTACAATCCTATGAGGGGCTGACGGTAGATTTCTGCAAGAAGGTAAATGCGACTTACATGATTCGTGGAATCCGCTCTGTGGGTGATTTTGAGTATGAGCGTGCGATAGCACAGATCAACCAAACCATGATGCCTGAGATGGAAACCATATTTATACTGAGCAAACCGGAGTATTCGGCCATCAGTTCCACCATAGTACGGGATATTCTCCGTAACCATGGTGACATCACTCCTTTCCTGCCGAAAGAAGCGCTGAGGTTCCTTTAGACTTTTTCTTTAATCAGTTTACCTGCTTTAATCACATCCATAATAGATGGGTAGGTATTTTTGACGATGGGTTTCAGGTCTTTCGCACTGATCCATTCAGCCTTGGTGATACCCTCTTCTTTTTGTGGGATCAGCTTTGGCGAGCCTTTAACGGTCATACTGTACCAGTTTGTTTTCTTCAGTACCAGCTTAGTTCCCATTTCATAAACATGATAAGTCTTACATAGCTTTTTATCATTGGTATGGATTTTCACGCCACATTCTTCTTCTACTTCACGTACCCCGGCATCTCTCATTCCTTCACCCTTCTCTACTTTCCCTTTGGGAAGATCCCATTTTTTGTTTCTGAAAATGAACAGGTAATCACCATCAGCATTTCTAACCAGTCCACCCGCAGCTTTAATAATGGTCAGGCTCTGTTTTATCAATTCAAAAAGTGCTTTTGGATCTTCTGTAACCAATGCATATTGATTGTGGGCACTCTTGCCTAATCCGATGTAAAAAGTAGAAAAATCAAATCCTTCTACCGCTATTTGCTGTAAGCCCTCTGTATAATTAGGAAGTTTATCTGCAATAACAAGTGTATTCTCGTTAATATAAATTCTATATGTCTTCATTGGCCTGTCTTTATCATCTCCGATATGGAGTGCCTTTTTGTTGTTTGGAAAATAAAAGTATAAAAATTCTCAGGTAAACAAGGAGGAATCGCTTTTTATTTAGGCCCCTGAATTTTAAATTCTATTTATCACATTGAGTATCAATTACTGGCAAAAAAAGCGCAAACGGTTTATGTGATAAAGCTATAATTTGACTAATTTTGCAGCATGTATAATAAAAGTGATATTGAATTAAAGGTAGCTGAATTTTTATTACAAATTAAAGCAGTAAAACTACAACCAAAGAACCCTTTCACATGGGCTTCTGGCTGGAAATCTCCAATTTATTGTGATAATAGGGTAACGCTCTCCCATCCCTCAGTACGTACATACATCAGGCAGAAGCTTACGCAATTGATTCAGGAAGAGTTTGGCTCTGTGGATCTGATTGCGGGTGTTGCAACTGCGGGTATTCCTCAGGGAGTATTAGTGGCTCAGGAATTAGGATTGCCTTTTGCTTATGTAAGAGCAAAAGCTAAAGAGCATGGTACGGGTAGTTTAATTGAAGGTGAAATTGTAGAAGGTCAACGCGTTGTTGTTGTGGAAGACCTTATTTCTACTGGAAAAAGCAGTTTGCAAGCCGTAAATGCATTGAAAGAAGCCGGATTATCTGTTGCCGGACTGGTATCTATTTTCACCTACGGTTTTGATATCGCTGAAGAGAACTTCAAAGAAGCAAAGTGCCGCTTCGCAACATTATCTAATTACAATACATTGATCGAATATGCGGCTGAGCACAGCTTCATTGCGCAGGATGATGTTGATCTATTGAACAAATGGCGCAGAAACCCTGCCGAATGGGGTAAAGATTTATAAAAACCAACCAGATTATATGACCGTTATTGAAAGTACAACCGTAGTTAACCAACCGGTAGAAAAAGTTTATGCTTTTCTGGCTGATTTAAACAACCATCAGCAACTGATGCCAGACAATATTTATAATTGGTCTTCTACAGTAGACGAAGCTAGTTTTACGATTCAGAACATGGCGAAACTGGCGATCAAAATCTCTAACAGAATAGAGAATCAGGAATTAACGGCTATACCGACTGAAAAAGCACCTTTTGAGATAGAGCTGAAATGGACAGTTGCAGATAATGGCAATGGTTCTACTATTGTGAGTCATATCATCTCTGCTGATCTGAATATGATGATGAAGATGCTTGCAGCAGGTCCTTTGCAAAAATTAGCGGATCACCAAACTAAGCGTGTTGTAGAAATATTGAACTAATCATAACATATAACAATTTATGGAAGAGGTTTGTCTGTTGAGACGAACCTCTTTTTTTGTCCTGGAAAACGGGTTAAAAATGGGGGTGTACTGTTTCCGACTGCCTATCTTTTGCTGCGCAAAACTTAGGAGGCCGGAAACAGTACACCCCCATTTTTAAGATAATCTCAGGATGATCTGCATGCATGATTCATACCTTGTCAACGTACATAGCCCGGATCCAGAATGACTTGATAAGTCCACAACCTACCTGTGGATAAAGGGTTATTGCGGATGTATTTTAAATATTCCCATTGCTAGAACAGGATTATCTGATAACCCAATCAATAATGTTATATCTCTAATAACACGGTTAAGACAATCCTGCTGATCATACGATCGATATTGTCATGAACCTCCTTTGGATTGACCTTGCTTCCAAATGAAAGTTTTACCGGAAACTACTTATTATACAATATATATCTACAACAAACTCCTCAGGATGATCTGGTTTCCAAATGCAGGATCTCCTGCTGTATGTAAAACCCCGTGAGTCTGTTATTCGACCTTCTGGTTTTTGCATCGCAAAAAGCAGGCAGGCGAATAACAGACTCACGGGGTTTTGTGTTTTAAGGACAATCCCAAAGCAGGATCTCGTAAAATCCCTTAGAAAATAAATCCGGCAGGCTATTAATTAACCGAAAACCTAAGAAACACAGGTAAGTGATCAGATATTTTCCTCGCTTCTTTAATATCCGTAAAAGAGGTATAAAATGGAATAATACCCGCTGTTATACAGGTGATCCTGGCTTGGTTATAAAAGAAGTTATCATATTCTGATGCCAGACAATCACCGTTAATACATTTTTGCCTAAGAGAAGTTTTCTGTTTACTAAACGCCGATGGATACCCCGCTTTCTTCAGGGGATTAAATACGGAATGCGATTCCGACAGGTTGAAGTCGCCACAAAAGATTAAACTGTTGTCAGGATACTCAGCCGGCAGATATTGTAGATACTTAATCTCAGTCTCCGGTTGTTTAGCCTTGGGGATTGCGTGGAACGTTACCAGTGTAAACTGTTTTTTGCCGATCTGGAACTTCGCCAAATAGGGCTCCCTGCTAATTTCCAGGTTATACTTTTTCTCCAGCCATGCATCTCCCACCTTTTGCACACGACTCGTTTTCCAGAGAAAAGCATATCGTTCTTTGCTATACCTGTCACTTGAAGTGCCGTGACTAATGGTATAATCCCATTTAGCTCCGGTCCTGTTTAACGCATCACTTAGGCTGGCTACTGCCTTTGGACCACCCGGACCAGCCACTACTTCCTGCACCGCAATGACATCATAGTTTTTTAGGGTCTTTGCAATGAAAGTGATCTGTTCCTCCGTTTTAGTCTGCCCAAAGTCCTTCAGGTTCCAGGAACAGACATTAATGGTTTGTGCGAAACCAGAAAATGAAACGAATAAGATCAGACAGAAACTGGAGAGATATTTTTTAAGACGCATAAAGAGATTTATTTTTTGATTTTACTGGCTTTCAGACTTTTCACATTCATTAACACTACAGCACTGATAATTAACAAAATACCTGTCCACTGTACCAGATTTACAGGCTCTTTCAACAGTACATAAGCAAACAGCACAGACACAGGGAGTTCAACAGAAGCGATGATTGTTCCTAATCCAATACCTGTATGCGGCATACCACTCGTAAATAGTAACGGCGGCAGTATTGTTCCAAAGAAGGCCAGGAAGATGCCCCATGGCCAGAAGATGTGAAAATTAAAGTTACCATATGACGTGGTAGAAAAGATCAGTACGATGATGGTTAAACCTCCTGCCAGCAACCACAGACTTCTTTTTATCGGGTGCAGGTGCGTAGCAATACTGTTAGAGGAATATAAAGAAATGGTATAAGAGAATCCTGCTGCAAAACCCCATGCAATTCCTTTCCAGTTCAATTCATGAGCGGAAGAGAAGATATTTGTAGCTAGTGCTGTGCCAAGGAGAACGATTATCGTTGCTGCAATTTTTCTTGTGGAAGGTGCCTTTTTATCCAGCACGGCTTCCAGTAATAAACCCATCCATACCGACTGCATTAACAATACAATGGCGACAGAAACAGGAATATACTTAACAGCGAAATAGTAAAATACACTGGTCAGTCCCAGGGATGTCCCTCCTATCATGAGTTTTAAAACAGAAAACCGGTCTGTTACTGCTGATTCCTTCTGAGGAGTCTTCAAAAATAGCTGAAGCAATAGTATGCCTACGAATCCGATTGAAAACTGAGAGGTGGTTACTTCTGCGGTGGTAAAGCCATTTGAATAGGCTAATTTGACTACGGTAGCCAGAGCACCATAACTCGATGCGCCGAGGCCGACCAGCAATGCTCCTTTAAGTATGTTTTTTTCCATTAATTGTTGCTCGTATAATTTGGTGCAAAGAAACTGATTCCAAACAAACTTTATATCAGATGGGTGTATAAATACAGATCGGATGAAATTGAGGTACGTTATAGTCGCTAAAAAGCAGACAGAAATACAGATAATGAGTTAAAAATCAGACATTAATTCTGAATTAAATATTTTTAAACGACATAATTTCCGATTAAATCCATTCCTCCACTATGGCATTTCTTTTGTTGCATGCCAGACATGAACTTCAATAACTTTACTATTAAAGCACAGGAAGCAATCCAACAGGCTTCTGAAATAGCTCAGGGCAATCAGCAACAAGCTATTGAAACGGCACACCTGCTTAAAGGTCTGCTCACTGTTGATGAAAACGTGGTTTCATATGTACTAAAAAAGCTTAATGTTCATTTAAATGCATTAAATCAGAACCTGGATGCGCAGATTGCGAAATTCCCGAAGGTGAGTGGCAGCAACGCTTATTTGTCCTCTGGTGCTAATGCTGTATTACAGAAAGCACAGTCTTATTTAAAAGAATTTAAGGACGAGTTTGTTTCTGTAGAGCATCTTCTATTAGGCATATTAGCCGTTAATGATAATATATCCAAGCTGCTAAAAGAGCAGGGTGTAAATGAAAAAGACCTCAAGAAAGCGATTGCTGACCTTAGGGGGGATAATAAAGTAACTGACCAGAATGCTGAAGCCAGTTATAATGCATTGAACAAATACGCAAGAAACCTGAACGAGTATGCAGAATCAGGAAAACTGGACCCTGTAATTGGCAGGGACGAAGAAATTCGCCGTGTAATTCAGATTCTATCCAGAAGAACAAAAAACAATCCTATTCTGATTGGTGAGCCGGGAGTAGGTAAAACTGCTATAGCGGAAGGAATTGCCTTCAGGATTATTAAAGGTGATGTGCCTGAAAACCTGAAAAGCAAAACAGTTTATTCACTCGATATGGGTGCATTAATTGCCGGAGCGAAATATAAGGGTGAATTTGAAGAGCGTTTGAAAGCCGTTATCAAAGAGGTCACACAAAGTGAAGGTGATATCATCCTGTTTATTGACGAGATTCACACATTGGTAGGTGCCGGTGGTGGCGAGGGCGCAATGGATGCCGCTAATATTCTTAAACCAGCATTGGCACGTGGGGAATTAAGAGCAATTGGCGCGACGACATTAAACGAGTACCAGAAGTATCTGGAGAAAGATAAAGCGCTGGAACGTCGTTTCCAGAAGGTAATTGTTGATGAACCGGATACCCAGGATGCGATTTCCATTTTAAGGGGTTTGAAAGAACGCTATGAAACCCACCATAAGGTGAGAATTAAAGATGAGGCCATTATTGCAGCTGTCGAGTTGTCTCAACGGTATATCAGCGACAGGTTCCTGCCTGACAAAGCGATTGACTTAATGGATGAAGCTGCTTCTAAGTTACGCCTGGAAATGGATTCTGTGCCGGAAAATGTAGATGAGCTGGACCGCAAGATTATGCAGCTGGAAATTGAGCGTGAAGCCATCAGAAGAGAGAATGACGACAAAAAAGTGGCTTCCCTTGGAGAAGAGATTGCGAACCTTTCTGCTGAACGTGACGAACTGAAAGCGAAATGGCAATCGGAGAAAGATGTGGTAGACGGAATAAATAACGAACTACAGCAGATTGAGAATTATAAATTGGAAGCCGATCAGGCAGAAAGAGCGGGTGATTACGGTAAGGTTGCCGAAATCCGTTACGGCAAGATCAAAGAGTCGCACGACAAAGTAGAACAGCTGAAAGTAACCCTGGAGAGTCAGCAAGGTGACGGACGCATGTTGAAAGAGGAAGTTACGGCAGATGATATTGCAGGAGTTGTAGCGCGTTGGACCGGCATTCCAGTGACCAAACTGATTGCCAGTGAGCGCGAAAAATTGCTGAATCTGGAAGATGAACTACATAAACGTGTTGCTGGTCAGGATGAAGCAATTGAAGCCATTTCTGATGCTATCCGCCGTTCACGTGCAGGTTTACAGGATAAAAGGAAGCCGATTGGTTCTTTCATTTTCCTGGGGACAACAGGTGTGGGTAAAACCGAGCTGGCTAAAGCGCTTGCTGAGTTTTTGTTTAATGATGAAAACGCATTAACCCGTATCGATATGAGTGAATATCAGGAGCGGCATTCAGTTTCCAGATTGATAGGTGCGCCTCCGGGATATGTAGGCTATGATGAAGGCGGGCAGCTGACAGAGGCAGTGCGTCGCAAACCTTACTCGGTAGTATTGCTGGATGAGATTGAGAAAGCACACCCTGATGTATTCAATATCCTGTTGCAGGTACTTGACGATGGTAGGCTAACCGATAATAAAGGAAGACTGGTGAATTTTAAGAATACGATCATCATCATGACCTCCAATATAGGCTCACATCTGATTCAGGATAACTTTAAAGAGTTAAGCGATAACAACAGAGATGAGGTAATTGCAAAAACTAAAAATGAGCTTTTTGAATTGCTGAAACAGACAATCAGACCGGAGTTTTTAAACCGTATTGATGAACTGATTATGTTCACCCCGCTGAACCGTAGTGAGGTGAGAAATATTGCCGAACTGCAATTCAGACATGTACAGCAGACCCTTGCAGATATGGGAATTGAGATTGAGGCCTCAAAAGAAGCGCTGGACTGGCTGGCTGAACTAGGCTACGATCCACAATTTGGTGCAAGACCTTTGAAAAGAGTGATACAGAAACGTGTATTAAATGAACTATCAAAAGAGATTTTAGCTGGAAAAATTGATAAAGAAAGCAAAATCAAGCTGGATATGTTTGATCATAACTTTGTGTTCCTGAATACAAAACATACAGAAGTATAAGTAAAAATGGAATCATTTTTTACAGAAAAGCCGGATATTTTAAAACAATAGCCGGCTTTTTTGAATTATATTGTTTGCGAAACTATAAACTGTATACATGAAAGCTGCAAAAATTACATTTTTAAAAGCAGTGGATATCTTTCGCAAGCTTCGTAACCTTTAAAAACAATTATCCCTTAATGAAAATAGCTTATATATCAACTTATCCTCCGCGTGAATGTGGTATCGCTACATTCAATCATAATCTCTTAAAAGCCATTGGTCACGATGTCAAATCGGTATCATCAGACAGTTTTGTTGTTGCGATGACCGACTCAGAGCACATTGACACTTATGAATACCCTGCTGAAGTACAATATGTTATCAGACAGGAAAACCAAAAAGATTATACCAGGGCGGCAGATTATATCAATACCAGTCTTACCGATGTATGTATTTTAGAGCATGAATTCGGCATATATGGCGGCGAAAGTGGTGTATATATCCTTCCGCTGATTGCAAGGCTGCAAAAACCACTGATCACTATTCTGCATACGATTTTGAAGGATCCTTCATACGTGCAGCTCACCATTATCAGGGAGATTGCAAAATATTCTTCTAAGATTGTGGTAATGAGTCAGAAAGCGGTTGGATTTTTAACCACTATCTACGGAATTTCCGAGGATAAAATCAGACTGATAGAACATGGCGTTCCTGATCTGGAGCCTAAGACAGACAACCCGGTAAAATCATCTTTAGGCTTTAAAAATAAAAAGGTCCTTTTTACTTTCGGCTTAATAAGTCGTAATAAAGGCCTGGAAACAGTTATTGAAGCTCTTCCTGCTATTGTAGCGAAAAATCCGGATATCATGTATGTGATCCTCGGTACAACCCATCCGGGTGTCATCAAGAATTCAGGTGAGGAATACCGAGACAGTTTGAAAAGACTCGCTAAAAAACTCAATGTAGAGAATAACCTGATCTTCATTAATAAGTTTGTATCAGAAGAAGAATTATACGATTATCTGACGGCGGCAGACATGTATATCACACCTTACCTGAATGAGGCGCAGATTACCAGCGGTACATTATCTTATGCAGTTGGTGCTGGTGCAGCGGTAATTTCTACCCCATACTGGCATGCACAGGAGTTATTAGCCCGCAACAGAGGGAAACTGTTCGACTTTAAAGATTCTACGGGACTGGCGCATATTGTAAATGAGCTATTTGAAAATGAATCCTTGCTGAACGAACTGAAAAGTAACGCCTACAATTATGGTTTGCATTTACGATGGCCAAATACAGGCGGTGTATTCATTGATACTTTACGCGAAGCAATTACACATGCTAAACAGGAAAAAGAAGAAATAAAACCTATCATTGATCCTGATATGATGCCTGCATTTAGTATGGCTCATATTCAGCGGCTCACGGATGATACCGGTATTGTACAGCATGCAAAATACGGCATACCTAATCTAAAAGAGGGATATTGTCTGGATGATAATGCCCGTGCATTGATTATGGTGATTCAGGCGTGGCAGCAAAATAAGAGTAAAGCAGCATTGGAACTACTGCCTGTTTATCTCAGCTACATTCAATACATGCAATGTGACGATGGTAATTTCAGGAACTTCCTGAGTTTCAGAAGGGAGTATCTCGACGAAATTGGTACAGAAGATTCTTTTGGAAGGACCGTATGGTCACTCGGCTACCTGATTAGCAATGCGCCTAACAATTCTTACCGCGAGTTTGCGAAAGAATTATTTGATAAGTCTGTTCCGCATTTTAGTCAGCTGAAACACTTAAGAGGACTCGGAAATACCATGATCGGCCTGGCTAATTACCTGAAAGCTCATCCTTACGATGAAGGTATAGTTAATGAATTCAACCAGCTCGCAGAACCATTAAAAGCTGCTTACAGAGCAAATAGAACAGATAACTGGCATTGGTATGAAGAGAAAATGACCTATGACAATGCCATTCTGCCACTGGCATTGTTGAGCCATTATCAGATTACACATGACCAGGAATCCTTTGATATCGCCATGGAAAGTATGGATTATCTAACGGCAAAAACCATGAGTAACGGCTATTTAAATCCTGTAGGTAATGATGGCTGGTTGTTCCGGGATCAGGAGATGGCCTTATACGATCAGCAGGCAATTGAAACCATGGCAATGGTACTGATGTATTTCAAAGCTTATGAAATTACCCATAACCTGGAGTATATCAAACAAATGTATCTGAGTTATCAATGGTTCCTGGGCGAGAATAGCCTGAGGTTACCTCTATATGATTATGAAACCAAAGGTTGCGGAGATGGGTTACAGACCTATGGTGTGAACAGAAACCAGGGTGCTGAAAGTACGCTGGCTTACTGGATATCACACCTGACAGTATTAAAGGCGCTCGAGTTTGAATACGAATTCAATCCTAAAGAAGCTTAACCAATTTTAAAGAAGAAGCGATTAAATGAAGATAGCCGTATTATCTCCTGTAGCCTGGAGAACTCCACCCCGCCATTATGGTCCCTGGGAACAGGTAGCTTCCAATCTCACTGAAGGCCTTGTTGCTGCCGGTATGGAAGTTACATTATTTGCTACCGGCGATTCCCTGACCAGTGCCCAATTAGACAGTGTAGTACAGGTTGGATACGCGGAACAGCAGGATCAGGATGCTAAAGTACTGGAATGTATGCATATCAGTAACCTGATGGAACGTGCAGAGGATTTTGATCTGATCCATAACCATTTTGACTTTCTGCCATTGAGTTATACAGGACTGATTAAAACGCCTGTAATTACAACCATCCATGGCTTCTCTTCTGAAAGAATTATTCCGGTATACCAGAAATACAATTCCCACACGCATTATGTGTCTATCAGTGATGCCAACCGGCACCCGCTTTTGAATTACCTGGGCACAGTTTATAATGGATTGGATACTGCTGATTTTGAGTTTAATGCCCTGCCCGATGATTACCTTTTGTTCTTTGGAAGAATACATCCTCATAAAGGTACCTCTGAAGCAATTGCAATAGCAAAAGCTAGTGGCCGGAAGTTGATTATTGCCGGCATTATTCAGGATGAAAATTATTTCAAAAACCACGTTGAGCCGTTTTTGAATGAAGACATTCAATTTGTAGGATCTGCCGGGCCTGTAGACCGTAATCACTTATTGGGTAAAGCCACCGCTTTACTTCATCCTATCAGTTTTGATGAGCCCTTTGGCCTAAGCGTAGCAGAGGCCCTTTTATGCGGTACCCCAGTGATTGCCTTTAACAGGGGATCAATGCCTGAGCTGATTCAGGATAAAAAAACAGGCTACTTAGTTGGAACTATTGACGAGGCTGTTGAAGCGCTAAAAAGTATAAAAGAGATAGACCGTTCTTATTGCCGCGATTGGGCGAACAGCAAGTTTTCAAGAGAAAAGATGGTAGAGGATTATATTCGCCTCTACCACCAGATCGTATAATATCGGTCTTATTTCCCAGTTACTGAATTTTGCTCAGCAGCAGAGTTCAGTAATTTTTCCAGTAATAAATCAATCTTAACTGAAGCAAATGATGAACAGTAATCTGATAATCCATATGGAATGATCAGTTCACCGTTATGTATAATTGAGCCACATGAATACAGCACATTTGGCACATAACCCTCCCTTTCATCATTATTAGGTATAACCAATGGTTCACTTAACCTGCCAATTTCTATAGAAGGATCTTCAAGATCTAACAGACATGCACCCAGGCAATACCTGCGCATTGGTCCGACACCGTGTGTGATCACCAACCAACCGGCTGCTGTCTCTATCGGCGAACCGCAATTACCTATCTGAATAAATTCCCATGGAAATTTTGGCTGCTGTAACATTACAGGATTATCCCAGACAGTGATCTTATCAGAATACATCAGGTAATTGTTCCATCCGTCAATACGCGACATCATTACGTACTTTCCTTTTATCTTACGTGGAAACAATGCAAGGTTCTTATTTTGTGCACCCGCGCCATGCAGTGGGCTGATTTTAAAATCATAGAAATCAGTGGTCTGCAACAGCTTCGGCATAATCATGGCACCATCAAAAGCTGTATAGGTTGCGTAATAAATCACCGTTCCATCATCTTTTACAAAACGGACAAACCTGGCATCCTCAATTCCCTTACGCTCAAACTCAGATATCGGGAAAATTACGCGGTCGGAAATATCAGTATCCCTCGAGAAGCTGATTTCATGGTAAGTATCAGAAAGCCAAAGGATCTTATCATATTCCAGTTTCTTCAAATCATCTTCCTGCAGATTTTTAGAGTCTATGATGAGCCTTCGTAAAACAGCGTAATCAAACTTCTCTTCCAGTTTCAGCCCCACCTCATCCAATACTTCCAGATCAATCTTGGAATCCGCCGCTTTTTTTAGAAACAACTTCTTATTGTATATTGCATTTCGCACGATCTCTGCTTCATCAATGTAATTTCCGGCAGGATTTACCGTAATGTTACCATTCCGATCTACCAGTGCCCTTCTAAAAACTACAGAAGAAATATGTCCTTCGCCTACCGCACGAAAACTGATAATTAGTCGTTTTTCGCCCTCAACCAATTCAGATTGGTCAGGATCTTCTACCACGGAGGGATTGAAAAATGCCGCAGACTCAATAGAATACTCATGCGTAAAATAAGAGCCCAGCAACAGGCGCTCGTATTTATTTAATGCCTCGAAGTCGATCCCCAGCTCATCAATAATGTGCTTGATCTTTTTACAATGCCGCGCTAGAATTTTAGTAATATTTCTATGTCGCTTGGAATATTCCTGTAGGATTGGCGATATCAACCCAAAAACTTCCTCACTTGAAAGTGATAATACTCGCTTCACTACTTCCTTAGCCCTGTCATCTCCGTTAAAAAAAAAACGGGCAATCACACGTTTCGGATCGGGATATACTTTAATTGATTTTCGT
>Ga0247813_10000428_pt1 | contig 40517 bp, 29 predicted proteins | sample UWRJL169409C1_FD_180719 | JGI IMG/M metagenome (GOLD analysis project Ga0247813, IMG submission 180719) | Plant litter microbial communities from Arlington Agricultural Research Station in Wisconsin, United States - UWRJ-L169-409C-1 | ecosystem: Environmental > Terrestrial > Plant litter >... | reverse complement strand
GGCGGCCCGATCGCGTTCGCGGTCGGTGGCGAATATCGCCGCGAGTCGAGCAGCTTCCGTCCCGCGCAGGCGATCACCGACAACGCGTTCTACCAATATGACGAATACATCCTGCCGACCCCGTCGAGCGGCCATTTCGATGTCTGGGAAGCGTTCGGCGAGCTTAACGCGCCCATCCTGAAGGACGTGCCGTTCGCCAGCCTGCTCTCGGTCGGTGCCGCCGGACGCTATTCGGACTATTCGACGGTCGGATCGACCCGAGCCTATCAGTTCAACGGCATTTACGCGCCGATCCGCGAGATCAGCTTCCGCGGCTCTTACGGCCGTTCGGTCCGCGCCCCGAACATCGGCGAGATCTTCCGCCCGCAGACCGGCAGCAGCAACTTCTTCTCCGATCCCTGCTACCTCGGCAACCGCACGCTCGGCACGCAGTTCCGCACCGCGAACTGCCAGACGCTGATCACCGGGGCAGGGGGCAATCCCGCCAATTTCACCGCGCAGAACAATCCGAACGCGACGATCTTCATCCCCGGCACGCAGCAGGGCAATCCGGACCTGCGCGCCGAAGTTGCCCGCACCTGGACCGCGGGCGTCGTGGTGCGACCGATCTCGGGGCTGTCGATCGGGCTCGACTGGTACGATATCCGGCTGCGGGACGCGATCAACACGCCCGATGCGAACACGATCGCGTCGCTGTGCGTCGACCAGCCGACGCTCGGCAACGCCTACTGCAACGCGATCAGTCGTGAGCGCGGCACCGGGTTCATCAACGGCTATGTTGTCCAGCCGCAGAACGTCGCGGCGTTCCGCACCGCCGGCGCCGAGCTCAATATCGCCTATCGCTTCCGGACCGCGCGTATGGGCGCGTTCGATATCCGCTTGGTCGGCGGCTATCTCGACAAGCTCGAACAGGTCGCAACGCCGGGCGCGATCACCGAGAACAATGTCGACCAGCCCTTCCGTCCGAAATACACCGTAACCTTCTCGCCGAGTTGGACCGCGGGCGCACTGACCCTGACCTACAATCTGCGCTGGCAGGACGGCGTCCGGCGTTTCGCCAAGGTCGACACCGACGCAAACCCCAGCGTCGTCGATCCACGCTATTTGCGGTACAAGGAACTATGGCAGCACGACATGCAGGCAGAGGTTGCGGTTGACCGCGGGTTCTCGTTCTACGGCGGCGTCAACAACCTTATCGACCAAAAGCCGGACATCGGTTTCGAGACCAACGTGCCGATCTCGCCGGTCGGGCGGTATTTCTATGCGGGGGCGAAGGTTCGGTACTGAGACCGCCGACAGTTGACCGAACGGGACGTCTCGACGACGGACGGCGGATTGCCGAACTGAGAAAAGACGCCCGTGCTGACCGAAGACATGTTGAGCCTCATCACGATGGAGGAAGGGGCCTTCATCGATCCCAGCTGCACCGTCGTCGATCCGCATCGGCTCACGCTGCGCAAGGGCGCGTTCGTGGGACCCGAGGGGCTGATCGACGCCGGGGGTGGCGTCGTGATCGGCGAAGCGGTGCGCATCAGTTACCGGTGCACGATCATCTCGTTGACGCACCACATCACGCGCTCCGTCTGGCGGCGGGGCGTCGATGGTGACAGGCTGCGGCCTGTGTTGATCGAACGCGGCTGCTGGATAGGCGCCGGCGTCACCATTTACCCAGGCGTGATCGTCCGAGAGGGGTGCGTCATCAACGCCGGATCGGTAATCGCAAAATCTACCGAAGCACACGGACTTTACTGTCCGCCATATGCCGCGCGCATCAAGGATCTGGAGTTCGAGTGACGGCCGATCACGATCGCGTCGTCGGGGGCGCCCTTCTGAGTTCAATCCGCCTCAACCTGTAAACATTTGATACGGGGCGCCGGAAGATGGCGGTCCGTCATATGAATGAGTGGCCTAAGTTGAGGCTAGGCGTAGAGGCTCCGATTGGCCGAGCATGAGTCCCGCCCGCCCTCCGCGTGCAACGGCTGCATGCCCAGTCGATAAGAACGGTGGTAAAGAAAGACGCTATCCGACCGACAGGTTTGACCTCCGTATCGCCGACAAAACCGACGATGCCGATCAGACAGATGCTGCTGACGCGCGAGCAGGCGGCTCGGCCTAGATCGCCAAAAATGGGGGCGGGGCAGAGGAATAGCAGGGGTGTTGCCCACCATAGCATGACTGCCGCCCAAATCTCTATCGTACTCCGTCGCTTTCGGAGAGAGCATGCCGGGCGAAGTCGTGCCGGATTGCGGCCAGCTTGGGGTCGATATAGCGTCGGCAGAACGGTCGGGTCGGATCGGTACGGTAATAATTGGGTAGCGCTGTTCCGATGACCGGAACCCGACGAGCGGCAGCACCTTCGTCCGCGCAGCGGTGTCAACTTCCTGCCCAAGCCGGGTGATCACCGTGTCCGTCCGATGCCGCTGGTTGGCATCCCCAATATAGACGGCGCTGCGATAACGCGTGTTCGGCGAATAGCCGCTGTTCGCCGAATGAGTGCGAAGATGAACCTCGATCAGAATGTCGAGCGAAATGATCCCGGGATCAAAGCGGACCACGACTCCTTCGGCCCAGGCATCGTCGGGTGCGGTCGATTGCAGGAAGCCTTGAAAGACCTCGGAGACACCACGCAGGATTTGAAACACGCCTTCGGTGCACCAATGACACCCGCCGCCGAAGCCCGCTGTTTCCATGCTCATGTTCTCCATCCGGTCCGGCGAGATAGCGTTCCGCTTTCTGCGTTCAATGGCGGCAACGTGTAGCGCTGGTCGGCTAGTGGTCTAGCATCGGCCGAACCGCCTTCCCCGCTACGCATGTACGCCGACGGCGCTGACGGATACTGACCCAATGACAACCACGGGATAGCACCAAAACCAACGGCTGGTTCCAAGAGACGCCCAAGTCGAGCTGAACGTCGGCTTTAGGTCTCCCAGTCGCCTGACTGAAGGCGAGATATAGACTTCCAACCCAAAGACCGAGCCGAATAGCTAGTAACGCGCGTATGTGTCATCCAAGTGGTTTCAGTTCACCCGCTATAGTAAGCAATGCACGCAAACCGGCGGGTAGCTGCCGTCTTCCGGAATAGTAGAGGTAGAATCCAGGCCCCGACGTTGCCCAGTCAGTTAGCACCAGACGCAAGTCGCCATCGGCAACATGCTTGGCAAACAGTGATTCAAGACCGAACGTCAGACCTGCACCGTTCAGCGCCATCGCCAGGGTTGATCGGCTGTCGTCGGCGGTCATCGCGCTTTTGATAGACACGTCGAAGTCACCGTCAGGCCCGTCGAATTCCCATCGGTATATACTGTCGTCGCCGAGCCGGACGCCCAGGCAACGATGATGCTTGAGTTCGTCCGGATGGGTCGGCGTACCATGGTTTTCCAGATAGCCGGGGGATGCCGCAACGACCCAGCGGAGGTCGGCCGAAAGCCGCTGCGCGATCATGTCTTCCGGGACGGTGCCACCGTAGCGCACGCCTGCGTCGAACCCCTCGCCAACGACATCCACGATGCGGTTACTGGAAACGAGGTCGACTTCGATATCGGGGTGGCGGCGAGACAATTCGGCGAGCACGGGACCGAGGACCAACGTTACCGCATCGACGACGGCGTTGATGCGGATCTTGCCACCGGGGCTGGCACGCAGCCGATCAAGATCCTCGAGAGCGGATCCAATGTCGGCAAACGACGCGGAGACCGACTTCTCCAACGCCTTTCCGGCCGACGTCAACGTGACGGATCGGTTGGTCCGGTTGATCAGTCGGACGCCCGCGCGCTCTTCAAAGTTCTTCAACGCGTGACTGACCGCAGAGGCAGATACGCCGAGCTCGAGGCCGGCGCGACGAAAATTCAGCTGCCGGGCGATGGCGAGAAAATAGGCGAGGTCTGTCAGGTTGGTACGGGTAACGGGCATAGCCTTATGCTGAACCAGATTCATCATCGCATCAATGAGTGGCGAAGTAACTTGATCGCCGCGGAAGCGTTAAAGGATCCTAGTCTCGCTGGTAGCGCGATGCAGAGGGTCGCCGATGATCGTGGGACGTTTCGATCGTGACGACCGACGACAACGGACTCAGATCCTCTCAAGGACCATCCTTGCGGCGGTCGTTAAAGAGAAAAAGCCATGATCTTCGACACACCCGCAGGCGTCAATCCGACCGATCGGATGAAGGTGCTCGGCAAGCCACTCGATCGCTACGAAGGGCATCTGAAAACCACCGGCACGGCGACCTACGCCTATGAATGGCAGGATGTCGCGCCGGGCTTCGCCTACGGCTACATCCTCGGTGCTGCGATCGCCAAGGGCCGGATCACGTCGATCGATACGCGCGATGCAGAACGCGCGCCCGGCGTGGTTGGGGTCATCACATATCTGAATGCAGGCAAACTCGGGGTCGGCAAATTCTATGTCCAGAAGATGCTCGCCGCGCCTGAAGTCGATCATTACCACCAGCCGGTCGCCGTCGTTGTCGCGGAGACGTTTGAACAGGCTCGCGCGGCCGCCGCGCTGGTGCGCGTCGACTATCAGCGGACGGCAAGCCAGTTCGATCTGGCTGCGCAGAACGGCAGCGCACCGGTTCCGCCGGAAGGCGAGTATGGCGGCCCCAACGAGAAGCAGGTCGGCGACTTCGCCAAAGCGTTCGCCGCCGCGCCGGTCAAGGTCGATGAGACCTACACGGTGCCCGACCAGGCCCATGCGATGATGGAGCCGCATGCCTCGATCGCGAAATGGGACGGCGACCGCGTCACGTGCTGGACATCGATCCAGCAGATGAACTGGGGAACGCGCGACCTCGGGCTGATCCTCGGCATCCCCAAGCAGAACGTCCATCTGATCTCGCCCTACATCGGCGGGGGCTTTGGCGGTAAGGGAACCGTGCAGATCGATCTGGCGCTGGCGGCGATCGCGGCCCGCGTGGTCGAGCGGCCGGTGAAAATCGCACTGCAGCGTCCGATCATGTTCAATACCACGATCCACCGGCCCAAGACGATCCAGCGCGTGCAGCTGGGCGCGGGCCATGACGGGCGGCTGACGGCCATCGGTCATGACAGCCTGTCGGGTAACCTCGTCGGTGGGCGTACGGAGCCGACCGTTACATCCACGCGGACGCTGTATGCAGCCGCGAACCGGCTGACCCGGATGCGGCTGGCAACGCTCGACCTCGCTGAAGGCAACGCGATGCGGGCGCCGGGCGAAGCGCCTGGGTTGATGGCGTTGGAGGTCGCGATGGACGAGCTCGCAGAAAAGCTGAAGATGGACCCCATTGAGCTTCGCGTCGTGAACGACACCCACGTGGATCCCGAAAATCCGAACAAGCCTTTTTCGACCCGAGCGTTCGTTCGCTGTCTGCGGGAGGGCGCAGAACGCTTCGGCTGGGACAAGCGGCAGAGCAAGCCCGGTGCGGTCCGCGAAGGGCAATGGCTGATCGGTATCGGGATGGCAGGAGCGATCCGTGGCGGCAAGATCGCCAAGGCGGGCGCGCGGGCGCGGCTGGATCAGCACGGTGTCGTGACGATTGAGACCGACATGACGGATATCGGCACCGGCAGTTACACCGTCGTCCAGCAGACCGCGGCCGAGATGATGGGCGTCACGCCCGACCGGATCGTGGTCAAGCTCGGGGACTCCACCTTTCCGGAAACGCCGGGATCGGGCGGGCAGCAGGGCGCCCCTTCCGTGACGGCGGGCGTCTACGCAGCGTGCATGAAGCTGCGCGAGACCGTGGCCCAGCGCCTCGGCTTCAACACAGCCGACGTCGACTTCGCGGACGGGCAGGTGCGCAGCGGCAACCGTTACGTGAAGCTTGCCGAAGCAGCAAAAGACGGCGACCTCGTCGTTGAGGACCTGATGGAGTTCGCCAAGCTCGCCGATCAGTTCCAGCAGCAGACGTTCGGGGCACATTTCGTCGAGGTCGCGGTCGACGCTTACACCGGCGAGGTCCGCATCAGGCGAATGCTTGCGGTCTGTGCTGCGGGACGCATCCTCAACGCCAAGACCGCACGCAGCCAAGTGATCGGCGGGATGGTCATGGGCGTCGGTGCCGCGCTGATGGAGGACATGGCGATCGACAAGCGCTTCGGCTTCTTCGTGAACCACGACCTCGCTGGCTACGAGGTGCCGGTGCACGCCGACATCCCGCATATCGACGCTTTCTTTATCGACGAGGTCGATCCGACGATCTCGCCGGTGAAGGCCAAGGGCGTCGGCGAGCTGGGTCTCACCGGGGTAGCACCCGCGGTCGCCAATGCGATCTACAACGCGACCGGCGTGCGCGTGCGCGAGTATCCGATCACGCTGGAAAAGCATCTCGACGGGCTGCCGGCACTTACGTGATGGCTGGACCTACGCTTGAGACGGCAGCCCTACGTCATCTGAACTCTCGGCGACCAAAGCCTGATGCTCTGAATGGACGCCGGACCGCGATACGCAAGCGCCGTGTCCCAGATGGCGCCGCTGCGGCACTGTCAGACCAAATGCACCGATAGTTGGGGGCGTGCGGGTAGGCGTGGCAGATGCCACGTCCCCACAAACCTGCCAGCCCGCTTCGCTACTTCAACTCGTCGCCGGAAGTGATCCGACGTGTCGTGATGATGTAGCTTAGTTTCCCGCTATTGCTGCGCAACATTGAAGACCTGCAGTTCGAGCGTGTCATCGATATCAGCCATGACACGGTACGTCTGAGATGGAACAGAATCGGTCTTCTGTTTGCCAGTGAGATGCGCGCTAGCACGGTATGCCGTGATGATGGTGCCGCCCTGTGTGAACTCGGACTGCGCGTTGTGGATCGTGATGCTTTGCAAGCGGCCGAGTTCAATCGGGTATTGAATGAAGCGCTCACGCAGGCGCACAAATAGGGGCTGTTGCATCAACGATACGCCCCGTGTCAGCTTCATCTAACATGCCTCGTGCAACGATAGCTCCACTTACTCCCAGAAGCGGCGAGAACGTCTTCAATCGCTGAACGGCCTGATGATTGAACTTGCCATGACGACTGCACAGTGGACGCGCCCCGCCGTCCGCAACGCGTAACAGCGAGCATGCCGGGATGTGGACTGTTTGCATCGTGGCAGAACCTCGTGGAAACCCACCGATCCGCTTTGTGGCTTAGATCAACGAAAGGCGATGTTCGTTCATATGGCGGGAAGCACCAGCCTGGGGGCGGCCGGGCAGATGCGCGGCCGCAAACTGGGCGTTCGACTAGATGCGAAAAAATTTGCGTTCCCGCGTCCCAGCTAAGTCGACGCTCGACCGGCTAACAGTGTCGTAGCCTACTATTGCGAAAGTACGCCGAACCGAAGTATTTTGTAAAAATCGGATCACGATGCATGGCCGCAAAGGTATAATGGAAAAATCTCAATGTATTGAGTCTATGGGAGTTTAATCTCTGTAAATCAGAAAACTTGGTGATAAATATCGAAAAAAGCACGAAATTGTGATGTAAAAATTGGTTTCTACAATCGACGGTTTGAAATTTCTAAGACGTGGATGGGGGCGGAGTGACGGGCGCAGCGCGAGATCAAGGGGAACGCCTTGACGGCTGGAAATCGATTGCCCGGCATCTAGGCAGGGATCGATCGACCGTCATCCGTTGGGCGCAAGAGCGCGATCTACCGGTGCACTCACTCCCGGGGGGCAAAAGTCGCTCGGTCTATGCGCTGCGGAACGAACTCGATGCTTGGGTGCGGAGTTGCGGTACGGAGACAGAGCCTATCGACGTCGCGCCAGATGTCGCTCTGCCCTCCTGGCCCAAGCAGTCCGTCACCCCCCAGGTCGTGATCCCGGCTCTCATTCCCGCCTCCGCTCCCAAGGCTTCACATCGATGGTGGTGGATCGGAGCGGGTTTGGCCGGCCTGGCGGCCATCGCCATGGCGAACATGGACGATATGGAAATTGTCGTAGGACCACAGCCTGCGATCGATGCCCTTCAAGCCGATATGCGGGCGCAGTTGCTCGAAGCGCGCGATGACATCGCGTCGCGATCGGAACAGCGTCTCAATGCGGCCATCATCAAGCTACGCGCCTTGCGCGAACGGTTGCCCGAAAACCCTCGGGTGCACGAAGCGCTAGCAGAGGGATATCTACTTGCTCGGGAGTTTGGCTCGCTGCCCGACGCACTTGCTTTTGAGAAGGCTCGGCAGGAATCAGTCTCCGCACTACGTCAGGACCCGGATTCAGCGATAGCCTTGCGTGCGCTCGGGGTGATTTCGTACTGGCGCGATCGCAATCCAACGAGCGCGGGTCAATCGTTTCGGCACGCGATCAAGGTCGCTCCCCAAGATGCACTCGCCCATCAATGGTACGCCAACATCCTATCGGACAATGGCGAGGACGCCGCTGCGTTTCGCGAATTTACGACGGCGCGGCAGGCGAACCCGGGTGCCGCCTACTTGCTCGCGGATTACGGATGGGCCCTATGGTCCGCCGGTCAGAATCAAAAAGCGGAGACGGTGCTCGCCGATCTTGCCGCACGACATTCCGGTCTGGCCAGCATCCATGACTGTTTGAGCGTCACGGCCTTTGCGAGAGGCGATCATGCCGGCTACGCACGTGCCCTGCGGCAGCGAGCGCTCGCGCGCGGCGCGCCGGAACTCATATCCTATTCGAAGATGGTCGATGAGGCGGTCACGCGCGACCAGTCCGCTCTTTACGGCGTCATGATGAGCTGGGCGATGGCACAGGCCGATGCGTCGCCAGTCACAGACCATAGTTGGTCAGCGTTCGTCGCAAGCGAGTTCGGCGATCGCACACAATTGCTTACGATATTGAAGCGCGCGGGTACGCACGACGAACGGTGGGGCGCTTCGGGGTTTACGCGCCGAATCGCGCAGCGTTGGTCGACGGATCCTGAGGTCGTTTTGGCTTTGACCGCCCTGAAACAACGCAGGATTGAGACGTCAGCCGACGGGTTGCGACGATTTGCGACGTGATGCGACATGCACATAGGACATCCCTGATCTAGCTTTCACCGGCGTGGCGCGATGGCTAACCGGCAGAACCTGCCGCGCGCTGAGGGGGCAGATGGAAGCGGAACTACTTTGGCCCGCGGTAGCGGGGGAGAGACTTGGCGCGGCGCCCTTGGTTCAACAGGGAGCGCCCTCATCACTACGGGGGGCCCGCATCCGGCCCCGAACGCGGGTTCGCCACGGCGACGTGTTTCAGTATCCCGGTCATGGTGATGTCGCCATGATCGAGTCGGGCTGCCTGATCGTCGAGTTGATGATGTCGTGCGGCAGTATCCTTCCCTTGACGCGGTTTTCTGACGGCGACGTGGTGCCCACCCTAGACCGTCTTTCAACGCCGGCCTTCTCTTTGAGCTATCGCGCGGAGCATCTCACGCAGATCACCTGGCTGCGCGGCGACCTGGTCGGCACCGATCTTCGAGAGCGCGGAGCACGTGCCTATGAAACCCTTCTGTTCGCGAGCATGCGTCAGATCACGTCCCTGGCGTGCCTTCCGGCTGCCTATCGGCTGTACGTGGAAATCTTGCGGGGCGCGCCGCGTACAAACAATGCTGAATTCGAATTGCCGTCTCACACCGAATTGGCCTCTCGCATCTGCAGCACGCGCGAGACGGTCTCGCGCGAAATTTCCATCCTGCGTCGGGAGGGCGTGCTGTCTCGAGGCAAGCGCGTCGTATTGCTGGCGCCCGGCGATCTCACCAAACGTATCGCGCGCGCACTTAATCTGGAAAGCGATGCCGACGTCTGGGAAAGCATTGGTGTCGTCTTGCTGACAGAGCATAGCGCTTAATAACGTAACAGTGTCATCACGTATTCGGCCAATTTTTGTGATCTAAAGGCTTGGCCAAGCAGAACCGTGTCGATGCCTTTTCACACACACATCGACGCTTAACCCGGAGCGGCGAGCGGTGTGTCTGATAAAATTTAGCTATGCGGATGAACGCGTAGGCGGGAGAGAGGCACCTGACCGCAACATCCGATTTGTGATGCAAATCACATTGTATCCGTGCGGTTCGTCACAGCCATCATCAACCAAAAGGCCGAAACAGTTCGCCGTTGAAGTTGGGGATGCCGACCGCATGCCGGATTCAATTCTTTGCGGTGAATTATACAAAAAGGGGAATACGATGCACATGTCTGGTAAAGCGCGGCTGTTCGCAGGTACTGCCGGCGCGGTTTGCGCGATCGTTCTGGTGAACTCTCCCGCCGGCGCGCAATGCGTCGTCAACGCGTCCACCGTGACCTGTGCGGGCACTACGCCGGCATCGACGGTCAACACCGCGATATCGACGGTCCCGGGTTCGACGGTGACCGTTCGGATCCAGCCTGACGCCGTCATCACGAGAAACGTCCCTTCGGTTCAGGCCACTAATCCGCCGTTCGCAGGTGCTGTCGACATCGCCAATGCCGGGACGCTCGGCGCAACAGGCGCAACGGTCGGCCTCAACTATTTCGGGCAAAACGACGGCGCGGTGGCCAATATCGTGACGCTTGCGAACAGCGGCACGATCACGGGACAGGTGTTTGTCAGCGGCGTCGGCGGGACGATCGGCGCGACCAACACGGGCACGCTCTCGGGCGGCCTGTCGCTCTCCGGCAACGGCGACGTGACGCTAACCAGCAGCGGCCCGATCTATGTCGCAACCGGCGGTGCAGGCACGACCGCAGTCAACCTGACGTCGTTCCGCCAGACCCAGGCGACGACGGGTACCGCCGGTGTCGATGGTCTTACGACCACGACGACGACGGGAGGGACCACGAGTGCCACCCTCACGGGTCCGGTCGCCGTCCCTGCGGCAGGGACCGCCGCGGCAGTGCCGCAGGCCATCAACATCTTCGGCGTCGGCGGCGCCCGCCTAACGCTCAACGCCGTCGCGGGTGCCGTCACGGTGAGTTCGAACGGAACGAACCAGACGTTCGTACCCGGCGGTAGCAACAACTCGACGTCGGGTGGCACGACCACCACGACCAGCAGCAACTCACAGACCGCGGTCGGCGGCGCGTCGAGCGCGGCGTTGGGCACGGAGTCCCGCGTAGCCAGTCTCGCGGTCTTTGCGGACCGCGGCGCCGGGTCGGCGACGATCGCTGGTCAGGTAGGTAGCGCCGACGCGCTCGGCGCCGTCAATGTGAGCGCCGTTGCCACCAATTCCACCTCGTCCAGCCGGACGATCAACGATGCGACCTCGAGCAGCAGCCAGTTCTCGAACACGTCGACGCCGATCGGTGGTGCCGCGTCGGTCGATCTCGCCACGACGGGTCGTGTGTTCGGGGCGGTATCCGCAAACTCGAACGGCGGAGCGGCCACGGCCACGATCGCAGGGACGGTCGGTGCCGGATCGGGCACGGCGGTCACGACGCTCGGCAACGTCAATGCCACATCGCAGGGTACGAGCGTCGCCAGCACCTCGTCCAGCACCAATAGGTTCGCGACCGGCGACTTCACCAGCGTGTCGCAGACGACCCGCGCGGCAACGGGCAAGGCGGCCAATGTGACGGTCGCAAGCACGGGCGCCGTGTTCGGCTCCGCCACCGCGAATGGCGACGCATCTGCGGCGGTCGACAATGCCGGTCGCATCCGCGACGGCGTAGCGGTGTTCAGCGCACGCAGCATCCAGACGGCCTCTCAGTCCGCCAACAGCCAGGTAACGACTGCCGGCACGGGCGGCGCCTCGACCGTTATCAGCACCACGACCAACGGCGCGACGAACACGACTATCGGTGGAACCGCCGCGTTCCAGAACCGGGCTGGTGCCGTCGTCGAGGACAATGTGAACGTGTCCGGCGTCGGTGGCGGGTCAGTGACCAACGCCGGCGCGATCTTCGGCAACGTCGCACTCTCCTCCGCAGGCACCACGAGCACGAGTGCGAACAGCTTCACGTCGACGGCAACGACCACGCCGGCAACCGGTGGGGGGGCGACGACCCGGATCGAACAGGTCTCGGCGAACAGCAGCTCGACGGCGCCCAATGGCGGCAGCGTCACGGGCGACTATAGCGGCACGGTCGGCGCCGTCGCCGGGTCGACGCTCGCCGGGTATCGCACCGTGACGCAAAACGGTCAGGCGGGCAGCACCGCGACGATCGGCGGCACGTTGTTCGCGGACTTCTCGAGCACTGCAGGCGGTGCCGCGAATATCTCGTCTTCGGGATCGACGACTGTGCAGACGAACCAGCCCGCCGTTGCCCCGGCAACCGCGGCGCAGGAGTTCACCAGCGTCTCAACGAGCCGGAACAGCAACACGCAAGCTGTCGCCAACAATGCGGTCACGGTCACTGGCGCGCTTCGCAACAATGGCACCGGGACCGGCGATCTGTCGGTATCCACCAGCAGCGGCGCATCGACGCTGACTATCAATGGCGGAATCCTCGACGGCGGCGTCGCGGTGTCGGCGGGCGGTCTGAATACCTCGTCGGGGACCGACTCGTCGTCGCGTTCGACCACGGCGGCTACCGCTGCCGGGCCGTTCGCACCCACGATCGCGCAGTCGGCGATCTCCAGCAACTTCAGCGAGACCCGCGGCGCGGCCGGGACCTCGTCCGTCACGCTGACAAAGGCGCAGATCGGCGGCGGCGTGGCCGTATCTGGGCGTGGTGCGGGTGCGGGCAGCACGGCCGCCGCGCTCAACGTCAGTGCCGATACCGTCATCGGCGGCGACATAGACATGTTCGTCAACACGCAGCCGAACAGCCGTACCGAAAATACCACGACTGATACACGAACGGCCTCCAACGCCGTCAACCGCGTCGTCCGGTCCTCGACCGTGCAGACCGCCCCGACGCAGGTTGGCGGCAACACCGTGCTGGCGTTGGCCGGCAAGGCGGGCAACACGTCGGTCTATTCCAGCTATGGGAATGCTTCTGCGACACTCACCGGCCAGGTGGCCGGCGGCATCGACGTCTCCACCGGGCTGACGCTGTTCAATTCGACGAGCGAGCAGACCTATTCCGGTACCAGCACAACGGGCTTCACCTTCCCGACCCAGACCGGATCTACGCAGAGCAGCAGCAGCACCAACGTGGGGGGAACCGCGTCACTTGCGATCGCCAGCAGCCCTGCGCTGCAGACGCTCGGCACGTCGGCGGTGTCGGGAGATATCTACGTCTCGGGCTTCGGCGGTTCGACGCTGACGAACGCGGCGGGCTCGCGACTGATCGGAAGCAATGGAGGATCGATCTATGTCGGTACGTCGGTGCAGGATGCCACGAACACCTTCACCAACACCTATGCGACCGGGGTGCTGACGGGACAGACCTCCACCTCGACGTCACGACAGGTGGGCGGTGCGGCAGGCTTCACCAATGCGGGGATCATCGGCGCATCCACCGGCTATTTCGGCGCGCCCGTAGGGATCACCGTCCAGAGCATCGGCGGCGCCACCGTCGCCAACACCGGCACCATCTACGGCAGCATCCTGGCCGTCGCCGGGGGGCTGGACACGACCAGCACGTCGACGTCGACGGGCCTGAACGATGCCGTGATTACGCGCACCGCAACGACCACGACGAATACCGCGCGGGGTGGTGCTGTCGCGCTAACCAATGCCGGTATCGTCAGCGGAGGGGTGACGGTTGCCGGCGCGACCGGTACGGTCACCAACACCGGCGTGATGCGCGGAGGCCTGACGCTCGGTCAGGCAGTCGCCGCCTACACGACCCAGGACGTTGCGACGGCGACCAGCACTACCACAGTGGCCACCGCGGCCTCGCCTCGCGCAACTCAGGTCTACACGGCCAATCAGAACGGGTTGCTGATCGGTGGGATTCAGGTTGCCGATCCGACGGTCGCCGATCCGACGACGGGGGCGGCTACGACTGCGCGGTTGCGCACCACCGACGTTGCCGCGACGGTCAACCTTACCGGTAGCTCGATCACGCTTGGCAACGTCGTCGGGGCGGTCTCGACCGAGGGCACCAGGCTGACAAACACGACGGTGAATCTCACTGGCAACGGGTTCCTCGGTGCTGGAACGAACGATACGCCATCGGCGGCTTTGGGCACGGGGTCCGGCACGCTTCGCTACGTCAATACGCCCGGCTATGGCAGCTTCATCGCGATCGATCCGGCGCTGGGTAGCCTTGCAGGCACGGTTTTCACGCCATCAGTCAGCCTCGCCAGTGGCAGCAGGATCACTGGCGTCACCCTCGTCGAAAAGAGTGGTGCGGGTAGTTTCACTATTGTTGGTGCGCCGTTCCTCGCAACCAGCAACGCCAATCCGCAGGCGCGCTACACGATGGATGTCGGTACGTTCCGGGTTAGCGGTGGCGAAGTTCAACTGGGGGTTGCTGGCAGCGATCCGACGACCGGGGCGTCGCTGTTCGGTATTCGCGGCAATGTCGAGAATACCGGCGGCACCCTAGTACTCGGCCGTCGCGTCACCGACGGTGCCACGACCGTGCTCCAGGGCACGAGTGTCCGCATCGACGGCAACTTGACTCAGGCGGGAACGGGTACGATCGCCCTGGCGGCTACGCCCGCGCTGGTCCGGTCGAACGGTACGGTCGTCGGCGCGCTGCCGGCACAGGGTATCCTCGGCTTCGGCGGCTATGGCGTCGGACTAACCCCCTTCGTCGCCTATGATCCGACCAGCACTGCATCGCTGCGTTCGACACCCTCGACGCTGACGGTCAACGGCAACGTCTCGTTGGCAGGGACGGTCGCTCTCGCGACCACGCCTGGGGCGATCTATACTGCGGGCCGTAACATGGACCTGATCACGGTGTCGGGAACCTTTGCACAGAGCAATCTGACGCTTGCACCTGGGTTCTCATCGCCGTTCGTCAAGTTCGCGCTGACACCTCGCGCTTCGGGCACCGCGACGATCGTTTCGCTCGACGTCCAGCGAACGCCCTATGCGAGCGTCACGACAACGACCAACGCTGCGTCAGCCGCGGGCGCACTCGACGCGGCGCTCCCCAACGTCGTCGCTTCACTTGCCACGATCCGCAACCCCAACGGCGTCGCCGACGTACAGGGTTATGGCCGACTACAAGATCTTGCGACGATTATCTCGGGGCTCGATACGCAGCTCTCGGCGAGCGACGCGTCGCGGGCGTTCGTCGAACTGGGGTCGGGGTCGGTATACGGCTCGCTTGCGGCGGTATCGACAACCGCTCCGTTCGGGGAAGCCGTCGATAGCGTCGGCTCGACCAACGCAGGACTCGGACTTTGGGCACGTCCCACCGGCCGGCTGGCGCGCTTTGACGGCGAGGGGCGTACCGGCGCCTCGCGTTTCAAGGCGTATGATTTCGGCGGTGCGATGGGCATCAATGTTACGACCGATAGTGGCGGCAACTTCGGTGTCGGTGGCGGCTATGGCCGGGTCAATGCGCGCGATCGCGACTTGCCTTCGCAGGCTCATGCGAACACCTACATGATCGGTGCGTATGCAGCGCAAAAGATCGACTTGCTCAGCCTGTCGGCACAGGCGGTGTTCGGATGGAGCAATTGGGATACAACCCGGTCGCTTCCGCTGTTCGCCCGCACCGCCACCGCCAGCTTCGACAGCAAGGAGTTCCGGTTCGACGCTCGGGTCGGTTACGACTTCCTGTTTGGCAACGCGGTGGTAACACCGTTCGCCAAGGCCGACGTCCGCCGGTACAGCTTCGACGCATTCGATGAGCAGGATGCCGGTGGCATCGGCCTGGCTGTCGGCAAGCGTGACAAGACTGTGTTCAGCCCCGAACTCGGCCTTCGACTGAGCGGGAATTTCAGCACTGTGAAACCTTTCCTCGAAGGCGGCTATGTCTTCCAGGGTGATATCGACGGGTATCGTACGGTCAGTTTCCTGGGTGATCGCGCCAACAGCTTCCGCCTCGAGGGTGTCGAGCCCGACGGTTACGGCAAACTGGCGGCGGGCGTTCAGGCCGATGTCTATGGGGCAAGCCTCTTCCTCCGCGCCGGCTACCTAACCGGTGGCGGCAACAGCACCAGCGAACTGGCGGGCGGCATCAGCTTGCGCTTCTAATTGGGTTGCCCCTGGCGACCGCGCGCGAAAGGCGGTCGTCTACTGACGGCGGTAGCTCCAAAGCTACCGCCGTCTTTTTTACGAACTGTTTGCGGTGAATATATGGGCACCGTCAGACGCGGATGAGTCTGCAATTTGCGCCGTTCGGAAAGCCACAGGCTTATGTTTGCCGCCACATTGCGCCGTGCTGGTGAAGGAGGCTGGTCTCGCCGGATAGACGTAGCGCGATGCGAGGCCTCAAATTCGTGAGCTATCTTGTAAAAGTCGATTTCGACTGACCGGGCGCACAGCTTTCACCCGCTCGTGCCGCTCAGCGACTGCATCTGTCGTTTTGGAAGCGGCCGCGCGTCGGAATGAGCGAATGGCGGAAGCGGGGCGCGAAGACTGCCTGTGAACCAGTGATTCTGGGCCCTCGTGGAAGAAAGGTGAGTCGAGGCTACCCAATTCGCCGTCGGAGGTAGGCGCAAATCTCACTGTTTTGTGAGGCTTGGTTCGGCCGTCAGCCCGAGTGACGTTCTGCCATATATCGCCCGGGCGAGGTGCCAAGCGCCTTGCGGAACATCGTCACGAAGCTAGGCACGCTTTCATATCCGAGGTCGCTGCTCACCTGCTGGATCGAGGCGCCGCCCGCCAGCCACTTCACCGCGAGCACGACCCCGAGCTGTTGGCGCCACCGTCCGAAACTCATGCCCGTCTCCCGTTTGATCAGCCGCAACAGCGTCCGCTCGCTCATGCCGGCGTGTCGCGCCCAGGCCTGCAACGTCCCGCGGTTTGCCGGGGAGGCCATCATTTCGTCGACGATGCTGCGCAGCCGCGGATCGGTCGGCATCGGCAGATGCAGGTCCTCGACCTGCGCTGCGGCGAGTTCGTCGAGCAGCACCGCCACCAGTCGCGTGTTCGCGCTGCCTTCCTCGTAGAAATACGGGAGATGCGCTGCGCGTGCGAGCAGTTCGCGCAGCAGCGGCGTTACCGACACCGCACAGCATGTCTTGGGCAAGAGCGTATCCGCCGCGGTATCGACGAACGCGTTATACCCCTCGAGCGCGCCGGTCGCCTTGATGGCATGCAGCGCACCACCGGGAATCCAGATGGCACTGCGCGGCGGTACGACCCACAGCCCGCCTTCCACCTCGCAACTGAGCGCGCCACGCTGGACCAGCAGCATCTGTCCCTTGGCGTGACGATGAGGTTCCAGTTCGAACCCGCCGACATCAGACATTACTGCGCCAAAGGCGACGATGGGGCGCGGCACGTCATCCGGATCGACCCATTCGAAATCGGGCAATCCGTTCAGGATCGGCATGGGCGACAGTCCCCGAAAAGAAGGGCTGTGGCGAGATTGCACAACATTCTGTCCACCCTTCGGAATGACGCCAAAGCCGCTCCCGGCTATCCGATCGCCAACACTCCGTCGAGCCATTCCGGCTTCGGGTATCGTCAAGGATCGTCATGAACACGCTGAACAGCCCCCACGTCGCCGACCTTCTGGAAACGCTGCACCGCGATGCCGAAGCGGCGGACCGCGAACACGTCGAAGCGATGCAGGCGAAGATCGCAGCACCCGGCGCATCGATCGAGGCTTTGGTGACGGACCTGTTGGCCGATGAGCGCGTCGATTATCGCGCGACCTATCATGACCGCGCCGACAATTTCCTGGCGGTTTCACCTGAGTATGGCCGGTTCCTTTACGCAATCGCCCGCGCCTGCAAAGCGACCCGGATCGTCGAGTTCGGGACGTCGATGGGGATTTCGACGATCTACCTTGCCGCGGCGTTGCGCGACAATGGTGGCGGCCATCTGATCGGCAGCGAGATGGAAGACAGCAAGGTGGCGCGGGCTCGTGCCAATCTGGAGGCGGCGGGTCTTACCGACCTAGCCGATATCCGCGCTGGCGATGCGTTGGAGACGCTGAAGGATGTCGGCGGCACCGTCGATCTGGTTTTGGTGGACGGCGCGTTCTCGTTGTATCTGCCGGTGCTCAAGCTGCTCGAGCCGTGGCTGAAGCCGGGTGCGGTGATCCTCGGCGAAAATGCGTTCGAGCCCGGATATCAGGCCTATGTCCGAAATCCTGCCAACGGGTACATATCGCTCGGCTTGCCGGACGAAGATCGCGGCAACGAATTTTCGGTGAAGCTGTCTTGATGGACGCGATCGCGATGCCGCCCTTGAAAGAGCCGGGCCGGCTGAGCAGAGCGGTGACGCGGCTGTGGATGAAGCCCGCGATCGTCGCTGCCAACGAACGACTGGCCGATCGCTTCCATCTGATCACGCTGGAGGGCGATGCACTCAAGACTGTGACGTGGCGACCGGGGCAGAAGGTGCAGATCGCGATGGGCTCGGCGTTCGTAACCCGGACGTACACACCGATCGAATGGAACGTGTCGGCCGGGCGCGTGTGCATTCTGGGGTATTCGCACGGCGACGGACCAGGGAGCGCGTGGGTCCGCACCGCGGCGCCGGGCGACGCATGCGAGGTCTTCGGTCCGCGCGCATCGCTGGACATCGGCGGTCTGTCCGGCCCGCTCGTCATCGTCGGCGACGAAACCTCGATCGGTCTTGCTTATGCGGCGAGCCATCAGGACCCGACGCGGCGGGTCACGTCCTGTTTTGAGGTTGAAGACGAGGTCGGCGCCCGGCAGGTGATGGCCAGCCTGGATATCCAGGGCTCCACGCTGGTCGCACGACGCGCGGATGGTGCGCACATCGCGGCGCTGGAAGCATCCCTCTCCGACCCAGTTGCGGGCGGAGACTCGTTCGTGCTGACCGGAAAGGCCGCAACGATCCAGACGCTTCGACGGAACCTGCAACGAAAATCAGTTCCGACGACGCGACTTAGCACCAAGGCCTATTGGTCGCCTGGCAAGACTGGCTTGGACTAACCTGGCGCGCAATAGCCGCGAAACCTCTTGCTTCGTTTGAAGCCTGTCCAGCGGTCCCGGCATTGGCGCTGGCACATGGACGAGATGTACGTGAAGCTGAACGACGAGATGGTGTACACGGATCCTGTGGCTGAAGCTCACGAGGAAGGCCGAATCGCTTATTAAGGCAGCAGGCGGTGATCTCGCCGAGAATTCCTATTCTTGCAAAAATGGTGGTGGGGAAAGTGGCGGATGGTAGCTTGAGAATGCCAAGAAAAGCCATATAATCAAGTAACTTAGTTGAAAAATTGCGTTACCTCCCGCTCCGCCACCACTTGCCGTAAGCCATGAGAAATTCCCGGATTTTCTTATGGCGGCGATGGCAACCGACATCACGGCGAACACACTGTCGTCCCGGAGCACCGCTCCTTGCATGCCAGATCGGCGATGACCCGCATGTTCCATTGCGCGATCGTTCCACGGACATGGCAAAGACGATCGGGACATGCGAATATGCTGCAAACGATGCGCCAATCCCTCAACGAGGCCACTCGGGTGCCACGGTCCATGATTACCGCGACAGCGCGCCGGCTTACGAGCTTGTATCCCCAGACCGTTGACGCCTCATGAAAGGGAGGAGATCGATGCGGCCGGCCAGGCTATTACTCGTAGCAGCACAAATAACTGTCGGCAGTGCCCTGGTTGCGGGCGGCTTGATCGTATGGACGATACCGTATCACTATTCTCGGGCGCTTGGCATAGCCTTCGAACTGATACGATCCGACGCAAGATACGTCGTTATCGGTGACAGTATAACCGCAATCGCAAGCCCTGCTACTGTTTGCGGAAAACCCGCGATAAATGCTGGAATACCCAATTACACAACTGAAGATTATGGCTCGGCGCTGGCAATCTTCCGACCGCTCCTGGGTGAACGCCGGGTATTTGTGGCGCTGGGTACGAATGACACTTGGCCAGGCGCCCCGTCCTATGCCGGATTCGGACGCGAGTACGGTAAGCTGCTTCAGCGTCTTGGCGGGCGGGTGGAAGCCGTCGTTCTAGTACCGCCAGCGCGATATGGCGTGAGGTATCCGGACCGGACACGTCGCGATCGCGTCAATGCCATCATCACCGCCTTGGCGAACGCCGCGCGGATACCGATTGTGCTGGTGACGACGATGTCGACGACCGACGGCGTTCATCCGAACGCGCGTGGTACGGTCCAATGGCAAGCGGCGCTGCGCTCGGCATGCTCTGCCAGCAGCAGGAGCGTGGAGACTTAGAGAAGGCGTCGCTAGACCGAACGTTCGCGGTCACTGTCAACGTTCAGCCAGGCGGAGATTTGTTGGTCCGACTGCAAACGGACCGTGGTCCGCCTTTTGCTGCCTTCGCAGCCACATATGGTGGGCAGTAAGAGCCCGCGGATTGCAAACGACAGCGTCATGCACGCTTCAACCAGCAGCTATCGCACACGCGGAACACGGTGCCGTTCACCCTGAATTGGGCCGGCTTCAAGGTTCGGTAGACGTCGGCCACAGTTCGCCGCCCGTGCGCCTTGGCTCCTGCGTCCGTCTACCCGTCGGCGACGTTTGGTGCGGTCTCGGCGAAGAAACGGGCCGGAGATAGGGCCGGCGCGATTTGAGAAAGGGCGCCTCGATCCAGCGATAGCAGGCTTGCGCGAACGGTATCGTCAGCGCGAAGCACAGCGCCGACCACAGGCAGGCTATGTAGAAGTTCGAGAGGCTCATTACGTGTTCGTCGATAAAACGAGCCAGTCGGAACACGACGAAGAAGTGAAGCAGATAGATCGAGTAGCTATAGGCCCCGGCCTTGCCGATAATGCGCGATAGCCCCGTGTCGCGCGGCGAAAAATTCTCGTCGTAATAGGTGATCAGGAACGCATAGGCGGCGCCCTCGATCGTCGGCAGCACCGCCCACACCACCTGCTCCCAGCCGCGGCCCGTCAGCCCGTACCACCCACCAGCGCGATCGAACGCGTAATAGAAGAGGGCGAAGCCGAGCGCCGTGCCGGCCGCGACGCGGTGCCGCCCGCGAACGATCGCGCGGTTCCGAAACGCGACGATGCCGAGCAGGAATTGGTCGATGTGGCCGACGATCGTCCAATAGGCGAGTTCGCGCGCCCCACCTACCAGCAGCGCCGCACCGAGCCGTACCGCGATCATCGCAGCGAGCACCCATAGCAACACCCAACGGTTGCCCCGCGAGACCGACATCAGGAGCGGCAGCACGAGATAGAAATGCGTTTCGACGACGATCGACCATATGCCGCTGCTTTGCGGACTGAAGCTCGCAAACCCGCCGATCACCGCAGCAAAGGATGCGGCTACGATCACGTCGCCGGTCATCAGATAGCGTTCGAGATCCGCGAGCAGGACGGAGACCATGATCAGCGGGGCAAGCCGAAGGAACCGGTTCCAGAAGAACAGCGGGTAATCAACCGATCGTCCGTCGAGAAGCTTTGCGAACAGATACCCCGAAAGCGTCATGAAGAGCGCGACACCGGTATGCCCTTCGTCGAGGATCGCGAACGGAAAGAATGCAGGCGCACCCTCGAACGCCACCGGGTAGCCGTTGGTCGAGTGGGTGAAATGCCATGTAAACACCAGGAACGCGGCAAGCGCCCGTACATGATCCAGAGCAAGCCAGTGCTGACCGGTCGACGAACGCATTGCGCGATATTATCCGGCAGACGTTAACGACGTGCGGCATCGCGACGAATTTCCGACCTCCCGGGCATATTGAGGCCACAAAAACTTCAGGGGGAGGGCGGGTAGGCGTGGCGGATGCCACGTCCCGCAAACTGCCAGCCGTTGCGCAACTTCAACTCGCCACCGGAGGTGATCCGGCGGTGCAACGCACCCTCTCCCCCAACGGCCCGTACGCCCGCCTGGAGACGTGCTCTTCGACTTCGACAAGGCTATGATACGCGCCAGCGCTGTGCCGACGCTGGAAAAAGTCAGGAAGGCCGCAACGGCGACCGGCACACGACCGTTATCGTGAAGGGGCATACCGACGCGATCGGGACGAAGGCGTATAATCAGTCGCGGCCGGGAGTGAGCGCAGCCGCGGTCGCCGGCTAGCTTTGCCAGCGCCGGCATCCCACGCGGGCGCCACCAAAGTCGTGGCTATGGTTGGGATCGACCGGCGGCACCGAACATGTCGCAATCCGGCAGTGACGATCCAACCGGACGACAGCGCAATCGACGCGTAACGATTACGCTTTGAGAAAGCTGTTGAGGCAGAGGGGCGCTGGGACGCTGGCGGACCGTTGGGCTACCGTCGGTCGAACCCTCGAAGAAAACGGCCGCGAACCACCGCGCAGCTAGACCGCCTTTTTCAGCGGCTCCGGTTTTTTATCGTCCGGAAGGATTTGGTTGAGGTGCTCGTGAACCATCCGCTGGTTGAACGGCTTCGTAAGAAACGTCGCATTCTCGGGCATGTCCCCCTTCTCGGGAGAGATGTGGCCCGAGGCGATGACGATCTCGATCAGCGGCCAGTGCTCGGCAACATACCGCGCCAGGGCGAACCCGTTCATCGTCCCCGGCATGTCGACGTCCGAGAACAGCAATACGGTGCTTTCCCAATGTTCTGTGAGATGCACGATCGCCTCGTCGCCGTCGAAACTCTCGTGAACGCGAAAGCCGGCATCTTCGAGAATCCATGACGTCTCCATCATGATGAACGGGTCGTCTTCGACGACGATGGCGTAGGGGACTGTTGAAAGCGGCATGCGCGTTCAACCGACTGCGGTGACGCAAGTTGCCGAACCGGTCATGAAAAAGCGCAATCGACGACGTCCGCCCGGCAAGCTAGATTGCCGTCCATGAGTAAGACGAACGGCCGCACCGGCGCTCGCGCGCGTGCCAATATAGCGCCCCCACCGACACCGGATGAGCTCGATGCCGCCCGCAGGGACGCGGCGCGCTGCAAGTCTCAGCTGCTCGACCTGGCTGCCAGCCATCCGTCCGCAAAGGTCTGGCGTACCCGAATGAAAGCCGCGGAGGCGATCATCGCCAGGGCGCCTAAAGAGCTGTGAGTACTGCCAAGCTGGCCTGAAGCAGACTATCGTCCGGTAATGCCGTGGAACAGGCGCGTCAGATTTCGCCACGTAGAAAACACACTGAGCCTACGCCACGATGCGCCGAAACGATGGAGAAACGGGGCTCAAATCGCGGTTTAATCCGGGGCGGCTTACCACCCCGGCGGGATCCAGTCGAACGCGTGCACCGCGGAATAGCCGGTCCAGCGCTTGCAGAGCTTTTCCAGCGGCCAGAAGAGAAGAGCACCAAAGCAGAGCCCCGGCACGAAGCCCAGCATGAAGACTCCGAAACCCATGTCTTCGGATGTCCCGCCGGCGATAGCCTGCGCGATGCCGACGCCGAGGAGGATGCCGCCGCCCAGCAGCGCGAGTTCCACCGCGACGAACACGAGCACCAAGGCGCCCTTCCACAAGGGTTCGTCGTTCTTCCGCCGCGCACGTTCGATCGCCAGTTCGGTGACGCGCTGCTCGCGCAGCCGCTCGCGCTGGAGGACGGTCAGGACGCGGTCGAAGCGCTGGCGCCGTATCGCCAGGACGACGCCGAGCATGACCGAGGCGGTCGCGAAGGCGATGTAGAAGCTCGTCGGTTGCTGCGTGCCGATCGCTGACAGGAACAGCAGGAACAGGACCAGCGCGATGATCGTCGTATAATTGGGCTGCATCGACGCGTCCGGATCGCGCGCCGGTCGCTCGGGCGACCGATTGGCGAGCGCCCGTGTCGGCGCGTCGGCATAATATTGCAGCGATGCATGCAGCGCGACCGCGATCAGCGAGAACACCACGCCGAAGACCGGCGCGCGCGCATTGTCGCTCCAGTCCGGCAGCATCCGGTCGAGCAACAGCCACGCAAGCGCCCCGAACGCGATCAGCGCAACGCCGTGCAGGATGACAGCCCACAGCCCGGTCCGCATGAACCCCGCATATTCTTCGTCGGACACACGGATCGCGGGTCCGTGGCCATAGCGGCGAAACAGAAAGCCGTGATCGGTGCGTTCGAACTGGGGCGGCAGGCCGGCGCATCGATCGATCCCCGCGCGGCGATGAAAACGGCGAAACTGCGCTGAGGTCTGCATCATGCTCTCCTGTCAGTGTCGTTGGCGCTCGGCGGCCAGGCTTTCGCGAACGCGGGCGAGCGCGACGGTCTCGGGATCATGCTGGCCCATCGCCGCCCAGGATCCGGTGATCGCAAAGCTGCAATGGCCGTGGACGGTGGCGACGAGCGAGCGCGCGAAGGTGCCGAGCGCAGCGTCGACCGGCCGGTCCAGTGCGGCGGCGACCTCTGCGGCGACGATCAGCATCAGCCGACCGCGGACCGCGTGCTGCTCGTCGGTGATCGTCTCGCAGGCCGGCCGATGATCGTAGATCGCCGCCCAGCGATGCGGGTTGTCGCGCGCGAACGCGAAATAGCCGGCGACCAGTGCCGCGATTCGGTCCTCGCCCGCCGCATCGAGACTCGCCGTCAGCGCGTCCGCCCATTCGGCGAAGGTGGCAGTGTTGATCGCGGTCAGCAGGCCATCGACATTGCCGAAGACATTGTGGATCGTCCCGATCGTGTAGCCGATGCGCTTGGCAACCTCGCGCGCGGAAAACGCGGCGAAGCCCTTTTCCGCGATCAACGCGGTGCCGGCCTCGAGGATCAGCGCGCGCAGTTCGTCGCGGCTGTGGTCGGATCGTCTGCCCATGGTCTGGCGTCGGCTTTCGTTGGGTAAGGGCGCGTGGCCGTCACGTCGGTGTGACGACCACCCGGTCCCGGTGTCGAGCGATCAGCCGACGCGGCGGAAGAGACGCGTGCTTTGCTGGGTCGCGTCGCTGGTCGGGGTATAGGATTCGAGGCGGGTGACCAATCCGTTCTCGCCGCGCGTGATCTTGAACAGCCGGGTGCCGGACACGCCGCGGCCGGGATCGGTCGGGCGCAGCTTGAACAGCTTGATGATCACCGAGCCCATTTCCGGCGTGGCGGTGCACTTCCAATGCCGATCGGTCTGGTATCCTTCTGCGTCGAGGCGGCAGCCGCTCGGACCGGCGCTCGGCCCGAGCGTCAGCGTATGCGTGACGAAGATCGCCACCCCGTCGCGGCCTTCGCCGCCGATGCGGCCCAGCGCCTCTTCCCACACGAACTTGCCGTACCATTCGGACAGCGCTGCAGAGGCCGGTGCGGCGGCCAGCAGCGTGGCGGCGCAGAGGACGGCGGCGGTCTTGATCGACTTCAACATGGTATCTCTCCCGTTGCTTCGGAGTGGAACGTTTCGGACGCGATTCGGCCTCATCGGGTGTGGAGCGGCATGCGACCGGTCAGCGGCTGCACCGCGTAATCGCTGCCACCGCGCGGCGATGGCCACAGGGTGATGCGGAACCGCTGCTTCGCCGCGCAGGCGTTGAGCGTCCAGATCTCGGCATGGCCGCCGGTCGGCGTAAAGCTGCCAGGGACGACGCGCATGTCGGCCGAGAAGATGAAGCTGCACCCGCCGGTCGCCTTGGAATAGCGGCTGATTTCGCTCAGCACGTCGGCGGCAAGGCGCGGGCTGGCCAGGGTGCGGCCCGTCGTCGTCAAGTCATAGGCGGCGGCGGGCTGGGCGGCGACACCGGCGGCGATCGCGGCGGCGATCAGGGTCATGCGCTTCATGGTCGTTCTCCTTCTACCGATCCTTTCGAGGATCACCGTTGCGACCCATCATGGCCGCGGGGACTTAAATAAGCAGCGCTCAATTAACGGTAAATGAACAACGATCAATTAATTTAAAGGCGGTTCTCACCGGGGCAGTTCGGTACGCTGCGGGAACGATCGCCCGTCCCGCGCGTCGATCTGTCTTGCGAACGGGAGAGTAGGCGATGTCCTTCTGTAACCAATGCGGTACCGAGCTTTCCGACGGTGCGAAGTTCTGCACCAGCTGCGGCACGGCGGTCGGCGCCGCCGGCACCACGACCCGCTTCGACCCTGCGCTCGACGCGACGAGCGCGGGCGGGCGGTCCACCTATTCGGCACCACCGATACCCCCCGAACCGGCACGACCGGTTGTGTCCGGCGCGCGCGGCGGTTTCGAATGGGTGCTGCCCGCGCTCGTAGCGGTCGCGGTGCTGATCATCGGCTATCTGCTGTTGGCGCCCCGGCCTGACAGCCCTGCGGCAGACACAAGCAACACGGCGCTCGCGACCGATGAGGCCGGCGTGCGGCCAACTCCCGGTGCAGACCGTCGCGCGGTCGACGAGGCGTCCGACGCCGCAACGGTTGCCGGCGCCAATACGCGCACGAGCAACAGCGTCTCAGCGGCGGTGCTCGATTCGGCGTTCAACAGCGATCCGGCGAGCGCGGCGCTGCGCTATCCAGGGCCGGTCCGCGTGTCGGGGACGATCGCGACGATGGTCCAGCCGGGACCGACGCCGTCGCTGTCGATGGAGGGGCGGACGCGGTTCAACTTCATGATCGTCGAGTTTCCGGAAGGGTATCGCACGCGCCTTGCGCCGCTGGCCAAGGGCCAGTTCGTCAGCGTCGCCTGCGATCAGGTTCGCTCGCTCGGCGGAACGACGATCCTGTCGGGATGCCTGCTCGCCTGATCAGCGGATTCGGCGGCGGCGCAACCGGTCGATCCACAGGACGGGATAGATCGCGACCACGGCGCCGAGACCCCAGGCGATCAGGAAGCCGTTGCCGATATCGGTGTTGTATCCGCGTGCAGCGAGCGCAGGCGCGATCTTTTCGGCGATCAGCGCGGCGATGACGACACCGATGGTGAACTCGAACCAGAGGATGATGCCATGCAACAGGCAGCCGCCCGCCCGTCTGGCCGATGCATCGCCGCGCGGCCCGGGGTTCGTCGATGGCGTCATGCGGCGGCGTCTCCTTTGATCCTGCGCCGACGATATCAGTCGCCCAGCCGCACGCGAGCCGGAAAAAGCGCGAACGATTGAAAAGACACGGTTCGGCTGGCAGGTTCGGCGCTGAATTTGGGGAGAGAAGCGATGGACAAGGTACGGCGGTTCGGCTGGTTCTACTTCATCGGCTTCATGGCCGTCGTCGCGATCGGCTACGTTCCGGCGTTCCACGACGCCGACGGCAATCTGTTCGGACTCTTCAAGCTCGACCTGTACGACGACAGCCTGCACTTCTTCTCCGGTGTCTGGGCGGGCCTTGCAGCCTGGTGGTCCTACGGCGCAACGCGAACCTATTTCCGGCTGTTCGGCCCGCTCTACTTCGCCGATGGCGTGATGGGGCTGTTCCTGGGCAGCGGCTATCTCGACGGCGGCATTTTCCTCTACGGACCGATCAAGCAGTCGCTCTACGCACATGTCTTCGCCAATCTGCCGCACCTGTTGATCGGTGGCCTCGCGATCTGGGTCGGCTACCGGCTCGCTGCCCGGCCTGCGTCAGCGATCGCATGAAGCGACGCTGGCGCCTGCTCGTTGGGCTAGGTGCGATCGCCGGTGCGCTGGTGCTTGTGCCGGTCGCCAGCATCGAGCTGGGCTGCGCCGCGACGCCGGTCACCGCCACGACAGTCGCCAGCCGGGTCCCCGCTAACCAGCACCGGCCCGAGGCGCGGACCTGGCTGACCTATCCCGAATGGCACATCGTCTATTCGGCGGAGAGCCTCGGCCGCTATCTCGCAACCGACGCACGGCCGAGCGGCTACGACTATGGCGCCGACGTCGCCGGTTTTTGGCAAAGCTATTGCGCGATCAATCGCATCGCGGGGGCTCGCTCCGGCGCGTCCGACGCCAAGCTGATGATCTATGTCATCGGCATCAGCTTCACCGCCGAGATGGCGATCAAGGCGGGATGGGAGGCGACCATCGGCCGCGTGAGCGAATGGCTCGGCGGCTGGAACACTCCCGAGGATCGGTACGCAGCCAACGTACAGCAACGCTATGGCGCGTTCATGCACGAAATCCCGTGGTACGGGTTCGACTTCGCCGGCACGCTCGCCGGACTATGGCGTACGCAGGGCGGCTGGTCGATCGTCCGGCGGCCCGAGCGGCGCGTCGCTCTAAGCGCGGAATACGGCGTCAAGGCGGTGTATGCGAAGGGCATCGGCGCGATGGCGGCGATGCAGCCGGACGCGACCAGCCTGCTGATGATCGTCGATACGCCGCCAGCGCAGATCGCCGCGGTCGATCCGCGTCTGCGCGCGGTGGCGACGGGGCAGGGGCGCACGCTGATCCGCGCGCCGCGCTACGCGCAGTTCACCGACCTGCTCGGGAAGCTGGCGGATCGGCGCATCGCGATTGCGGACATCGCCGGCAACCGCACGATCTTCATGACGGTCCGTGCGCCGACGCGCGCGGTTCCCCCGACGGCGACGATCGCGATGCCGCTCGGCGACCGGCCGGGCTGGTCGCGCTACGGCGTAACGGTGCCGGTATCGGCGCTGACCGACCGGATCGCCGCTGCCCGGGCGGCAGGTGCCGAGATCGAGCATGTCTATGATTATTAGGATCGCGCGCGGCGTTGCGCTCGCGGCGCTGGTGCTCGGCCTGTGGACGCTGGTGATGATCGCGATGCCGTTCGTCGGGCCGGCGGGGCGGCAGGTCGCGGTGATCGGCGACGCTACCGCGGCGGTGCGGACGATCGCGGCGGCGGGCGGCACCGTCGTCGAGGTCCGCCGCGGTGCCACGCTCGCACGCTCCGACCATCGCGGCTTCGTCGCTGGCCTCTACGCGGAAGGTGCGCCTCTGGTGATCGAGGGTCGGATCGCCGCCGGCTGCTTCGCAAAGGCAGGGGCATAGCGCGCATACCAGGTGTTGCTGAACAGGCCGTTCGGATCCCAGCTCCGCTTGGCCGCGAAGAACGCACCGATATCGGGATAGGAGCGCTCGAGCTGCTCGGGCGTGTAGTGGAGCTGATACGGCAAAAAGAACCGCCCACCCTCCTGCGCGGTCAGGTCGATCAGGTCGCTCGTCAGTCGCCGCATCCGCGCCGTTCCCTCGGCGGTGGTCGGCTGGTTGAGATACAGCACGACCGAAAAGGCGGGGGCGGGGGCATAGGACAGCGCATTGTCCTCGATGCCCACCGCGCGGATCGAGGCGTTGACGACGTTCGCGTCCTGCGCGCGGAAGATCGTGCGCATGCCGTCGATGAACGGGATGATGCGGTCGCGCGGCACGAAATATTCGTGGAGGATGTCGGTCTCGCCGGGCAGGTCGTTGAACAGATACGCGACCGAATCATGCATCGGGTCGTTGCGCGCGACCAGGCACGCCTCGCCCGATCCTTGCGCCTGCGCACGCGTGACGGTGCAGTTCTCGATCCGGTGCTCGATATTCTTCTCGCTCCACCATTTCAGCGATTTGAACAGGTCGTTCTTCTTGGCGAGATTGACGGTCAATCGCCGGACCTTGGTCGACGCCACCTCGCCGAGCGGCGCGCGGACCAGCGCCTGATCCTCCGGGAAGCGGCGATATTGATAGACCAGCGCCTCCTGCAACAGCGATCCCGGCGCGGTCGAGAGATGGACGTAGCTCAGCCCGACACTGGGATCGGCGGCGATCCGCGCAAATGTGGCGGGGAAGGCGCGATAGTCGATTAGCTGCCGTTCGGACCGATAGATGTCGTTCGGCACGACATCGAGCACCGCGGTCAGGATCACCCCGAACAGCCCGTAGCCGCCGACCACGTGGCGGAAGAGATCGACGTTCTCCTCCCGGGAGGCGGTGACGACCTGCCCGTCGGCGAGCATCACGCGTACGCTGCGCAGCGATCCCATCACCGCGCCCGCCTGGTGGTCCATGCCGTGCGCGTTGACCGAGATCGATCCGCCGACCGAAAAGATGTCGGTCGACTGCATCGCCTTCACCGCAAACCGGGGGTGCACCGCCTGCTGGATCGCGTGCCAGGTCGCGCCGCCGCCGACCGTGACCGTCCGCGCCGCCTCGTCGAGCTTGATCGTTTGCATCCCGCGCATGTCGAGCATGACGCCGCCCGCGCGGAACGCCTGGCCGCCCATCGAATGCTTCACCCCCGCCGCCGACACCGGTAACCGGTGCGCGCGGGCATAGGCGAGCGCGGTCGCGACGTCGGCCTCGTTCCGCGGCCGCACGACGCCCGCCACCGCAGTCCGGCTGAGACAGCTCGCATCGTTGACCGTACCGCCACGCTGCGACCAGCGCGGTTCGGCGACCTTGGCGGGCTGCGCGGCGACACCGGGCAGCCGCGGCAGGATATCGGTGCAGTCCTTCGGCCCAACCGGATCAGCCGCCAGCGGTGCGATGTAGAGCGTTCCCGCGCCGGCGAGCAGCGCCACGCCGGAAACGCCAGCCAGAAGATATCTGCGTCGAGACATTGAACCCCTGCCCTCCGAGCTATGATCGCACATGAACCGATATGCTCGGCCATGTCGACCACGGTTTCGCTGCTGACCGCGTCGTTGACGTACGCGCCGTGTAGCCGAGCAGGCGCAGCGACGCCTACAGGGCGTGAAGGATGTCGCGCAGCGCAGCCACCGGTGCAGCGGTCCATGCGGCAGGACCGCTGGGCTGCGCATCGTCGAGTCCCTTGATCAACGGTGCTATGAAACCGGCCGGGTCGCGGAGGAAATTCGGGTCGGACAGCGCCGCTTTGATCGCAACCGTGCTGCAGGGGTGCTTGACGGCGCAGGACAGATACTCGGTCCTGTCGGCAACGACGAACCCCGCGGATCCGAATGCCCCGTTTGCGGGGCCGTGATCGAAGAAGGCGTCGACGCCGAGACGGTTCAACGCGGCACCATCGACGGCGTAATTGTTGGTATAGACGAAGGGCGAGATCGGCCGCTGCGACAATATGCCGGCGCCGCGTGCGGTAACGTCGAAATCCAACCCGATACGCAGCGATCCCCAACGATAGCCGTCCGCGTGCGGCGAAAGGTCGAGCGTTTCGAACAACAGCGGAGAGGGCCAGTCGTCGTCGTCCTGGAAAACGATACGGTCCCCCGCCGTCACCGCGCCCGGGTCGAACGCCTCGAACGTCAGCAGCGTCGCGCCACGGACGGCATGCACCATTTCCATCGTCAGCGCCTTCAAGCACGCGCGGACCGTGCAATAATCGAGACGAAACGTCGCGTCCCAGATCCGCGCGAATGCGATCACCAGGTCCTCGTCCAGGTTATGGGATCGCAGGAAAGGCCGGGTTTGTTCGAGATCGAATGTCGCCCAGTCCGGGCTTTCGCGCAACACGATGAAATTGGCCATGCCGTGCCGTATCCTGCAACGATCGCACGGTAAAGCCGGCCGATTTTACTACGATTGTCCGGCGGCGAACGTCAAACAAGCGGGGACGCGCACTTCGTCCCCGCTTCCTGTCAGTATTTCACGCGCAGGCGGGTATAGTAGAAGCCGCCGTTGAACCCGAACGGTCCGCCGTTGCGGGCATAGACCTGACCGTCCGACGTGCCGCCGGTGATCGGATAGATCTGCACCGTCGCCGTCGGCTTCAGTCGGTCGGGCTTCTCGTCGGTGAAGTTCTGCGCGCCGACCGACAGCGTGAAGTGTTCGGCAAACACGTAGCTCAGCTCGAGGTCGGTGGTCAGCCTGCTCCCGAACCGCTGGTTCGCATAGCCTTCGGCAGCCGCGGTCGCAGTCGCCGCCCTGGTCACCGTGACCCCGTAATCCTGGGCACTGGTCCACGAGCTGTAATAATTCTCGCGGACGTTGAAGCTCAGATTGCCGAGTGACCAGTTGCCGTTCCAGACCACGCGATGCTTCGGTGCGAGGTTCTCGGCATCGATCAGCTGTGGGAGGGCGACGACCCGTGGGTCATAGTCGGTGACCTTGGTGTTGTTGTAGTTGTACGCCAGCGAGAAGTTCAGCTGCGCTTCGCTCAAGCTGGTTCGCCAGGTGCTGACCACATCGATGCCGCGGGTGCGGGTCTTGAAGCCGTTGGTGAAATACTGCACCTGGCCGCCGATGCCGACCGGCAACAGCGCCGGTTGCGCCGCCAGATCCGCCGCGGAGACGATGAACGGCGAGGTCAGGCCGATGCGGTTGCGCAGGTTGATCTGGTATCCGTCGACGGTGATCGTCATGCCGCGCACCGGTTCGAGGATGAAGCCCAGGCCGTAGTTGGTCGACTTCTCCGGCGTCAGCGGGCTCGCCTGGTAATATTGCGCGACCGTGCTGTTGACCGGATAGGTGCCGGCCTGGAAGGCGACACCGTTGTTGAACGAGGTCGTGACGATCGAGACGTTCGACTGGCCCGGCGACGGCGCATGGAAGCCGGTGCCGAAGCTGCCGCGGACCGAGAAGGCCTCCGCGAACTTGTACAGCGCGTTGACCTTGCCGACCCAGGCATCGCCGAACGTGTTGTAATGCTCGTACCGACCGGCCGCGCCGACGGTCAGCGCAGTGGTGAGATCGGTTTCGAGGCCGACATAGGCGGCATAGGCCTGCTGACTGAACTTGCCCGCGGTCTGCGGACTGGTGCCGGCATAGCCGCTCGCGCCGACGCCCTGCGCCGCGGTCGTGCCCGATGCCGCGTACACGCCGGGTGCGGTCTGCGTGTAGAGCCGCTGCGCGATGGCATAGGGGCCCGCAGCATAGGATTGCAGATCGCCCGCGGTCTGTTCGTAGGTTTCCTTTCGGTATTCGCCGCCTGCCGAGATGGTCAGCGGTGCGGCGAAACCGACATCGGCCGCATAGGTGAAGTCGGCGTTGAGGTTGGTCTCCTTCTGGATCAGGTCGCCGAAATCGAAGCTGGTCTGCGTCGCCGGGCCGTAGGAGAAATTGGCCGAGCTATACATCGACAGCGACAGCTTGTTACGCGCCAGCGTGCCCGACAGGTCGTAGCTGAAGGCGCCCGCCGTACCCTTGTATCCGGCCACGCCGTAGATTTGCTGCGTCTTGCCGACGAAGCGCGGCGTGAAGCCAGCGGGATACAGCGTGCCGAACTGGAAGGTGTTCGCGTCCCTGACGAATCCGCCGGTCGGGCAGGTGGCATTGCCGGCCGGGCAGGGGGTCAGGAAGAAGGTATTGTTGAACGCGCCATTGGCACCCTGATTGCGCACCACGCCGTTGGTATCGACCGCCGTGCTGGAGACCGATGGACGATAGTTGAAGCTCTGGTTGCCCTTGTTCTCTGCATAGTTCGCGAAAGCATAGAGCTTGCTGTTCGCGGTGACGTTGATCGCGGCGTTAGCCACCGTCTTGAAGCCGTGCGACGGCGAGTTGCCCCAGATCTGCACCGGCAGCGGATAGTTGGGCAGTTGCGATGCGAGCGCCGGAAAGTTCTGTGCGAAGTTTGCGGCCGATGGCCGGGTCCGGCCGCGGCTGGTCTGTCCCTCGTCGTTATATTCGCCGGTGACGTTGACGAAGCCCCAGTCGCCCTTGAGGCCGGCGTTGCCGGCGATCTGGTAGCTTTCGCCGTCACCCGCATAAAACTGGCCGGCGCGGCCGACCAGTTCGATGCCCTGGTCCGAACGCAGCCCATAATTGAGCACGCCCGCGATCGCATCGGAGCCGTATTGCGCGGTGGCGCCTTCGCGCAGCACCTGCAGGCTGCCGATCGCGAGCGACGGAATTGCCGAAATGTCTGGCCCCTGCGCGCCGCGGCCCAGACCGGTGTCGCTGCCGCCATAGACCTGAACCAGTGCCGAGCGATTGTAGCGCTTGCCATTGATCATCACGAGCACCTGGTCGCCGGAGAGACCGCGCAGCGACGGCGATCGGACGAACGTGGACGCATCGGAGATCGAGTTTTGCCCGGCGTAGAAGGACGGAACGATGTTCTTCAGCTGGTCGATCATGTTGGCGGCCGGCTGAGTCGCGAGGTCGGCTGCACTGATCACGTCGACCGGCGACGGCGAATTGGTGAGCGTGCGATCGGTACGGCGCGTGCCAAGAACGACGATCTCGTTATCCGGGTCGATCGACGCCGCCGTACCAGCGGAAGCCGACGCGTCCTGGGGCGCCTCTGCCTGCACGGCGGGCGCGATGTCCGTCACGGGATTGGGCGCAGGATCAGGCTTCGCCGCGAAGGCGGCGGAACCCGATAGCAATGCAACCGCCAGTGCGACGGTCGAGGTCGTGTGTCTGATCATCTGAAGCCCCCATCAAGAAATGCGGCTCTTCAGGATCCTACTCCTCTATGTTCCCGCTCTCGATGCTCCGGATTTGCGCCCGATACGTCTGAACGCCTCTTTGATCAGCCCTGCGAATAATGTGGCGGTGTCATGCGTTGCACCGTCATCGTCCGACAAGTCGCCACAGCGCACCGGTTTTGACAATCGGAAATACGGCACCGGCACGCGACTTTCGTCACGAAGTTGTATTTTTACCGCAAAGCTCCCGTCTTGCTATCGACATGATCTCGTAACGAAGTCGCGCGGAAAGATTCGGAGCAGCCACGGCAAGGCCGAACCGCGCTGACAATTAGGGTCAGCAACCTTGCCATTACGCCAAGGTCGTATTTGATAGTGCCCAGGCGTCCGGATTTCTTCCGGCGCTCAAACGCAAATCACGCGATCGCCATCAGGCTCGCATTGCCGCCCGCTGCCGTGGTGTTGATCGAGGTCGATTCCTCCTCGAGCAGCCATTCCAGCACATAGCCTTCACCCCGTGCCACTGCGTCCGGCGTGGCGACCTGCAGCGACACGATCGCGCCCTCCCGGTCCGCCAGCACACGCGAAGCATCCGCCGCGTCCGTCGCGTCGCCTTCCAGCAACGCCGCCGCCAGGCCCGGATGCAGCAGTGGCGCATCCGATCGAACGAGCCGGTCAAGCACGGCGGCCGGCAGCTTGCGCAGGAACGCATCCGCCGCTTCGCGCGCAACCACTGCGCGGTTGCCGGTGGCGAGCACCAGCCCCAGCTGCACGCGCAGCCCGCCCGCGGTCCGCGCCGACAGCGCAACCAAGCCACGCGGTCGCAGGGCGTAGAGGTTGCGCTCGCCGACCGGGCCGGGCAGCTCGACTTCCCGGTCCAGCGGCGACCGGCGACCGATCGCCGCGACGATCTCTGCCGTCGCGGGATCGCCCAGCTCCTGCAGCCATTCGAGATAAACGGTGAATTCCGCTGGCGCGGCGGCGTTCGCCGGAACCGGCTCGGCGGTCGGATTGGCGACCAGCTTGGTCAGATAAAGCGGCCCGCCCGCCTTGGGCCCGGTCCCCGACAGCCCACGGCCGCCGAACGGCTGGACGCCGACGACCGCGCCGATGATGTTGCGGTTGATGTACAGATTGCCCGCTTCGACGCTGTGCGTGACCCGCGCGATCATGTCATCGAGCCGGGTGTGCAACCCGAAGGTCAGGCCGTAGCCGGTGGCGTTGATCGCCGCGATCAGCGCGTCGACCTCACCGCTACGATAGCGCACGACGTGCAGCACCGGGCCGAACACCTCGCGTCCCATTTCCGCGATGTCGGCGATCTCGATAATCGTCGGCGCGACGAACGTACCGTGCGCGGTTTCCTCATCGAGCGGCACTCGGTCGACGACACGACCGGCGGCCTGCATCCGCGCGACATGCTGTTCGATGCCGTCGCGCGCCTCGGCACTGATCACCGGTCCGCTGTCCACCGCCAGCTGGTCGGTCCGACCGACGCGCATCTCGCGCATCGCACCCTTCAGCATCGTCAGCGTGCGATCGGCGATATCGTCCTGCAGGCACAGCAGCCGCAGCGCCGAGCATCGCTGACCCGCGCTATCGAACGCGGAAGCGATCACGTCGCCGACGACCTGTTCGGTCAGCGCCGAGGAGTCGACGATCATCGCGTTCTGGCCGCCGGTCTCGGCGATCAACGGGATCGGCTTGCCCTCCGCCGAGACACGTCCTGCAAGCTGCTTCTGGATCAGTCGTGCCACTTCGGTCGATCCGGTGAAGATCACGCCCGCGGTCTCGGCCGCACCGACCAGCGCGGCGCCGACCTCGCCAGCGCCCGCGACCAGCTGCACCGCATCGGCGGGGACGCCGGATTCATGCAGGATACGGATCGCCTCGGCGGCGATCAGCGGCGTTTCCTCCGCCGGCTTGGCCAGCACGCTGTTGCCCGCGACCAGCGCCGCGGCGACCTGGCCCGTGAAGATCGCGAGCGGGAAGTTCCACGGGCTGATGCATACGACGGGGCCGAGTGCGCGTGTCGTCGCCAGCCCACGCCGCGCCTCGTCCGCATAATAGCGCAGGAAATCGATCGCCTCGCGCACCTCGGCGATCGCGTTGGCGGCCGATTTACCCGCCTCGCGGATCAGCAGGCCGATCAGCACGGGCATCCGCGCCTGCAGCATGTCCGCGGCGCGATCGAGGCAGGCGGCACGATCCGCGACCGGCACCACGCTCCACGCGTCGTATGCGATGCGCGCACGTCCCGCGGCCTCGCGTGCGCCGTCGCCGTCCGTCTCGGTGACATGGCCGACGATGTCGCGGTGATCGGCAGGGTTGCAAACCGGTCGCGTGTCGCCCGGTGCGGTGCCGGCGGTCCAGTCGTGCGCGACGCTTTCGCCGAACGCATCGGCAAGCATCGCCAGAATCGTCTCGTCGCTCAGGTCGAGCCCGGCCGAGTTGCGCCGCGTGCCCAGAATGGCGGCGGGCAGTGCGATCGCCTCGTGCGGCGCGCCCGGAACAGGCATCGCCGCGACGATCGCGACCGGATCGGCGATCAGTTCTTCCACCGGCACCGCGGGGTCGGCGATGCGGTTGACGAACGAAGAGTTCGCGCCGTTCTCCAGCAAGCGCCTGACGAGATAGGCCAGCAGCGTTTCGTGCGTGCCGACTGGCGCATAGACGCGGCACGGCCGGTCGAGCTTTTCGCGGCCGACCACTTCGTCGTACAGCGGCTCGCCCATGCCGTGCAGGCACTGGAACTCATAATCGCCGATGCGGAAATCGGGGCCGGCGGCGGCGTAGATCGTCGCCAGCGTCTGCGCGTTATGCGTCGCGAACTGCGGAAAGACGGCGTCGCGCGCGTCGAGCAGTTTGCGCGCGCAGGCGATATACGCGACGTCGGTGTACAGCTTGCGGGTATAGACCGGGTAATCGGACAGCCCGTCGACCTGCGCGCGCTTGATCTCCGCGTCCCAATACGCGCCCTTGACCAGCCGGACCATGATCCGCCGCCCGGTCCGCCGTGCCAGCGCGACGATGAAGTCGATCACCAGCGGACAGCGTTTGCCGTAAGCCTGGACGACGAAGCCCAGCCCGTCCCAGCCGCCGAGCACTGGATCCTCGGCCAGCGACTGCAACAGGTCGAGCGACAGTTCGAGCCGGTCGGCTTCCTCGGCATCGATGTTGAAGCCGATGTCGTAGCTGCGCGCTAGCTTCGCCAGCGCCTGCACACGCGGCAGCAGCTCGGCCATCACGCGACCCGCCTGCGACCGGGCATAGCGGGGATGCAGCGCCGACAGCTTGATCGAGATACCCGGCCCCGCATACGGACCGCGCCCGGCCGCCGCCTTGCCGATCGCATGGATCGCCCGCGTATAGTCGGCGTCGTAGCGGTCCGCGTCCGCGGCGGTGGTCGCCGCCTCGCCCAGCATGTCGTAGGAGAAGCCGAAACCGCGCTCCTCGCGCTCACGCGCCCGCTTCAGCGCTTCGTCGATGGTCTGGCCGGTGACGAACTGCTCGCCCATCATCCGCATCGCCAGGTCGACGCCGCGCCGGATCACCGGCTCCCCAACCCGCGCGACCATCCGCGTCAGCGCCGCCGACAACCCGCGATCGTCCGCGCTCGCGGTCAGCCGGCCGGTGACGATCAGCCCCCATGTGGCGGCGTTGACGAACATCGAGCGGCCGTCGCCGAGATGCGCGGACCAGTCGCCGCCGGCAATCTTGTCGCGGATCAGCGCATCGCGCGTCGCCGTGTCGGGGATGCGCAGCAACGCCTCGGCCAGGCACATCAGCGCCACGCCCTCCTGGCTGCTCAATGCATATTCCTGAACCAGCGCCTGCACGCCGCCCCGCGATTTTTTCGCACGCAGCCGCTCGATCAGCGTCCGCGCGGTCGCTGCGGCGGCGTCCCGCGTCTCGGCCGGCAAGGTCGCGGCGGCGACCAGTTCGGGCACGCAAACGGGTTCGGGCGTACGCGCGGCGGCGGTGATCGCGGCCCGCAGCGGGGTGGGGGTCCGGACGACGGGCGCAAAGCAGGCGAAGGGCAGGGGGGATTCGTTCGACATGCGGGGCCTCTCTCGTTTCCCGATCCTGTATCACAGCGACGGAAGACGGAATGGCCAAAGACGGCTGGAAGAATGCGCGGTTCGACGCTAGATCGTCAGTATGAAAGCACGATCGACGCCCGATCCGGTTCCGGACAGTGAAATCGACCGTTTCGACCGTACGATGCTGCACATCCTGGCGGAGGACGGCCGGATCACCGTCACCGAACTCGCGGAGCGTATCGGCCTGTCCAAGACCCCGACCCAGGTGCGGCTCGCACGGCTCGTCGAACGCGGGATAATCATGGGGTTCCGCGCGGTCATCGACCCGATCCGGCTCGGGCTTGATCATATCGCGTTTGCCGAGGTGAAGCTGTCGGACACACGCGAACAGGCGTTGCGCGAATTCAACGCTGCGGTCCGCCGCATTCCCGAGGTCGAGGAATGCCACATGATCGCCAGCAGCTTCGACTATCTGCTCAAGGTGCGGACCTCCGACATACGGCGATACCGCGCCGTGCTCGGCGAGAAGATCTCCAGCCTGCCGCATGTCGCCAGCACCTCGACCTTCGTCGCGATGGAGACGGTGCGCGACGCCACGCGCTAGCGGCGAACAGGGTGCCCGCGCCGGCGGCGCACAGGTCGATTGCGTTTACCGGCGAAGCGGAGAATGATCCTGCGATCGCGATGAACGAGTCACGATGTCGCAGGGGGCGGGATGAGATCCAAGATACTGGCGCTTGTCGTCGCCGCGCTCCTTGTACCGTCGCCAGCGTTCGCCGCGTGTCAGGTCGGCAAGATGCTCGACCTCCCCGTGGTGATGGCGAGGCGCCGTCCGATGGTGACCGCGCAGTTCGGCGGCCGCGACGCCCGCTTCATCGTCGACAGCGGCGCGTTCTACAGCACGATCTCCCGCGCCACCGCGGTCGAGTTCGGCCTCAAGATCACCGCGTTACCCTCGTCCTTCCGGTTGCAGGGCATCAACGGCGACACCAGCGCGTCGTCGACCGTCGCGCAGAATTTCTCGCTCGGCGGCGTGACCATCCCGAAGGTGTCGTTCATCGTCGGTGGCAGCGACACCGGAACCGGCGGGCTCCTCGGCCAGAACATCCTCGGGCTTGCCGACGTCGAATACGATTTGCCGCACGGCATGGTCCGGCTGATGAAGACCAGCGACTGCGCGAAGACCGGCCTCGCTTACTGGGCGGCGGGCCGGCCGGTGACCAGCCTCAAGCTCGAACGCGCGGCATTGGACCGCTTCAAGCCGCATACCGTCGCGATCGTCTCGCTCAACGGCAAGGATATCCGCGCGGTATTCGACAGCGGCGCGCAATCCTCGGTGCTGACGCTCGCCGCCGCCAAGCGGCTCGGCATCACGCCCGAGTCGACGGGCGTCGTTCCGGCGGGTGTCGGCACCGGCATCGGCGTGCGTCCGGTGCGCACCTGGTACGCGGCGTTCGACAGTCTCGCGATCGGTAACGAGACGATTCCCCACCCCCGGATCGCCATCGCGGATATCGAGCTAGGTACCAGCGACATGCTGATCGGCATCGACTTCTTCCTGACGCACCGGATGTTCGTCTCGAACGCGGCGCGGATCATGTACCTGACCTACGAAGGCGGCCCGTTGTTCGGCATGTCGCCAAAGGGCGCGCGGACCACCGAGGGCGTGGCGATCGACCTCACCGACAAGACCGCCGCGCCGACCGATGCCGCGGGCTACAGCCGGCGCGGCGCGGTGTTCGCCTCGACCAACCGGCCGAAGGAAGCGCTCGCCGATTTCGACAAGGCGGTCGCGCTGGCGCCGAACGAGGGCCGCTATGTCTACCAGCGCGCAATGGCGCGGCTAGCCGCGCGCCAGATCCTGCCCGCCCTGTCTGATCTGGACCGAGCAATAACCCTGGTCCCCACCGACAGCGAAGCCCACATCGCCCGCGCCAATCTCCGCATTCGCGGAGGCGACATAGACGGCGCCAAGGACGACCTCGAAGCCGCCAACGCCGCCCTCCCCCCGTCGTCCAACACCCGGCTGGGGCTGGGCGTCCTGTACGATCGACTCGACATGCCCGAGGGCGCGCTGGCGAACTACGACCTGTGGCTGCGCGATCATCCCGAAGACGCCCGCCGTGCCAACGCCCTCAACGGCCGCTGCTGGGCGCGGGCGCAGCTGAACCGCGATCTCGACAAGGCGCTATCGGACTGCAACGCAGCGTTGAAGGCGTTTCCGGCACGCGCCGCCTATCTCGACAGCCGCGCGCTCGTCCGGCTGCGGCGCGGCGAGCTCGATGCGGCGATCGCGGATTACGACGCGGCGCTGAAGATCAACCCGCGGCAAGCCTGGTCGCTCTACGCGCGGGGAATCGCGGCAGGCCGGGCGGGCCGGGCGGCGGAAGCGGGTGCAAACCGGACGGCAGCGCTGACACTCGACAAGAGGGTCGCCGAGCGCGCTAAACGCCTGGGTCTGGAGTAGCTGTACGCCTGTGAGGCGACTGCACGGTTCAGGACGCCAACAACGGCCCTCCGATCAAAAAGTGTCACCTCACTGTAAAAAAGGGTTTGACGGGGGTGTGGCTGGCCCGTAGAGGGGTGTCACCGCAGCGGACGGCCTTACGGTCTGGTTGTTACGGTCGCAGAAAA
>Ga0247813_10000426_pt1 | contig 40714 bp, 23 predicted proteins | sample UWRJL169409C1_FD_180719 | JGI IMG/M metagenome (GOLD analysis project Ga0247813, IMG submission 180719) | Plant litter microbial communities from Arlington Agricultural Research Station in Wisconsin, United States - UWRJ-L169-409C-1 | ecosystem: Environmental > Terrestrial > Plant litter >... | reverse complement strand
ATGATAAATCCAAATACTCCAGCGCCTAAGAAATTCCAGAAAGCAACAGCAATCATAAAATAGATGGGCCATTTATAATCTTTAATCCATTGGGTTGATTTTGAAAGTTTGTAATTGTGGTAGGCTTCGTATCCAATTAATACCAAGGGTACAATCTCTAAGGCACTAAAGGTTGCTCCAAGAGCCATTACAGCAGTAGGAGTTCCGGCGAAATAGAGATGATGGAAGGTTCCTAATATTCCTCCAGACATAAAAATGATGGTAGAGAAAAGAACATTAAGTGTAGCGGTTTTTGCTTTTAACAAGCCCAAACGAACAAATAAAAATGCGATTACAACAGTAGCAAATACTTCAAAGAAACCTTCTACCCATAAATGTACTACCCACCATCTCCAATATTCGGCAATGGCCAGATTAGTTTGTCTTCCCCACATGAGCCCGGCAGCATAAAAAGTTGCTATAGCAGTACATGATATCAGGAACATAATGATTAGATTTCTCTCTCCTGTTTTTTTCTTGAGAACTGGTAATAAAGGTCGAACCATGAGCGCTAGCCAAAGAAACAATCCTACAAGTAGGAATATTTGCCAAAATCTTCCTAGATCTACATATTCATATCCTTGATGACCAAACCAGAAGTTTTCTACCAGATTAAGTTTCTGCATAACGCCAAACCATTGTCCTGCCATTGAACCTAGTACAATTATAAGTAAGGCATAGAATAAAAAGTCAACTCCAAATGTTTGAAATTTTGGATCTTTGCCGGAAACCGCCGGTGCAATATACAATCCGGTGGCAAGCCAGGCCGTCGCTATCCAGAATATGGCCAGTTGAGTATGCCAGGTTCTTGTTACGGCATACGGAAGAATTTGATCTAACGGAACTCCAAAGAAACCGTTTCCTTCTACACCATAGTGCGCAGTAATGACACCCAGTACAACTTGCAGTACAATTAAAAGGCTTACGACCCATAAATATTTTTTTATTCGGTACATCGAAGGTGTTTTTCCTTGTTTCAGCAAAGGATCCTGAACCGGTACTTCAAAATGTTCGTCTTCTCCTGATCGTACATGATAAAAAATAAGAATTCCAATGCAGAACAAAAGCAGTATTATACTGACTCCTGACCAGACCAAAAGATCTTTTGTTGCCACATTTCCAACCAGTTCATCTGATGGCCAGTTGTGGGTGTATGAAATTTTCTGATTCGGTCTTTCTGTTACAGTAGCCCAGGTTGCCCAAAAGAAAAAAGCATTCATTTTATGCATCCTTTCTGGATCTTTTACAGACATTTTAGGAATAGCATAATTATTACGGAGCGTATCGAATTTAGGATCATCCATAAACAAACCTTCATAATATTTGCTTAGGTATTTTATGGCTTCAATTCTGTTTTGAGAAATCGTGATAACACCAGTAGTTTTGTCGTACGTATTTTTACGCACATCATTCTGGAGTCTGATTTTCATGCCTGCCTGCTGTTCCTCTGTTAGTTGGGCATAAGTTTTTGAATATTCTTTTTGAGATAATTTTTCGAGGATAAAGACAGCTTCTCTATGCAGCCAGTCTGCAGTCCAGTCTGGCGCTACATAAGCACCATGTCCCCAAATAGTTCCCACTTCTTGACCTCCAATGCTTTGCCAGATATTCTGTCCGTCTTTTATTTCCTGAGAGGTAAAAATTACCGTTTTATCAGGGCCTTTTATTTGGGTAGGAATGGGAGGTGCCTGCTGATAAATCTCATATCCGTAATATCCTAATACTGAAAAAGAGATACACATTACGAGTGCAAATCCTATCCAAAGTTTTCTTTCCTTATTCATTTATAATGATTTTGAGTTTTATTTATTTAAAAGCCAATGAATTATTCTACAATTAGCTTTCCTTTCATCATTGATACATGTCCGGGAAAAGAACAGATAAAATCGTACGTTCCTTTTTCATTAATAGTAAATTCGATGGTATCACTTTCTCCGCCGCCAATTATTTTGGTATGAGCAATTACTTTTGCTTTTTCAGACGCAGGTATGTAATCTGTATTTTTTGCATCTACGGCTTTTTGTGTAAAATCAGAAATATCTGTACCAGGTGTCAGAATGACTAAATTATGTCCCATTACCGTTTTCTCCATCTTGCCAACATGTTTCAGGGTAAGGGTGATTTTTCCTGCCGGAGCTCTTAGTTCATGCAAGGAATACTGCATTTGATCATTACTTTCAATATGCAGATCATTTGTAGCCGCAGGAGTTTCAACAGGATGTTCTTCGTAGGGTTGTTCCGTTGCAGTAGTTTCAGCAGGTGCTATATCTTTAGCCTCTTTTTTTCCACATGAAAATAAACTAAAAATGGTAAAAATAGCTAAAACGGTAATCTTGAAAGATGTTTTCATTGTTATGGGTTTTGAATGTTATTGAAAAATTTTAATACTGTAAAAGTATCACCGCAATCTTTTTTAGTTTATGATTCCAATCATAAGGACTATTTATTTTTTTAGCCTTTTTAAAAGTTGTAATGCTATTTTTTATTGTTTTAAAATTTAGTCAAAACTGTAAACAAGATTGATGAAGAAATTACGTCCCATTCGCGGTATTTTGTTCCAGTCTGAAAAAGTGGTGTAATATTTATCGAATATATTTTCAACACCTGTCTGCAGTTTTATTTTGTTTTGATTCCAATCGAAAGCATAACCTGCATTAATATTAAAAATCAAATAATCAGATGTTTGGGTTTGTCCGTACGCTTTGGCAAAATCATTTTGCGCAAGATTTCCCGAGGCTAAAATTCCTGCATTGAGTTTATTTTTTTTAAATTCGATTCCGGCATTATATCGAAGCGGACTTATAAACGGAAGATTATTATGATCGTCATCTTTGCCCAGACTATAAGCAATTAATGTTTTGATGTTCCAGTTTTGCGAAATTGAATATTCCAGATTAAAATCAGTATTAAAAATCGAAGCGTGATCAAGTGCATTGTAAATTTTTATACCAGATGCTCCAATAGTCATAGGCAAAGTTTTCGAATCAATTTTTCCTATGATGTAATTCGAAATATAGAAATACGAAGCTGTAATTTTAGATGTTAAGCGGCTGCTTTTAAATCCAAAAGAAAAATTTCCTTCAACAGCCTTTTCATTTTTTAAATTTGGATTTCCTATATAATCATAAAAATCATTGCTGTTGTAGAGATAGAATCCATAACTTTCAGAGACGGAGGGCGCTCTTTCGGCGTAAGCCAAACCAAAACCATACTCCAGTTTTCCTTTATTGGCAGTATAATTTCCGGAGAAACTCTTTAAAAAGCGATTTTGTGTCGCCTTCATTTCAGGATAAAAAATACGAAGGCTTTGCAATCCAAAATCATTGGCTACAGTATTAGAATGAAATCCCAGATTAGTACTGATTCTAAGTACAGCTTCCTTCGAAATTTTAATATTATCTTCTAATGATAATCCGTTGTAGAAAGTGCGTACATCCGGCCAGGTATACATAAACATAAGATTCTCATTTGTATCAGCAGGATACATGGTCATTTCGGCTACAGCCTTATTATAAAAAGTATTCAAATCGGCCAAAAAATCATGGTTTTTGATCTTTCCTTTTATTTTAGAATAAAAACCAAAGGTTTCAGACGATCCCGGCATATCCATATGAATGGGCACCGAAGGCCTTTTAGTATCGTCCATTTTGTGTTTAATGGTATTAAAATAACCCTTTGTTTCCCAGTTCGAAACAACACTGTTAACCGGAATATATTGATAACTCAGCGCCACGATTTTGGCTTCTGCCAATGAAACATCCATAGGAAGTGCAGGATAACCAACGTTTGTGGCTTTGTCGTAAATGGCAGTAGCTTCGAGTATATTTTTTTTATTGATGTTGTAACCTGCAGCGGCCGAAATATTATATTTGGTAAATTGCGAAAAGTCAATTTCTTTTCTATCTCCGGCTTTGTAGTTTTCGGCATCCCGACGCATAAAATCTATTCGGGTAAAAAAACTACTATCATTATATCCCAAAGCGGCACCAATAATTTTTTGCTGATTATTACTTTCGTAACCGGAATTCAGACTAGTATTCCAGCCGTTTGCTTTCTGATTCAATTGATTGCGTTTTAAATCGATCGAACCTCCAATTGTTGCTCCGTGGCAACTTGCCTGCTGACCAGATGCAACTTTTGCCTCAGATAAATTAGAGACTTCGACATAAGAAGTTACCGGATCCATTTTGTCTGTACAGGCACCAAAAATGCGCATGCCATCGATGGTAATTACAGTACGTTCGGTCGACATATTGTTAATGGTGGGTTCCCACGCATAAGAACCTCTTTTGATCATATTTATTTTGGAAGATCCACTAAGATAATCCTCTAAAGAAGTTAACGATTTAGGCTGTTTGAGATTTAAAGGTGTTTTTTTTCCTATTACTATAATTTCATTAAGATTTACAGCTGCGACAGTATCATTATTTTTTTCTTGCGCCCAGCAGACTGTTGAAAATACAGCTAAGAGGATGGCTATTGTATTTTTCATTGTGAAATAATTATAAGAAAGAGACAGCGAAAACCATCTCTTTCTTGTTATTGGTAAGTTTTTAGAATTCTATTTCTAAGAATAAACTACTTGCCGGATTTTCTGTCGTTATGGGTTCTCCCTTTAGTACTTGATCTGAAGTGTTTAAAAGCTGCAGATTAATTCTCCAGTATCCCGTCATGGTCAAGGAAAATTTTCCTTTATAAAATCCATCCTTCAAGGATTGAGTTAAATCGGTATTGTTTGGCGAACCGTGATTTCCCATGCTTGGCATTCTGGGATCGATTTTTATTTTAAAATTATTCACTGTAGAAAATGTCATCATATCCTCCATTTTATAAAGGCCTAAACTAATATCATTCGTAGCGACTTTTGGATTTTGAGGAGCAATGTAAGCGACCAGATAACGAACGCCGTCAATACCGTTAAAAGTGCTAACGGTTCGTTTTGCGGAAGCCGGAACTTTGATAATATCCTTCGCCGTAGACGAAATACTATCAACGGTATAAGTAAGAGTCAGATTCCAGTATTCAGTGTCATTTTGAGCCATTTGAAAGATAATATCGCCTTCATATAACGTTTGTTTATCTGCTATTTTGGTCACAATCGATTTTGGACAAGAATGTTCCATCATGGCCATATGCATTACTGGGAGCCAGTTTATTTTGGCATTACTAACGTAGGCATTTGTTTTTTTGTCTTTGATTCTAAGAGTGATATGATTGTACCCCTGAACTAAAGCGCCGCTTTGAGAATAGAGTTCAATAATGTGATTCTCGTTCACTATTTCCTGAATTTTTTGCAGCCCCGTGGTTTCATCGATTGGAGTTTTATCAGCAGCATTTTCATCGGATGAACAAGAAAAGAAGAGAATAGCTAAAGCTAAAAGAGTGGTGTATTTTAAAATTTTCATTTGAGTATTAATTTGAATTAATGATAATATGGCTTCCGCCGAATGTAAATCCGGAGAAGAAAAATTAGAAATAAAAGAAAAATTAATACCAGAAAATAGGCGGACGAAATACAGAAGCAGTAGCGGTAAGGGAGTACAGATTTTTATAGACGGAGTTTATCGCTACAAGAGGTTTTTTAATACTTTCAAAACTAAAAACCGGAATGTTTACCAGGAAAAGCAAAGCAGTTTCGAAGGTTTCACTTTTTTTCTCGCTTGAGGCAGGCACATCATTTTTATATGCTTTTGCCAGTTCTTTTTTTAAGTGACATTTTCCGTTACAGCCCAGTTTTGGAGTGTCTTTGTTTTCGCATAATTCTGTTACAATGTAATGGTAGTTCAAAATGTAGTCCAGAATTGGAAACGCTGGTCTGAACACGACTGCAAACAGGAATATATAAACACAAATTTTCATAACTGTATTTTGAAAGTACGAAGGTATTGTGAACATTTTTTGCAGTGTATGATTACAGTCATACTTTAAGAGATACAAGTTTTGGAATTTTGTTCAATAGTTTAACAAAATAAAAACCATAGTAATGAACAGATTATTTTTAGTAACAATGTTCGGTCTTTTCCTTTTTGTGTCTTGCGGAAAAGAAAAATCGAATTCAGATCAGGATTTTTCGACTCCCTCGGCAGAAGAGAAAAAAGCTGAAGCAGAATCGTATGATCCTAAAAGAGGATTAGGGAAATTTTCTACTATTGAATTAGGTGCTTCTTTAGACAAGGCAATGGCAGAAAAAGGATTAAAAGTAGCCGAAGTAAAATGCACTTCCTGCCATAAACCTACAGACGAAAAATTAGTAGGACCCGGATGGAAAGGAGTTACAGAACGCAGAACCCCGCAATGGATTATGAACTTTATTACCAATCCTGATCCTATGATCGACAAAGATCCTGAATTGCAGGCGCAATTAGAACTCTGCATGATTCGTATGCCTAATCAGGGGCTTACAGATGATGAAGCCAGAAATATACTGGAATATATGCGCCAGATTGACGGTATAAAATAATGCTAACCATAAAATTATAATGCTAAATAAAAGTCTTATGAAGAATAAATTTTTAAAATCAGTTTTCGCCCTTACGTTGGGGTGTGCCTTTTTTGTTTCCTGTAAACCTAAAGATTCTAGTGATACTGTAGAAGGTGATGCTGCACAAAAAGTATATGTTGCTCCGGGTAAATACGATGAATATTACAATTTTGTATCTGGAGGTTTTAGTGGGCAGGTGAGCGTTTACGGACTTCCAAGCGGAAGATTGTTAAGGGTAATGCCGGTATTTTCGCAGGATCCCCAAAGTGGTTATGGCTACAGTGAAGAAACCAAAGCGATGCTGAATACTTCGCATGGTTTTGTGCCGTGGGATGATCAGCACCACATGGATCTATCACAGACTAATGGTGAAGCAGACGGAAGATGGCTTTTTGCTAATGCTAATAATACGCCAAGAATCGCACGTATTGATCTGAAAACTTTTAAAACGGCAGAGATAATTGAGCTTCCAAATTGCGGAGGAAACCATTCCTCTCCTTTTATTACACAAAACACAGAATATGTAGTAGGAGCGAGCCGTTTTAGTGTACCGGCAGATAATGATAATGGCGATGTGCCAATTAATACCTACAAGAAAAACTTTAAAGGACATATTAGTTTTGTAAAAGTTGGAAAAGAAGGAGAGCTTGATCTTGCCTTTCAAATTGTAACTCCGGGCGTTAATTTTGATCTTAGTCACCCCGGTAAAAAAGAATCTCACGGCTGGTTCTTCTTCTCTTGTTATAACACAGAACAAGCCAACACATTGCTTGAAGTTAATGCATCAAAAAATGATAAAGATTTTATCATGGCAGTAAACTGGAAAAAAGCGGAAGAGTATATCAAAGCAGGGAAAGGAAAACGCGTACCTGCCAATTATGTTCATAATACCTGGGATGAGAAAACCCAGACTGCAAAATCTGAAACTAAGAAAGAAGTATTGATTTTGGATGCAGCAGAACTTAAAGATATTTGCTATCTGATTCCATGTCCTAAATCACCTCACGGCTGTGATATTGATCCAACGGGCGAATACATTGTGGGAAGCGGAAAATTAGCAGCATTGATTCCGGTATTCAGTTTTACAAAGCTTAAAGATGCCATTGCCAAAAAACAGTTTGATGGAACTTATGCCGGAATTCCGGTAGTTAAATATGAAGCAGCTCTTTATGGTGAAGTTCAAAAACCAGGGCTAGGACCTTTGCATACAGAATTTGACGGAAAAGGGAATGCGTATACAACCATGTTTGTATCTTCTGAAGTTGTAAAATGGAATATTAAAGACCTGAAAGTTTTAGATCGAAAAGCTACTTATTATTCACCAGGACATCTTATGATTCCGGGAGGAAATACAGAAAAACCTTTTGGAAAATATATGGTAGTGTATAATAAAATCACAAAAGACAGATTCTTGCCAACAGGACCTGAATTGGCTCAAAGTGCACAATTGTTTGATATCAGTGGCGATAAAATGAAACTTTTATTAGATTATCCAACCATCGGCGAACCGCATTATGCACAAGGTATTCCGGCTGATAAAATACGTAATAACGGTCAGTTGAAATATTACAAAATGGCAGACAACCAGCATCCGTATGTTGCCAAAGGAGAAAAAGAAACCAAAGTAGTGAGAGAAGGAAATAAAGTACATGTTTACATGACTTGTATTCGCTCTCATTTTGCTCCTGACAATATTGAAGGAATTAAAGTTGGTGATGAAGTTTATTTTCACGTTACTAATTTAGAACAAGATTGGGATGTACCGCACGGATTTGCGATTAAAGGGGCTAACACAGCCGAATTACTGATCATGCCAGGCGAAACGCTTACACTAAAATGGGTTCCTCAGAAAAAAGGAATGTTCCCATTCTACTGTACCGATTTCTGCAGCGCACTGCATCAGGAAATGCAGGGTTACGTTAGAGTTTCACCTGCAGGAAGTAACGTTCCCATTACTTATAGTTTAGGTACAAATTTACCAAAGGAATAGCTAGTAACCCATAAAGGGAACAAAGTTTTCTTTGTTCCCTTTTTATTTCGATTTATCATGAAAAATCAAACACTTTCAACTTTTTCTAAAGTAGTACTCTTTTTGTGCAGTCTGCTTTTAATAGGGTCCATTTTTGTACCCATGTGGAGAATAGAACTCAGTGCACCACAATATCCTGAAGGCTTGGTTTTAAAACTGCATGCTACTAAAATAGCCGGAGATGTTGATATCATAAATGGTCTAAATCACTATATTGGGATGAAGACCCTTCATACAGAAGATTTTATAGAATTTAAAATCTTGCCTTATATTTTAGCTTCATTTGGTGTCATTGCAATAAGCGGTTTGTTTTTTGCAAAGCGAAAATTGCTCCACATCTTTTTCTTCGCTTTTTTACTTTTCGCGGTATTAGCAGCTGTCGATTTTTACCGATGGAACTATGAATATGGTCATAACTTAGACCCCAATGCAGCCATTCGGGTTCCGGGTATGGCGTACCAGCCGCCACTGCTTGGTTATAAACAATTATTGAATTTTGGTGCTTATTCTATTCCTGATATTGGCGGATGGATGCTTATTGCTGTTGGCGTTTTACTTTTTTTGGCCATCATAAAAGAGAAAAAATCAGTTTCACGTCTCGATAAATTCTTCGGTATTTTAATTAGTACTTGTTTTCTTTTTTCATGCTCAGGCGATAAAGCAATTCCAATTAAATTGAATACAGACAATTGTGATTTTTGTAAAATGGGAATCAGTGATGGAAGATATGCTGCAGAAATTATTACCCAAAAAGGCAGGGCGTATAAGTTTGATGATATTGCCTGTATGGCCAATTTTGGTAAAGAACATCAGGAGATGCAGATCAAAGCCTATTATGTAAATGATTACGCCAAAGAAAATGAATTGATTAGAGCAGAGAAAGCTTTCTTTATCTCTGGCGGTACCATAAAAAGCCCCATGCATGGGAACATAGCGGCATTTTCGAACAAAAGTGAGGCAAAAGCTTTTAAAGCAATATCAAACGCAAACGAAACAGAATGGACGGCTATTATAGAAAAATAAAGCTGGAATAAATGCTCATTACAACCCACTAACCATGAAAATATTCTTCTGTCTTTGTCTCTCAATGTTTCTCACCTGTCTGCATTCGCAAAAAATAGAAGTAGGAAAGGATAAAACCATCAAAACAATAAAAAAAGCGATTGAACTCGCAAATCCCGGTGATACTATCGTGGTTTATAAAGGTGTTTATAAGGAAGGAAACTTAATTGTAGATAAAAAAATAATACTGCAGGGAAATGGCTTACCTATTCTCGATGGAGAAAAAAAATATGAAGTGGTTTCCATCAAAGCCGATAGCGTAACTTTTGCGGGTTTTAAAATCATCAATTCGGGCTACGGTTCCCTCAATGACCCTTGTGGCATTAAAATATACAACAAAACAGCAGTTACCATAAAAAACAATATTCTTGAGAATAATTTTTTTGGAATTTATGTTCAAAAAGGAACTGGATGCATCATAGAAAACAATGCGATCAAAGCGTATCAAAAAGAAGAACAACGAATAGGAAACGGGATTCATTGCTGGAAAAGCGACAGCATACAAATTATCGGCAACAGAATTTCCGGACATCGTGATGGTATTTACTTTGAATTTGTTTCTAATTCTATTATCTGGAGAAATATCTCAAAAGAAAACATTCGATACGGACTTCATTTTATGTTTTCTAATGATGATTCCTATATCTCAAATGTCTTTAAAAATAATGGTGCAGGTGTAGCAGTCATGTTCACGAAAAATGTAAAAATGTTCAATAATTATTTTGAAGAAAATTGGGGAGATGCCGCTTATGGTTTATTGCTAAAAGAAATTTCAGATAGTTATATTATTGGAAATAAATTCATTCGCAATACTTCAGGAATTTATATGGAAGGAGCAAGCCGGATTATGCTTTCAAAAAATATTTTCAAAGACAATGGCTGGGGCATGAAAATTCAGGCAAGCTGCATGGATAATGAGATTTCCTTTAATAATTTTCTCGCCAATTCTTTTGACATTAGTACCAATGGAAGTTTAGTGCTCAATCATTTTAATAACAATTATTGGGATAAATACGAAGGATATGATCTTAATCGGGACGGGATTGGAGATGTGCCCTTTCATCCGCTGAGTCTTTTTGCTGTTCTCACGGAAAACAATCCTTCAGCAATGCTATTGTTCAGGAGTTTTATGATTACGCTTCTTGATAAATCAGAAAAGATTCTTCCAAGTATTACACCCGATAATTTTGTCGATCAAACTCCCGAAATGAAATCTCTTGTATTATGATTACTTTAGAAAATATAAATAAAAAATTTGGCAGACTTCAGGTATTGCAAGATGTGAATCTTCAGTTTAATGCAGGAGAATGTATCGCCCTTATTGGTCCAAATGGTTGCGGAAAAACAACCTTAATCAAATCTGTTTTAGGAATGGTTTTGCCTGACAGCGGTGATATTTTATTCCATAAAAAATCCATTCTAAATAAGTTTGAATATCGAAATAGTATTGGATATATGCCTCAAATAGGACGTTATCCGGATAATATGACTATTGAGCAAATTATTGCCATGATCAAAGAAATTCGAAATTCGAAAGACATGCTCGATGAAGATTTGATAAAAGCTTTTAAGCTCGATAAAATGAAAGGCAAGCAAATGAGAACACTTTCCGGCGGTACAACCCAAAAAGTAAGTGCTGCACTGGCCTTTCTTTTTAATCCTGATGTATTAATACTTGATGAACCGACTGCAGGTCTTGATCCGCTGGCAGCAGAAATTTTAAAGCACAAAATCATACATCAAAAAAATGAGGGAAAGTTAATCCTGATTACCTCTCATTTGCTTAGTGAACTTGACGATATGATAACCCAGATTATTTTTATGCAGGATGGAAAAGTTCATTTTCATAAAACGATAAGTGACTTGCTTGAATCAACAGGCGAAAACAAAATTTCAAAAGCCATTGCAAAAATTCTAAAAGAAAAGAATCATGAACAGGATTATTAAAATTGTACTATTAGATATTCTAAAAAATAAAATTATACTGAGTTACACCTTTATTCTGGCTTTATTATCCTGGGGCTCTTTTGGTTTGGAGGATAATTCAGCCAAGGGATTGTTGACAATCCTGAACGTAATTTTATTTACGGTTCCGTTAGTTTCGATACTTTTTTCGACAATATATCTCTATAACAGTTCAGAATTTATTGAGCTTTTACTTAGCCAGCCTTTAAGACGAAAAAAAATATGGATAAGTTTATTTGCCGGACTTTCTATCGCGATGGTATTTGCCTTTTTATTGGGTGCAGGAATTCCTCTTTTAATTAACGCTCCTGATGCTGCCGGATTTATGATGCTTTTGTCAGGATGTTTAATTTCGATTGTGTTTGTATCATTGGCTTTTTTGAGTTGTATTTTGACCCGTGATAAAGCAAAAGGAATAGGTTTAGCAATAATGTCCTGGCTGTATTTTGCAATACTTTTTGATGCATTGGTACTATTTCTATTATTTCAGTTTGCCGAATATCCTATCGAAAAGGCAATGGTGGCAGTAACGGCATTAAGTCCAATAGATCTTGCACGTATTCAAATCTTGCTGCACCTTGACCAATCAGCGATGATGGGATATACTGGTGCTATTTTTAAAGACTTTTTTGGAACAAGAGTAGGACTAACAATCTCTTTTGCATTATTGGTTTTATGGATTGTGGTTCCGTTTTTTATCTCACTTCGAAAATTTAACAGAAAAGATCTTTAATCGTTTAAGAAAAGAATATGAAAACAGATATTAAAAACAAAGAAGACATCAAAATACTGGTAGATGCCTTTTACCAAAAGATTCGAACAGATGCGACTATTGGATATTTATTTACCGAAGTTGCTGCTGTCAATTGGGAAAAACATCTTCCGATAATGTATGATTTCTGGGATAATATTCTTTTTTACACTGGAAATTTTGACGGAAATCCAATGATGAAACACAGAGCGCTGAACCAGAAAAGCAGTTTGACCAAAAGCCATTTCAAACACTGGACTAAATTATGGAAAAATACAGTCGATGATTTATTTGAAGGTCAAAAGGCGAGTGAAATAAAGATCAGAGCAAATAATATTTCAAAAGCAATGATAAGTAAAGTGATCGAAGTAAGAAAAGAAACTTTTTAAAGTTCCTTTTCTTACTTCGATCAGAGCAGATACTGAATTAATAATTTTGGGCTAACCTGAAGTAAAGAAACAGAAATTGATAAAATTTATCCGATACGAGTGATGGTTAACTGCTGGAATCTCATTCAATAAAAAAGTTTATGATCGACAATTTCAATTTTTTTTACCTTATTCATAAGTGAAATCGTGCGTATAACAGTCTCTACACGCAAACCGGTAAAATCTGCAATTTCCTGTCTCGTGTAAGGAATTCTCATTTTTTGACAGGCAGTTACATTATTTTGTTTTTTTAAATTATCAAGAAAATATTTTATACGGTATTCCGGTTTATGATTTATTATGTTTTTAGAAAAGACAATTTTATTGTAAATTTTCCAGGCAAAAACTTTTAATATTTTAATCTGTATATCAGGATTTTCCTGAAGAAAGGCAATGAAGTTTGTCTTAGAAAGTTTTAGTAAAACACAATCTGTTTGTGCAATTGCAGAAGCGGGGTAAGGCTGTTCGATAAATAGCGGAGGTTCTCCAAAACTGTTTCCTTTTTCAAAAATTCCAATAGTAAGATCTTTACCGTCTTCGTTCGTATAACTCATTTTTACGGTACCTTCCAGAATCTGATAAAAAGACAAAGGAGGATCATCCTCATAAAAGATAATCGTATTTTTGGGTACTTTTTTGGCTACTGCCCCCCAGGTATAAAGTAAGTCAGTATCAATATGCATTTTTACAGGTTTTTAATACATAAATATCTGGCTGAGGACAGGTTGCTGTATTCTTGAAATTTTTGTTGTCAATTATCATTAGATAGTTTTGTGGTATTGTTAGTGTAAAACAAAATAACAAATTCGAAGAGTCAAAAAACATGATAAATGTTAGGTATTAAGAGTGTTACAAGACTGCAAGAAATTTTCTTACCGCCGAATTCTAAACTAAATAGGGTTAGTCTTACATGATATTGAAGCTTCAAAAAATGGAAGATCTTTTCTTCTAATAGTTATCATTTCAATATTATGTTTTTGAAAAGATCATTAAATGATAAAACAGCAAGGTTAAGGCTAAACTTACTTTGCTTTGACTATTATTATCTGTAGATATCATATTCTTTGTCAATCTGATAAATAAATTAAAAAACTGGTTGGTATTGTTTTGCTTAAATAAGTGTTGTAGTTACATTTGTTAACTGCTTATAAAAAATTAGGATGAGCAAACAGTCAGGAATGTTTTTTTAATTAATGATTTATTGGATAATAATAAAGAAAATGGAGATCAACTTAATAACACATTTAAATAAAAATCAAGTATTTGTAAGTTTTTTTGTGATGATGATATTTTCATCATTTTCCGCTAAGGCTCAGCTGAAAACTACAGAAAGTACTATTGGTTTAGGCTGGAGCAATAATTCTGTAAATACAGTAATTTTTAGAAACAGTGCACTAACTACTTTTAAAGGAGTTCAATATACAGCATACTACGATCCCGAAGGCAGGGTAATTTTGGCAAAACGAAAACTAAATGCACAAAAATGGGATACATTAATTACTCCGTATAGCGGTAATGTAAAAGATGCACACAACGACATCAGTATCGCAATAGATAGTGATGGCTATCTTCATATGAGCTGGGATCATCATGATACCCGTTTGCGTTACGCCAGAAGTAAAATGCCATACAGCTTAGAGTTAGGTCAGGAAAAAGCAATGACCGGAAAAGAGGAGGAGAAAGTAACGTATCCTGAATTTCATAATTTACCCGACGGGAAATTATTGTTTTGCTACCGTTCAGGAGCTTCCGGAAGAGGAAATATGATTATGAAATCGTATGACTTAAAAACGCAGCAATGGACCGCCTTACAAAATAATTTAATCGATGGCGAAAATCAACGCAGTGCCTATTGGCAAATGTGCGTAGGCAAGAAAGGAATTTACATGTCGTGGGTTTGGAGGGAAAGCTGGGATGTATCTACCAACCATGATATTTGTTACGCTTTTTCTGCAGATGGAGGAAAAACATGGCAAAAATCTACAGGCGAAAAATACGTCTTGCCCATTACAAAAGCAACGGCGGAACAAGCCTGGAAAGTACCTCAAAATAGCAGTTTAATCAATCAGACGGCCATGACGGTAGATGAAAAGGGAAATCCATATATTACTACTTATTGGGACAATACCGGAATACCGCAATATAAAGTAGTGTATTTATCCCATGGAAAATGGAACTTAATCAACACTGCTTTTCATACAAAGTCATTTACTTTGGGCGGAGGAGGAACCAAAAGAATCCCTATTTCACGTCCTGAAATTTTAGTTCATAAATCGATGTTGTATTTGCTTTTTAGAGACGAAGAAAGAGATAATAAAATAGCATTAGGATACACTAATCTGCAAAATATAAACTGGAAATTACAAGATCTTAGCCGCTTTTCAGTAGGACAATGGGAACCTAATTTTGATAAAGAACTCTGGAACGATAAAAAGCAATTGCACATTTTTTCTCAAAATGTAAATCAGGCCGATGGAGAAGGTTTGGTAAAAGCAAATCCTGAGCCTGTACAGGTTTTAGAAATAAAAAAGTTGCCTGTGCTGTAATGTCTGTTTTTTAATTTAAAAATTATGAATTGTATAAATTATTTGCTAATTTATTTGTTTTATTGCTGTTTTTATTGATATGCCCCTTTTAATATATTGTTGTGTCCCTCTTGTTTTATGTGTTCTTATTTAAATTTGTGAAGTTATTTTTTATTTCTAAAATAGAGCATTTCATTTTGTAACCGGGACCTCTGTATTTTTTTTAAGTACGTCTTTTTTAATGATGCTTGATAAAGTTTGATTGAAATAAAATTTAGGAGTATTAAATTTTAGTTCCCATTTTTAAAATAATTAAATGAAAAAAATTGTATTAGCACTTGCCTTATTTTTGAGTCTGCAAAGTAATTATGCCCAGAGTAACGAATGGGAAAATCCTAAAATTCTGGACCGCGGAAAAGAAGCAGGCAGAAGTTCCTTTCTTTTATATAATAATGAAGCTGAATTGAAAAGGAACAATCCTCAAAAATCAGCCTTATATCAGAGTTTAAATGGAAGCTGGAAATTCAATATTGTAAAAAATCCGTCGCAAAGACCTATGGATTTTTTTGCAGTAAATTTAGATGACAGCAATTGGAAAAACATTCAGGTGCCTTCGAACTGGGAAATAGAAGGGTTTGATATTCCTATTTATACCAATATTACGTATCCATTTCCTAAAAATCCACCTTTTATAAATGGCGATTATAACCCAGTAGGAAGTTACAGACGCACTTTTACAATTGCTGATTCATGGAAAGATAAAGAAATCATACTTCATTTTGGTTCTATCAGCGGTTACGCCAAAGTTTTCCTTAACGGAAAAGAAGTAGGGATGACCAAAGCATCAAAAACGCCTGCCGAATTTAATATTACTTCATTTTTACAAAAAGGAAATAACCTGATTGCAGTTCAGGTATTTCGCTGGCATGACGGAAGTTATTTAGAAGATCAGGATTTTTGGAGGTTAAGCGGTATTGAGCGTGATGTTTATTTGCAGGCAATGCCCAAAACAACTGTTTGGGATTATTTTGTAAAAAGTGATTTAGACAATCAATATAAAAATGGGATTTTTAATCTTGATGTTACTTTAAAATATTTTGAAAACAGTAAAATTAAAAATACCGTTGTTAAAGCTGAATTGTTTGATAAAGAAGGAAATACCATCTTTTCTGAAAGTAAAAAAGTAAACTCTAAAGAACAGAAAATCAGCTTTGAAAAAACAATCGAAAATGTAAAACAATGGAATGCTGAAACACCAAATCTGTACAGATATACCATTACATTACTAGACAATAAAGGAAAAACATTAGAAATTATTTCTAAAAAAACTGGTTTTAGAAAAGTCGAAATAAAAAATGCCAGACTCTTAGTAAATGGTAAGGTTGTGATGGTAAAAGGTGTTAATATACACGAACATGATGATGTAAAAGGGCATGCTCCTGTTGAAGCAACAACAATAAAAGACCTTCAGCTAATGAAGGAATTTAACATTAACGCCATCAGAATGAGCCACTATCCGCATGACAGTCATATCTATGATTTATGTGATGAATATGGATTTTATGTGGTTGATGAGGCCAATATCGAAACCCATGCAATGGGTGCCGAATTGCAAAACTGGTTTGATAAAACCAAACATCCTGCTTATTTGCCAGAGTGGGCACCGGCGCATATGGATCGGATCGAAAGAATGTTTGCACTGGATAAAAATCATCCGTCAATCATTATTTGGTCTTTAGGGAATGAATGCGGGAATGGTCCTGTTTTTTATGATGCATACGATTGGCTTAAAAAAACAGATACTACACGTCCGGTTCAGTTTGAGCAGGCAGGAGAAAACAGAAATACCGATATAGTTGCGCCTATGTATCCGGGCATAAAAAGCATGAAAGAGTATGCCAATTCTGATAAAACGCGTCCTTATATCATGTGCGAATATGCACACGCTATGGGAAACAGCAGCGGAAATTTTCAGGAATACTGGGACATTATCAATAACAGTAAACGCATGCAGGGTGGTTTTATCTGGGATTGGATTGATCAGGGATTGAAAACAAAAAATGAAAAGGGAGTTACTTTTTGGGCATATGGCGGAGATTTAGGAGGTGCTAATTTACAAAATGATGAAAATGGCTGTGCTGACGGACTTGTGTTTTCTAACAGAACTCCAAAACCTGCATTATATGAAGTGAAAAAAGTATATCAAAACATTCAATTTCAACTTAATGGAACTGATTTGTCGGTTACAAACCATTATAATTTCACCAATCTTTCTGATTATATCTTTAAATGGGAATTGATTAAAAATGGCGTAAAAACAAAATCGGCAGAATTTACTTTGGATGCAGCTCCGGAAGAAACTAAAAAAGCAGCACTGGATTTAGGTACAATCGATGAGAATTCAGAATATTTTTTAAATGTTTTTGCTGTTTCAAAACACGATGCGCCATTGGTGGCTAAGGGACATGAATTTGCAAGAGAACAATTTAAAATAGGCAAAGGTTCTTATTTTAAAAACAACAGCATTGCCAAAAGTGCTTCAAAATTAAAATACACTGTGAGCAATAACATAGTGTCTTTTGAAGCTGAAAATGCGACAGGACAATTTGATTTGAAAAAAGGAGAAATCCTGAACTATAAACTGAAAAATGCGGGCAATGAAATTTTTACCAATTTCCCGTCTCCTTATTTTTGGCGTGCTCCAACAGATAATGATTTTGGAAACGGAATGCCAAATAAATTAGTAATCTGGAAAGAAGCCTCAAAAAATCCGACTTTGATAAGTGTTAAAATGGATAAAAATACAATAGAAGGTTTACAGATTAAAGTAGCCTATCAACTGGCTCAGGCAGCTGTTCCTTACAACGTAGAGTATCTAATTCAAAATAACGGATCAATAAAAGTGACTGCATCTATAGATATGGCAGGGAAAGACTTACCTGAATTACCTCGTTTTGGAATGCGCATCAAACTAAATGGTAATTACGATAATCTAAGTTATTACGGAAGAGGGCCTTGGGAAAATTATTCAGATAGAAATTCGGCTTCTTTTATTGGAGAATATTCAGATAAAGTAATAAACCAATATGCCAGAAATTACATTCGTCCTCAGGAATCAGGTTATAAAACCGATGTTCGCTGGCTGACATTAAAAAATCAAAACGGGCAAGGCATTAAAATCGAAGGACAACAAGAACTTAGTTTTAGCGCGTTGAATATTTCGACAGAAGATCTGGATCCCGGAAAAGATAAAGCACAAAGACATCCTTCTGATTTGAATTTAGATTCAAAAGAAGCTGTTTACCTGCATCTGGATTACAAACAAAGAGGTTTGGGTGGTGATGATAGTTGGGGACGACTTCCTCATGATCCGTACCGATTATTAGAAAAGCAATACAGTTATTCGTATACCCTATCATTGGTGAAATAAACTGTTGAGCATAATTATTTTTAACACATAGAAACATAGCTTTTTCTAATTAAAAGAAGGCGTTTCACTTGTTTATAATGCACATAGCTTACTATGCGAAATAAATGTATTTCTTTTTTTGTATCCTTTTTGTTCATAAATTCTATGTTTCTATGTGTTTAATTATTTTTTTATGACGCTATTAAAGCAAACGGAAGAAGCAATTATATTCTATGAATTTAATTCGTATTTTTCTAAATATTTGTTCGGGAAAACCTATGAAAATCATTCATAGGTTTTTCTAATTTTAAAGATTTTAATTTTAATTATTAAATTTTAATAAAACCTGACCATTTAATTCCAACCACACTATATTTTGAAAAATAGAATCCTTTTATTTTTAATATTTTTAGTCTGTTCGCCGGCAATGCCGCAGAAAGCAGGTTCAGCTGTTGCAAAATTTGGACATGCAAAGTATGATATTGGTTATATTGGCATAAAAAACGGACTTGCAAATAATGCTGTTACTTCTGTATACAAGGACAAGCGGGGATTAATGTGGTTTGGTACTTATGACGGAATAAGCAGGTTCGATGGTTATAATTTTTTAAATTTCAGAAACGAGCCCAATGATCGTAATTCGCTAAACAATAACAGGGTTGTAAGTATTTGTGGCACTAAAAATGAAATTTGGATTGGTACAAAAGGAGGCATAAGTGTGTATGATTATTTGAGCAATCAGTTTAGTACACGGTATTATATAAATGCGAAAACCTCTAAGAGTGAGCCCATCGATTTTGTTATCAATAAAATCGCAGATCACAAATCAAACATGTATATCGCCACTGCAGGTAAGGGGTTGCTTTATTATGCAGACAAACAGGAAATCGTTCAGATCCCGCTTTATGAAAACGGAAAACTGCATTGGGATTATCATGTTCAGGGAATGGATTTTGACAAATCCGGCAAATTCTGGTGTTTTGTTCAGGGCGTCGGTCTCGTTACTATGGATGCAACAGCCAAAAAACTAATTGTTGTTTTTTCTGATTTTACAACCGGAAGCTGCATTTTATCAGATAAATTTTCAAACATTTGGATTGGCGTTGATGAAGGTTTATTAAAGTACAATACCTTAAAAAAAACACATCATATTTATACGAATCAGGAAGTTCAGTATCCTATTTCTGATTTAATGTGCAAGAATGATAAAAAAGAACTCTGGATCGCTACAAACGGTAACGGTATTGTCAAATACAATTATACTTCAGATACTTTTTCTTTATTTAATGCGAGTTCAGATGAAGAAAAACTGAATAGCAATGCCATTTCGTCCTTGTTTTTAGACAATGAAAACAGAGTTTGGATTGGAACTTTAAGAGGAGGAGTGAATAAAATTGAGGAAACAAAAAGTCCTTTTAGTACCATTTCGAAAAATGAAAATATAAAAAACACCCTGCCCAGCGATTTTATTTTGTCGTTATCAGAGCAGGATAGTGAACATTTATGGATAGGAACTGACGGAGCGGGGGCAAGTTTGTGGAATAAAAAGACCAATACGTTTACCAATTATGCGTACAATGCAAACAATCCCAATTCGATCTCGAATAATTTTGTAACCGCAATTGTCACAAATGATAAAGGAACCTGGTTTGCAACCTATGGCGGCGGAGTTTCCTTATTTAATGCTCAGACCGATAATTTTAAAAAGTATAGTTTTTACAATCCTAAATACAATGCATTTCAAAAAAATATCTGGGTACTTTTTCGTGGTAAGGATAATATTTTATGGGCCAGTTCTCCGGATGATGAAGGACTGTACCGGTATAATAATACAACTGACAAATTCGATTTTGTCGATGCCAAAATCAGAGGAATTATTTCGATTACCGAAGATGAAAACAATAATCTCTGGATAGGGAATTTTACAAAATTATTTCGATTCAATCCCAAAACGATGCAGCGAAAAGAAATTGATGTAAAATATCCGGTGAGATCAGTTATTGCTCTTACTAAAACAAAAATACTCGTGGGTACAGAAGGGGGAGGTTTGATGATTTTTAATCCCGAAACTTCGGCTAAAAAATTCCTCACACAGCGAAACGGACTTCCAAATAATTCAGTTTTAAACATTGTTCAGGACAATCAGGGCGCTTTTTGGGGCAGTACCTACAACGGAATATTTACCTATAATGCTAAAAACGGAAAAATCACCAGTTATCACGATACTGACGGACTGCAAAGCAATCAGTTTAATTATAATGCGGCCTTAAAGCTTACCACTGGCGAAATTGTTTTTGGTGGAATTAAAGGTTTTAATATTATTGATACCAGAATTAATAGTCAGATTCATGATTTCCCAAAAGTGGTAATAACTGCTATAAAAGTAAATAATAAAGTTTTTGATCAGTCGGGCCTGACTTCTTTTGGAATTGATCAAGTAAAATTACCTTATGACGAATCGATGCTAAATATCGATTTTGCAGCTTTAGAATATAGTCTGCCTGAAAAAATATCGTACGCTTATTTTCTCGAAGGATGGGATTCGCAATGGCATTATATTGATAATATCCGAAGTGCCAATTATTCCCGATTAACAGAAGGTGATTATGTACTGAAAATTAAATCTACAAACGCAGAAGGAATCTGGAATACAAAATCTATTTCATTGCCTATTACCATATTACCACCATGGTACAGAAGTGGTTTTGCTTATTTTGTATATTTTCTTCTTGTCGCTTTTATTATTTATGTTGTCGATAAATACCAGCGAAAGCAGGCACAGCTTCAATATGAGATAAAGCTTTCGCAAGATTTGGCCAAACAGGAAAAAGAGCTAAACGAGAAAAAAATAACTTTTTTTACCAATATTTCTCATGAGTTCAGGTCACCATTAACCATGATTATCAATCCGTTGAAGGATATTATTTACGGTACAGATCAGCAAATAGATCCGGGCGCTATCGAAATGGTATACAGCAATTCCAGAAGATTACTGAGTTTGGTGGATCAGCTGCTTCTTTTTAGAAAAACAGAAACAGAAACGGGAAAACTTAAAATTGGGCAAATTGATATTGTAGAACTGGCCAAAGAGGTTTTTAGCTGCTTTGTGCACCATGCTAAAATAAAAAAAATCGACTACAGTTTTAGTATTTCCGAAGAAAAGCTGTTGGTTTATGTCGATCGTGAAAAAATAGAAATGACTTTGTTTAACCTGATTTCTAATGCATTAAAATTTACAGAAAAAGAAAACGGAAGCGTAACGGTCAATTTGCGCTGTACAGACGTTGAGGTGATTATAAAAGTTATTGATAATGGAGAAGGCGTTCCCGATGCAGATAAAGACAAAATTTTTAATTTGTTTTATCAGTCCAATACTAACATAAAAAATAACCGTAAAGGTTTTGGTATCGGACTTTATTTGGTTAAACAATTTGTAAATCAACATTTTGGAGAGGTGATATGTTATGATAATGAAAATGGAGGAGCCATTTTTGAGATTAAATTGCCTCTTGGAAAAGAACATTTTGGAGATGTAGAAATCAGAGAAGACCTAAGCGACAGAACTTTATTTCTGGAGGAAGCTTTAGAAGACAATGTATTGCAGGAAAGTGGGTTGCAGACAATCGATGAAACTGGAAATGTAAACGATTTAATTAAAGATGCCAAAAGTATTTTAGTGGTTGATGATAATGCCCAGATTAGAAATTATCTAAAGCGAATTTTAACCTCAAAATATCATATTACGCTCGCTGAAAATGCCGAAACAGCTTTAAATATAATTAAAAAAATACAGCCTGATCTGGTCATCTCAGATGTGGTGATGGGAGAAATGAACGGTGTGGCTTTTTGTAAACATATTAAGTCAGATGAAGAATTAAAACACATTCCTGTAATATTACTTACCGGAGGAACTTCAGAAGAAGTAAAACTAAAAGGGGCAGAAGTGGGTGCTGATGATTACATCACTAAACCATTTGATAACGACTATTTATTAGCGAGAATAAGCGGAATATTAGCCCGACGAGACAGCGAGCAGCATTACCTGCTGAACTCGGTGACCAAAAAAGAAACCAATCTAAAACTATCCGATGAGGACAAAAAACTCATCGAAAGAATTGTAGATGTTATTGATGCCAATTTGGATGTAGAGAATTTTAATGTGCATGATTTGGCATTTCACCTGGGCATGAGTTATTCTTTAGTATATAAAAAAATTAAAAAAATTACAGGCAAATCTGTTTCAGAATTTACCCGCAACGTCCGGTTAAGAAAAGTGGCAACATTACTGATTACAACCGATTTACAAATAAGCCAGGCCGCTTCAATTGCAGGTTTTGGCGATATAAAATATTTCAGGAAACACTTTCAGCAATTTTATAACATAAACCCTTCTGAGTTTAAGAAAAAATATCAAAACGTAAAGGACAATAAATACATACTAAATGAAAGTTTCTGGAAATCAACCTAAAACTTACAAAACAAGATAAAAAAAAATTAATGAATCATTATTTAAAAAATACTGCTTTAGTGTTGTTTCTGTATTTTGCAGCAACAATCGGCATTCATTCACAATCAAAAAAACTTCAAAAAGATTCGCCTGAAAAAGTGCGTAAATTTTTTGTATCCTCTTTAACAAAAATTGGAGACCCTGTTTTAGAAGCATTAAGTAAAAACCAGCTAAAACAAACGATGCCTGTAGAGAAATCTCCCGGAGCATGGGATGACAGAACTCATGTAACATATCTGGAAGCTTTTGGCCGACTCCTTTCCGGAATGGCTCCCTGGCTGGAATTAGGAGCAGACGAAACTGCAGAAGGAAAACTAAGGGCAAAATATATCAATCTGGCTCAAAAGTGCATTCATAATGCAACTGATCCGGGCAGTCCCGATTATATGAATTTTGTCATTGACAGACAGCCTCTGGTTGATGCGGCTTTTTTTGCTCAGGCTTTGCTTCGCGCACCCAACCAACTTTGGGAACCACTAGACAGTATTACAAAACAAAATGTAATTGCAGCATTAAAATCATCCAGAAAAATTGAGCCTTATCAAAGCAACTGGCTTCTTTTTGCCGGAATGATTGAGGCAGCGATAATTAAGTTCGACAAAGACCCCGATAATAACCGGTTAAATTATGCTTTAGAACAACATAAAAAATGGTATCTGGGAGATGGAACGTTTGGCGACGGGCCTGATTTTCATTGGGATTATTACAACAGTTTTGTAATTCATCCCATGCAATTAGATATTTTAGGCACTCTTAAACAAAAAGACATCGTTTACAACGCAGATTACGAAACAGAGTTAAACAGGGCAAGACGTTATGCAGTAGTTCAGGAAAGGTTAATTTCTCCTGACGGAACTTATCCTCCAATAGGAAGATCATTAGCCTATCGTTTTGGAGCTTTCCAGTTATTATCTCAAATTGCCCTTTTGAAAGAATTGCCAAAAGAAATTGCTCCGGCCCAGGTTCGCTCAGCATTGTATAGCATGATTTACAACCAAATAAATGCATCTGGCACTTTTGATGAAAAGGGCTGGCTGCAAATTGGATTATCTGGTCACCAGCCTAATATTGGTGAAGGTTATATCTCGACCGGAAGCCTCTATTTGTGTTCAGAAGTTTTTTTGGTTCTTGGTTTGCCTGCCACCGACGTTTTTTGGACGGATCCTTATCAGCCCTGGACACAAAAGAAAATATGGTCAGGAATAGAAATTCCAATAGATCATGCAACAAAATAATTTAATATTTAATCTTATTATAATGATGAAATTTAGAAACCCACTTTTTATTGCAATGGCCGTTGTTTCACTAGTATCCGTTAGTTGTAAAAGTACTGCCGTAAAACAAAAAACTGCCATAAAAGAATCTAAGAAAGAAGTTATTGCTATTATTGACAAAGTAAACATCCGTTGGCAGAATACGCATCCGGAATTGGGTAATGCTTTTTGGAATGTTGCGGCTTACCATACAGGAAATATGGAGGCTTATAAAGTAACACAAAACAAAAAGTATCTGGACTATTCTATGGCATGGGCAGAAAAAAATCAGTGGATGGGAGCCAAATCAAATGACAAGTCAGAATGGAAATACAATTACGGAGAAAATGACAAACATGTATTGTTTGGCGACTGGCAAATTTGTTTTCAGACGTATATCGATTTATACAATTTTACAGGAAAAAATGACCCTCATAAAATTGCACGTGCCCGTGAAGTAATGGAGTATGAAATGAGCACTGAAGCAAACGATTACTGGTGGTGGGTTGACGGATTGTATATGGTAATGCCGGTGATGACAAAGCTGTACAACGTGACGGGTAACGAAATGTATCTGGAAAAATTACATTCGTACCTGTTGTATGCTGATAGTATCATGTACGATAAGGAAACCAGCTTATATTTTCGGGATGCAAAATATGTGTATCCAAAGCATAAAAGTGCCAATGGTAAAAAAGATTTTTGGGCCAGGGGAGATGGTTGGATTTTTGCAGGCTACGCCAAAATTATTCACGATTTACCAAAAACAGCCCAGCATAGAGAAGAATACATCAGCCGTTTTCAGAATATGGCCAAAGCGCTGGCAGCAGCACAGCAAAGCGAAGGATACTGGACCAGAAGTATTTTAGATCCGGAACATGCGCCAGGACCTGAAACCAGCGGGACAGCATTTTTTACGTATGGTTTTATGTGGGGAATTAACAATGGCTATTTAGATAAAAAAACATATTTACCCGTAGCAGAAAAATCATGGAACTACCTCACAACATTTGCTCTTCAGGCTGATGGAACAGTAGGATACATACAGCCCATTGGAGAAAAAGCTATTCCGGGGCAAGTGGTCGATAAAAATTCGACAGCTGATTTTGGCGTTGGCGCTTTTTTATTAGCAGCATCAGAGATCTCTCGTTTTGTGAAGTAAAGTTTAAAGTTTGTTTCAGGTTGCTTAGTTTTACCACAGAGTTTCGCAGATTTTTTTCACAGAGTTTCACAAAGTTTAAATTTTGCTTCAGGTTGCTTAGTTTTACCACAGAGTTTCGCAGAGTTTTTTCACAGAGATGCACAAAGTTTTTTTAGCAGCTTATTATTTCATTGAATATTGAGCTTTAGCGCAGCATGCTGAATTTTTCATAGCGTTTCACAAAAGTCAACCTATTTCTTTGTGAAACTCTGTGAAATCTTTGTGTATCTCTGTGAAAAAACTTTGTGTATCTCTGTGGTAAAACTTTGTGCATCTCTGTGGTAAAAATGTACTCACAGTAAAGAACCTGAAACTTGAAACTCTTCCAATGTTTCTTAATTAATTGCGTATCGTTTATTTTAATTCTTATTTTTTTGCCATACATGTAAAAAATAAGCCTTTTATTTCTGAAAATGCGGATTTGCCCCTTTTATAATGTCGTAATTACCCCCTTTTACTTTTATGTCTTATGCTAGATTTGCAAGGCAGACTACAGAACTACTGCGAGATATTTTTTTACGTAAAAAAAATTTGAAAAATTAAAATGTAAAAAACACACTTAAATGAGTTTTTACAGTCTGTAACTTAACTAATCAATTAACCAAAATTACAACCAAAAATGACAAAATTTATTAGGAAGATTAAGGCTCCTGATTATGTATCTGGATTTGATTTGAAAAAGAAACTTACACTACTTTGTGTTTTGGTTTCATTGTCTCAGGTACATGCTTTCTCTACCGAATCCGGTAGTACAACAGGAACAGAAAAAGTACAGCCACAAAACAGCATCACCGGTCAGGTTAAAGATCACAAGGGGATTCCTCTTCCGGGTGCTTCAGTTGCGGTAAAAGGAACAAAAAAAGGAACTATAACAGATTTTGACGGAAAATTTACACTGACAGCAGATGATAATGCTGTATTAGTAGTATCCTTTGTTGGTTTTGTAACCAAGGAAGTAGCACTAAATGGTAAAACGAATATTAATATCCAACTGGAAGAAAATGCTGCTTCGTTAGATGAGGTAGTGGTAGTGGGATATGGTAAAATGAAGAAAAAGGATTTAACAGGATCAATTGTTCAGGTTAAAGCAGAAGCTTTAGCCAATCAAAACCCGCAAACGGTTCAGGATTTATTGAGAGGAGTTCCCGGTTTAAAAGTGGGATATTCAGCTGATGCAAAAGGAGGTGGGTCGTTGCAGATTCGTGGACAAACTTCTGTTTATTCTGACGGAGGTCATAACTCACCACTTATTATTTTAGACGGAATGCAATTTTACGGTGAGCTTTCGGAAATTAATCCTGATGATATTGGCCAGATCGATGTCTTGAAAGATGCATCTGCAACAGCAGTATACGGATCTAAAGCAGCAGCCGGAGTTATTGTTATTTCAACGAAAAAAGGAAAAACCGGTAAGCCTGTTATCAATGTTACTACAAATACGACGATTACTACCAAAAGTGCTTATCGCAATGTTTATAATGCAGAAGGATATGTAAAATATCGTCAGGATTGGGAAACTGCTAAAACGTACGGAACAAATACAGCCACCGGAAATTACGAGGCATGGGTAACAGGAACAGCTGCCAATAAAGCGGGGTATTATACAAATCCAAATCAATTAGATCAATATGGTATCACTCAGGCACAATGGTTGGCTTATCAGCCAGCTGCACAAATACAAGGCAAAAGTCTGAATGAAGTTTGGGGACTTCGCCTGGGAATTACTGATGCGTCGCTCCTAAAGAATTTCACAGATGGAAAAACACACGATTGGTACGGCAGTACTTTTAGAACAGGAATAAATCACGATAATAACTTAAGTGTTTCCGGAGCAAGTGATAAAGTAAATTATTATATGTCTTTGGGATATTTAACTTCAGAAGGAGCTATTCAGGGTAATGATTATTCTGCAGTTCGTGCGAATATGAAAGTCGATGCTAAAATTACAAGCTGGCTTGAATTTGGAGCAAACGTTAATTTTCAGGATCGTTCAGATGGAGATATATCTGTTGGTACAGGTACGAATTATTGGGATGCAAATATGTTAAGAAACAGCCCGTTTTCTAATTTTACAGAAGCAAATGGTGATTATACCAGACAACCAATGGGACCAACAATAGGAGGTTATAATTACTACTATGACAGACAATTTATGGAACTTGAAAAAGGGTATACAGTATTGAATACCATTTTTAATACAAAGGTAACCTTGCCTTTAGGTATTACTTATTCATTCAATGCTGCGCCACGTTATGAGTTCTTTTACAACCGTTATTTTCAGTCGGCAGGCAATAAAAACCTGAATCCTGTTAACATAGGAGTAGACAGAGGTAATGGTAAAAAGTTTACCTGGAACCTGAACAATACATTAACATGGGATCATACATTTAGTGAGAAACACCATTTTATAGTAACTTTAGTTCAGGAAGCAGAAGACCTAAAAACATGGTCAGATATTGTGTATGCTCGTAACATTCAGCCTTCTGATGCATTAGGATTTCACAATATTGCTAACGCAACTCTTTTGAACAGCTCATTTTCAAGTACAGATACGCATCAGACAGCCGATGGTTTAATGGCGAGACTTTTCTATTCGTTTGATAATCGTTATATGATAACCGCAACGGTACGTCGTGATGGATATTCAGCATTTGGAGCTTCATATCCTTATGCTACTTTCCCTTCTGTTGCATTGGGATGGAACTTTAATCAGGAAAGCTGGTTTCATTGGACTCCTTTAAGCACAGGTAAATTACGAGTTTCATGGGGTAAAAACGGAAACAGATCGCTTGCAGATCCATACATAGCTTTGGCGAATTTAGGTTCAGGTACGGGAGCAACAATGGGATATATAGATGCTTCAGGAAATATTGTTGATACGAAGTACTTAGCTATTGACCGTATGGCAAATCCTAATTTGCAATGGGAAAAAACAACTGCAACAAATATTGGTCTTGATTTTGGTTTCTTAAAAGATCGTATTACCGGAACTGTAGATCTTTACAGATCAGTTACCAATGATATGATCATGAGTCAGCGTTTGCCAGGTTTCTCAGGATTTGGATCAATTGCAACCAATCTTGGTGAGGTCGAAAATAAAGGGATCGAAATCAGTCTTAATACTTTAAATATAAAAAATCCAAATTTTGAATGGACTACCATGGTTGCTTTTTCATATAATAAGAATAAGATTAATGCATTGTATGGCAATATGGAAGATGTTAAGGATGCCAATGGTAATGTTGTTGGAACAAAAGAGTCAGATGATAAAACAAACGGATGGTTTATCGGTAGACCAATTTCTCAAATCTGGGATTATAAAGTAATTGGAATTTGGCAAAAAGATGAAGCTGTAGAAGCTGCAAAATACGGACAGCGTCCTGGGGATCCAAAAGTTGAAAACAGTTATACTGCTGATGATGTGAATGGAAAACCAACTTATAATGAAAAAGACAAACAATTTTTAGGAGAAACTGCGCCACCAATTAACTGGTCATTGCGTAATGAATTTAAATTTTTCAAAAATTGGGATTTGGCAATCAATATGTATGCTTACATGGGACACAAATCGCTTGACGGACGTTATATGAATACGTATAACGATGGTAGTTTATACACCAACAATTACAATCCGTTTGTAAACCCGTACTGGACAATTGATAATCCAACCAATGATTGGGCACGTCTTGATGCAAGAGGCCCTGCAGGAGCCGGAACGGCAAAATTATATGATCGTAGTTTTATTCGTTTAGACAATATTTCGTTGGCCTATTCACTTCCTAAAGATCTTATTGATCGTTTGCATGTTAGAAATTTCAAAATTTATGCTTCGGTTCAGAACGCTGCAACATGGTCAGCTAATGATCAATGGAAATATTATGGTGACCCGGAAACAGGTGGGCTTGCTACGCGAATGTTTAATTTAGGATTTAACGTTTCACTTTAAAATTATCAATAATGAAAACTTATATAAAAAATAAAATTTTAATACTTGCACCTTTAGCAGTGGCTTCTGCTCTTTTGGTTTCTTGTTCTAAGGATTTTCTGGATCCGGATCCGCTTTCGTTTTACGAACCAGAAACTACATTTCAGACTGAATCAGGATTGCAGGCGACTTTAGCGATTGCAGATAAAGGTTTGCGTAATAATTACATTCACTATAATGCTGCGTCAAACAGTGTGCCTATTGGTACGGAATATGTTTTTTCTGATATGGCGAAATATGGAAAAACGGATAATAGCAGTACTATTTCTGATTTTGCTAATACCATAGTGCCAACCGGAAGTTTCAAAACCGCAACAAACGATGATTTTTATCTTGGGTTTTATTGGGATGAAGGTTATAACGGAATTAAATACGCGAATACTGTATTAACTTACATTGATAATGTGACCAGTTTATCAGAAGAAGTAAAACGTAAATATATTGGCCAGGCCTATTTTCACAGAGCATACCGTTATCTTAATTTAGTATATCAATTTGGAGATATACCATTGATTACTAAAATTTTGCAGGTTCCAAAACAAAGTTATTATTCTACTAAAAAAGAAGCTATAATCGAAATGATTACAGCAGATATGGAGAAAGCTGTAGAATGGGTACCGGAGCAGTCAAAACTGGCTTATGTAGGTTTAGTAAATAAAGGTGCATGCCGCCAGTTGCTAATTAAATGTTACCTGGCTTCAGGAAGATTTAAAGAAGCAGAAACACAGGCTGATTTACTAATTAATCAATCAGGTTATTCTTTAATGCAGGGATCTTTTGGAACTTTTGATCCGGGTGGAAATCCAACAACATGGGCGATAAACAGAAACGTGATTTGGGATTTACACCGACCAGAAAATAAGGTGATTGCCGGTAACAGAGAAGCCATTATGGTGATGCCGAATGGTGGAGTACAATCATTTTTACCGTTTGCTTCGATGAGAATTTTTGGTCCTAACTGGAATTCCGGTACGCTTACTACTCCTGATGGTAAACAGGGAGCAAATCGTTTTGCTTCAAACAATGCGAATTACCAGGCGAAGTATGATTATGCAAGAGCATTAGGACGTGGTATTGGAACTATTAGTGCTTCTTATTATTCGCAACACCCTATGTGGGTTGTAAATGGTATCGAGGACAAACAGGATCTTAGACATAATAGCGCTGTTGGTAACTGGGTAAATATGGAAGATCTTAAATACAGTGATAAAACTTCTGCATACTACCAGCAAAATTTTAGAATGAAAGAAGGCAATACGCAATTGTCTAAAGATACGCTTCGTGAATGGTTTGATTTTCCGTTGTATAAAATATATCTCCATGATGTTGTAAATGAAACCAATCCAAATGCAACTGATTTTCAGGGAGCAAGTACAGGTGGTAAAGCGCACTGGTATTTATATCGTTTGGCCGAAACATATCTGCTAAGAGCCGAAGCCCGTTTTTATCAGGGTAATGTAGGTGGAGCAACTCAGGATGTAAATGTTATCAGAGCCAGAGCCGGAGCTTCGCAAATGTACGGGCAGGTAACTATTGGTGATATTGCTGCCGAAAGAGGCAGAGAACTTTATCTGGAAGAATGGAGAAATGTCGAGCTAAAACGTATTTCGCACTGTCTTGCCCTTAGCGGACAACCAGACGAATGGGGTCAGACCTACAGCAAAACCAATTGGGATAAACAGTCAGGAACTGATGCAGCCGGCGGAAGTTATTGGTACCAGCGTATTTCACATTATACCCTTTACAACAAACATCAGAGTGGAATTGTTGTACCAAACGGAACTAAGTTTTATACTATGGACAAACGTAATAACTACTGGCCAATTCCAAATAGTGCTATAACGGCTAATATTAAAGGAAAACTAAGTCAGAATTACGGTTATGATGGTTACGATCCTAATGTTAAGGTTTGGGATAAATGGCAGGATGCTGTTGCAGATGAAACTCAAATTTAATGATACACAATTAAAAAAACAGCTAAGACTGCAGTAATCTGATTGTTTTATTTTACTGCAGCTAAAGCGATGTCCTTTACATATTTGACGCCTTTTAATAGTGTTTTTTAGCAGTGTTGATTACTACAGTATTATCCCTTAAGTGGTTAGAGGGGATAATACTTGTAGTTATCGTTTTCATTTCACATAAAAAACCAGTTCAAATATATTGTGATCCTATCACTTTGTAACTAACCACTTATACCTTTTAAACTCCATAATACATTTAAATAATACCTGTTAATAATAGCAGAAGAAATAGTGTAATACTTCTTTAAATTCAACTCAGAAGAAGCACAATTTCTTAGCAAATAATTTTGTCGGTTACCAATGAAAGCATGAAACAAAAATTTTAAAATAATTTTTATAACAAATATTTCATATGAAAAAACTATACATATTTTTATTATTCTGGTTATCGGTCTTTGTATTCAATATACAGGCACAGGCGCCTAATCTGCCGGTAAAAGCAAATTTAGCCACCACATTAAAAGGTTCTAAAACTTTTACAAATGCAGTGACTTCAGATGTCTTATCATTTCCGCTATCCAGTCAAACGGAATTTACCTTAGAAGTTAAAGCCAGAATTAATGCCGCTGTAGGCAGGGGTTTAGATGTTGAGGTTAAAAATGCAATAGGACTTGGGTTTAGAACCTCTTTGGATAAAACAACTTTCAATGCTACTACAATTTTATCATCACCTGAAAATATAAGTACTTCTGTAGATAATGCTCAGGAACAAACGTACAGATATGCCATAAAAAACGGTGTGGCAAATATTTATCAGGACGGACATTATTTAACGTCTAAAACACTTGATTTTTTAAATGATAATTCAGGCACAACAATAGCATATGGTGCCGATAATCTATTGGGAAGATGGTCTGGAATAACAGGAAATAATTCAGGGAAACCGAACGATTATGGCTGGGCAAGTACTTCTACGGCACTTCCGTGGAATACTGCAAATTCAACCTCTGGCGTACGATATCTGGATGTAACTTCCGGACATACATTTGAATCTGATAATTCAGTTTTCAGCGGAAGAATCATGTACATTCGTTGGGATAATGCCAGTTATTCAGCTGCAACCTATAGTTTTCCTGTAAAATTAGAACAAGGTTTGCGATATGAATTTTCATGGATTTACGAATACATTTCGAATGCTGCTCCGGGTGCCAAATTAAATGTAGCAATAGCGTCAGGCGCTGACGGATCTGGTGTTATTGCTTCTAAAACATTTACAACGGGCAATGCCAATAAATTACGAAAAGGCGATTTATCTTTTGTTTCCAATTTTGATGGCAATTATTACCTGACCATCACCGGTGATTACGGATTGATGGCCATCGCCGATTTGAAATTAAAATCTTCCAACATAATCAATACATGGGACGGTTATTTTAATGATAACGCCGGAACTCCTGCTGCTTACGCGTGGACAAATGTTACGGCTCCAACCATTTTTAATACAGCCAACAGTACCAGCGGAACACGATTTATGGATGTAACTTCCGGTCATACTTTCGAATCTGATGCGACTAATTTTTCGGGAAGATTACTCTATATGAGATGGGATACAACGGCACTTCAAAATTCGGTATATTCTTTTCCGGTTTCCTTAGAAGCTTCAAAAGGATATCAATTTTCCTGGATCTATGAGTACATTTCTAATTTAAGTCCGGGTGCTGCAATAAGTGTATCTGTTTCTACAGCAGCTAATGGCGGAGGAACAGTTGTGGCGTCTAAAAATTTTGTAACAGGCGCTGCTAATGCATTACGAAAAGGCGATTTGTTATTTCAGTCTCAAAGTGCCGGAACGTATTACATCAATATCACCGGAGCCAAAGCACTTTTTGGAATAGGAGATCTAAAAGTTCAGGAACAGCAGACAGCCAATATTGTTATTGGTAAAAATTATGCAACCGGAGCTGTCGATATGGCTATTACATCAGTCACTTTTGAGAATGTGGCATATGCACCGGAGAAAGTTATTAGCCCTTCGCTGCAAACAATAGAGATTACAGGCAAGGCAACTGTTGCAGCTTATACCAAATCAAAAGTAATTTTAAACGGATCGGCATCTTTGTATGTAAAAAACGCATACAATCCTTTAATCAATTCAACAGTAAATTTGAATTCAGCCGATGCGCGTTTGTATTTCGAAAATGTAAAACCAAGCGAAGTTATTAGTTCGCAGTTACAGTATGTTTCGATCAACGGAGTTTTGGCAGGTAATGGAACAAACGCAAATGTTACCAATTATGGGTCGGGAGCTGTTGTATCAGCGTTTTCAGTCGATTATCAGCCTCTACAGGTTTTTACTGACGAGAATTTTGCCGGATCATCCCAACAATATAGTACCGTAACACCATTTGATAATTTAGGATCTTTTGATAATGCCATTAAATCATTCAAACTAAAAAAAGGATACATGGCAACTTTTGCGACAAGTGCAGACGGATCCGGATACAGCAGGGTTTATATAGCAGAAAATGAAGATCTTGAAGTTGCGGTTTTACCCCTTAATTTAAAAAGTACAATTTCGTTTGTGAGAACAATGAAATGGCACCAGGTCAATAAAAAAGGACTTGCCGGCGGAAGTACAGAAGCTATAAATGCCAGCAATATTACCTGGTATTACAATTGGAATACCGGAATGGATACTACACCAAATGTAGAATATGTACCAATTCGTCAAACCCAATGGTGGCCTTCATTTACACCAGCTTATACAAAAGATGGTTATACTCATTTATTAGGATTTAACGAACCAGATCGTCCTGATCAGGCTAATATGACAGTTGAAGCTGCAATAAGTGCCTGGCCGGCTCTTTTGAAATCAGGATTAAGAGTAGGATCTCCGGCAACATCAGATCCGTTTAATCCGTGGATGGCTAATTTTATGACACAGGCAGAAGCTAATAATTACCGAATTGATTATGTGGCGCTTCATTGTTACTGGTATAAAACTGCCGCACAATGGAAAAGTGATTTACAGAACATTTATGATAAATACCACAGACCCATCTGGATTACAGAATGGAATGTAGGTGCAAACTGGACAGGCAACAATTTTCCCGACGGGCCTGTTTTACTTACAGATGCAAATGCTATTAAGCATAAAAATGATTTGGCAGCAGTATTAAACGTTCTCGAAACGACTGATTATATTGAGCGTTATTCGATATACAACTGGGTACAGGATTCCAGAGCAATGTATGTAACTATAGATGATGCTTTTAAAACCAGAAATCCAAACTGGCAAAATTATGTATGGCTTCAAACAGCGCCGGTTATTTCCAGCACCACTACAAGTTACACCGTACTAACGCCGGCAGGAGAATATTATGCTAAAAATGCATCGGCGAAAGCCTATAGTTCAGGTAAGGAATACATTCCGTTATGGAAAACGAAAGTAGAAACGTTGACTTATACGCTGTCATCAGATTATAAAAATATTACCGTAAAATGGACCGGAAGTAATCAGGAATTGGTCAACAAATATATTTTAGAAAGAAAACTAACTGGCGAAAGCGCATTTTCAGTTTTTTATGAATCAACAAACTATAATGTTCTTCAAAAAACAGATCAGGTTCGTAGTCACGAAGAATACAGAATTAAAGTAGTAGGCAAAGACAATGTCGAGTCAGCTTACTCCGCTATTTTGGTTTATGATCAGCCTGCTATTCCGGCAATTCCAACCAATTTTCAGGGAGAAGCAATATCAACATCAGCTATCAACTTAAAATGGTCGGTAGTTGCAGATGCGGCATCTTATAAAATAAAAAGAGCAACAACAGTAAACGGTACTTATGAAAGTATAGGGGAATATGTAAAAGACACTATTTTCAGCGATACAACTTTAGAAGCAAACAAAGATTACTTCTACAAAATAGCGGCAGAAAATGCCGGGGGCGAAAGTCAGTATTCGTCGGCTTTACAGGTTAAAACGCAAGCAACGCTAAGTACGTTTATGGCTAAAAATGCTTTGACTTTAAATGCCTCAGAAGGAGATTTGGCAGGTGCCATTAGCGCGTTTCCAAATCCTACCAATGGTCAGTTTGATGTTTTTTTACCAACCAATGAAACTACCGTTGCAATTGCAATTTATACCTCAGATTCAAAATTAATTTCGAGATCAAATTATGTAATCGAAAATGGAAAAGTGCATCTGAATATCGAAAATCAGCCTCGCGGAATTTATCTGGTTAAGATTCAGTCGCATCCGGATGCCGCAATCAGAATTATTAAAAAATAAAATTGCAGACAAAACAAAAAAGTATTGGTTTTTTAGTTTAGTAGTGATGAGGGATCTTTCGGGATCCCTTATTTAAAATATTTGGACTGAGTTCAGTATTAATTTTAGATAAAAATAAACAGAGTAAAAATGAGATTTATTGGTAAGTTTTTGGTGTTAGGAATTGTTCTGATGCTGATTTTTAGTTTCGTCGGTCACAAACCTCAATCTTCAAAATATGAAGATTATAAGTTGGTTTGGGCAGATGAATTTAATAAAAATGGTCCTCCGGATGAAAAGAACTGGAATTACGAAACAGGTTTTGTGAGAAATCAGGAAAATCAATGGTATCAAAAAGAAAATGCCTTTTGCAAAGATGGTTTTTTGATTATTGAAGCCAGAAATGAAAACAGACCCAATCCCAATTTTGTGACTAAAAACCATAAGGATTTTGCCAAAAACAGAGATTCGATAAAAGTTACCTCTTCTTGTTTGATTACCCGCGGAAAACATTCCTGGCAATACGGAAGATTCGAAATGCGTGCCAAGATCCCAACCGGAAAAGGAATGTGGCCGGCTTTCTGGAGTTTGGGTATAAAAGGCAACTGGCCTGCCAATGGCGAAATTGATATCATGGAATATTATACAGGAAAAATATTAGCCAATGCCGCATGGAAATCAAACGACGGCAATACAGCCTGGGACGCCGAAGCGGTAAAACTCACAGACTTTAAAGATAATTCCTGGGCCAACCAATTTCATGTCTGGAAAATGGATTGGGATGCAAAGTCAATTAAATTATATGTAGATGATCAGTTATTAAATGAGATTACTATCGATAAAACCATAAATACCCCGGATCAAACTATAATTCCGTTTCATCAGCCTCATTATCTGTTAGTAAATCTGGCTGTAGGAGGAATAAATGGAGGGGAATTTACCAGCGCAGATCTTCCGTCAAAATACATTATAGATTATATAAGGGTTTATCAAAAAAAGAAATAAAATGAGAGTAAGATTAGAATTTTCGATAATTATAAGTTTTGTATGTTCTTTTGTTTTTTCGCAGAACAATTCTTTTGTTCCGGGAAAGCAGTGGAAAGATACAGATGGCGTACATATTAATGCCCACGGAGGCGGTATCCTTTTTATTGACGGCATGTATTATTGGTATGGAGAATACAAAACCTCAGGCCGTGCAGGAAATGTATCTTTAGAAGGAATAAGCTGCTATACCTCAAAAGATTTGTACAATTGGCATAATGAAGGTATTGTGCTAAAAGTAGAGCAGGATAGTAATTCTGAAATTACAAAAGGCTGTGTGATGGAACGTCCAAAAGTTATTTTTAATAAAAAAACCGGTAAATATGTTATGTGGTTTCATTTAGAGCTGAAAGGGCAGGGTTATAATGCTGCCAAAGCCGCTGTTGCGATAAGTGATTCTCCAAAAGGACCATTTAAATTTAAAAAATCATACCGCCCGAATAAAGGGGCTTGGCCAATAGATTTTAAGGATGAATTTAAAATACCGGGAAATAATGAAGCTGCATTGAAATCCTGGAGCCCGCAATGGCTGACGGCAATCAAAAACGGAATGCTGGTTCGCAAGGATTTTGATAAAGGGCAAATGTCGAGAGACATGACGGTGTATGTTGATGATGATGAGAAAGCCTACCTTATTCATTCTTCGGAAGAAAACCTGACACTTCATATTTCAGAACTTACAGATGATTATTTAGATTTTACAGAAAAATGGACAAGAGTGGCACCGGCCGGACATAATGAAGCCCCCGCCATTTTTAAAAAAGACGGTGTTTATTATATGATTACTTCCGGATGTACGGGCTGGGAACCCAATGAAGCGCGTTCTTTTTCGGCCAAATCTATTTGGGGACCTTGGGAATCTTTAGGAAATCCGGGTGTGGGTAAAGATGCGTCACTGACCTTTCATTCGCAAAGCACTTATATTCTTCCTGTTCCGGGCAAAAAAGATCAGTTTATTTTTATGGCCGACCGCTGGAAACCGGAAAACGCAATTGAAGGAAGTTATGTTTGGCTGCCGATATCTTTTAGTAATGGAAAACCGGTTTTGAAATGGTTTGATCAATGGAGTTTGGCTTCTTTTACAGAAAAATCAATAAAATAATATAGTAATAAGCAACCAGTTAGGTATAATTCATAAAAAATAATTAAACACATAGAAGCATAGATTTCATGATTTTGGAAAAAAGTAATCAAAAATAAACACGAATTTCACTAATTGCCAGTAATTAGTTTGTGAAATTAATTTCACAACTAAGCCGACCGTTGAAATTTGTGCAAATTTGTGAAATTCGTGTTTAAAATTGACTTATAATATTGTGTCCAGACGGTAGGACAGCGATCGGGATGGATTGGTGAAAGTGAAACGCCTTTTTTGAGTGAATAATTTCTATGTTACTATGTGTTAAAAATAACTACACCCAACAGGTTATAAGTATTTCTAAAGTAATAAATTAGGTCTTGTAAACAGGCAAAATATTTTTAAAGTTATGAAAGCAAAGCAAAATTATTTGAAACAGAAAGCACTTCTTGTTTTTTCTATGTGTACGTTTTTTTTATATTTTTCAACGGCGCATGCCCAGAAAAAAAGACCTGTAAAAGAAGCTGTTCCTTTAGACTCTATACGATTGAGCGATCCTGCTATTTTAGCAGACAGTAAAACCAATATGTATTATATGACCGGTACAGGCGGTTTGCTTTGGAAAAGCAAAGATTTAAAATCATGGAATGGTCCTTATGATGTCGCCCAAACAAACCCAAATTCCTGGATGGGAGCAAATCCTATGATTTGGGCAGCAGAACTCCATTTGTATAAAAATAAATATTACTACTTCGCCACTTTTACAAATAAGAAAAAAATAATAGATACAGTTGCCGGCATTCCTATTGAGCGTCGCGCGAGTCATATTTTGGTGAGCAATAATGCTCAGGGGCCGTATGTACCCATGAAAGATGATATTTATTTGCCTGCTGATAAACCAACTCTGGATGGTACAATTTGGGTAGATAAAAACGGAAAACCGTATATGATTTATTGTTATGAATGGCTGCAAAATGGTAATGGAACCATGGAAAAAATAGAACTAAAACCGGATTTAAGCGGATCCATTGGAGAAGGAAAATTACTTTTTAAAGCAAGCGATTCTCCCTGGAGCAGAGAAAAAGATGCCAACAATAATGACAAACCAAATAAAGTTACCGATGGACCCTATTTGTTTAACACAGGCTCCGGACGTTTAGGAATGATTTGGACTAGCTGGATTTATGACGTTTATACCCAGGGAGTAGCCTATTCTCAAAGCGGTACTTTAGATGGTCCGTGGATTCAGGAAAAAGATCCCATTACACCACCAAATTTTGGTCATGGTATGTTGTTTAAAACCTTTGAAGGCAAATGGCTAATGTCGGTTCATAGCCATAGAAAAGCGGGGGATAAAACAGTCAGAATTCCAAAATTATTTGAGGTTGATTTATCGGGAGATAAATTAGTGGTAGTAAAACCTTATTTGCCTTAAGAAAAAATCAGAGCAACTTAGCAATATTTATAGTAATAATTTTATATTATAATTGTTATTTTTACACTTATTGTTTTATTTCTATTCAATTAGAAAAAAATAAATAGGTGTGAATAGATTTATAATTAACTAAAAACAGTTCGATACTAATGACCGGGATAAAACATTTTAGAAAAACTTTACTATTTATTAATTTATTGTTACTAGGCTGTCTTTCAAATAGCATAGCTCAGCATAAAAATATCGAACAAAAACAACGCTTCAATGTTGACTGGAAGTTTTCTTTAGGAGACTCTCCAAATAATAGTTTAATAGATTTTGATGATAATAGTTGGAGAAAATTGAATTTACCACACGATTGGAGTATCGAAGGAAAATCAGAAAAAACTAATGTAAGTGGTGGTGATGGCGGTTTTTATCCAATGGAAATTGGCTGGTATCGAAAAACATTTTCTGTTCCCTCTGAATGGAAAGGGGAGAAAATTTCTATTTATTTTGAAGGTGTTTACATGAATGCTGAGGTATTTATCAATGGAAAAACAGTAGGTCTTCAACCTTATGGATATACTTCTTTTGAATATGATCTTACACCTTATTTAAAATTTGGACAAAAAAATACAATAGCAGTAAAAGTAGATAATTCTCAACAGAAAAATTGTAGATGGTATAGCGGCTCCGGAATATATCGCAATGTATGGCTACTGATAAAAAATCCTGTTCATGTTAAAAATTGGGGCGTTGCCCTTACTACTTTAGAAGTAAAAAACAATATGGCTAAAGTTCAGGCAAAAACTATTGTAAAGAATGAAAGTGCAAGTACACAAAGTATTTTGTTTGAAACAGTCATTGCAGATGCAAAAGGAAAAGAAATTGGAAATTTGGCAAGTAAAATAGCGCTTCAGCCTAATGAAGAAAAAGAAATAATCCAGATTCTAAATGTCAAAAATCCTAAATTATGGTCTGTTGAACAGCCCAATTTATATCAGGCCAAATCAATTATAAAGAAAGAAGGAAAGTCTATTGCAATAAAAACAACTGATTTTGGAATTAGAACAATTGATTTTAGTGCCGAAAACGGTTTTTTATTGAATGGCAAAAAAATAATTTTAAATGGTGGTTGTGTACATCATGACAACGGTGCTTTGGGAGCTGCCGCTTATGATCGTGCAGAAGAGAGAAAAGTAGAATTGCTCAAAGCGGCAGGATTTAATGCGCTGCGAACGTCACATAATCCTCCTTCTGAAGCTTTTCTGGATGCTTGTGACCGATTGGGTATGCTGGTTATAGA
>Ga0247813_10000425_pt1 | contig 40744 bp, 40 predicted proteins | sample UWRJL169409C1_FD_180719 | JGI IMG/M metagenome (GOLD analysis project Ga0247813, IMG submission 180719) | Plant litter microbial communities from Arlington Agricultural Research Station in Wisconsin, United States - UWRJ-L169-409C-1 | ecosystem: Environmental > Terrestrial > Plant litter >... | reverse complement strand
CGAGCGACTTCTCGACGAGCACCGAGACCGGGATCCCGGTCTCCTCGGCGAAGGCCGACAGCAGACCGACGGTGTAGCCGGTGTCGTCGCCCGAGAGCTCACGGCACGCAGCGGCGCGGGCGAGCAGGAACCAGAGCGCGTCCATCTGCTGGATCCGCGAGCTGATGAGCGAGGCCATGACCAACGTCGTCAGCCGCGACGGGCCGAGCATGATGATCGCCCTGTGCAGCGAGTCCACACGCTGGGGCAGACCCATCGCGACGGAGTTGACCAGGTGCAGCACGCGGACTGTCATCTCGGGGTCGCTCGAGAGGACCTCGGCGATGCGCGTCGTGTCGACGTCGGGTGCCGAGAGCAGCCTGACGACCTCGAGGCACTGGATCTCACCGGGGTCGAGGCTGCGCACGACGGCGGGCTTCTCGTGGTGGTAGATCGAGCCCATGAGGTAGTCGACGCCGAGGCCCCAGGCCTTGGCCGGGCCGAGGGTGCCCTGGACGTTCTCGGCGATCACCGTGACGCCGGCGTTGTGCGCGACGGTCACGAGCTCGGCGTGGGGGAGCGTGGTGTCGGAGACGTCGACCATCACGTGCGTGACGAAGGGCAGCAGGGCGCGCTGGCCCGGCTCGTCGGCGAACTTGACGAGGATCGTCGGGGTGCCCCGCTCGGAGAGCGCGATGATCTGCTCCGCGCCGTCAGCGCGTCGGGTCGCCGAGGGGTGCACGAGCAGCCCGACCCCGCCGTGGCTCGGCGGGACGGACTCCTGGCCGGCGAGCATCGCGGGGGTCGACCAGATGAACGCTGGCCTGTCGGCCACGTACTTCTCGAGGTCGACGGTCCTGTACACGTGGTGCAGCGTCGCGGCGGCCGCAGCGTCGGCGACGTCACCGTCGAGGGCGCTGAGCACCGGGAGAGCGTAGGCGAGTACCTGGCGCTGGCGGTCGACGATCGCCAGACGGCCGAAGGTCGGCGTCACGTCGGAGAGGCCTTCACCGGGGAACGCCGGGACGGCGAACTTCACGGGTGCGGCCTCAGCCGCCGGTGACGGGCTGGGGTGGTCCATCGGACTCCTCTGTCTGTGCTGCGAGGGGACGCTCGGGGAAAGACGGGTGTCGCGGTCAGGCGGCGACGAGGGGAGCCCGGACGGGCCAGGACGCACCCTCGAGGATCACCTGCAGGGCGTCGCCAGTCTCGGTGTTGACGACGAGCGGGGCGAGCAGGTTGGCCGTCGCGGGGGTGTCCGGCTGGCTCGGGGTGACGATGACGAGCACGGCCTGGCGGTCGTCGTCGGCACCGTCGAGGGCGAGGGCGGACAGCACGTCGGAGCCGAAGGTCGGCTCGTACTCCGAGAAGTACGGGCCGGGCTGGATCGCGAAGAGCCGGGTGGAGTCCTGCGCGCCGCGCAGGCTGAACAGCAGCCCGGCGTCGTCGAGGGACGTGAGGTCGAAGTCGGTGACCGGCGACAGACCCGGCAGGGACTCGAGGAAGTGGATGCTCGAGATCACTTGAGGTAGTCCAGGAGGCTCGGCTGGAGCACGCGGGCCGTGGCGCCCAGGGCCGCCTGGTAGGCGACCTCCTGCATCTGCAGCTCGATGAGGGTGGCTGGGAGGTCGATGTCCTCGACGGCCGAGAGGTCGCCCTTGAGCGACATGGTCTTGTGCCCCAGGATCTCCTTGGCGCTCTCGAGCTGGTTGGTCCGGGCACCCACGCCTGTCACCTCGCTGAGCATCTTGTCCTTGCGGGAGTCGATCTTCGTGATGTCTGACTGGATGTCTTCGCCGGCGCGCAGCTTGGCCGCGATGTCGGTGAGGAGTGCGTACACCGACGCGTCGGGCGCGTCGGGGTCGTTGCTGGTGCCGAACACTGCTGCTCCGTCCGCATCCACGCGGACCGTCGTGCCAGCACCGGTCCGGCGCTCGACGATCCCCGGGGAGCCGTTGTAGGTGTAGTCACCGGTGACTGTGTCCTGAGTGTAGGCCGGTCCGTCGGCGGTCCCGGCGAACACCGAGCGGCCGAGGTACGTGGTGTTCGCCTGGGCGGCGAGGGACTCGCGGAGCCCCTCGAGCTCGACCGCGAGGGCCTCGCGGGCCTCGGCGTTGGTCGCGCCGGAGTTCGCACCGCGGACCACGAGGTCGCGGGCCCTGTTGAGGTACGACACCGAGGTGTTGATCGCGGTGTCGATCGACGTCAACCAGCTGACGCCGTCCTGGATGTTGCGCGAGTACTGCGCGGAGGCCTGCTGCTCCTTGCGGAGCGCCATGGCGTCGGCTGCCTTGGCCGGGTCGTCCGAGGCCTTGGTGATCATCTTGCCGCTCGACGCGCGCTCCTGCAGCTGAGCCAGCCGGCTCTGCGTGGCCTGGAGGTTGGTGACCGCAGCGCGCTGCGTGGACTGGTGGGTGACTCGGGTGATCATCGTCCGACGACTCCTGTCCGGTTGATGAGCTGGTCGAGCATCTCGTCGACAGCTGTCATGACGCGGGCTGCGCCCTGGTAGGCACGCTGGAAGGACAGCATGTTGACGCTCTCCTCGTCCTGGTCCACGCTCGTCTGCGCGAGCTGGAGGCCTTCTGCGGTGACCCGCGCGGACTCGGCGACAGTCGCGCTCTGCAGTGCGGACTTGGCCTTGACGCCCGTAGAGACGACGAAGGTCGACCAGACGCTGTCCGGGCCGTCCTTCGAGGCGCCGAGCTGACCGATCGCGTCGGCGACCGAGGTGTCGTTGGCCCCGTTGGCGGGGTTGCGCACGGCGATCTTGTCCGGCGACGTGATCGCGACGCGCAGTCCGAGGGCTGCGGGCGATCCGTCGGTCGGCAGGGAGTAGAAGTCGACCCCTGTCGTGCCGGCACGGTCGGCGCCCGCGGAGTGCAGCGCGTTGACCGAGGTCGCGAGCTTCGTGGCGAGCGCGTTGTAGGACTCGGCGGACTCGGCGAGCAGGCCACCCGCGCCGCCGTCGGCCGGGGCGAGGACGCTCAGCACACCGGCGAGCTGACCACCCTCGAGCGGGGCGGGGGTGCCGGCCGGGACGCGGTCCCACTCGACGCGGACCTCGTTGCCGGACGCGCCGACCATCTCCTGGCTGCCGACGAGCTTGATCTTGTTCGCCGTGCTGCCGGTGACGAGCGGGTTGCCGCCGATGTTGACGTCGGCGGTGCCGTTCGGCTGGAGACGCACCGTCGCGCCGGCCAGCGAGGAGAGCGCCGTGGTGAGCACGTTGCGCTGGTCGATCAGCTCGTTGGCGTTGCCGCCCGAGACGGTGATCTGCTGGATCTGGTCGTTGAGGAGCGCGACCGACGCGGCTGCGGAGTTCACGTCGGAGACGAGAGACTGCGCCTTGGTGCGCGTCTGGTCCCACTGCGTGACGACCGCCGAGTACCCGGTCGCGATCGACCGCTGGACACCCGACGCGTTCTCGAGGAGCACTGCGCCGACGGCGTCGCTCGTCGGGGAGTTGACGACGTCGCTCCAGCTGGCCCACAGCTTGTCGAGGTCGGCCGAGACGCCGTTCGACCCGGGCTCGGCGATCGTCGACTCGAGGCGCTTGTAGGCGTCGGTGCGGGCGGCGAGGTACGCGGCCGACGACGACGTCGTGCGGACGCGGGCGTCCATGAAGATGTCACCGAGGCGGGCGACGCTGACGCCCTGGACGCCGTTGCCGATCCCGTTGCCCTGGGAGAACATCGTCGCGCCCTGGCCCGCGCTGACCGACTGCATCTCGAGCCGCTGGCGCGTGTAGCCGGGGGTGTTGATGTTGGCGAGGTTCTGGCCGCTGATCTCGAGCGCCTGGCGCTGCGCGATGAGCGAGGACAGGGCTGTGGACAGTCCGGAGAAGGTGCTCATGGTTCCTCAGAATTCCTGGTCGAGCATGCGGGCTGTGGACTCACCGTGCGCGGTCGATCCGGTCGCGTCGTAGGTGTGCGAGTCCTGCGTGAGGTTCGCGAGAGCCTCCTGCGTCGCCCTGTGCGATGCCGAGAGCAGCTCTCGGTTCCCGGCGGCGAGGGACTCGATCTGGTGCGTGATGTCGAGGAAGGCCTGACGGTGCGTGCGCAGCAGGTCGTCCCACGGCGGGGGGACGGCCTCGGCCAGCTCGTGCAGGCTGCGGCCGGGCTCGAGCCCGTGCAGACGTGCGACGGCGTCGGACTCGACCGACCGGCCGAGCTCGACCTCGCGGATCTGCTCGAGGACGTTCTCGACCTCGCGGGTGGCGTGGCCGAGCCAGCGGGTCTTGCCGCTGGTGAGCAGCAGCTGCTCTTCCTCGAGCTTGAACAGGAGCAGCTCGAGGAGCTGGCGCTCGCGCCACAGGACGCTGCTCAGCGCTTGCAGACTCATCGCGCTCGTACTCCTTCGTCGATCCGATGAACGGTGGGTGTCTCCGGCCGGTGGCGGGCACCTGATCGGCGGCCGAGACCGTGGGTGTGGTCCGGCTCTGGAGGTCACATCGGACGCTCGCACCGCACCATGAGGTTTTCGTCGTGAGCAGCAGGGTGAGTCATTTCACCCTCCGGCATCCTCTCAGCCTAGGGGTACCCATGGGCTCCTGGCGAGGATGAGACTGCGTCTGTGCAGGTCAGAGACCGATCCACGACCCGGCCGACCCCGCAAGGCGGGGTGGTGGGGACCCCCATGGGTAGTTCTCCCCATTGCTGTTGTGGAGGTCACGTGGTTGTTACTGGGTGAAAACGTTTGTCAAAGCCTTGAAGAAACCTGAGTGCGCACCGCATGGTTGTGCCATGCCGCACCCCATGGACGCCGACCAGGCACGTCTGGTCACCGAGAATCTCCCGCTGGTCGGGTACCACGTGAGCGAGATGCTCATGCGTGTCCCCAGCCACGTGTCGCGAGACGACCTGGCGTCCGCCGGAGCACTCGCTCTGGTCCAGGCCGCACGAGCGTACGACGCGACGACCGGGGTGCCCTTCAACCGCTACGCCGCGATCCGCATCAAGGGCGCGATGGTCGACGAGCTCCGCTCGATGGACTGGGTCAGCCGCGGAGCCCGCCAGCGCGCCCGCAAGCTCACGACAGTCGCCGACGAGCTCACCGCAGACCTCGGCCGCGCGCCGACCCGCGACGAGATCGCCCTCGCGCTCGGTGTCGACGTCTCCGAGGTGGACACCGCCCGCGAGGCGGCCGCCACCCGCGTCCTCAGCCTCGAGGGCTACGACGGTGCGCTCGCCGAGGTCCTCCCGGCCCGCGAGGTCGGACCCGAGGAGTCGGTCATCCTCGACGAGCGCCTCACCTACCTCCACGCCGCGGTCGCCACGCTCCCCGAGCGTCTGCGCACTGTCGTCGAGCAGGTCTTCTTCCACGACCGCACGGTCACGGACATCGCCAAGGACATGGGTGTGACCCAGTCCCGCGTCAGCCAGCTCCGCGCCGAGGCCATGGTGCTGCTGCGCGACGGGCTCAACACGCACCTCGACCCCGCGCAGGTCCCCGCCGCCGCTGCACCCGACGGTGTGGCACAGCGTCGCCGCGAGAGCTACTTCGCCGCGATCGCCGAGCGCGCCAGCCTGCACGCCTCGACCGCCGTCGCGGCCGGCGTCAGCGCTGTCGGCACCGCCACGGGCGAGACGCCCCGCGTGCCCCAGGGAGCGGCCGGGTTCACCACCCCGCACCTCCCGCTCGTCGCCGTCGGCTGAGCCGGCCCGGACCGGGCTGGTCGGAGGACCGGGCTGGTCGGGCGACAGGCTCGGCGCGGCCGGGAGCCCGCGAGGTCGCACATCTCACGTCGAGGTCGTACATCTCGCGACGAGGTCGCACGATTGACGTCGAAGTCGTACAGACACGCCAGGACAGGCCGGATCCGGCCTCGTCCTGGCGTGTCTGTACGCCCTGGGTCCGCCGGGTGCGACCTCGGTCTGGTTGGTGCGATCTCGTGGCAGGACGTGCGACCTCGCGAGATGTGGGCGCCGGGCGGGGCGCGGCCTCAGGTGCGCAGGCGCCCGGATCTCCAGCGCACCGAGCCCTCGGGTGCACAGATGCCCGGGTGCACATGTGCGCAGGCGCCCGGCTGCACAGACGGACGAGTGCCTGGCTGCACAGTTATACGGGTGCACAGGTACCCGGCCGCAGAGATACAGAGGTACAGGTGCGCGCGCCCCTCAGGAGGGGCTCGAGGAACCTCGGAAAAAACTCCTCGGGAAAAACCTCATGCCCCTGGCCCCCCTCCCGATAGGACGTGTGGCAGCCCACGGATGGGCGCCGCATCTCGGCCCCACTCACGGAAGAAGTTCATCATGGGTCTCTCGATCAACCAGAACATCGCGGCAGTCAACTCCTACCGCAACCTCTCGAACACGCAGAACGACCTCAGCAAGTCGCTCGAGAAGCTGTCCTCCGGCTTCCGCATCAACCGCGCTGCTGACGACGCTGCCGGTCTGGCGATCTCCGAGGGCCTGCGCTCGCAGGTCGGTGGCCTCAAGGTCGCTGCTCGTAACGCTCAGGACGGCATCTCCGTCGTGCAGACCGCTGAAGGCGCACTGACCGAGGTCCACTCGATCCTCCAGCGAGTGCGTGACCTCGCCGTCCAGGGTGCCAACGACTCCAACAACGACAAGGCTCGCGCCAACATCAAGACGGAGTCCGACAGCCTGGTCTCCGAGCTGGACCGCATCGCGAAGTCGACCAACTTCAACGGCACCAACCTGCTCCAGGGCAACGGCGCCAACGGCAACCTGAAGTTCCAGGTCGGCGCCTCGGGCGACGCCAACTCGACCATCGAGGTCGACCTCTCGGGTGCGAACGTCTCGGCCATCGCCGACTCGCTCGGCGCGACGGTCTCGGGCTCCACCTTCGACGTCCTCACCCCGACCGACGTCACCGGCGCCCAGGTCTTCACCATCAGCACCCCGGGTGTCGACAAGACGGTCACCACCGCCTCGGTCGGCGCGGCTGGCTCCATCAAGACGACGCAGCAGCTCGCTGACAAGCTCAACGCTGACGCGACGTTCTCGGCTGACCTCACCGCCTCGGTGGACAAGGACAACAAGCTCGTCGTCCAGGCCAAGAACGGCGGCGACGTCGTCGGTGGCGCCGCTGCTGGCACCCCCGCGTCCTCGGGTACCGGTGTGGGCACGTCCGCTGCGGCGACCGCCACCACGGGTCTCGACTTCAGCACCAACGCGCTGTCGCAGCAGTCCATCAAGAACATCGACACCCAGATCGAGAAGGTCTCGACCGCTCGTGCCGGCCTCGGTGCTCTGCAGAACCGCTTCGAGCACACCATCAAGAACGTCAACGTCGCCGTGGAGAACCTCTCGGCTTCCGAGAGCCGTATCCGCGACACCGACATGGCGTCCGAGATGGTCAGCTTCACCCGCGCCCAGATCCTCTCGCAGGCTGGCACGGCGATGCTCGCTCAGGCCAACCAGATCCCCCAGGGCGTCCTCTCGCTCCTGCGCTGATCTCGTTGACCAGCGGTGAGAACCGCTGAGCACGCGTCACAGCAGCACCCGTAGCACCAGCACCACCGCAGGACCGCAGGACTGACGGCGGTGGGGGACACCGTCCCTCACCGCCGTCTCCCTTTCTCTCCCGGGCTCCAGCCCGGACCTGGGCACCGGCCCAGGCGCCTGGGCCGCACGAGGCCCTTCATCTCGAGGCCGCGCCACGCGCGGTCCTCGGCACAGACACGAGGAGCACGCCTGATGGTCAGCCTGGGTATCGACGGAATGATCAGCGGTCTCAAGACGTCCGACCTCATCAACCAGCTCATGCAGGTCGAGGCCATGCCTCAGACGATGCTCAAGTCGAAGGTCGCGACGACGCAGGCCTTCGTCTCCGCTCTCCAGGGCCTCAACACCCGGGTCGCCTCCCTCGCGGACGTGGCCAAGAACGTGGCCAAGCCCGAGTCGTGGCAGGCCGCGACGGGTGTCTCGTCCGTCGGGTCGGTCAAGGTCACCACGAGCGCGGGCGCCCAGCCGTCGAGCCTGAGCTTCACGGTCGACCAGCTCGCGACGGCCCAGACCTCGGTGAGCGGCAACGTCCCCGACCTCGCGTCCTTCTTCGGCGGTACCGTCCCCTCGCACGTGACGATCGCGAGCGGGTCCGGCGCGGACCAGAAGGCCGTGGTCGTCGACCTCGCGGGCGTGACCGACCTCTCCGAGCTGGCCGCCAAGCTGAACGCGCCCGAGACAGGCGTCACGGCGAGCGTCGTGAAGATCTCCGCGACAGAGTCGCGCCTGCAGATCACCGGCAAGGCGACGGGCGAGAAGTCGTCCTTCGACCTGTACGCGGGCAAGCACACCAAGGAAGAGCTCGTCGCGGGTGTCGGTGCGCCCGTGGTCAACAAGATCAATGCGCTCGTCGGTGCCGTCGACGCGAAGATCACCGTGTGGGGCGAGCAGCAGATCACCTCGGCGAGCAACACCTTCTCCGACGTCCTCGCCGGCGTGAGCTTCACCGTCTCCCAGAAGACCACCGAGCCCGCGACCATCACGGTCTCGCGCGACGACGCCGCGCTGACCAAGCTCGCCAAGGACCTCGTCGGCGCGATGGGCGTGGTGCTCTCCGAGATCAAGTCGCGCACCTCGCCCACGACGACCACCTCCGAGGACGGCCGGACCGTCATCACCGGCGGTGTGCTCTCGGCCGACAGCGCGACCCGCGGGATACAGCAGTCGGTCACCACCGCCATGTCCTACCCTGTCGACGGGATCTCGCCCTCGGCTGTCGGCATCACGGTGACCAAGGAGGGCACCTTCACCCTCGACGAGGCGAAGTTCGCCGAGGCCCTCGCCAAGGACCCCGCGATGGTCGAGAAGGTCGTCACCGGGATCGCCAAGAGGGTCTCCGAGACGGCGACGGGGATCTCGGACTCGATCGACGGCAGCCTCACCTCGAAGATCAAGAACCAGGAGTCCTTCAGCAAGGGGCTCAGCGAGCAGGTGAGCGACTGGGACCGTCGTCTGGCGAACCGCCGCTCGGGCCTCGAGCGCACCTACGCCTCGCTCGAGGTGACGCTCAGCGGTCTGCAGTCGCAGTCGTCGTGGCTCGCCGGGCAGCTGGCCGGCCTCTCGTCGAACAGCTGACGCACGCACCACCCAGCCGGACCGTCTGCGCGGCCCTCTCCCTCTCCCGAGGGTCGGGGCCGCGTCGTCGTCTGCGGTCGTCAACCGTCCTCGCCGTCCTCGCCCGTCTGCGGTCGCCAGCTGCCCGACGTCGTCCGTCCCGGTCTGGCACCGGCTGAGATCGTCTGCGGTCGGGCGGTGCAGACTTCTCACACCCTCACCCGGTCTGCCGATGAGGACCGCATGAGCAACATGACGAGCTCCGAAGCACAGCGCGCGCGGTTCCTCAACGACACCGTCCTCAGCGCGAGCCCCGCCCGCCTGCTGACGATGCTGTACGACAGGCTGGTGCTCGACCTGGACCGCGGTGCGAAGGCGCAGACCGCGGGCGACATCCAAGAGGCGAACCGGCAGCTGACCCACGCGCAGGACATCGTCGCCGAGCTCCTCGTGACGCTCGACGCCGACGCCTGGCCCGGCGGTGCGGGCCTCAAGGCCCTGTACTCCCACCTCATCAGCGAGCTCGTGCAGGCCAACGTCACGCACGACGCCGCACGCACCCAGCGCTGCCGCGAGGTCGTCGAGCCGCTGCGCAACGCCTGGCACGAGGCAGCCGCCGAGCTCGGCGGGGCGTCCTCCGCCCGTGCCGAGCTCGCGACCGCCGGCGCGCCGGTGAGCGGCGGTGTGCTCGGTGTCGGCTGACCTGAGCACGCTCCCGGCCGCCTCGCGGCTCGGCGCCGAGCCCCTCCCGTCGCACGCGACCGCGTCGGCACGGTCCGTCGACGAGGCGGCCTGGGAGGACGAGTCGGCCCAGCCTGAGACAGACGCCGCAGCTGAGCAGCCTGCTGCACCACCGCTGCCCGAGCAGACCCCGTGGGAGGCCGCGCTCACCCAGATCGAGGACGCCCTCGACGAGGCCGAGGCTCTCGTAGCCCCCGGCTTCCTCTTCGACGAGGTGCAGGTCCCGCGCATCGGGCTCTGGGTCCCGCCGGCAGACCTCGGTCCGCTCCCGGCCGCCCTGGCCGCGCGGGTGACCGAGATCCTCGACCGTCAGAGGGCCCTCGCCCCGCGTGTCGAAGAGGCCGCACGGGCCGCTCGCGCGCACCTCAAGGCCGTCGGTTCCATGCAGACGAACGACACGAGCGCCTCGGTGTACGTCGACGCCGTGGGGTGAAAGAAAAGTCCTCTCACCCGGGGGTGAGAAAACCCTCATGGGTTGCGAGGACCTGACGATAGTGCTTTACGAGCCAGGAAGGCTCGCGCAGGAGGCCATGGATCGGCCGATCAGTCACCATCACGTGGGGATAGTCGTGTTCGATTCAGTGACCTTCGTCGCGCTCAACAGCGCTCTGGACGGCCTTGCCCTGCGCCAGCGGGTGATCGCGAACAACGTCGCGAACATCAACACCCCGAACTACCTCGCGGGCCGTGTCTCCTTCGAGAGCGAGCTCGCCTCCGCGGTACGCCGCGGCACCGGTGCGGCCAAGCCCACCGAGGCCCGCTCCCTCGAGCCCACGCGACTTGACGGCAACAACGTCAACCTCGACGCGGAGACGTTGCTCAACGTCGACACCAACCTGCGCTACCAGCTGGCCACCCAAGCGGTGGACGGCACCTTCTCGTCCCTCCGAACAGCCATGAGGACCAGCTGATGACAACCTTCGGAGCGATCGGCATCGCCAGCACCGGCATGACCGTGAACCGCAAGTGGCTCGACGCGGTGAGCGACAACCTCGCCAACATCAACACCGTCCGCCCCTCCGACGAGGCGGCCTTCCAGGCCCGCTACGTCGTGGCGAGCGCGGTCGGCTACCCCGAGAACGGCCAGGGCGTCCAGGTCGCCGGCATCGAGCTCGGCAGCGCCGAGGGCCGGATGGTCTACGAGCCCGACCACCCGCTCGCCGACGGCGAGGGCTACGTCAAGTACCCCGAGGTCGACATGGCCGGGCAGATGTCCCAGATGATCATGGCCCAGCGCGGCTACCAGGCGAACGCGTCGGTCGTCGACCGTGCGAAGGCCACCTACGAAGCAGCACTGCAGATCGGACGAGGCTGATGAGCATCCCCGCGATCGAGGGAATCTCCCTCTCCGGCGCCGGTGGCGTCTCGCCGACCGGCTACCTGTCGGGCCCCGACGTCATCGGGGTGCCCAGCACCTCGGGTACCGCCGAGACCTCCAACGCCTTCGGGAACGTCCTCACGGGTGCGGTCTCGAACCTGCAGTCGCTCCAGGACACGTCGAACGCCCTCGCGGTCAAGGCCGTCACCGGTGACCTCGACGACATCCACGACTACACGATCGCCTCGACCGAGGCGAAGGTGACCCTCGAGCTCACCGCTGCCGTCCGCAACAAGGCCGTCGAGGCCTTCTCCGAGATCATGAGGATGCAGGCCTGATGCCGCAGCAGATCACCTCCGCGCTGGGCCGGGTCACCTCGTCCATCCGTGAGTTCACGGTCGCCCAGCGCACCCTCGCGCTCATCGGCCTCGCGGTCGCCGTCGTCGGCGTCGTCGCCCTGAGCATGTGGTTCAACCGTCCCCAGTTCTCCCCGCTCTACACAGACCTCGCACCGGCCGACGCCAGCGCGATCGTCGACCAGCTCACGACCCAGGGCGTCAAGTACCAGCTGACCAACGGCGGGTCGACGGTCCTGGTCCCGACCGAGTCGGTCTACGACATGCGCCTCAAGGTCGCGGCGAGCGGGATGTCCCCCTCGGCCGACGGCGGCTACTCCCTCCTCGACGACATGGGCATGACGTCGTCGGAGTTCCAGCAGGACGTCACGTACAAGCGCGCCCTCGAGGGCGAGATGGGCAAGACGGTCTCCTCCATGGAGGGCGTCGAGCTCGCGACGGTCAAGCTCGCGATGCCGGCCGAGTCGGTCTTCGTCGACGAGGCGACCGACCCGACCGCGTCGGTCTTCGTCAAGACCCGCTCCGGCGTCACGCTCACCGACGACCAGGTGCAGTCGATCGTCAACCTCGTCTCGGCGAGCGTCGAGGGCATGAAGGCGACCGACGTCGCCGTCATCGACGCCTCGGGCACGGTGCTCTCCGCCGTCGGGACCGGCCTCGCCGCCGGCGGCGCCAACAAGCAGACCGTCGAGTACGAGCAGCGCGTCGCCGACTCGATCCAGTCGATGCTCGAGCCGATCGTCGGGCAGGGCAAGGCCGTCGTCACGGTCACGGCCGACCTCGACTACGACGCGACCGAGCGGACCCAGGAGTCCTTCTCGAGCGCCGAGGGTGTCCTCCCGCTCACCGAGCGCAGCACGACGGAGAACTTCACAGGGACGGGCAACCCCGCGACGGGCGTGCTCGGCCCGGACAACATCCAGGTCCCCGTCGGCGAGGGCGCCGGTGACGGCAGCTACACCAACGAGACCAACGAGGCCAACAACGCCGTCGACAAGCTCACCGAGCACACTGTCACGGCGCCCGGCACGGTCCGCCGTCAGTCGGTCTCCGTGGCCGTCGACGCCGCCGCAGCAGCAGCGGTCGACATGGCCCAGCTGCAGGCGATGGTCTCCTCCGCAGCAGGCTTCGACGAGGCACGCGGCGACGTCGTGACCGTCTCGCAGATGCCCTTCGACACCTCGAGCGCCGAGTCGGCCCAGGCCGCCCTCGACGCCGCCGCGGCAGCCGACGAGGCTGCCGCCCGCAGCCAGATGATGCGGACCCTGATCATCGCCGGTGTCGCGCTCCTCGCGGTGATCCTGCTCGCGATCTTCCTGGCCCGCCGCAACCGCAACCGTGCCGACCCGCGCGAGTCCCTCGACCTCGGCGACCTGCCGATCATGGACGAGCCGCTGGCCCTCGAGCCCGCCGACCTCGACACCCAGCTCCTCGAGCTGCCCGACGTCCCCGAGCTGCCCTCGGCCGAGCAGATCAGCATCGAGCGCAAGCGCAACGACGTGGCCCTCCTCGTCGACGAGCAGCCCGAGCAGGTCGCCGAGCTGCTCCGCGGCTGGATGGACCAGAGGTCCTCCGTATGAGCACCGCGACCCTGACCGGGACCCAGAAGGCTGCCCTCGTCCTCATGCAGATCGGCCGCGACCGTGCGGCCAAGGTGATGGCCCAGCTCGACGAGACGTCGATCGAAGAGCTCACCGCCGAGATCCTGCGCATGGAGCGGGTCGACCGCGACATGGCCGACGAGGTCATCGCCGAGTTCCACGCGGTGACCCTCGGTGGCGGCTCGAGCATCAGCAACGGCGGCCTCGGCTTCGCCCAGCAGCTGCTCGAGGCCTCGATGGGCGGCGTCAAGGCGCAGGAGCTCCTCGACCGTCTCGCCACGAGCATGGCCGGCCAGCCCTTCGAGTTCCTCCAGCAGGCCGACGCCCGCCAGGTCCTCGCGCTCCTCAACGGCGAGCACCCGCAGACGATGGCCCTCGTGCTCGCGCACCTGCGTCCCGAGCACGCCTCGGCGATCCTCGCCGGGCTGCCCAACGAGACCCAGGGCGAGGTCGCGCACCGCATCGCGCTCATGGAGCGTGCCGCGCCCGACGTCGTCATGGTCGTCGCCGACTCCCTCCACAAGAAGGCCTCGGCCGTCCTCACCCCGCGGGAGACCTCGGCCGTGGGTGGTGTCGGTCCTCTCGTCGAGATCATCAACCGCGCCGACCCGGGCACCGAGAAGCTCATCCTCGAAGGACTCGAGACCCGCGACGTCGAGCTCGCCGAAGAGGTGCGCTCGCGCATGTTCGTCTTCGCCGACATCGTGCTGCTCGAAGACCGCGCGCTCCAGCTGGTGCTGCGCGGCGTCGAGTCCGCGAACCTGGCCCTCGCCCTCAAGGGTGCTGGCCCGGGGGAGCGCGACGCCGTGCTCCGGAACCTGTCCGAGCGCGCGAGCGAGAACCTGCTCGAGGAGATCGAGCTGCTCGGTGCCGTCCGCATGTCGCAGGTCGAGGAGGCACGGGCGGAGATCGTCCAGGTCATCCGACGCCTCGAGGAGAGCGGGCAGATCGTCATCCGCCGCGAGGGCGAGGACGAGTATGTGTCCTGACGCCCCACCTTCGGCTCCGCCAGGCTCACCGTCGTCGAGGACCACCGTGTCCGCGACACCCAGGAGCGCGCCCGCGTGGCTGGCTACGCCGCCGGCTTCGCGGCCGGCAGCCGGGCCGCAGCCGCGGCGACCGAGACGCTGCACCAGCGTCTGGTCGCCGAGGCACGCGCGGCCGAGGCCGCCCGCACCGCCGAGCACGCCGCAGCCGTCGCAGTCCTCAACCGTGCGGCGCAGGGTGCTGCGGCACGGGTGCTCCCGGTCCTCGACGACGCCCGCGGTCTCCTCTACACAGGTGCCGTCGAGCTGGCCCGCGCGGTCCTGGGCACCGAGCTCGCCGACACCGAGCAGTCGGCCCGTGCGGCGCTCGCCCGCGCCCTCGACGTCCCGCACGACGTCCAGGTGCAGACGGTCCGTCTGCACCCCGCCGACCTCGCCGCGGTCCGCGCCGCCGAGAGCGCCCGCGGCACGCAGGACCTCCCGTCCCTCGACGGCGTGGTCCTCGTGGCCGACCCCTCGCTGTCCCGCGGCGACGCCGTGAGCACCTTCGAGGGCGGGTTCTTCGACGCCCGCATCGAGGTGGCCTTCACCCGCGCCGTCGAGGCGCTGCGCACGAGCGTCGAGCTCGTCCCCTCGGACGAGCCCCGATGACCGCCGACCTGGCGACCGCCGAGCGGTCCGCGACGACGGCCCCGCACCCGACCCCGTCGGCCGCGGCCGCCTGGTCCGGCGTGCTGAGCGCGGCGCGGCCCGAGCGGGTCGGCCAGGTCAGCGCGGCCGTCGGTCTGTCCCTCGACGTGGTCGGTCTCGACTGCGCGCTCGGTGACGTCCTCACCCTCGGCGAGAAGGGCCGCGGCTCCTCGCCCGAGTCAGCCTCGATGCTCGCCGAGGTCGTGGCCGTCACCGGGTCGACAGCCCGCTGCATGCCCCTCGGCGCGATGCGCGGCATCCGCCCGGGTCTCCAGGCCCGCACGACAGGTGGCGCGCTCCAGGTCCCCGTCGGTGCTGGTCTGCTGGGCCGCGTCGTGGACGGCCTCGGTCGCCCCCTCGACGGCAAGGGCCCGCTCGTCGGGACGTCCTCCGTGCCGCTCGACGGCAAGGCGCCGCACCCCCTCGAGCGTCAGCGCGTCGCGCAGCCGCTCACCCTCGGCGTGCGCACCCTCGACACCCTCACGACCGTGGGCCGCGGCCAGCGCATGGGCCTGTTCGCAGGCTCAGGTGTCGGCAAGTCGACCCTGCTGTCGATGGTCGCCCGCGGCACCGACGCGGCGATCAGCGTGATCGCCCTCGTCGGCGAGCGTGGTCGTGAGGTCCGCGAGTTCCTCGAGGACGACCTCGGGCCCGAGGGCCTGGCCCGGTCTGTCGTCGTGGTCGCCACCTCCGACGAGCCCGCGCTCGTCCGCCTGCGAGCAGCCTTCGTCGCGACCCGGATCGCCGAGTCCTTCCGCGAAGCCGGCCAGGACGTCGTGCTGATGATGGACTCGCTCACCCGTGTGGCGATGGCCCAGCGCGAGATCGGTCTGTCGGTCGGCGAGCCCCCCGCGACCCGCGGCTACCCGCCCTCCACCTTCTCGGTCCTCGCCGAGCTCCTCGAGCGTGCCGGCACCTCCGCGCGCGGCTCGGTCACGGGCATCTACACGGTCCTGGTCGACGGCGACGACCACAACGAGCCGATCGCCGACGCGGCCCGCTCGATCCTCGACGGCCACGTCGTGCTCGACCGTCGTCTCGCTGTGGCAGGGCACTTCCCGAGCATCGACGCCCTCGGCTCGATCTCGCGCGTGGCGACCCGAGTCACCAGCCCGCAGCAGCGCGCCGACGCGACGGCCCTGCGCAAGGTGATGTCGGCCCGGCGCGCGGTCCAGGACCTCGTGGACGTCGGCGCCTACGTGCAGGGCAGCAACCCGCTCGTCGACGCCGCCCTCGCCCACCAGGGCCAGATCGACGCGTTCCTCCAGCAGGGTGTCGACGAGCCCGCGACGTCCGAGCAGTCCTGGGCTGCGCTCCGCGGCCTGGTGCAGGGCATGGGGGTGGCCGCATGAGCCGCCCCTTCCGCCTCGCCGGTCTGCTGCGCTTCCGCAAGCTGCAGGAAGACCAGGCCGCCGCGGACCTCGCCGTCGCGCACGCCGCGCGCCGGGTCGCCGCCCAGCGTCAGAGCCGGGCCGACGGGGCCCTCGCCGACCACGGCTTCGACCCCGTCGAAGAGGCCGGCGCCTGGTTGTCCTCGGTCGCGACCCGTGCCGCGCTGCGGAGCCTCGCCTCCGAGGCCGGTGCCGCGACCGAGCTCGCCGGCATCGAGGTGACCCGCCGCGAAGACGCCTGGACCCAGACCCGCCGTCAGCTCGTGCCGCTCGAGAAGCTCTCCGAGAAGCACGCCGAGCGCGAGGCTGTCGAAGACCTCCGCCAGGAGCAGATCGTGCTCGACGAGATCGGCTCTCGCACGAAGGGCCCTGAGTCACCCGCAGCGCCCACCACCGACGGAACCCGAGGAGAGTCATGAGCGCCGTCGAGGCGATGGGCCGGATCAGCCAGATCCAGTCGACCATCCGCAGCCTGACCCAGCCGAGCGCCCAGCAGGCGATGGGCGTCGCCGTCCTCGGCTCGGGGACCGCGTCGACCGCGACGTCTGCGGCCGGTGCATCCCTCGCGACGACGAGCACCACCTCCGCGGTCCAGGCCCTCACCGGCGCCTCGGCGTCGACCGGGACCTCGCAGGACTTCGCGACCCAGCTCGCCGCGCTCTCGGGTGCGGCCGCGGTCGCCCCGACACCCGCGTCGGCCAGCGGACCGACGGGCGCCGACCTCGTGGCCGAGGCCCGCAAGTACGTGGGCGTCCCCTACGTGTGGGGCGGCGCGACCCCGCAGGGGCTCGACTGCTCAGGCCTCGTCAAGCTCTCGCTCTCGGCCCTCGGCGTCGACATGCCGCGCGTCGCCCGCGAGCAGATGACGCAGGGGACCCCCGTGGCCTCCCTCGACCAGGCGGAGCCGGGCGACCTGCTCGTCTTCGACGGCGGCTCGCACATCGGCATCTACCTCGGTGAGGGTCGCATGATCGACGCGCCCAAGCCCGGGGACAGGGTGCGCGAGCGCGACGTCTACGAGACGCCGACGGCCATCCGCCGCGTCCTGCCGACAGCCTCCGAGGCTGCCGCCGCAGCACCCGCCCTCTCGACCGCGGCCCAGGTCGAGCAGCTGCTCGCCAGCAGCGCCGCCGACCGCTCGTCCATGACCGCACTCCTGGGAGATGCCGCATGACCGCCCCGACCACCCTCTCGACGCTCGGCGTCCGCGGCGCCCAGCCGGCCTCAGCGCCGCGCAGCGCGTCGTCGTCCAGCGGCGACGCCTTCGCGGCTGCGCTCAGCCGCTCGCAGACCGACAGGGCCGCCGACCAGCGACGCCCCGCCCAGCGCCCCGTCGAGCGCCCCGAGCCCGTCCAGCCCCGCAGGCTCGAGGCCGTGCAGCCGCGCCGCAGCGAGCTCTCGACGGACCGTGGACCCTCGACGCTCCAGCGCGAGCGCCCGGGCCACGACCTCGGCATGCCGAAGCCCCGGACGCCCGGGGCCGGGACGACCCGGTCGACGGAGCCGTCCGAGGGGACGTCCGCGTCCGGCAGCACGACCGGCGCCAGGGCACCGAGCGACGACGCGACGTCGACGAGCGCGGCGGCACCGACCGACGCTGCGCCTACCGCCGATGCCACGAGCGAGACCGTCACCCCGGTGACGGTCCCGGCCGTGCCTGTCGATGCCGCCACGCTGCTCGCCCAGCAGCTCGCCGCGGCCGGGGCTGTCGTGGTCGCCGAACCGCAGGCGTCGGCCTCAGCGCCGGCTGCGCCGACCGGAGCCGAGACCGACGCGACGGCACAGGTCCCGGCTGTCCAGGCAGCGCCGGCACCCGGTGCTGCTGCGGCCCAGGCCGCTGCTGCTGTCGACCAGCAGGCGCCCTCCGCGCCGGCCGCCGACCAGCAGGTCGCGTCGTCCGCCCCGGTTGCCGCCCAGGCTGGGGCCTCGGCGGGAGGTGTGGCCGCAGAGACCACGACGACGGCTCGCCCGGGGACCCCGGCTGCCGCCGGGGCAGACACGGCCGCAGCACGCGGTGCTGTGGCGGCGACCGCGACCGACGCGTCGTCCGCGCAGGGCGCCGACCTGTCGCAGGGCGGCTCCGGCTCGGCCTCGACCGAGACCGCAGCCGGTGGCGCTGCCGCCGCAGCCCCGGTGGCCGCGAGCCCGACCTCCTCGACGAGCACGTTCTCCCAGACTCTCGCCGGGCTCACGCCGACGGCTCCGGGGGAGCGGGTCGCCGCAGCACCCCAGGTCCCGGTGGCCGCCCAGGCACCGTCCCTCGCCGAGCAGGTCCGTGGACCTCTCGTCGCGCTGCGCCACGCGGCCCCCGGCGAGCACACGCTCACCCTGCAGGTCACGCCCGACAGCCTCGGACCCGTCCAGGTGAAGGCGCACATCGGCGCGGCGGGCGTGCGCATCGAGCTCCTCGGTGCGACGGACGCGGGCCGCGAAGGCCTGCGCGCGCTGCTCACCGACCTGCGCCGCGACCTCGCGGGCACAGGCATGAACGCCTCGCTCACCCTCGCCGGTGACTCCGACAGGTCGCAGGGCGGCCTCGCCGGCGACTGGGGCGCAGGCCAGCAGGGCACCCGCGGCGGGAACGGCAGCGCCGGCACCCGCGCCGAGCACACAGCCGCTCTGGCGGCTGCTCCGCTCCCCGAGACCACCCGACCCACGACCCCGACCACTGGCGCCCTCGGCGTCGACGTCCTGACCTGAGGAGAACGCCGATGCCCATCGACACCACCATGACCACCCCGGTCGACACCACGTCCGTGAAGAACGCGCAGGGTCTGCACGCCGGGGCCAACGGCGCGAGCACGTCGAAGAAGTCCCTCGACAACGAGACCTTCATGACGCTGCTCGTCGCCCAGCTGAAGTACCAGGACCCGAGCTCGCCCATGGACACGACCGAGATGATGGCGCAGACCACGCAGCTGGCCAGCATGGAGAAGCTCACCACCATGACGGACACCATCGCGGAGAGCTTCGCCCTCCAGATGCGTGACACCGCCGCCACCCTCCTCGGCAAGCAGGTGAGCTACACGCAGGCCGACGGGACCGTGAAGTCCGGCGTCGCCGAGTCGGTGTCCTACAAGTACCACGTCCCGATGGTCGTCGTGGACGGGGTCGAGGTCACCCTCGACGCCGTGCAGACGGTCCGCACCGCCGGCAGCGCGCCCGTCGTGCCGCCGGCACCCACGACGCCGGCCGACCCCGACGACGACACCGCAGCACCGGGGACGCCGACCGCCCCCGCCACAGCCTCCGCCTAGTCCGTACATCCCGAAGGGAACTTCTCATGCTCCGCTCGCTCTTCTCCGGCATCTCCGGGCTCCGCACCCACCAGACCATGCTCGACGTCACCGGCAACAACATCGCCAACGTCAACACCACGGGCTTCAAGGCCTCGCAGACGCAGTTCAAGGACACCCTGTCCCAGGTGCTCACCAACGCCGGTGGCGCCCAGGGTGGCGTCGGTGGCACCAACCCGGCGCAGGTCGGTCTCGGCGTGCAGCTCGCCGGTGTCACCACGAACTTCCAGCAGGGTGCCGCGCAGGTCACCAACCGCTCGACGGACATGATGATCTCGGGCGACGGGTTCTTCGTGGTGTCCAAGAACGGCGAGAACTTCTACACCCGTTCTGGTGCCTTCGACTTCGACGCCAACGGCAACCTCGTCACCGCCGAGGGTGCGCTCGTCCAGGGCTGGGCGGCCGTCGACGGGGCTGTCGACCCGAACGGTCCGCTCGCGCCGCTGCGCCTGCCCACCTCGGTCCTCAACCCGGCGAGCGCGACCACGAAGGTCGGCTTCGACGGCAACCTGCCCTCCGACGCCGCCGTGGGTACGGTGCTCAACCGCGACGTCGAGGTCTACGACGCCCTCGGCAACGCCCGCACCATCACGCTGTCCTTCACGCAGTCGGCCGGTGCCGCTCCGGCGGACCCCAACCGCTGGATGCTCACCACCTCCGACGGCGGCGCGGCCCAGCCCGTCGCCTTCAACGCCGACGGCACGCTCGCCTCGCCCGGCACCGTGACGGTCGACGGCGTCGCGGTCTCCCTCGCCGACGTCACGGGCTTCGCCAAGCTCACGAGCATCGAGACGGCCTCCAAGGACGGTCAGCGCGCCGGCAGCCTGCAGTCCTTCACGATCAACGCCGACGGCACGATCATCGGTGCGTTCTCCAACGGCCTGAAGTCGCCCGTCGGCCGCATCGCCCTGGGCACCTTCGCCAACCCTGTCGGTCTCGAGAAGGCCGGTGGCTCGCTCTACACGACCACGGTCAACTCGGGCGAGGCCGCGATCGGCACCGCCGGAGCCGGTGGCCGCGGTTCCCTCGTGGGTGGTGCGCTCGAGATGTCGAACGTCGACCTCTCGCAGGAGTTCACCAACCTCATCATCGCCCAGCGTGGTTTCCAGGCGAACTCGCGTGTCATCACCACCTCGGACGAGCTGCTCCAGGAGCTCGTCAACCTCAAGCGCTGACACCGGCGCAGGCGTCCGCGCCTGCCCTGCTCGCCCGCGCCCGTACGCATGCCCGTCCGTCCGCCCACGCGGGCGGGCGGGCGTCGCTGCGGGCCCGCCCAGGATCTCCCAGCAGCACCCCCCGCAAAGCCTCATACCCCGTGGTCACCCGCCGAAGAGATCTGTGACGGGTTCATGGACGGACCTCTAGCAGCACCCCACGGACGGATGAACAAGTGATAGTCGTGACGCGCCTCAACGGGCCGCCCTTCGCGGTCAACCCTGACCTCGTGCAGCGCATCGACAGCGCCCCCGACACGATCCTCACCCTCGTCGACGGCACCAAGTTCATCGTCCAGGAGTCCATGGCCGAGGTCATCGAGCTGGTCAACGACCACCGCTCGCACATGATCGCCCGCGCCCAGCAGATCCAGCAGGCAGAGCTCTCAGAGCCGCCGACGACCCGCCCGGACCTGGCGCTGGTGAAGAAGATCTCAGAGGAGGACTCCTGATGGATCCGGCAACCCTGCTCGGCATCGGTATCGCTCTCGGCTCGATCCTCGCGATGATCATCCTCGAGGGCGCGAGCCCGATGGCCGTCCTCCTCCCGGCCCCGATGATCCTCGTCTTCGGCGGGTCCTTCGCCGTGGCCCTCGCGGGCGGGACGCTCAAGGACACGATCGGTGGCCTCAAGTCCCTGCCCAAGGCGTTCCTCGGCAAGGCCAAGACCTCCGCCGACTCGATCGACACGATCGTCACGCTGGCCGAGAAGGCTCGACGCGAGGGTCTGCTGTCCCTCGAGGAGGCGGCCCGCGACATCGACGACGAGTTCCTCAAGAGCGGCCTGCGCTCCGCGATCGACGGCACCGACCCCGAAGACCTCCGGGCCCTCCTCGAAGACCGGATCCACTCCAAGCGGGTCTCGGACAAGACGTCGTACAAGTTCTTCCACGACATGGGCGGCTACGCGCCGACCATCGGCATCGTCGGCACGGTCATCTCGCTCGTCCACGTGCTCGAGAACCTCTCGAACCCTGACGAGCTCGGCCACATGATCGCCGCGGCCTTCGTCGCGACCCTCTGGGGCATCCTCTCGGCCAACGTCCTGTGGCTGCCGATCGGCAACCGCCTCAAGCGGCTGTCCGAGCTCGAGTGCAGCCAGATGGAGATCGTCCTCGAGGGACTCCTCTCCGTCCAGGCCGGTGCCAACCCGCGCCTGGTGGGTGAGCGTCTGCGGAGCCTGCTGCCGCTGAGCGAGCAGCAGCAGGTCGAGAAGGAAGCCGCGTGAGCAGCGGCGGCGGGAAGAAGCGCGGCAAGAAGGAGCTCGAGGAGGAGCACGAGGACGCCGAGCGGTGGCTCGTGAGCTACGCCGACATGATGACCGTCCTCGTGGCGCTGTTCATCGTGCTGTACGCGATCAGCCAGGTCGACGAGGTCAAGTACGACCAGCTGCGCCAGTCGCTCGCCGCAGGCTTCAACGCCCCGCAGGTGTCGATCCTGTCCGACGGTGCCGGTGTCCTCACCGACAACCCGACCGAGGCCGTGGTCCCGGCGGTCGACAAGATCATCCCGTCGACGGTCGACGAGTCCACCTCCGGTGACGGGGGAGAGGCTGCCGGAGAGGGTGAGGCAGCCTCGGACGCCGACATCGCCGCGGCGCGCGTGGAGTACCAGAGCTTCGAAGAGCTCGCGAAGTCCATCGACACCGCGCTCGCCGCCGGTGGAATGGAAGGCGTGGTGCAGTTCCGGATCGACGAGCGCGGACTGGTCATCGGCATGATCACCGACGAGGTGTTCTTCGCCTCGGAGAGCGCGGTCCTCACACCGACCTCGCAGTCCGTCGTGGACACCATGACGCCGTTCTTGGTGCCGCTGCCCAACGAGATCTCGATCGAGGGCCACGCGGACTCGGTCCCCACAGCCCGTTACGCGTCCAACTGGGAGCTGTCCTCGGACCGCGCGACCCAGGTGCTGCGCCGCATGGTCGAGTCTGACGGCATGCCGGCCCCCCGGGTCTCAGCCGTCGGCTACGGCGACTCGCGCCCGCTCCAGCCCAACGAGACCGCGGAGGGCCTGACCGCCAACCGTCGTGTCGACCTCGTCGTCCTCAGCGACGAGCCCGAGCGCATCCGTGCGCTCCTCCCCATCGTCCCGACCCTTCCCGAAGGCTGAGCCCGCCATGCCCATCGAACAGCGCGTGATGAACGCGCCCCAGCGTCCAGGCGCCGCCGCGTCCGGCGGCGGCATCAAGCCGAAGGCCGAGGCGGCTGCCCCCGAGGAGACCCCGAAGAAGAGCAAGAAGAAGCTCTTCGTCATCGTCGGCATCGCCGTCGTGGTCCTCGCTGCGGCCGCCTACTACTTCCTCGTCATGTCGAAGGGCGGCGAGGCCGCCGAGCCCGCCCCCGAGCCCGGCGAGGTCTTCACAGTCGAGGCGATGAGCATCAACCTCGCCGACGGCCACTACCTGCGTCTCGGCTTCGGTCTCCAGCTGACCCTCGAGGCCCACGAGCTCGACGCCGCGAAGGCTCGAGACGCCGCGATCGCCCTCTACTCCGGCAAGTCCGTGGCAGAGGTCACCGACCCCGCGACCCGCGACACGCTGAAGGACCAGCTCGCGACGTCGCTCGAGACGCTCTACGAGGGCGAGGTGATGGGCGTCTACCTGACGGACTACGTCACCCAGTGAGGTGACCAGTGACCGGCACGGATGCCGGTGAGTCGGGGCGCCATGGAGGGCGCCACACGACCCTCGTGCTTCTCGTGGACGCATCGCGTGCACGACGAGGGGAGGAACGCAGCACCTGCGGGACGGACGCCCACGAGGGGCCCCGGGCCGCAACCTGAGAAGTTCTTTTCACCCGGTGCCTGCTTTTCCTCATACCCGCGCTGGACGAGCCGATGGTGCTCTTCGTGACGGTCCAGGACAAGACGCGCCCCGCTGTGCGCCGACAGCGCCCAGCCCAGCCCGAGGCGTACGACTTCAGACGCCCGATGACGCTCGCCCGCGAGCACGGCCGAGCCTTCGAGATGGCCTTCGAGACCTTCGCCCGTCAGTGGGGCACCCAGCTCACCTCGCGCCTGCGCGTGATGGTCGGCGTGGGGCTCGACGGGGTCGAGATGGTCTCCTACGACGAGTACGTCCGCAGGCTGCCCACCCACACCACGATGGTGCTCTGCAGCATCGAGACCACGCGCTCGACAGCCGTGCTCCAGGTGGCCTCGGAGACCTCGATGCTCTGGGTCGACTACGTGCTCGGCGGCCCCGGCCTGATCCGTGACGAGCTCCCGCGCGAGCTCACCGAGATCGAGACCACGCTCATCACGGACATGCTGTCCGGGGCGCTGGCCGACCTGCGCTACGCCTTCGTGGCGGTGGTCCCGCTCGACGTCCGCGTCAAGGGGATCCAGTACAACCCGCAGTTCGTGCAGGCCGCCCCGACGTCGGAGGCCGTGATCGTCGCGACCTTCACGCTGACCATCGCCGAGCGCCCCACGACCGCGACCCTCATGATCCCCGCCGACGTGCTGCTCGCCCCGCTGCGTGCGGGGGAGGGGGTCGTCCAGCGCAGCAAGGACGAGCTCGCCGAGGCCGCGGACGCGAGCGACCGCCTGCACCGCACCATGAGCACGGTCCCCGTCGACGTGTCCGTGCGGATGCGCCCGGTGACCGTCCACCCGCGCGACGTCGTCAACCTCACGGTCGGCGAGGTCATCCACCTGAACCACCCCGTGTCCCGCCCCCTCGACGTGGTGGTGGACGGCATCGTCCTCGCCCGCGGGGTCGCAGGGAACAACGGACGACAACTCGCCTGCAAGATCGTGGACGCTGAAGGAGAAGACCGATGAACACCGCAGACGCACAGGCTGCCGAGGCCGCAGAGCTGGTCCGGGCCGCCGCCGAGGCGCTCGCGCGCCTCGTCCCCTCCGACGTGCCGCTCGTCGTGACCCCCTGCGAGCCCGGCACGGGCCCCGGGGCCGACGAGGTCGCCGTGACGGCGTCGCTCGTGGGCACCCGCAGCGCCGACCTCGCCGTGATCGCCAAGACCGCGATCGAAGAGGCGCTCTCGGGCGCCGGCGCGGGTGCGCTCGTGTCGGTCGCCGACGCGCTGCGCCCGGCCCTCGAGGCCGCGGCCTCGACCCTCGGCGAGGGTGTCCTCGGCGAGGCGCAGATCCGTGACGCCGGGACGGCCTTCGGCGCCCAGGACGTGCACGTCTTCGCCCTCGAGGCCGCCGGTGTCGTCCGTGGCTGGTTCGGCCTGCGCCTGCGCGCCGACCAGGACGTGGTCCCGGCGGCTCCCGCCGGCGCAGCCGGTGCGGGCAAGGGCGCCTCGGTCGGCGACAACCTGCGCCTCCTCTACGACGTCGAGATGACGCTCTCCGCCGAGATCGGCCGCGCCAAGCTGCCCGTCCGCCAGGTGCTCGAGCTCGTCCCGGGTGCTGTCATCGAGCTCGACCGCGTCGCAGGCAGCCCGGCCGACCTCATGGTCAACGGTCGCCTCATCGCCCGCGGCGAGGTCGTCGTCATCGACGAGGACTACGGTCTGCGCATCACCGAGATCGTCGACCTCGCCGAGGCCTCCGCCTGATGGACACCGCCGTCCTCGCGCTGCGCACCGTGCTCGCCCTCGTCGTGGTCGTCGGCCTCGTCGTGGTCCTGGGCCGGGTGCTCGACGACCGCGCCGCCGGGCGCACGCAGGACGGCATCGTGTCCCGTCTCCTCTCGCCCTTCAGGGCGCTGCTGCCCGGCCGGTCCGCCGCGCCGAAGCAGCGCCGTCGGCCCGCGGCCGTGCTCACGGTCGTCGGTCGCCAGGGCCTGGGTCCCAAGGCGAGCGTCGCTGTCGTCGACGTCGGCGACCAGCGTCTGGTCCTCGGCGTGAGCGAGGCCGGCGTCACGCTCCTCACCTCGATGCAGGCGCCGGCCGTCGAGGCCGAGCCTGTCGAGGTCGTCGAGGCTGTCCCGACCGCCGCGACGTCCCTCGTGAAGCGCGGCGCCACGCCCGGCACGGCACCTGTCGTCACGTCTGACACAGCTCCTGTCGTCGCGGCCGGCACGCCCGCGCCCACGCCCACGCCCACCGAGCCTGCGGCCCCTGTCGCCTTCGACGAGGTCTTCGCCGGGATCGTCGCCCAGCAGCCCGAGGGCGCGCAGGGTGCCACGCCGGGTCTCGCACCTGACGCCTCGGACGCCGCCGCGACCGAGCCCGTCGCCGCACAGCTGATCGCGACCCAGCCCGTCGCGACCCAGCCCACCGGCACAGCCGCGCCGGTCTCGACCAGCCTCGTCGCCGGTTCTGTCCTGTCCCCTGCGACGTGGCGCCAGGCCGTCAGCGCCGTGCAGTCGCGGACCCGGCGGTGACCGCCGCCGCGGGCCGTCGCCCGCTGCGGCTGCTGGTCCTCGCGCTCCTCGCCCTCGTGCTCACGGTGCTCACCGTCGCCGGGGCGACACTCACGGCAGGCTCGGCCTCGGCCGCGACGCCCGTGCAGGGCGCGCAGAGCGTCGCCGTGACCGCGGTGCTGCCCGCCCAGCCGGGCGACCCGCTGGCACCTGGTGACCCGGCGGCCCCGGGCGACCCGATCGCCCCCGTCGACCCCGTCGCCCCGGCACCCGGTGTCGTGACCGTCGACCTCGACGGCACCTCGACGACCCCGAGCAGCTCGATCGTCGTGCTCCTGGGCATCACCCTGCTGTCGGTCGCCCCGTCGCTGCTGCTCATGATGACCAGCTTCACCAAGATCTTCGTGGTGCTCGCGCTGACCCGCAACGCCCTCGGGCTCACCGGCGTCCCGCCGAACCAGGTGCTCGCAGGTCTCGCGCTCTTCCTCTCGCTGTTCATCATGGCGCCGATCATCAGCCAGGTGAACGAGCTCGGCGTGCAGCCCTACGTCAACGGCGGGCTCGACTTCAGCGCCGCCGTCGAGGCCGGCTCTGCCCCGCTGCGCGAGTTCATGCTCGGTCAGACCCGTGAAGAAGACATCGCGCTGATGACCCGGGCGGCCGACCAGCCGAACCCGACCGACGCCGCGTCGGTCCCGATGCTCACGCTCATCCCGTCCTTCATGCTCTCCGAGCTCCGGGCCGCGTTCATCATCGGCTTCGTCATCTTCATCCCGTTCCTGGTGATCGACCTCGTGGTCTCGTCCGCCCTGATGTCCATGGGCATGATGATGCTGCCGCCCGTGATGATCTCGCTGCCGTTCAAGATCCTGCTCTTCGTCCTCATCGACGGCTGGGGCATGATCATCACGGCCCTCGTCGGAAGCTACGGGTAGCGGCCATGGACACCTCAGCAGTCCTCGACATCGGCGTGCAGGGCCTCATCATCGCGGCCAAGCTGTGCGCACCGATCCTCATCACCGCCCTCGTCGTCGGTTTTGCGGTCTCCCTCCTGCAGTCGATCACCCAGATCCAGGAGGTCACGCTCAGCTTCGTGCCCAAGGCCATCGCGGTCTCACTCGCGATGCTGATCTGCGGGCACTGGATGATCTCGGAGATGGTCTCGTTCACCCACGAGCTCTTCGCCCGCATCCCCGGTCTGCTCGGGGGCTGACAGGTGACCCTCAGCCTCCCCCTCGGCGCGCTCGAGTCGCTCATGCTCGTCGGCGTGCGCATCGTCGCCTTCCTCGTCGTCGCACCGCCCTTCTCGCACCGCGGCATCCCCGCGACGGTGAAGGTCATGCTCGCGACCGGGCTCGCCCTCGCCGTCGCGCCCCGCGTCGCGACCACCGTGCCCGCGAGCACCGGCGAGTACGTCGTGCTCCTCGTGGGCGAGGCGATGATCGGGGTCGGTCTCGGGTTCCTCGTCGCTGTCGTCTTCTCGGCCGTGCAGTCCGCGGGGTCGCTCATCGACCTCATGGGCGGCTTCTCGCTCGCCCAGGGCTTCGACCCGATGACCCAGGTCAACGGTGCGCAGTTCGCCCGCCTGTACCAGCTCACGGCCGTCGTGATCCTCTTCGTCTCGGACGGCTACCAGATGGTCATCTCCGGTCTGGTGCGCACCTTCGACGCGCTCCCGCTCGGTGCGAGCCTCGACCTGTCGAAGCTCGGTGACGCCCTGACTACGAGCGTCACCGGGATGTTCCTCGCGACCCTGCAGATCGCCGGTCCGCTCGTGGTCGTGCTGTTCCTCGCCGACGTCGGCCTCGGTCTGCTGACCCGGGTGGCCCCGGCGCTCAACGCCTTCGCCCTCGGCTTCCCGCTGAAGATCTTGCTCACGCTCAGCCTTGCCTCTCTCACGTACCTCGCGCTGCCGCGCATCATCGAGAACCTCACCGGCCGGTCGCTCGACGCGATCATCGGGGTCAGCTCGTGAGCGGGGGTGGGGACTCGGGGGAGAAGACCGAGCAGGCGACACCGAAACGGATGAAGCAGAACCGCAAGGACGGTTCGCTCCAGAAGTCCCAGGACCTCAGCTCGTGGCTGGGGATCGGTGCCGCCGCGGTGATGCTCCCGGTCGTCCTCGGCCGTGGTGCCTCCGCAGCGGTCGACCAGCTGAGCGCGGTCCGTGACGTCGTCGCGAACCCTGACCCCCTCGTCGTGGTCGACCTCCTCGGACGAGGGCTCGACTCGATCCTCGACAGCGTCACGCCGATGCTCATCGTCGTGGTGATCGCCGCGATCGTCGCGAACGTCGCCCAGGGCGGGCTGCACATCGCGACCAAGAAGCTCAAGCCGCGGGTCGACCAGTTCAACCTGCTCAAGGGCGTCAAGAACACCTTCGGCGGTCAGGCGCTCTGGCAGGGGGTCAAGGCGCTCACCAAGACCGTGGTCGTGGGGGCCGTCCTCTACATCGCGATCCAGAACCTCATGCCCGTCCTGCTCACGGCAGGCGGCCTGTCGATCGGCGCGCTGCTGTCGGCCGCCGGCGGCGGCATCACCTCGCTCCTGTGGAGCGCCGTGGTGGCGGGTATCGCGCTCGCCGTGCTCGACCTCGTCGTGGTGATGAAGCGGAACCGCAAGAAGACCCGCATGTCGCGCTACGAGATCAAGCAGGAGAACAAGCAGGCCGAGGGTGACCCCCAGCTCAAGGGGGCCATCCGGTCCAAGCAGATCGCGATGAGCCGCAACCGGATGATCGCCTCGGTGGCCGACGCCGACGTGGTGCTCGTCAACCCGACGCACGTGGCCGTCGCCCTGAAGTACGAGGCGGGGACCGGCGCACCACGGGTCGTCGCCAAGGGGGCCGGGCACGTCGCGGCCCGCATCCGCGAGGTCGCCGCCGAGAAGAAGGTCCCGATGATCTCCGACGTCCCGCTCGCCCGTGCCCTGCACGGCGCGTGCGAGATCGGCGAGGAGATCCCGGCCGACCTCTACGCGGCCGTCGCCCAGGTGCTCGCCTTCGTCATGGCGCTCAAGCGCCGCGGCGCGAGCACCGACGGGGTCCGGAGCATGCCCGGCCCGACGATTCCCGCACCACCTCCCGGCAGCCCACCACCGGCCCGCCGCACCCGGGCGTCGCGCACAGCGCGCCCCGCAGACTCCCCTGACCCGCAGCCCGACACGAACCCCGCACCGGGGACGTCCACCCTCTCGGAGGCCCGAGCATGAAGAACCGTGACCTCGCCAAGCTGGCGGTCCCTGTCGGTGTCGTCGGCATCGTCATGCTGCTCGTCATCCCGCTGCCCGCGATGCTGCTCGACGTGCTCATCGTCGTCAACATCGTCATGTCGCTGGTCATCCTGCTCACCACGATGTACGTGCAGCGGCCCCTCGACTTCTCGGTGTTCCCCTCGCTCATCCTCATCGCGACGCTGTTCAGGCTCGGGCTCAACGTGGCCTCGACCCGTCTCGTGCTCCGCGACGGCTACGCGGGAGAGGTCATCGGTGCCTTCGGGCACTTCGTCGTCGGCGGCTCGCTCATCATCGGCCTCGTCATCTTCCTCATCCTCGTGGTCATCCAGTTCGTGGTCATCACCAACGGTGCCGGCCGTGTGGCCGAGGTCGGTGCCCGCTTCACCCTCGACGCGATGCCCGGCAAGCAGATGGCCATCGACGCCGACCTCAACTCCGGGCTCATCACCGAAGACCAGGCCCGCCAGCGCCGCGCCGACGTCGCGGCCGAGGCCGACTTCTACGGTGCGATGGACGGAGGCTCGAAGTTCGTCAAGGGCGACGCGATCGCCGGCATCATCATCACGATCATCAACCTGGTCGGTGGCATCGCGATCGGCCTCATGCAGCGCGGCATGGAGATCGGCGAGGCCGTCGAGACGTACTCGCTGCTGACCATCGGCGACGGCCTCGTCACCCAGATCCCGGCCCTGCTGCTCTCGGTCTCCACGGGCCTCATCGTCACCCGCGCCACGGCCGACTCCGACCTCGGCAGCTCGGCCTCCAAGCAGCTGTCGCAGTCCCGCAACTCGCTGCTCATCGCGGGCAGCGCCGCGATCGCCCTCGCCCTGCTGCCCGGCATGCCCAAGCTGCCCTTCATGCTCGTCGGCGCGTCTCTGCTCTTCGGTGCGCAGCGCATCAAGGCGCGCGACGCCAAGGCCGAGCAGGACGCCAAGCTCGACGCCGCGATCCGTGAGACCGTCGCGCCTGTCGCCGACACCCCCGAGAAGCTCATCGAGGAGATGCGCGTCTCCGCCCTCGAGATCTTGCTCGCCCCCAACCTCGTCGACCTCGTGAGCTCGGGCTCCGACGACGACCTGCTCGCCCGCATCCGCGGACTGCGCCGCAAGGTCGCCCTCGACCTCGGGATCGTCGTCCCGCCGGTCCGCACCCGCGACTCCGTCGAGCTGCCGCCGTCCACCTACGTGCTGCGCATCTCGGGTGTCGAGGCAGCGCGCGGCGAGGTGCCGCCCGGTCGCGTGCTGGCCCTCGGCGACGACCTCGGCTCGCTGCCCGGCAGCGAGGTGCACGAGCCCGTCTTCGGTCTCGCCGGCAAGTGGGTGCCCTCCGAGATGCGCTTCGCCGCGGAGATGACCGGAGCGACCGTCGTCGACCGGGTGTCGGTGCTCATCACGCACCTGTCCAACGTCATCGCGAGCAACGCCGACAGGCTGCTCAGCCGCGAAGACGTCCGCGTGCTCACCGAGGGCGTCAAGCAGGTCAACCCCGCCGTCGTCGAAGAGCTCGTCCCCGGGCTGCTGACCCTCGGCGAGGTGCAGCGCGTGCTGCAGCGCCTGCTCTCCGAGCAGGTGCCGATCCGAGACCTCGGGCGCATCTACGAGGCGCTCACCCTGCGCGCCAAGATCTCGACCGACGCCGAGGGCCTCGTCGAGGCTGCCCGCCTCCAGCTCGCACCCGCCCTCACCGCCGCGCACACCCACGAGGGCGTGCTGCGCGTCATGACCCTCGAGCCCGTGCTCGAGCAGGCCCTCCTCGAGGGGCTGCGACCGGGGGAGCAGGGCACGCAGATCCTGCTCGACCCGAACCGGCTCGAGGCCATGCTGCGGTCCTTCGCGGCAGGCCGCGCCGCGGCCGAGAGCCAGGGCGTCGACGTCGTGCTCGTCTGCGCGCCGGCCCTGCGGCCCGCGCTGCGCTCGCTCGTGGCCACCCACCACGGCGAGGCCCCCGTGATGTCATACTCCGAGGTCACCGGATCCGGTGTGAAGATCGAGGCTGTGGGGGTTGTCCGCGATGTCGAAGCGATTGCTGCTTGAGGGCACCGACCTCGAGGCGCTCATCGTCCGGGTCCACGGAGAGATCGGTCCGACCGCCAAGGTCGTCAAGGCCGAGCGCGTGCGGACCGGCGGCGTCGCCGGGTTCTTCGCCAAAGAGCGCTTCGAGCTGACCGTCGAGGTCCCCGACGAGGTCGCCTACGTCCCGGGGCCGCTCGTCACCCCCGGCAGCCGCGGGCCCGTCGGCTCCGCAGGCGGTGGGTCTGCGGGTGGCGGGTCTGTGGGCACAGTGCCCGGGTCCGCAGCCCGGTGGAGCGGCGGAGACGACGCAGCACGCCGCGCAGAGGTCGATGCGGGCACGGCCGAGGTGCAGCCCGTCGGGATCGACGCACTGCTGGCCGCCGCCGACGCCGCCGACAGGCACGGCGCGCCGCGCGGGGACAGCCCTGACGACGAGATCGCCCCCGTCTCGACCGAGCAGGACACCTTCGCCTCGATCCTCGACTCGGTACGCCAGCTCGCCTCCGAGACCCGCCAGGCCGACGAGGCAGCGGCCGCTGCTGCGGCCTCGACCGGGCCTGCCACGGGGCTCGGCGCTGCCGCGGCAGCCTCGGGTGGCACCGCAGCTGCTGGCGCCGCCGCCTTCGGGGCCGCAGCGACGGCAGGTCCGGTACCGGCCGGACCGACGCCCCCGCTCGGCCAGACCTCGGCCCGGCGCAGCAACCCCTGGGCCCGCAAGACCACACCGTCGGCCCCGACCCCGGTCGTGCTCGACAAGGAGGTGCGACCCGCCGAGTTCGTCGTCGTGCGCACCACGGGCGCGAGCATCCCCGAGCTGCTCCAGGTCGGCGTCCCGCGCCGGCTGCTCTCCGAGCTGCCGGCAGGGCAGGGCACGTACCCCCTGTCGCAGGTCCTCTCGAGAGTCCCGCGCGCACCCGCGGTCGTGCGCGAGCCCGCGTCGGTCGTCGTGGTCGCCGGGCAGGGTGAGCAGGTGGTCGAGGCCGCGCGGCTCATCGCCCGACGTATCGGCGTGCCCGACTCCGGCATCGCCCTCGCCGGGAGGCTCGACCCGCAGACCGGCTACGGGCCGTGGGTCATCACCGGCATGTCCGCACGCAGGCTCCGCGCGGCGACCGTCGAGTCCGAGGCGCCTCTCGTGGTCGCCCTCGGTGTCGGGGCCGACGCCTCCGACTGGACCATCGCGTCGTCGCTCGTCGCGTCCTTCGACCCGGACCAGGTGTGGGCCGTGGTCGAGGCCGACCGCAGCCTCGCCGACGCCCGCCGCTGGATGACGGCTGTCGGTCAGCACCGTCCCTTCGACGCGCTCGCGGCCCGCAACGTCTCGTCGACCTCGCAGCCCGCGGCGATCCTCGAGCTCGGCGTGCCGGTCGGTCTGCTCGACGGCTTCGCGGCCTCGGCCCTCGTCTGGGCGGCCCTGCTCGACGAGCACCTCGACGACCCCGCCTGGGACTGAGCGACGGTACTTCCTGACGTCGCTCAGTGAGTCGCCCGGGGTCCGGGCGGCGCGGTCTACCCGGTCCGAGGACCGATCGCGGTCAGCTGAGAGACCAGGCCCAGTCCTCGAACCGTCCCACGAGGAGAGAACGTCGTGCATCGTCCACCCCGTAGCCGGCGTAGCGTGCCGCGGAGTGGCGACCCGCCTCTCGGAATCGGGCGGCCAGGACCTGACGGTCCATCGGCTCGACCTCTCGCCCGTCGCCGAGTGCCAGGATCTCGTCGCGGGTGAACCGACCGGACTCGTGCACGAGGTCGATATCGATGAAGTCCCGGCACTCACCGCGCGAGTACAGGGCGGTCATCTTGTTGGCGACAGCATCTTTGACGTCCAGCACAGGACCGATCTCCAGCTGTGCTGGCGGGAACTCCCGATAGTCGAGCCCGAGCTGGATGCTGCTGCTCTCGCCCTCGGCGGCGTCGCTCACGATCAGATCGAGAAATGTGGGGCCCCGACGGACCACGGCGACCTCTAGTCCGGAGCGGCGGTACGCGTCCTGCACGGCGTCAACCGCACGAGAGAAGTCGTCTGTGCCGGGCAGGTTCGTGAAGAGGTCCACGTCCTCGGAGAGCCGGTCACCCATGCCGTTGGCCGAGACCGCGTAGCCGCCAGCCAGGACGAACCCGAACTGCTGCGTCGCCGCTAGGCCGATACGCGCCAGACGCTCGTGGAAGGGACGCACCGGGCTAGACGCTCAGGGCCCGCAGGCCCAGGGTGCGCAGGCGCGGGAAGTGCGCGGTCCAGGTCTCGCGGCACCTGTGAGGCAGCACGAGGTCTGGCCACAGCCTCTCGAGAGTGGCTCGGTCCAGGAGGCGTCGGTGGTCGTCGGCCGAACCGGCGCGGACGACCGCTGAGTACAACGCGATCAGGTCGCCGGCGTCCGCGAGGTCATAGGTGGGGTCCTGGCTTGTGTCGATGTGCGGCCCCACGCGGACGATGCCGGACGTCGGTCCGTGCAGCTCGGAGAGATCGTCCGGGGTGTCATAGGGGACGTGGTCGGCGAACCTGTATCCGCGGGGCACCGCGCCCTTGTCGTCGGCGATCATGAGACCTCTTCTCCTGGCTGTCAGTCCAGCCTAGCGAAGGTCCGCCGGGGACGGTTCTTCCTGGCGCGAGGCTGTGCAGCAAGGAGGGGGCGCGCCGGTCAGGCGGGGGAGGGGCCCTCGTCCGGGGTCGTCTCGGGGGTGCTGGCGTCGGGTGCCTGCGTCGACTGCCCCGACTGCGTGGCCTGGGTGATCAGGGCGATGAGCGCGGCCTGGGCGTCGTCGTCGGCCGCGACAGCGGCGAGGTTGCTGGCCTGGACGGCCTCGACGACCTCGGCGCGGTTGACGCGCATCGAGCGGGGGGCGTCGATCCCGATCCGCACGCCGTCTCCGCGGGTGTCGATGATCGTGATGACGATGTCGTCGCCGATGAGGAGCTTCTCTCCGACTCGTCGACTCAGCACCAGCATGCGACGACCCTACCCCAGCGTCTTCGGCGCGGCGCGACGGTCCTGCGGGACACGCCAGGGCCGCACGAGCACGGAGTCACCCGGTGCCTCATGTGACAAAACCTCATACCCGGTGGGCTGCGACCGATCTGCAGGGAGTGACGGGTAGGTCTACCCGTCCGTGAGTCGGAGGGAGTGCGATCAGTGGACGACATTGACGACATCGTTCGGGAGTTCCTGATCGAGAGCTACGAGAACCTGGACCAGCTGGACCAGGACCTGGTCGCGCTGGAGAGCGCCCCGGGGTCGCGTGAGCTGCTCTCGAGCGTCTTCCGCACGATCCACACCATCAAGGGGACCAGCGGGTTCCTCGCCTTCGGCGACCTCGAGAGGGTCGCGCACGTCGGGGAGAGCCTCCTCGTCGAGCTGCGTGACGGGCGTCGGCTCATGGACCAGCACACGACAGACGTGCTGCTGCGCATGGTCGACACCATCCGTGACCTGCTCGGTCGGATCGAGTCGACGGGTGGCGAGGCCGGCATCGAGGTCGACGGCGTGATCGCCGTGATCCAGCGCGCCCTCGACGGCGAGGACGAGGCAGCGGCCGAGGTCGCACCCGAGCCCGCCGCAGAGGCAGCACCGGCAGCCCTCGCTCCCGCAGAGCCCGCCGCGGCCGAGCCCACGCTCGCGCAGATCGGTCAGCCGACGGCAGAGGACCTCGCCGCAGCAGCCGCTGCTGAGGCGGCACCTCTCGCCGCAGCCGCTGCAGCCGCCGCCGCTCAGGACGCGACCGACGCCGTGCGCGCCGCGACCGACGCCGACCAGGGCGACCGCGCCGTCGCCGCCGCGATGTCGGCCGCTGCCGTCACAGCCGCTGTCGTCGCCGCGACCCCGGCTGCACCTGCCGCGCAGGCACCTGCCCCGGCACCCGCACCGGCCCCGCAGCCCGCCGCCCCGGCACCGGCCCCCGCGCTCGCGAAGGCCACCCCGGCCCGCGCCGGTGCACCCGAGCCGACAGAGTCTGTCGCCTCGCGCGGCACGAGCGAGTCGTCGATCCGCGTGGACGTCGACCTCCTCGACGACCTCATGCGTCAGGTCGGCGAGCTCGTCCTCGTCCGCAACCAGATCGCCCAGCTCGCCGGCTTCGACTCCGACGCCGAGCTCACGCGCTCCTCGCAGCGCCTGAGCCTCATCGCCTCCGAGCTGCAGGAAGGGGTCATGAAGACCCGCATGCAGCCGATCGACCACATCTGGTCGAAGATGCCGCGCATCGTCCGGGACCTCGCGGCGGCCTGCGCCCGCGAGGTGCGCCTCGAGATGGTCGGTGGGGACACCGAGCTCGACCGTTCCCTCCTCGAGTCCGTCAAGGACCCGCTCACCCACCTGGTGCGCAACGCCGTCGACCACGGCATCGAGTCGCCCGCCACGCGCACCGCCTCGGGCAAGCCCTCGACGGGTGTCCTCACCCTGCGGGCCTACCACGCAGGTGGTCAGGTCATGGTCGAGGTGCGCGACGACGGTGCGGGCATCGACCCGCAGAAGGTCGCCGCCAAGGCGATCGAGCGGGGCCTCAAGACGGCCGAGCAGCTCGACGCGATGGCGACGAGCGACATCCTCAACCTCGTGTTCCTGCCCGGGTTCTCCACTGCTGCAGCCGTGACCAACGTGTCCGGCCGTGGCGTCGGCATGGACGTGGTGCGCTCGAACATCGAGTCGATCGGCGGCGCCGTCGAGGTCGAGAGCGAGGTGGGTCGTGGCACCACCTGGCGCCTGCGCATCCCGCTGACCCTCGCGATCATGCCCGCGCTCACCGTGCGCTCGGGCTCCGAGATCTACGCGATCCCGCAGGTCAACCTGCAGGAGCTCGTGGCCCTCGACACCCAGAAGACGCAGGAGGCCATCGAGCACATCGGCTCGGCCGAGGTGTACAGGCTCCGCGGCGCGCTGCTCCCGCTCGTGCGGCTCAGCGACGTCATGGGCCAGACCCGCGGCGACGGCGACTCTGCCGTCATCGCGGTGCTCCAGGCCGACAACCAGCGCTTCGGCCTCGTGGTCGACCGTGTCCTCAACAACGAGGAGATCGTCGTCAAGCCGCTCGCGGCCCAGCTCAAGACGATCGGCATCTACGCGGGCGCCACCCTCATGGGTGACGGCCAGGTCGCGCTCATCCTCGACGTCCAGGCGATCGCCCGCCGGTCGCTGTCCGGGGAGATCGCCGACCTCGACCACCGTGCCGCGGTCGAGAAGAGCGTCTCGGCCGGCGAGGTCACCGAGCTGCTCGTCGTCGGGATCGGCTCGGGGCGTCGTGTCGCCGTGCCGCTCGCGATGGTCACGCGCCTCGAGCTCGTCGCGCAGGACCGCATAGAGCTGGTGGGTGGCCACGAGGTCATCCAGTACCGCGACGCGATCGTCCCGGTCTCGCGCCTCGCCCGGACCCTCGGGTCCTTCGAGGAGCCGACCGAGGAGATCCCCCTGGTGGTCTTCACCCGCGGCGAGCGGACCGTCGCGATGGTCGTCTCCGAGATCGTCGAGATCGTCTCGGACGCCGGCGCGGAGCGCAGCACGGTCGACGACATCGGCCTGCTCGGCTCGATCGTCCTGTCCGGACGAGTCACCGAGCTGCTCGACGTGCCGACGGCGCTGCTCCAGGCAGACCCCCGCTTCTACGACGGTGACCAGATGCTCGGCACCGACGGCATGGACCACGCCGCGGCCTCAGGCCTCGGCTCTGCGTACGACTCCGAGATGGTGAGCGCCTGATGTCCACCCAGTACGTGACGTTCCGCATCGGCGAGGCGCTCTACGGCGTCGAGGTCATGCGGATCTCCGAGACGCTCGGGCACCACGCCCGCACCCCGGTCCCGCTCGCACCTGTCGGCATCGCCGGCCTGGTGAACCTGCGCGGCCAGGTCGTCATGACGGTCGACCTGCGTCCCCGCCTGGGCCTCGAGGCGCTCGCGGCGGACGCCGAGTCGATGATGGTCGTCGTCGAGGTGGCCGACGACTCGATCAGCCTGCTGGTCGACGAGGTGGGCGAGGTGCTCACCCTCGACGAGGAGCAGTTCGAGTCCCCGCCCGAGACCCTCGGCGCGCAGAGCCGTGAGCTCATCACCGGAGCCTTCAAGCTCGACCAGGGTCTGCTGCTGACGCTCGACGTCGACGCGGCGCTCGCCGCCTGACCCCACGGCGGGGTCGACGGCAGCGACCCCGCCGCAGGGCAGGACGGCACGACCCAGCAGCAGCTGCAGGACCGCAGCACAGCACGACCGCAGTACCGCAGCACCCAGCAGCACCGCAGCACAGCACCAGACGACGGGCCGACGACGACCGCTCTCGGCCCCTCGTGCCGACGAGTCTCTCCTGTGGAGAGCGGCCGGCATCCCCTGTCGACCGGAAGAGGCACCATGAGCGTCACGTCTGCACCCCGTCAGTCCCTGGACCGTCCGCGCACCGACGCACCGTCGGGTGCGGCCCGCGGGCACGGACCCACCACCCCGGCCTACGACGCCCCGTCGTCCGCCGGACGCGGGCCTGTCGCACAGCCGGCACCGACCGGGCAGGGCCGCCGCCGGGTAGGCCTCATGCAGCGCATCGGCGCGATCATCGCCGTCTTCGTGCTGGTCGTCGTGGTCGTCGCCTCGGTCGCCGTGACCACCACACGGGCGATCTCGGACGACGCGAGCACCCTCGCCACGGTCCAGAACGACATCGTCATCCCGCTCAACAAGGTGCATCAGGGACAGCTCAAGGCGCGTCTGATCGTCGCGCAGATCGCGGCGGCCTCGGACGACGACATCGTCGACGAGTGGCTGACCAAGCAGGCTGACAACGACGCGGAGACCGACGCCGCGATCGAGCAGTTCCGGACGGCGATGGCGGGGATCGAGTCCTCGGCCCTCTCCGGGATCGACACCTTCCTCGAGTGGCGCCAGGTGCGCGACGACCAGATCGTCCCGGCGGCGCGCCTCGCCGACCCGACGGCCTACGAGACAGCCCTGACCGAGGTGTCGCAGCCGCTCATCGACGAGTACCTCGTGGACCTCGACGCCGGGGCAGAGGAGGCCGTCGTCTTCAGCGCCGATCTCGCCGACCAGGCCCGCGCCACGGGCAGCCGCGGCCTGCTGGTCATCATCGTCGTGAGCGTCCTCGGCATGGCCCTCGGCCTGGCCGCCGGCATGACGATCGCCCGCTCGATCACCCGCTCGACCGTCAAGGTCCAGCACTCCCTCGAGTCGCTCGCCGCGGGCGACCTCACGGACGAGCCGCAGGTGACCTCGCGTGACGAGATCGGTGCGATGGCCAGCGCGCTGGTCACCGCGCAGCGCAGCCTGCGCGACGTCCTCGGCGGCGTCGCCGAGTCGGCCCGCAGCGTCTCTGACGCGGCCCAGGACATGCGTGCCGGAGCCGCCCAGGTGACGACGGGTGCCGAGGAGTCGAGCGCGCAGATCGGTGTGGTGGCCGCGGCCGCCGAGCAGGTCTCGCGCAACGTCCAGACCGTCGCCGCCGGTGCGGAGGAGATGGGTGCCTCGATCCGCGAGATCGCGACGAACGCCAACGAGGCCGCGCAGGTCGCGCACTCGGCGACGACGGTCGCCGCCACGACCAACGAGACCGTCGCCAAGCTCGGCACGTCGAGCCAGGAGATCGGTGCCGTGGTCAAGGTGATCACGAGCATCGCGGAGCAGACGAACCTGCTCGCCCTCAACGCGACCATCGAGGCCGCCCGTGCCGGTGAGGCCGGCAAGGGATTCGCCGTGGTCGCCTCGGAGGTCAAGGACCTGGCGCAGGAGACCGCCAAGGCGACCGAGGACATCGCCCGCAGGGTCGAGGCCATCCAGGTCGACACCCGCTCCGCGGTCGAGGCGATCGCGGAGATCTCCTCGATCATCGCGAGCATCAACGACTACCAGCTGACCATCGCCTCGGCCGTCGAGGAGCAGACCGCGACGACCAACGAGATGTCCCGCTCGGTCACCGAGGCCGCCACGGGCTCGGGGGAGATCGCTGCGAACGCCGCGGGGGTCGCGCAGACCGCCGAGGTGTCGAACATCGCGATCGCCGACCTCGGTGGCCGGGTCGACGACCTCGCCGGGATCGCGTCGGACCTGCACGCGAAGGTCTCGACCTTCCGCTACTGAGCCCGCACCGCGCACAGCGCTCCGCACCCCGCGCACCCCGCACCGCGCAGACCCCCGTCCTCCTCGAGGGCGGGGGTCTGCGCGTCCCCCCGTGACGGCACAGTCCTCCGGTGTGGCGGAGCGCACCCGGGTGAGGAGCCGACCTGTCTGCTCATGGCGGTCGGGCGGGTGCCGATGGGAGTGCTGCCCGACGTCGAGCGCGCCGCGCGCTCCCGTCCCCCCCCTGACCTAGGAGCACCATGTCTTCGAGCACGCCCGGCACCACGTCCAGCCAGGTCGGCGCGCCGCGCCGACGTCGCCTCGGCGACCTCCCCGTGGCCGTGCGGATCGGGATCGGCTTCGGCATCGTCATCCTGCTCACGGCGATGATCACCGTGGTGGGCGCCCAGCGGCTCGTGACCCTCGACGCCCAGACGCAGCAGCTCGACCGCGAGGCCATCGCACCGCAGTCGGACCTCAACAACATCCAGCGCTGGTTCCAGGCGAGCCGCGCCCGCGTGCTCGAGTACGGCATGAGCACCCCTGAGGGCCAGAAGACGGTCCTGGAGGAGATGGAGAAGTTCGACACCGACGCCCTCGCGAGCATGGACGCCTACGAGCCCTACGTCCTCGACGACGGCGCCTTCGCGACCCTGACCGACGCGTACAGCCGGTACCAGGCGGCCGTCGAGGCCATCGCACCGATCACCGAGGTCGGGGCGATCGCCTACCACGACGCCTACGTCGAGCAGGTGCGTCCGATCACCGCCGAGGTCACGGGCGCCCTGCAGGAGATCATCGACGCCGTCGGCGAGAGCGCCGCGCAGTCGGTCGAGGAGTCCACAGCCACAGCCCGCACGGCGATCGTCTCGATGATCGTCGCGGGTGTCGTCGCCGCGCTCCTCGCCGTGGTCGTCGCCGTGACCCTCGTGCGCTCGATCGTCGGCAACCTGCGCAAGGTGCAGGAGACCATCGTCGCCCTCGGAGACGGGGACCTCACCAAGGACACCGGTGTCGACTCTGGTGACGAGCTCGGTCAGATGGCCGCCTCCCTCTCCACGGCGCAGGCGAACCTGCGCGAGCTCGTCGCAGGCGTCGTCGCCACGGCCGGGACCGTCGCCGCAGCCGCCGAGGAGATGTCGGCCTCGACCACGCAGGTCGCCGCAGGCTCGGAGGAGACCAGCGTCCAGGCCGGTGTGGTGGCCGCGGCAGCCGAGCAGGTCTCGCGCAACGTGCAGACCGTCGCCGCAGGCGCCGAGCAGATGGGCGCGTCCATCCGCGAGATCTCGCAGAACGCCAACGAGGCCGCCCGTGCGTCGAACGAGGCCGTCGAGCAGTCGGAGCGCACCCGCATCACCGTCGTCGACCTCGGGACGTCGAGCCAGGAGATCGGTGCCGTGGTCAAGGTGATCACGAGCATCGCGGAGCAGACGAACCTGCTCGCGCTCAACGCGACCATCGAGGCCGCGCGTGCCGGTGAGGCCGGCAAGGGCTTCGCCGTGGTCGCCTCGGAGGTCAAGGACCTCGCAGCCGAGTCGGCCCGGGCCGCCGAGGACATCGCGCGCCGCATCGACGTGAACC